>Ga0210040_10002125_pt1 | contig 28495 bp, 14 predicted proteins | sample CryGeyCG12114_NA_FD_185462 | JGI IMG/M metagenome (GOLD analysis project Ga0210040, IMG submission 185462) | Groundwater microbial communities from aquifer - Crystal Geyser CG19_WC_8/21/14_NA (SPAdes) (version 2) | ecosystem: Environmental > Aquatic > Deep subsurface > Groundwater | place: USA... | reverse complement strand
TTCAAATTTTGTTAGCACAGTAACCAGCAAAAGCTAACCATTACCACATAACTTTGGATTGAATTAGCTCTACTTTAATTCTGAAATTCCGACCAGACGGACAAAAGTAGCTCAATAATGATATGATGATTATTCGCAATGCATGGAGTGGACAAAATTATTACACTGTAGTTTGACCGTGTTTCCAAGAAGCGATGATTTGAATGCTAGTTAATTGCTTTGCACTACTAACTAACTAACTGAAAGCGAATTTTCAACTGTGTTTGTGTACTATCGTGTCTTCATTGTGTTTACTCTGCCCTATTTTCTGTTACAGTGATTCCGTTTCGTGCCAATTCATTTCACTGTGCAAACAAGCTAAATTTGTATGCATTTTCACTCACGTAATCAACCTACAAATTAATTTACTACGCTACTAATGGCTTTGTTTACCGGATTGTACATAATTTAATTTGGTTAGTTACAGATTGACATTGAAGCAATCTGTATAATATAGCCCTGGAAAATATATACAAGATTGGTGCTTTCTTAGGCACTTTTTTGCACTTTAGCAACATTATATGAGCAGAAGATTGAAAAAGATAAAGATGTAGTAAATCCAATTTGACTACATGCTGTGAAAAATGTTTAAAAATTTTTGCGAGAATATTGCTTGTAAAATGTGCAAGGTGTAATATGTAGTCATGTAATCATTTTTCTTCAACAAGGTTCACTTTAAGGCTTCTAGTACATGTATAGCTGGTTTAGCGTTAGTAAAGCTCTAAAATATGAGCACTATGAATAGACACCGGCACCGTACAGTAACATGTGGGGCAATGTTAAAGAGATTTGATAAGTGAAGTGGATAAAAATTGCGCATCGAATACAAAGGGAAATTGTTTGGTTCAATTCCCGAGAAAGATCGTAAAGTATACATTCAGATAAGATGTGTGTCATGGATTCAAAGGACTGCATACCAAACGTGCTTGCTTGAATTTGAGACAGAAACTGAAAGAATTTTTGCACCTTTTACGAGTTCCCAAAACTTGGATCGTGCTTTACAAACTAGGTGAGAAAAGTTTCAACATCTTGGACAGTCTCGCGCTTTATAAGTATACCTTTTTATTTTGCATATACCTTGAAAAAAAACACAACTTTGAATATGCATGAGTTAAGCGGGAAAATGTTCCCATGCTTAGTATATGAGGTACAAGTATTAAGTGAATAACATTCTGCTGAGTTCCGTTTCTAAATACCATAATTAGCCGCGTGCAAATGTGTTTATGAATAAGAGATTGGATACGACAAGTAATTCAGTTAGAGAAGTGGTGAACAAATATGGGGAGTTGCTAAAGTGGGTTTCCGAAATTTCCATAAACCGTCCAGTGAAGTGGGTTCAGAACATGTTGAAATCAATAGTGTAATTAAGAATTTAAAGCTACGTGGAGTCTCATCTCGGCTAAATTTCATTCTGGCCTCAATACTGTACTCACTGATGAGCACATGGGCACAGCATGGAGTGAGTCTTGTTCCAAGGGGTTGAGTCAATTACACCCGGCTCAAGTTACAGTAGTCCCCAAGGGGGAACTCATTTCAAAGTGAGCTTCGTAGACAACTATAAATCTGCTTTTTATTCTGTTTTGTGTTGACTCAGGTATAAAGTTTGCTTCCGTGTCTATGTTATGTATATGTTATGTACGTACTTTACATGTTAGTTAGAGATAAACAAACTACCATTTAACTAAAAGGCAAAAATAAAGAATTCTTATAGAACCAACATATTTAAATCAATGCACTAGTTGAGGTAATTAGAGCAGGATGTGGCTGAAACAGTTTTTTTCTCATAGCTTCATTTGATTCCCAAATTCTATACTTGTGGCTGTGTGATCTGTCACAAATGAATAACTCTAGCAAAGAAGAACAAACGTATTTTCAAGTGTTGAATGACTAAGCTAATCAGTTCTGGCCTGTGAATGCCAGAATTGTCCAGTGGGTTTCTAATATTTCAAACAAGCATCATAGTTTATTATCCTTTGCTACTGCATCACTTTTGATCATAAGAACTCGTAGTAATTCACACGCTGGCACATTTTTACGCTGCATATTCTTCAAAAAAACTGTATTCACTACAAAAAATGAAAATATATTGGAAATGGGTTTTCATAAATGTGTCCACAGTCCACAGCATGCTCGTTTATAGAAAGCAATGCAACTAAGCTCCAGAAAAATAGATTTGGAAACAGGTTTGGTCAACACCTAGAATAATGTTTGATAAAAACTCATAATCCAAGATTAAATTACGTAGCATTTGATTTTATGAAACTTGTAACATGACATGCTAAATGAGACTATTCGAGGGAATATTTCCAAAACTGAACTACAAACATCAACTCACTGCGCTAATTCACTCTATTTGGTATGCAACAAAGGAGAATCCGGCTAATTAGGAATAGCCACAGGAGTACATTATGTACTGCAAATGCATTTTAATTGAACAAATCCTTGCATAAGGTAATTATTACGCTCGGAGGGCTGAAAGTAATTTTGTAATATTCATGATTCCTCTGATGAGAATATCCTTTATTGCTAGATACACAAGAGTTACAATGCAAAGACTATTCGTCAATATTAGCATTCTTCCGGCTTTGAAAAATGCATTACCATGCCAGACAGTTTACCTCCACAAATTGTGAGAACGCAAACTGATTGAGCTCGAACTGAAAAGGGTCAGGTCCATATATTGTGAGCTGAATAGTTGTGATAAATCTACCACTCACGAAATGAATCCCTAACTTCTCAGAAATGCAGAAATCAGGAATGCATTTACTAATTATAACTAATTTATTAAAACGAGAAGAAATAACAATCCAAACCCTGAATTTAGCATAACCTACATTTAGTTATGAAACCTAATTATGAATCCTCTCGACTCATGAAGCTATCACAACTATTTTGCTTGTCTCAAGTAATGTGATATGTGACTCGGCTCTTCACCACTCATCTCGAGCTTAACTTACCAGACGTGTACTCGGTCTGAAAGATATAGTGAGAGAGTAATTCTAATATCATAGAATAAATAATCTAAATAATGCGAGTTGTCGTCCCTAAGACATGAACTTGTGTAAAGTAGAAATTAAACTATTCATCTATGCTAAGAAGTATTGTGTAGTACATGAAATACAGTAGCCACTAATGTCTACTGTTCATGCTACCCAAATACATTACAATATAGAAGAACACTTTTGCCTTTTTTCTTTCCAGAGTAAGTACAAAGACTTACGTAAGTAATATAAGTTACCCTTCGTTTATTCTATGAAAAATGAGTCTGATTAAACGGCGTTCTTTATATTGTGTTATCATCAAAGTGGTGGTTCACTCATTTTTACCCAATTTATGTATTGTAGTGGTCCTTTCCCTTGTGTACAAAAGAGAATGGTGAGATGAAAAAATATGATGGATTTGTACATAAAACGATCGAACAAGGATGCAATACATTTATATACTAAAAATAAAAAATGTTCGTACAACAGTTTTAGAAACATACTATTGTTGTAGTATAGCATATGAGGCCAAAAGAATTGACTCTAGCGTAAATAGTTTGTAGTGATGAGAATACAATTTATTATTTCAAGAGTGATGTGATTCCCATTGTGATGCACCAAGTGCTCCGGCGAATGTTTCTTCGTTACAAAAGGACAGTGAAAACAAGTATCTTTACGTGCATTTCAAATACGCGAGGGCTATTAGTGCTTTTACTTGTAACTCTTGGAGCCCATACTCTTGTTGTTTTCCCAGACTTATCATGACGTGAGATAGTTGTAATGAGAATTGGCTACCTTCGTTTTCCTAAGGCTAACCTAATTCCGTCCAACTAGGAGAAGTGAAGCTAGTAATGAACTAACTAACTAACGAATTTAGTTCGTTAGAATCAGTTAACGGGGAAATCCACAAAGAAAAAAATGAGGTATTTCTTAAGAAAAATGTCTTTATCCCTTTTGGTTTCAGCCTGTGCTTAATGAGACTTGTGTATTTGGAGATTAGTGGAGTTTCCAGGAATTCATTTTTACAGTTTTCAAAACTAAATATTGTTAAACTGGAATTTTTTGCATTATATTACATATACATGCGTGGTGTGCTGTGTGCTTTGCATAAAGAAAAAAAAAGTGACTATAACTAAAAGCAGTGTAAAAAAATGGCAATAATGCTCCACTATAATTTTGGTGGTCTATTTTTAGTGTGCCTGTAAAAAATGCTTCGTCATTTTCAAAATTTGCTTCTTCCAGGCATAAAAGCTGCATAAGTGTCTTCAGAAAATCGAGTTCCATTCTTCAGATCCTCTATAAAGTTACAGCAGTCTTGCAAAACGTCCCTACTAACAAGGACACAACATGTTCTGTTCTTTATTGTTTTGCAAAAGAACATGGACTTAGAATGTGATTCCTAGTATTTTGGAGCTGCTCACATTTTTCAAAGAAAACGGATTACGTGACTAACCAACTATACCTTTTGTTTGAACCCCACCTCATCTTAGTTAGTTTCCGATCCAGCATCTACCTCACTATCTGCCTACCTGATCATTCACTTCACATGTATCTTCTTAGTTGTTTAAAAAACAAGGAGCTTCCTCTTTAATTAACTTTCACAACATGGTCCATAGTCCATATAGTCCGCACATGTCGGCCCATGATAAAGAAAACCCTACTACCACATATTTGGTTGTTTGCTCAAGCTGTATTAGTTTTTGAAAAGTTTTTACTGTGAGAAGAACACACCTTTCTTTTTGGGTTTTCTTCACTTTCACTTGAACTAATCTCAAATCTCTAGACATTTAAATTAAAAGGAGCCGAAGAATGAGTAGGATCAGGACTTGCTGGCTCCTGATTACAAGCATGCTGTGGGATTCGTTATTAACAACTAGATACTAGATGGATAGATAGTTTGTTAGTATTAGTGCAAATACATCCGGTGGAAACTCACCGTCTCCTCTCCCTAGAGTTGAATCACCATAATCAACTTTTCATATTCATTACAGTACAAAGACCGTGTTTCAAAAAGTATTTCCCACTTAAAAGGAGGAGTGCATGCCACCAACACAGAGTCTGCACAGTCTTCCAATTGAACACCAAAAAACTAGTTTACTCCTGTTGGCATTCAACGTGTGCACCAAATGAATTCATCTTCGGTGTCTTATTTAGAAAGCACATTGATGAGGCTGGCTCGAAGAAATGATGCACACCAAGTAAATACTATATGCCACACTATACGGCTTCATTTCTCACCAGGCGTCTTCATTAATCCCATAAATATAGCCGTCTGCCAAATCCATTCATTCCCAGCTGTCATCCCAAAAATTGAGAATAGCGTACCAAAAACAACCCTAGCGCTCTGCATGAATAAGAAAATCAGTTCTTCAATCAGGTATCATCATCGTCAATACTATAGTTCCCATACATAGACTCAGTACTAAATACAAGTATACATAAGGAATAGAATGTTCAAAGGTTTTCCGAACCCAGCTGTTTCTGGTGCAATCATAAGGCTGTATGAATCCTTTCCTCAAACTAAAGCAATCGGTAATGACTACAAATAGGAGGGACTGGACCAAACGAGAATACATACGACACACATAGACGTAATATCAGGAAAGACGTTCACCCATCGCAATCATGCACTGAAATGGGCCACGCACATGAGTGCATATTTGGTTCGTGAATGAAAACACTTGGTACTCTACTCCCGTATGTTCTTCTCCCAGGGCTTGAACATTGTTCAAGCAATCTCATGGTTTCATGTCAGCTGCTATGTATATTCCTTTTTTTTGTCTTCAAAAGGGAAACACGCTCAAAAGCGTACCAATATTGGCCTCAACTAGTTCAGTCAGTGAGCCTTGCAGAAAGACAAAAGAAGATAAGAAACCAACCAGTGCTTTCAGCCATTGTGTGGGTGCATGTTCCAAGGTAGTCAGTCAGCCCTGCGAGTCCTGACTAGGCATAGTAGATTCACTCTCTATATGTATGCTATGCCTGATGATGACATGTTTAAGTTTGAGAGCCACGAACGAACCAATCATTCATATTTATTTGCGAAACGAGTTGCGAAGAAAATAGTTTACAGGGGAAGAAAAGGAAATGTGAAAAATATAAATATTAGAACGAAAGCCTCGTACAATGTAGCGTGTGTGTGGTTTGGTTTTCGCAAGATTGGACTAAAATATTGCATGCGAGAGTGGAGTAGTTTGCTCATATGTATGTTAAACATTGGGGAGAAAGGAGATGAAAGATTTTGTTTCAATCTCAGTCAGTCAGACAGATTTTATTCATGCAAGTTGCTTGAAAGAAGCTATAAAATATAATTTCTATGCATAGTCTAACCACATTGTGGCCACTCCAGTTAGCTTTATGTGAGTGAATATTTAAAGCTCAATTCATAAACTTTTCTAGTCAATTTAGTTCTCATTTTCTTTTCCCCTTGATTGGGTTGGATACCACTTTGATGAGGAATGGACGATGAGCTAAAGTTGTGTCCATCAAACAAATTGAGGTTTCGAGTAATGATGCTCTCTGAAGAAATCAGTGAGCAAGGGTTGCACAAATCATAGCACTGAATCGTGCAGACAGACTTTTCGGTGTAAGACTTGAGAAAATAGCATGCTGTGCATTCACTTGCGAAAAAAATTTACTTCAATGCATGAAGTTTGTATGAACAGGAAAGAAAATGGAGTTGAGGATGTGGAAAGAAAGTTTTTAAACTTGAAAGGGTTCAGACTACCTGAGTTTTTGCACTCAGTCTTGATAATCTCTCCATATATTTCAACTGGATGTGAAAACAAGGCCAGTGTTGAAGCAGCAGTCATATTTCATATTGAGATTAAAAATAAAAGTAGATTGAACCAAAGATTAGCAATAGGTTTAAATGTACTTAATTCCAAATATTTCCTTTTCTTGTTAAGTTGAAACAGACTTGTTTTACTGCATAAAAATATTAACATTATTTATTTCCACCAAGTTGGAAGGCTTTATAACCTCTTTATAAGCTTACCTTTTAGTTCTTTTACGTAATAACAAAACATTTTTTAAGTAAAATTTATTTGAGTCTCCGAGAAACTTAAGTTCTAGTCAAATACATTTAGTTTGCTTTTTTTCCAAATTGCTTTCTTCTTAAACTTTCATTTCAGAAAATTATTTGTTTATCCTTCATTTAGTTATTTCCGGCATAAAAGCTGACTGAAACTAATATTTTTAATGGAAATTGTGTTAGTGATAACCCCAATATTCTTATCTACTAAAATATTTGATCTGCTCTTAAATTCTTGCAAAATGGCAATTCACAATGTAAAGTTTTGAACCCGAGTAGAATAATATTCTGCTGTCAAGTCCTTAGCTTCTTTTAGCTATTTTCATGTTAGCATGGGTTCTTGGATACGAACTAAAACTTAAACTTAAATTAATGCGGTTATTTTTTCAGTTTCTTGACCACATTAGTGTGCTTTTAGTATTCAGTAATTAACAGGCAAGCTAGAGAAAGTTGAACAACAATATAGCGTGCTCAATATATGGGAAGTACTTGATTTTAATAAGTTTGCCCATTTTGAGCAGTAGTATGGCATACGATGCAATATTCGAGAAATCTAGATGACATGGTGCTCAAGGACTATGGTACTTGGACTGTCTCTCACAGTCAAATAATGAGTTTTAAATTAAGTGGTGGTGGGGGAGACGGTTATCAAGTGTAGAAATATATATTATCCGTCGCGCTGTATAATTCGTGTCCCATAAATCGCTCTGTGCATTCCAATTTGGGGAAAGCAGTTTTGACTCCACAAAACATTCTCATTACTAGTTCTGTAGGTTCAAGGTTCTAACAAAAAGCTAAAGGTTTCACAGTCCGGGCTGTCAATGCAATGTGCTTATTATATTTATGCCGCCACTTGCATACTATATGCTGATCAAATTGCAATGCTGAATGAGCCACTCTCGCCGTACAAACATTTTATTCAACCAGGTGAACACGATTTAAGGTTTCTATCTAAAAATCCTCATGTGTTCTGAAAATCACTGAAAATATTACAAGATACTTTGTTCGCATTCATGCATTCGTTTTCATCTATCAGACCAGTATATTTTCTCTCATTTGAAACCTAATTTAGTGTCTGTAATTTTTCTAAATAGCTTCCGTACGGTTGTAAAAAGCTATACTAGTCCAAATTCGCTGCACTTATAATGCTGATTCAATAAGATTGACTGACTATGAATCCAATCAGTAATGAAATGGAATTTTTCATTGCAGTTACATTCTTGCATAATGTACTAACATTTAATGTATGTGTGGGATCACAGTACGCCTACTCATAGTTAGTAGTTCATTTCTACTTTTCCTTTTCCCTTTCTCTACTATAATATTAATAAGTACATTTCGGTTTAAATATGCAGCAAGACTACAAAAATTTTATGCTAGGTTGTAAATCACGAGTTTCCTGAGAATGCCATAAGTCTGCTCCAGTGATGAAAAGAAGCCGCGTGATATCATGTTATTCACATTTTACTTATCTTGTCCAATTTCCCTTCTCTTTCAGACTTGCACAGATTTCCTACTCACAATACAGATATGAGGAAGCCTCAACCACTGGAGCTGCAGATTGATATCATTGACATTAAAATCGGGATTTTTTTTTCAAAGTTGATATTTCATGACTTTCCTTCCTGGATGTTATCATTGCATTCAATTATAATTTAATTAATATGTACATGAAAAGCGAAAGTTCCGGGCTTCCAGTATTCTTTCATTGCTGAATGAGTATGGATGTGGAGTTGGGAGGGCGAAAAGTGATTGGCCCTTTCTAAGGCAATAAGGCTAAGACAAGTGTTTGAGGATAAGTAATCCTATTATTTATCCAAGGTTTTACGTCTTGGTGAACTCACACTTTTGTAGCTAAATGGAGAAGAACATAATGCAGTTTAGGTGTAGTTAGTTAGGCAGCTATTTTGTTGGCTTGTTCAACTCTGTCGAGGCCTACTAATAAGTTAGTAGTCCAGGTTTCAAGTTCTGTCTCACTCACTGACTGAGTGAGCCACTTTCCTATGTATTTTACCGCACTGGTTTCAGTCCTCTCATCATCGTTAATGTTATACAGAATGCAGACGCGTCAAGCATATGCCGGCTGTTCTTACTTTTAGTCTCATCGCAGATGAGCTGTACAAAATCATTTTAACCTCTTTTCTTTCCCCAGATTGAAAACTTAATTGGGCACACTATACTACATCATCATGGTGGCATTGTCTCCATCAATCTGGTGATTTTATTATGTGCAGCTTTAGCTCCACCAGAACAGCCAATAGAATATTAATAAGTTTGCATAATAAGAAATAGACATAAAGTTAATTATGGGCAACAGTAATCATTTTAATTTTCTATTCCTAGTTTGTGCAAACCCGTAGTCTATCAATTTTTGACGAGGGAAATAAAAGGTCTTTTATTCAACATTATTTGGTTGGAACATGAACATTGATTAGTTACACTCAATGTGGAGAAAATTGAAAAAGACTCCTGAAAATGTCGCCCAGTTATTATTTAATGTTGCTGTTCAAACTCACTCACTCACTCAGAGGAATTTTCCATTTACAAGTCGTAAAATTTGAGGTATTTTGATCAAGTTGTTTGGAACTGTTCTCATACGAATCTTGCCAATGCACAATTTTTGCATCGACATGTTTTCAAGTTCTCATTTCGCTATAAATGGCGAAATTTACAGTTTTGTGTTAGAAATATACGATGTGAAGCCTGGAAACCAAGTGGAATCAAAGATATAGCGTTTCAGTGCGACATGTACTCTACTAAAGTTTGAGGATTTTTTTTTTTTGCAATTGCATGAAACCTTATAGTTGGTTACCTTAGATGTAGAACTAGAACCAGTATCTCAATTTTTTATATCTATATACCCTTATATCATTGAATTTCAGACGACGTACTTTAATATCCGTTGGTACCTTCTTGACTGGTTTGATTTTGAAAAGCTCTAGTATCTGCCCACTTTGTTGCTATCATCGCATCAATAATAATGACTTGAGAAGGGATTTCTTTCTAGAAACTAATGCTCAATGTGATATAAATACTTGGTGCTTTATGTTGTGCGACTGTCAAGTAGTTTTCGCTCGTAATTAGCATTGAAATTATTATTTTTGTACGTTTTAATGTTATCAAAACATGCACATCATATTGTGACCTGATGGACTAAACCGTCCGCTGCCTCATTAGTCTTGATGACACAACTTTCATCCCGGCTCATGCAACTTTTAAATTGGATGATTTATCAAAAGCCAGTGCTTATTAACCTACCGTATTTTTTAATGATGAGAATATTCTTCTTACCTTGAACAAAAAAGACTGGAGCTGTTGATGAAATCTTTGGAATTTAGTTTGCAAAGTGGCAGAAGAACAGGTTACTTTTTAGTCACTTTTAGAGATGGTTTGAGAAGTGGCATTAAAAGTCTCTGAAATCAAATAATTTATGGCATCGTTATATATTTTTCCGTGCAAACTTAAAGACGCAATTTTATTCGTTGCAGTTTATGTGGATAACTGAGGAAAAGGAGATGTTACAAGGAATGCAATCTCTCTGAGAAAGCCGTAACACCGCGATTTTACAGTTCAGTGAGCAGGAATGTGTATATGATTTGAGACGCATTACTCGGTTGGAGAAGCCAAAACTAGCATTTCACTGTAAATTGCCCCATTTTTTATATTATTGTTGCGCACCTGTAAAATAATAACTTTCATGATATATTTCGCTTGTAATCATCAACTACAAATAAAATTGGACTGCTCTCACTGGTGCACAATAAACTTGATAATAAGATGCGTCCAACAATGTTGAACTTTAGCATTATTTCTGGGAAGGATTTCCACTTTTGAATACACCTGCTACCTTCGAGAAAGTTCATGTAAAATATATTGTGCCATTTGGGGGCATGGAAACTCGAGTTTTCTTTAATACTCTACTTTACGTAACCATAGAATGTGGATGTTCAATGTGAAGTATGGATAGGGAAAACGAGTGCTAAATTCTTGAGTGACAATTCCTCAGAGTCAGAACGTTGACACAAAGTGTCATTAAAAATCCTTACTTTATAAACTGACAAAGTTTGTGTGAATATGTTACAGCCTTTCCAACATCAAGTCTCTTCAGTAGTTTGTATTATTTTTCGCTCCAGACTGAAACCGACTTCCCTATGTGCTGTTTTGATTTCATCTTCCCCTTTTCAAAGCAATGCACATGTATCACTCTTCTTAATAGCTATCCCAAAGCATAATAGCAAGTAAGTGTTAAATGTAAAATGTATTCTGCATTTCATATCTGTTAAATCCACTAACTACAGTCATGTATCGGATTCTATTTGAGTGTGTTATTTTTAATGATATCCCTCAGGTCTTATTTTTTCACTAAAAAATACACTTACTTCTTTATATGGTGGAGAGCGAAAACTATAGAGATCATGCTCAAAGGCTTTCTGAAATTTCACGCTCTCTATCTTCATGACTTTTCTCTCTTTCTCATACTACTTACTCACTAACCGCATTTTCACAGAACGCACAAAACAATCATGCACTGTCTGTAATGCTATCCTTTTTCATGATCCAATTCATTCTCCTTTCAAGACTATGCTACCTCTATAAAAACCTATTCCATTAATCTCAAATTTTTTCTTACCTTCAAGTTGGCAAACCAGAGTTTTTCATATTCACAGTGCCTCATATCATAGCACTTGATATTCTAGTTCACTTACTACTTTTGACAACCACTGGAGTGTGGATTCCAGTAATCTGTTCGACAGTTTATGTCGCTTTTAGTTGGCTTCCACAGCTACTCGATTATCTTGTTAACAACGAGTTTTTCATTTCTCCCAATTTCTTTGTTCACACAACTGACAACACAAAAAACAAAAGTTGCAAGGTTTTAAACTTTATTTTATTTTTGTTCAGCACATTGAAAAGACAATCCCACTATAATTGACACAAATTGACAAATATTGAAGATACTCACTGGGTATGCACACTCACTTATTACTTTTGCGTGCGAAACCTTGCATTATTATAGGTCAGTTTGCAAGCAGAACAATCAATTCCTAAAAATGCGTTTTACAAATAACTACTACAACATACAAGTCTGGAAATGTGTAATTTTTTTCTCAAATATCTTCAAGTCCTGTTCCCTGCAAACTTTTTCGACGCTAACAAGGAGCATTGAATTATCCGAACCACTCCATCACTTGGTTTGTAGACACTAAAACCACAAGGAATACTTACAGATAGACCATGGATTTGCACAAACAAAAGATAGCAATAGCATTTCCTCCGAAAATGTTGTTTGTCAATCTCACTCGCTCCCGGCTTATTAGAAAGAGAAAAAACGAACTAACACATTGTTCAAGTGGCTTCCTCAGTTGTACCACATGAATTCAGCTTTTTTTTGATCGACTCTCATGAACCATTCAGTTAGCAGCACAGATACAAAAAAAAAGGTTGCATTGGGTAGAGACAATCAACACGAAGATGTCATGAGATTGGCACACATTTAATACACTTGAGAGATGGAGCTAGAGACAGAGATTTGAAGAGAGCACTAACTGTTTCCCTTAAATAAACTACTACGGAACGTACAAATAGCTGTATGCATTAGCCCATCATTTTCACTTTGTGCTCGCCTCGCACATTTCTATTATATTGTTGGGAATACAATGTCGTTGTCACTCTGTCCGCTTCTATAATTTGTGGTTCCAAAGACGGGGGCACAAGACGACCGAATGGGAGTTTCGCTTTTAGTCCACCCGAAAGAAACTAGCGCAGATTTGTTGACTCACTCACTAAATGAGGATAGAAAGTGTGATAACAACACATTGGCAATAATAGAAGGAAAGTAGCTGTACATTTCTTACACAGGTTCCCAGAACGGATTGTACTGCGGAGACCATCATCTCCACATGAACTTCTCGAGGAGAGCACATCATCATAATGATGAATACAGGGAGACCGACGCCCAGACACAAAATTGTGGTCAGTGCAACGGACTATCTTCTTTTTATTTGAAGCTCACATGATTAAGATGGGGATGAAGTATTGATAAGAAAGTACAAGAATGTGCATGTATACGACATGGAGATTTGAAGTCACGGAGGTGGTACTGGAGTGTAAAAATGTTCCTCCTTCGTCCTTTGTGTGCGTTTAGCTCAAGTTGTGCTTTTTTGCAGACACACTGCTACTTTTAGCTCGTTTGTACACCTACTGTGAAGTGATACTGACATTCGAATGCAAAAAAGAGCACAGAGCAGGAAAGACTGGTTGGATTCCGGCTCCCACTGCAACTCTCACAAGTTACTTCTGGTGCGGAGAAACTGCACATGGAGAAAGGGAGTGAAAACGAGTGGAGATGTTGACTGAGACCACTACTAAAAACTTTCTAATGCTCTGGTTTTCATGACAGATGAGACTGTATGTATAGTTAGCTTGTGTGTGTGTGTCTCCATTTCGTACACAGTCACTGTTGTACTGCGTATCTACAGTAGAAGTTGTGTTGGAGTCTAAACTGTAGTTTCCCTGTGTACAAAGCGTTCGAGTGGAACCGGGTGAACGAAGGAGATTGGAGTGTTTATTTTTTATTCAGTGTGCAAAAAGAAATGAGATATGGATTCATTATCATGTGGCTTGTCCATATATCTTCCCTTTTATCTCCATCTACAAGACGATAAATCAGATGAGTATGATAACTTGCATGGTCAGCCACCCACCCATACATCTTTTGTATGTTCCCAGGGAGAGAGCAAAAATATGTTAAAAAGTAATTTAGGGCTACGAATTGTATTGTACCCAAACGTAAATGACACCGATAGGGATGATGGCCGTAGCCCTCCTATGAACGGTTGAAAGACCAAATATGCATGCTAAATAGTGCTGTGTAGTTAGTCTTTCATTTGCTACTACTTGTATCCATTAAACCGGCAGATTAGATTCCCTGGTAAGTTTTGTTGGCAGTAGTAGTGATGATGCATAAATAAATGGGGAGTAAATGAGTGATGCTTGCTTGAAATCGCACAAGTCCTATTCAAGGATAGTAAATGCAAGGTTTTAATGCTGATGAGCACAAGACATAAATGCAACTAACAAATGTACGAAGCTGGGCCAGTAGTAGGCAAGCAATCAGTAGTCACAGAGCCACGAAACTTGTGTTTTATTAATAAAAAAAGGCAAACAGGTTGTGAAACAGCGTGACTCACTTGAACATGGAGCGAGTTCAACTCTGGAATACCCTAATAACGTGTTTTAGGTCATACATAGTACATAGACACAGTGAGAGTGGTCGTGTGACGGAAACTACCAAAAGTAAGTAATCATTGGGTGCCACGAACAGTAGAACTGGAACAAATGAAACACAGTTTTCACAAATACGAAAAAGGAGGGAGAAAGGATGTGTCTATTTGAATGCATGGTGAGAGATAGGTGACTTGGAGAAGGTTCAAGTGAACAAGTACTGTGAAAGCAGTTGTATAAGTAGTACATTACTTAGACTATTGAAGAAAGCCCAGAACTTTTATGTGCATATATAAGTTCTGGGCTTTTTTTTATTGTAAAATGATTTTTATTCCTCACTGACTGGGAATGTCGTTTGTGGGCGTTGTTGGAAGAAAAATAAATGCGTATCTTTGTCGCTCTTATAAAATTTTATTTTATGTGTGTGCCCCAGAATGAATTGTGTGATAATATTGATGGGAACGAGACGGCAGGACTCCAGTGGTTGTATATGTACAGAAAATGAGATTGTGATGTATATACGTAACTTTTTCGACATAAATATTTCTTGGTTGGTACGTACTTCTTCTATTATTGAGGATATGGAATGACTCTATTGCATGGATTGACTACGTTTAAAAACTGATTCAAAATGTGATGAAAAGAGTGATTGTTTCGATTTGTAGTTCCGTCCTTACGGTTGTTCACTTTTGAGCGTATTTATACACTTCTTTGATTAACTTCACATGACGTATATCCGTTTGTATGACATAGTAAAATTGCGAAATAAGAGCTTGTAGAGTGCAAGCTTTTGATGTAACCAGGCAGGACTTTTGTGTAAGTATTTTTAATCCATACACTTCAACTATATTATGTAATGCCCTTTACAAAGTACATTTAATAGAACCATTGTTGTTCGTCTGTACTTTTGGCCAAATCACAATAGTGACACTACATTAATTCTGTGTCTGGTCTACTTGAGCTGGTTGGTTGTGGAAAACTTGATAGGTTCGTAGACGAAATCCGAGTTTCTTTTTAAAATCTTATCTGTTCTGATCTATTGCATTATGCAGACATAACGTACCCAAAAAAAAAAATTGTATGCACTCATGTTGTTTGCCGGACATAAACTTACACAATACATTCAAGACGAGCCCAGCTGGACTTAATATTTGCATTGCTGTCTATTCCAGTTTATTTGTGCACACTTAAAGTAATGTTTTGGAGAAATGAAGAAATACAGAGAAATTTGAAGCACAAATTTTATACATTATAAGCTGTCTAGAATGTAAACAATAGCTGCTACACATTTCTACCCTTTGAAGCTGAAAAGAAAGTGTATGCATGTTCTGCATTCTAAGTCTCTCTCAAACGGATTGTAATAAAAGGACATTGATATACGGTGCTATTTATGATTCCGTAATTAAGAATCTGTTGACATATCTACACAATTTCACGGACTGTCTGAGTAATTGTGCTTTGAAACACGAGTGAGCAGTATTTTGGAGTCACATAAATGGAGCAAAATTTGGAGTGGCTAGTCCGACCGCAGGTCTGGGAGTGTAAATAAAATCATTGGGGATAAATTAATCTGTTTTTAGAAATCAATTGGCTTACCAACAAATTGACTCGTATAGGTTTTCATAATGCAAGTTATGCAAGCACCTCAAGTGCTTGCATAACTACCACTGCGAGTCGTTTTTCGCCACTGACTGTGAGTGGTGAGTCAAATCAAATATGAAAGTGAGTAGATTTATACTCCCCTTAGAGAGATTTATTTTCAGAACCAAAATAAATCAACAATGCAACTTTCCTCGTGGAGGATAAAAAATGTGGAGTGTCTGCACTGCTTAGTTTGTACGATTTCTAAAAAACACATTCATCTGTCTAATGGGATACGATTGACTAAACAGGAAAAGTTCCCGTTTCATGTATTTTAAACTACCACGGACATCCTCCAATTCATATTATTTCCTAAAAACTGTATGGTTGAATTTTAATTTACAAAATTACTGATTTTAAACGAATGAATTGAAAACGAAGAAAGGAAAAATCTGTTTAAAAGTGAATACATAAAATGCCGGGGAAAAAAAGGAAACGGTGTGACACTTTTTTTTAGCACTGGTGGGTAGTGACTTATCTCATACAATTTTCTTAAATTGGCCTTGTCAGACTTTTCTCTATTGTAAACAGAATTGCTGCCACTTTTCCAAATCACAAAGATTTCAAAATGTGCCCGAAGACATCCATACGAGAATAGAGAACGGTTAATTCACAATCGTTTCCATCAGTCCGTTGGCTCCTCTTTACGTGAGAATACCTATGGTAATGGCTTATCTGGGAAGGCAATAAAAACAGCATCGTCAAAGATTATGAGCAGAGAAAACCTTATTCTAGACGCCTGTATGCTTTATATTGGTACTTGAGGGGTTGCAACCTCTCGGACTGACTAAATGACGTCTGACTGACTGAGGGTGCCTCAATAGCCTCACGTTCACGTCCCACATAGTGAATAAGTTGTGACGAGCATCCCTGAAGCTTGAGCATCTCTATATAATAACGATTATTATCTCAAGGGAGTTTGGTTGTCTTCTAAGCTAAAAAAAGTGCCCGTGCAAGTGCATGTTATGCAACTGTCTTGTACTTGCGAAAATGTGTTCAGTCAGTTCTCAACAATGGTATTGTGTAACGACAACCATAATGCATGCAGAGAGCTTGCATTTACTCATTCCATTAATGAAAGTGAGCTCTTGTCATGAAAATCCTTTCATTTATTTTTCAGAGATCGCACTATCACAGTGCATTCACTTTTTGGAATGTATACACGGCCATGTTTTCCAATTTCCAAATCATGTTCACAGTCGCTAGTCAGTGACACTTTGGTATAATAAATTCCTAGCGATAATCTAAAACACAGATTTGACAAGTAACTAATGACTACTGGATGAAACGAAAATATGATTGTAATGTTTTTAAGGGTTGTACATATAGTATATTATCTTGGTAACAGACTTGAGTTGAAAAATAAAGTTAAGCGGATCATTGTGTTGCCATACCTAATCATTGAACTCTGACTTGCCTTCAATTTTGCTCGTCAAATATACTTTGGGCACATTTGTAGAGATTTAAAAGCAAATACGGTATCATAAAATATTGAGTAGTATGAGATGTTGCATCCGTGTACGAAAAGTTATGTCTGTCCGTCCATATTTTAGCGTTACATAACTATAATGGTATATATAATGGTTACTATAATTCGTCCATATCATGGGTACCATTTTTCAGTTTAATTGGCGTTTCGACAAAGAGCCAACCGATTCACATGATTTTTGAATCGATTGGAAACTTGTACCTTATTGTACCGATTTGTACCTTATTGTTTTAGTTTCGAGTTAATCTTATAATGAGCTATTTCCGCATGTGATTCAAATTGAAAACTTTTTCACTGCCTATTCTTTGCTTGTAAATTGCTAAGTATATCATCAAAAACAAACTTATCAAAGTAGCTAAATCGTCAAATTAACGTTATGTATGTGCCAAAAAGTTTTCTCACTCTCGAATATCAAAGATACTACTATTCAGTGTAATGAGTGTAATCTGTAGATTAGAAATCAATGAACCTTTCATGCGTTTTTGAATGCATGACGAAAACGTAATACATAACGTTTTGTTTTAGCTCAACGTTGATCTCCACTCAACTGAGCGTTTAATTGGAAACTTTCTTCCTGAAAATTATTCATGTTTTGCACAACTGTTTATTTTCATGATAGTATATAGTATGGAAAGCTTAGGAAAGCTTATCTCCACCAACACTTTGCTTTTGCACTATATGCTTCTTACACTGTCGTCAAGCTTACCTTATATAGTATGCGCTAAACCAGTATAGTTTTCGCATCCAGCCTCCCACTTTTCAGTTTACTCGATGTTTCAAGAAAGTGGGGACTGATTTTCATTATTTTTTTTATCCATATTGATCTTTGTATTGTATTGTATTGTTGTGTGTATCCATATTGAAATTGAACACAAATTCAAATTTCAGCAAATCCAGCTACTACAATATATTCGTTCAATGTGATTTGAGTAGCATTCATTAGTGCTTCTAGGTGCACAGATACATTACATTATCACAATATTACGTTAGTGTGTTCTTTATTCTTTGGACGAATTGTATTTAAATCAACTTTTAAGCATGAACTTCTAGCTTGAACAAACTGAGCTTAATGAATTGGATGCATAAAATGAGTTTAATGGGCTACACATATGCTACACCTGACCGTAAAATAGTGCGTTCTTCAGTTTACTCCTAGACTCCTACTCTCGGAAACTATGATATGCATAAGGAATTAATTTAATTTGTTGTCTCTGTAAAGTTAGCAGTTCATTTGATTTTGATAGTTACTATAACTGCGGTGTGGACGAAATACATCTCAATATTTTATTCAATTGAAGCTGATTTCTACAACAGAGTAACAGAGTTCGGGTGGTACAAACGTGTGTTGTGTTTGTGTGGGTAGATGTGGGTAGTATTTCAGCGTAATTTTATGATTAGCAAGGAGTTATAATTGAACATACACCTTTCCTTTAGTTTTTCAGCTTTCATTTGCTTCAACCGTTGCAATTTTCAACTCATTTGAATTCCCCAATGGGGAAAACAAACTACCTAACGTTTGAGCAATTTCATGCAATGTAATCGAATTAATGCTCATCAGTTGATAGAATGCATTGAAATGCAATCATTGCAGTTTAGCAGATTACTGTTAGTACGACCAGTGAAACGTTACCAGTAAAATCCTATCAACAGTCATAGCTTCACTTTGACGTCTTTGAAGGATTTAAAAGAGTTTTTCATTGCCAATTTTTTCTTGAAATAGTATTTCTATTGTTTTGTGAATACTTTCGAAGGATTTATTCGTCTTCAAAATGAGTGGTATGTGTGTAAACATAAGTTTAATCAACATTTCAAGTTTTCTAAGGTTTATTAATGTCATTTTCGTGGTTTTAATTGACATCAGGGTATAGTGAAGTCAGCATGGATATCATGGATGAAGAAGACTATGAGCGGATGAACAGGACTCGAGTCATCGATGAAATTTTAGCGAATGTAAGTTTTTCAAACTGTTATTATATGCAAATATATACAGAAGAAGCTGTTATTTAAATGTCGTTTAAATGTTTAAATGTTGGTGTCGAATGGGAAACTCCCTTAGTTAGCTATTAGTTCCCTAGTTCTAGTCTAGCAGTTAAATATTTGTTGCTTATATCTTCCTAATGCGTTAAATCCATCAGCAAGGAGAGATAGAGTTGGAATTGGAGTCTGACTATGTCGGTAGATGCCCTAGTCCAAACTTGATGCCAGCCGAAGATGTACGGGAAAACCGAATGCTTTACCACCAGGCACGAAAGAAATTGTACTTCAACTTTCCGGAAGACAATGTGAGCTTGCCACCGCCACCTAGTGAGAGAGAATTAATGGGCAAAGTGAGACTGGAAGAAGAAAAGGAATCTTATCTTTGTTTGCAAGGTCCTGCTCGTGTGCCGAGGTTGTTTACTCCTGAAAATATTTACGAGCCTGGGGATAAAAGCAAAATGGTTGTTTCCCATAAGCCGAATAAGAGACACGTTGCTGCAAAAGCCAAAATCAGCAACTTATGCTACGATGAGAATAAAACTCCAGTTCCTGATGCGAAGCTGTCAATGTTTAACGGGGATATCATTGTGGACTTGAAAGGAAAAGAGAAGAAGCCCGAAACTACAGAGAAGCGGACTAAAATTATAATCTTAGAATAGCTACGTACTGATACGTTTTATTCAGTTCATGATTTCACGCCAATAGTCTTATAGTTAGTTTTGATTAGATTCATTTTCGACGTTTTGTCTTTTATGGTTTTTTACTTTGTCCACTGATTGGTTCAGAATAATGATTATCGTCTTTGCTGCTGATTTTTTAAATTGTTGTATCTGCTGTTAATCAGCATTCTTGGGTAGGCTTCTTTCTTTTGTATTTTGTAATACGTACGTTGACCGGGAGGATTTGTATGAATTTAAAACAGATCAATAAATTAATTCATTTATAAATTAATTAATGAATGAGTAAAAGATGCAGCCGCTATTTTAATGAGATTGTACGGAAATTATATTTATTATACTTTTATTTAGCTTTCTGTATAATATTGACCAGTAGTTATTTACATGTTCCCCTCATCCCCTAAGAGTGGAGATAATTTCACCGCTTTATAATTACTCAAGTGGCTAGGATTCTAATCTCTGTAATTCATATGAAATTTTTTTCGGTACATGGTCTACAACTATTTGTCTACTTTACGAATACTACTTTATGTCCTTACATTCGATTTTTGCTATTAGCTTTTTGTTTGGAATGGATTTCTTTAGTCTTGAATTCAAACATTCATGGGGCACATTAAATACAAATTAAACACCAATCACAGTGGTAAAATATAGTTTCTTCCGAACCCCTATATGATATATGATGATTGATATGCATCGTTTTTTAGGCATCAAGCTTTTTTTCTGGTTCACTCACATCTCTAGTAGTGTCATGTGTCATTCAAGTATTTTATGTCGGAAGATGTTCATTAGTTCATTGTAGTTTTTTTAAGACAGTTAAACGAGTAAATACAATGTCGGGTCTTGGATACAGTATATACAATTCCTTCACTTGAAATTACCACAACCCAATTCACCACATTCGCTTCCCAAAATCAAAGATCACCGAGGCTATATAGCTACCAAAATTCGGATATCAGTGTTGTTAAGTCTGCAGATTAATGTTAGAAATACCATTAAAGTTATAACATGAAATTGTCATGAACACATATGCAAAGCAATTTGTGACAAGAAAGATATTCACCACACCAAAATCACTAAGCAACTAAATACAGTTCAGTAATCAGTTTTTGAAATTTTTCAAATTTAATTTGACCATGGATTCGCCAACATATTAAAATGCTCATTGCTAGTAGAAAAATAACTGTCATTTTATGCTTTAGGTTAGGCATAACAAAGGTCCATAAACCGAGATTTGAAAAATTAAAATGTGTGTATACATCAACCGTGGAGTAAGCCATAAAAATATTTTAACTTATTAGCTGCTCATAATTTTAACATGTTCTTTGGCTTCGTGACTAAAACGCTTGTTCACTGCATCCTGAAGTTACCAAAGGAAGAGATAGTTTGACTAAAATTAATTTATATTGTAAGAAGTAATTGAAATAAAATATTCTCCCACATAAATGTAAGTAAACGAAAAATGATTGTTATCTGAACCTCATGAATTCTTTGAATTCAATTTTTCACAAACAGAGACGAAACGTGTGCAACGTTTACATTGTGTGAATGATACGCGTAGAGATATGATAGTTTACTTCCACACTTTGTTGAACAGGTCCATGAATGAATCGTATATCATGAAAGTGATGGCCACATCTAGACACACTCTGCTAAGTCTTGGAACCGTTCCCTTATAAAACCTAGAAAAAGATAATCAATTTTTACCGGTGCGAACATGCAAAAAATACAAATTCAACCAACAAAAATGTGCCTTTGTTTAAAATAAGCAACATAATATCTACAAAAGAACTTACGCCCTTGGACCCTCATTTTTCCAAATTTTGGCGAAACAATCCCATGTATTCTTGTATTTTTTTGCTTCCAATCCCTTAAAAGGCAATGCAATGTTCATAATTAATAATTTTCAAACGTAAGAACGAACAAACTACTTTGTTCTGTTGACTAAATGTTAGGTTTCTGCCATTTCGACTGCTTTACCTGCATTCGAGTCTTTACAACATCTACTGGGGTATTTCCAAATACGGATGCTGCTCCAGCTACAGCTCCAAATAAGCCAACTGCCATTTTTGGAACAGGTTTAGTAGGGTCGCCACCGCGGTACCAGTCCTTGCATGTTTCCATAACGTAGAACCTGATGGCTTGATTACTTCCTTGTTTGATAATTGTTGCTGTCAAGCCTTGGTATGTACCTCTGATACCTAACAATAAGAGCAATACACAATTATGCATAGGTTTAATAGTTTACAATGACTTTCAGTCAGTCATTACAAAAAGACTATAGGCAAACTGGCAAACAAACCTTCTGCTTTGATAATATGCCGAACACCATGGAAGAACCCTTTGTACTGTGGGTTTCCTGATCTTTGATCATTAATAAATTTCACTTTGATAGTTTCCATCGGAGTTACTGCTAAGATGGCTTCCGATACGCCTGCACCCAAACCACATAAAAGTCTACTTACAGGAGATAAGTTTCCTTTAGAATCCACACTTCGTTTCTTGAATTCCTCAAAGGCGCCAAATCTTTGGAATATTAAAATATTATTTTAAAATCACAACAGACCACATCAGGTAAATTATGTAAATACTCATCCATGGTGTGCATAGAAACTTACCTTACAGCAGATTTTGGAATAGAACCATACAAGAGGACACTCAATCCTCTGTATAGACCGAAAACACCATGGCCTTTGACAGTCTTTTTCACACAGTCCAAAATTCCATTATACTGCTTAGATTTTCCACTTTTCTCGTCCAGTTGCAGTTGGGTTTTTACGTACTCCGTGGGGAAAGTGATGCAGATTTCAATACCACCAGTAATACCTCCGGCAACAATGCCTTTAAGTCCTAGATTTCCGGCTGGAGCGGCGGCAGCTCCACTCTGGTTCATCCATGGACGAAGAGAATATGGACTCCTTTTTCCACTATCCATTTTCTAAGTAAATGTTGAAGACAAGACAAAAAGATTGTTAACTGCCTGATCTAATAATATCTCCTAACCTATTTTTAATCAGTGCACCTCGCGTAAGAAATATAGAGCACGGATTGTAAAATTTGTGAGAGGTAGAGAGAGACCTGAGAGACTAGTAAAAATGAGCTGCTTCTTCCTCTAGCATAATATAAAACCTAACCTCCTGCAGCAAGTACTACATCAGTAGATGGAACAAATAAAAGTTTGCATGCAATGCCTACTAGACATCCAGCTAATCACTAGCAGCAGTGTCAGCAAACGTAGCCGGTTTATGAAAACTGGAATCGAAGTCCAAGGATTAAAATGCCTCCAAGCTATACGTAGATAACAGTTAAGCTGCATGCACAGAACATGCTATATGATGTGATCAAACCAGACCATTTGTAAGTACGATAAAAGAACATGTGAGAAATTAAAATGTGGAAGATCCTAAACCTTATTCATGTGAACCACTATGTCACTGTGTCTAGCTGTCTGCAGTGCACCACAATCTGTGCATCAGTCCATCTTGTTCCATCGCCTAATCACTGACCCAATGTACGATTGTATGAAATAGGCCAAAAAGTTCAATGGATTGATGGATTTGTATCAGAAGAACAGGAAATGAGCGCAAGAATTTATCACTTTACATTTTTCTGATAAACCTATACATGCTTACCTTATCTAAATGTGGGGCAACCAGATGCAGTGAATCGAGAGTTTAAAAAAATATCAGTTTTTAAAGGAGTAGAAATATTTTACAAGTTGTTTAATATGAAAATGTTAACACAACGAACTTTGCATTATGCAGTCATAACAAAGAGGAAAGGTAGACTAACAGAATTCATAGCTATAGATCTAGATCACATATTAAATTATGTTTGTCGTTACGATTATATTGACCCAGCTAGTATAAATGATAAAGGAGGAAACTTATTATTTCAACCAATAATATAGCTATAATAGCTTCCTCCACCATATTAAAATAACTCGGAAGCATAGTACTGAAATGAAAATGATTGAATTCATACAAAAATTTCCGTTTTTATGGTGAGATTTACTATGCATCGTCAACCGCGCAACACTTTTATATGCATGACAATCATTGCATTGAATTGAATTACACAGTTGTATACTATGCACAAATTTCTTCAACCGAGTAAGATTGTTCAATATTTCTTAAGCTTTACCTTCTGCTAAAGGTAGACCTAAATGTATAATAGAGATTTAATGAAGACATCTCCATCAGCTATCTATACCAGATAAAGCAATGCTTTATCTAAGCATCAAGTCTTACAAACAACAGGCTAGACACATTGGAAGATGTTGGAACAAAAACTTCAAATTCAAGGGGTGAAGGTCACACGTTGGCATATTTATCCCATTTATCCGCTCTGCTAATAAACTACACCTGTCTATGTGACGACCATTGAGAAGCGAAATCATCAACCAATGAAACCCCATATGACACACTAACTAACTCTATAATATTCTCCCCAGTTGAGGCAAGCAAACTTCAATAACATTACCACATGAAAAAATGAAACCCTACACAATAAAAAATTGTGGTAGCTAATCCTGTACGTCATTTAAATCAACTCCAGAATTCATTTTACATTCCCCGGGTTTTGTCATAAAGTCAAAGGTTTTGTTGAGGAAAAAATTTGCATTAATTTCATCATTTCATGTTATAAAGATCTACACAAAAAAAGAACAATACTAATTTAATTTAATAATAGAGGTAATAAAGCATTGGAGTGCATGGATAATTACGACCATTTCCAATCGATAGGTATTCGGTAATTTATAATTAATGAAGTGATCAAGATTTGAACATAGTTAATTGACACGTTTAGGTTTAGATGTTGAATGATCAGTTGCAACATGTCATAACACAGATTCCTTAAATGAATAGTTAACAATGCATCTGGTAGCAAAAGTAAAGCAAAAATAAGCTGCTTACCGAATTACCGAATTACCGATAAAGATAGTGTAATTGTGCTAACTTTCAAATTGGTTCAACAAAGTAACAAACCACTCCTTTTATTCAAAGCCTCACTTGAAGAAACGGATGAGAGGTAAAAAACCATACCGTGTAGACTTAGACTGGCTCAAACTCGAAAAGTTTTGAAAGAGATTTCTCTTCGTAGGCGATACTTTCTCTGCTTCCTCGTTGCCTCTCTATCTTCAGCTTGCGAAAATACCATTGCCATTGAATGTTTGTTTGAGCATATAATATGCATTAATGCAAGCAAGTGAAGACTGAAGACAGACAGGGCGGACAGGGCTTCCAAAAAGGTGAAAGTTGGTATCCAACGGAAAATTCCCGACGACTAATTATTGAGCTAAATAGATATGTCATGGTCATATTCAAATGTTTAAAATTCGAATACGCATAAATATGTTTTTTTTGCAAGCTTGAGAATGTTACTTTTCTAGAATTATGCTATTTGAATCACTGAAGAACCATGATCTCAAGCGAAATATCTAAAAATCATGCATACATGATTTTTGAAATATTGATTTTTATTGACAATACATTTGACACGAACATCTATAATGAAAGCTCTACTATAAAGTTGTTAGGATAAATGCCAACATAAATCATAGCTAAAAAAAACCAACTTTTAACTAGGGAATTAATTCGTAAATGCATTTGAATGAGCTCGTTGATTATATTTATATATTATGCTTCACTAACTTCACTTGTTATGAATAAAACACTCGACTCAATTTGACGGAATTTATGATCCAGCTAAAAATTAATTAATGCAAAAGCAATGACATATATATATTTCGAAGTAAATAAATAATTGCACACACAGGGTACTGGAAAATATATAATAAGTCTTCAATGCAACTCCAAAACATGTTCACCACATTTAAAAAATTATGAGTGCGACTAAAGCTATAGCACCTAGCCCCATTACAACGCTATAATCCATTTCGAGTCTAATGATTGTACAATTAAATACTCTTTAACTTACTTTTAGTAATGAAGAATCGTTTTTATAGCATAATTCTGTTCTGTCTAATCCACATTCTGTGTAATCAAGAAAACGAAAAAAGGGATGTGCGCGTAATGAAATAGAATGGCCTGCACTCCACTCATTGACTGATATAACAAGATTGTCAGTTCGTACGATTATGGATAAGGAAAATACCGAATTCAGATCTACTTTATAAAAATTTAAAGTCTGCAAACACATGATTTTTGTATGATCTTAAAAAAATAATATTTATGCATACCTTGGAGTCAAAAGTGTTTCTCCCGATTGATCTTTACAATTATAGATGCATAAATAGATCAATTGTTTATGATTATAATAATACCAATAAACTTTCGGTTTAGATAAGTTAACTTGGTCTATATGGTGAATGGTGGACAATTACGACAATACCGCTCACAGTTTTTCAATAGCAGAGATATTATGATTAGATGCGACACACGACAAACGGATCAATTCGTAAAATTAACTATTAACTATTGTAGTAAAATAATGATACGACACAGACACCGATACACAGAGTAGTAAACTGTGTGGGCATACTGTTCTTGGTTTTGGTAGCACAAACACAGTTGCTATTGGTATGACATAATGACAACTGTTATGGACACGGAGACCCACGACGCACCAATCAAGAGGATTTTGTTTTAGCTGGCTTTTTGGTGGAATGTGCACCCTTAACCTTCAAACGCAGCAACGTATTCACCACAAGGTATCTCGAAAAAATGAGAAACAGCTTCCTGAACCAAACGTACTGGGATTGATGGCAGGCCATAGCATTCTACAGAAGTAAATTAAAAATTTTTTATACAAAATATGGCATACCAAACTGATTAATTGCAAGTTAAATGACAATGGTCAAAGTTGGCACAAGGAATATTACCTGAAGGGTAGTTCGATCTCGTCCAGCCACAGTGTACATGAAGTCACTTTTGAGATAACATAATGGTACGTCACATAGGATGCCAAAATATTTTCGAATGATACCGACGGACTCAAGAACGTAAGGTTGGCAATCTGCAATACCAAAATAGAAGTCTCGTAATAGGAGTCCCAAAAAACCAAATATTACAAGATCAGTTAGTTATACCTATCAAAACTCAACACTGATACTATGTAAATACTTACACTCTGGCAGGTGGTTTTTGTTGATAAGTTCACAAATACATTCGTAAATTGCCACATGATTTGAATGACCGCTGACTCCATAGTTATCAAATGTGATAAGCTGTAAGATGTAAAAAATCATGGGTCGGAAATCTTCCATCCTCTAGTCATCTGTTGACTTGGAACGAAATAATTTTTTGGAACGAAATTGCCCGCGAAGCGGGCAATTTTGTTAAAAAAATTATTTCTCGAAAAAATTTCGTTCCAAAAATTTTTTTTTTCAAGATTCCAAAATTTTTTTTTGGAATTTGGAAACCTGGGTTTTTCATACGTTTGTGGAACCAAAAAATTATAAGTCGTTCCAAAAATTTATGGACGGAGCCGTAAAAAATTTTCAAAAAATTGTTTTTCTCTCATGGAATGGGCCACCCCCAACTACAGCTGCAAATAAGCTTTTGGAACGAAGTTTGGATCTGCGTTTCGGCTCAAGAGATAAATGGGATTTTTGCACGCGGACAACAAGAAAAGACAAACTTAAATTGCATGTCACGTCTAAAGTGATTGACCGAGTAAACAAAATTGAAGGCCGTCTTCGCTTCGACTAATTTTCATCTGCTTGATGAAAAAATTCAACTTATTTTTTTCACCTTGTAATGTTATATCATGAATTTTAATTGGTAATGTATGTCACTATTTTGCAATTTTATTAGTTGAATTGAATGTCGTATCATATCTGTTTGGTTTGTTAGTGGTATTAAAAATTATTATAAAAAACTTTTAACTTACTCTGTAGCTGTACTAACTCATACTCAGTAGAACCCGTGTTTTTCAAAAATTGCATTCATGAAAATCACGTTTTTAACACCTGGTCAGATTGCTACCAAAAATCAAAGCTCATCGCTCTCATTCATTCTAGCATTCTGAAAATTTTTTTTCGCCCTGGCGGGCGAACCTTAACCCCCTCCACCCCCCCGCCCCTACGGAACGAAATTTTTTTCATGGAACGAAATTTTTGATGACTGAGATTTTTTTTACCTCTTGGAAGATTTCCTACCCATGGTTATAGGTTAGTTAGCTAGCTAGGTTATCAATGAATGGGAGAATCAGTCCGTGAGAAAATCGGGTACGTAGCGGCATTTGAATGCGAATATCAGTTGGCTTCCAATGTATTACATGACGTAGTTCCGGGACTAATTAGACTGGGGGTAATCACAACGGAAAATATAATGAGAGGAGGATTATTACTTCTTCTCTTATCATTATATAGTCGCATCTATTTAGTTAGTTAGTTAGTGCTACGCGAGTAAAGAGATGAGTCGGATTATTATGTCAAAAGTCAGGGAAATATGTGCCAGGGCTGTATCGG
>Ga0210040_10002124_pt1 | contig 28516 bp, 22 predicted proteins | sample CryGeyCG12114_NA_FD_185462 | JGI IMG/M metagenome (GOLD analysis project Ga0210040, IMG submission 185462) | Groundwater microbial communities from aquifer - Crystal Geyser CG19_WC_8/21/14_NA (SPAdes) (version 2) | ecosystem: Environmental > Aquatic > Deep subsurface > Groundwater | place: USA... | reverse complement strand
GGCGAGGGCGAGTTCCGCTGGTTCGACATCGGCTCGCCGCCGGACGGCGCGGGCTTCCACGGCGTCAACCCGATGGCGCTGATCGGGGCGGAGAGCCGCCCCGCGCTGGTTCACCTCAACCCGCGCTTCTACAAGTTCTACGATCCCGAGACGTACCATTCGGGCCTTGCCAACAAGTACGAGATCCACTTCGATTACCTGCGCGTCGGTGATCGGGTGAGCCCGCTCGACTACCCCAGCATCACCGCCAGCGCTCAGCCGATCGAGGCATCGGTGGCGGCCTTCCAGGCGCTGGGATGAGCGCCCGCTTCACGCCGCCCTACCCCGTCCCGCACAAGAGCAAGTCGTCCTTCCTGCTGCGCTTCATCCGCGGCTGGAACTCGTGGCTGCACGTGCTGTTCGAGAAGAGCTACACGATGAAGATGGGCGAGGTGCACATCCCCGCCCTCTCCTTCTACGTCACCAACGAGCTGCCGCTGGTCCGCCGCGTCCTCGACGAGGAGGCGACGCAGTTTCCCAAACACAGCTTCCTCAACTCCGTGCTCGATCCGCTGATCGGCAACTCGGTCTTCTCGGCCAATGGCGCCGACTGGGCCGAGCAGCGCGCGATGGTCAACCCGGCGTTCGGCCACACCGCGCTGAAGCGCGTCTTCGCGTCCATGGCTGCGGCCGTCGACGAAACCGTCGCGCGCATTGCCCGCGAGGACCTGTCGCACCCGGTGGAGATCGACTTCTTCATCACGCATCTGGCGGCGGACATCATCTATCGCACGCTCTTCTCGGTGCCGCTCGACGAACCCGGCAGCCGCGAGATCTTTGACGCATTCAACGCCTATCAGCGCCACGCCCAGCGGGCATCGATGCTGCGCCTCTATCGCCTGCCCCAGTTCGGCTATCTCGAGCGTTCGAACCGCGACGCCGCCCGTATCCACGCAGTTTTCGCGCCGATCGTCGCCCAGCGCTACGCGGCCACGCACGAACGCGGCGAGCGCAGTGAAGACATCCTCCAATCGCTGATCGACGCGCGCCACCCGGACAGCGGCGCCACCTTCACCCAGGCCCAGGTGATGGAGCAGATCAGCACCATCTTCCTTGCCGGCCACGAAACCTCTGCCAGCGCGATCACCTGGGCGCTGTACCTCCTTTCCCGCGATCCGGCGCTGCAGGACGAGGTGCGCGCCGAGGCCAGGCCGGGGCCGCTCGCCTATGAGGACCTGCGCAGGCTGGCGACCACCCGCAACGTGTTCCGCGAGACGCTGAGGCTCTACCCGCCCGTCGCCTTCCTGCTCCGCGAGGTCACCTGCCCGGTGCAGATGCGGGACAAGCACCTCGATCCCGGCGCGCTGGTGGTGGTCTCCCCCTGGCTGATCCAGCGCAACGGTGACAACTTCCCGGAGCCGCACGGCTTCGACCCCGCCCGCTTCGACGATCCCGCGCAAGCCGGCGCCTGCCGCCATGCCTACCTGCCCTTCGGCAAGGGCCCGCGGGTCTGCGTTGGAGCGGGCTTCGCCAACCAGGAAGCGCTGCTCGCCATCGCCGGCATGGTCCAGGCGTTCCGGCTGGAACCGGTGCCCGGCGACGTGCCGGAACCGACCAGCCGCCTGACGCTACGCTCGAGGAACGGCATCCGACTGAAGCTGACCCGGCTCTAAAGCAGTGCCGAGCACGTGATCCGTTCGCCCTGAGCTTGTCGAAGGGCGTGTTCCAGACGCACGTGCTTCAACAAGCTCAGCACGAACCGCCCGTGTGGGTTCTTGTTCGAGTGCTGCCCTTAATCCGCCGCCGCGTGCGCCGCGCCGCTCGGGTGCGGACGCCGGGTGATCCACACTAGCACGCCCAGCACGATGCACAGCCACGCCGAAATTCGGAACAGCTCGGTGGAGGCGAGCAAATACGCCTGTCCAACCATCTGCCGCGTGACCGCCGCCGCCGCCTGAACGTCGGTCATCCCCATCCGCTCCAGCCCGGCACGCGCCATCTGCCACGGCATGCCCGTGCCCACCGCCTCCGCCAGATGCCCCTGGTGCAGCGCCTCGCGCCGGTCCCAGGAGGTGGTGATGATCGACGCGGCGAACCCGCCCGCAACGATGCGCGCGAAATTCGACAGGCCGGTCGCGCTCGGCAGCCGCTCGGGCGGAATGCCGTCGAGGAGGATGGTGAGCATCGCCAGGAAGAAGGTGCTCATCGCGATGCCCTGCACCATCAGCGGGATCACGAAATCGCTGAACCCGGCGTTGGTGTTGAGCTCCGAGCGCATCCAATAGGAGGCGGCGAACGCGGCGAACGCGACCGTCGCCAGGATCCGCGCATCGATCTTGCCGGACAGGCGCGCCACTAGCGGCGTCAGCAACACCGCCACCGCCCCCGACGGCGCCGCCACCAGCCCGGCCCAGGTCGCGGTGTAGCCAAGCTGCGTCTGCAACCACAGCGGGAACAGCAGGGTGTTGGCGAAGAACACCGCGTAACCCAGGCTGAAGGCGAGATTGCCTAGGCTGAAATTGCGGCCGGTGAACAATGTCAGGTCGACGATCGGGTGCGCGTCGGTCAGTTCCCAGATCAGCCAGGCGAGAAAGCCGATGCCGGCGACCACCGCCATGATGCAGATGGTCGGATCGTTGAACCAGTCGGCGTTCTTGCCGAGGTCGAGCATCACCTGCAACGAGCCGACCCACACCACCAGCAGCCCCAGTCCCACCGTATCAATCGGCAGCTTGCGCGTCGGCGTCTCGCGCGTCCTCAGCTGGAACCAGCAGGTCACCGCCACGAAGATGCCGAACGGCACGTTGATCAGGAAGATCCAGCTCCAATGGTAGTTGTCGGAGATGTAGCCGCCCAGGATCGGCCCCATGATCGGGCCGATCAGCGTCGTCATGGACCAGACGCCAAGCGCGGTGGAGCGCTTGTCCGGCGGGAAGACGGAGATCAGCAGCGCCTGGCTGCCCGGCATCATCGGCCCGGCCACGCCGCCCTGCAGCACCCGGAAGATGATCAAGGACGGTAGGTCCCACGCGATGCCGCACAGGAACGACGCGAAGGTGAACAGCACCACCGACACGCAGAACGTCTTCACCACCCCGAACCGGCCCATCAGGAAGCCGGTCAACGGTACGCCGATGCCGTTGGCGACGGCAAAGGCGGTGATCACCCACGTCGAATTGTCGCTCGACACGCCGAGATTGCCGGCGATGGTGGGCAGCGACACGTTGGCGATGGTGCTGTCGAGCACCATCATGAACGTGCCGAGCGCGAGCGCAAACGCCGTCAGCGCGCGCTGGCCGCCCACCATCGGGGGCTGTTGAGGAGGTCCGGAGGCCATCAGCTAAAACTGGCTGGCGGGCACACGCACCCAACATCCGTTCGGCCTGAGCGCAGTCGAAGGCCACGCGATCCCGACAGTGCTTCGACTGCGGCGTCATGCGCCGCAGTCCGCCCTGAGTGCCTGCCTTGGCAGGCAGACGAAGGGCTCAACACGAACGGTTCTCTTTCCCAGAGCGTCGGAGCAGCAACCATCACCGGTTCGCCGCGATGATCTGCCGGATCCGTGCCTCGACGGCCGGATCGCGCCCATCGCTCGCCTGCGCGGCATAAGCCTGCTTGCCCGGCGACCCGATCCGCGGCCCGCGCACATCGGCGGTGTCCACCGTCACATCCACCGACAGCCCCACCCGCAAAGGATTGGCCCGAAGTTCGCGCGGGTCGAGCGCGATCCGCACCGGCACGCGCTGGACGATCTTGATCCAGTTGCCGCTCGCGTTCTGCGGCGGCAACAGCGCGAAGGCGTTGCCGCTACCGGCACCCAGCCCGATCACATGGCCATGATAGACCAGGTCGCTGCCGTACATGTCGGCCGTCACCGTCGCCGGCTGGCCGATACGCAACGACTTGAGCTGCGTTTCGCGCATGTTGGCGTCCACCCACACCCGCTCCAGCGGCACCACCGCCATCAGCGGCGTGCCGGCCGCGATCTGCTGGCCCAACTGCACCGTGCGCTGCGCCACCACCCCATCGATCGGTGCTGCGATGTGCATGTGACTGCGCATGATCGTCGCCCGGCGATAGGCCGCTACCGCCGCCAGCACCGCCGGATTGGTGTCGACATTGGTGCCCTGCACCGCCGTCTGGCTCTGCGCCTGCTGGCTTTGCGCGAGGTTGAGGCTCGCCTGCGCCACCTTCACCGCGTCGCGCGCATGGGCAAGCTCCTCGCCCGACACCGCGCCCTGCGCCGCCGCGCCCTGGCGACGGCGATAGTCGTCCTGCGCCCGGGCCAGTTCCGCCTGCGCCTGGATCACCGCCGCGCCGCCCTGGTTGACCTGCGTGAACTGCGCCCGCGTCGCGCGCACCGCCCGCGCCAGCTCCGCCTCCGCCGACGCGACGTTGACGTCCGCCGTCACCGGATCGAGGTCGATCAGCGGCTGGCCCGCCTTCACCGCCTGCGTGTTGTCGGCATGGATCGCGATCACCTGCCCCGGATCGCGCGCGGTGATCGACACCACGTCGCCCGCGACATAGGCGTCGTCGGTCTCCTCCTCGGGCTTCGCGAGCAGGAAGTGCATCACCGCCCAGGCGATCAGTGCGATCACCACCACCGCGGCAAGGATCGTCAGCCACCGCCGCCGCCCGCGCGGGTTGCCGCGCACGCCGCCCGTCGCCGGCGGCGGCGCCACCTTCTCGCGCGGTTGAACGTAAGCGTCGGGCTCGGCCGCCGGGACTTGGTCGTCGGGGCGCACGCGGGTGTCGGTCATCGGGAAGCGTCCTGCGAAGGGTCAAAGCCGCCGCCCAGCGCCAGCACCAGCTGGACGCGCGCAACGGCGGCATCGGTCATGAGATTGGCGTCGGCGAGCTGCGCGTCGAGCAGTCGGATGTCGTTGTCGACCAGGTCGAGCCGCGATTCGAGCCCGCTGCGCACCCGGATGTTGTTGAGCCGGCCCGTCTCCGCATAGCCGCGCACCACCTCGCGCTGCTGCGCGCGCTGCCGGTCGATGCTGGCGATCCGGGCCAGCGCATCCGCCGCCTCGCGCACCGCGCCGACGACCGTGTCATTGTAGGTGGCGGTCGCCAAGTCCACGCCCGCCGTCGCGCCGGCAAGCTGCGCGCGCAGACGCCCTGCATCGAAGATCGGCAGGTGAACCGCCGGCCCGACCCCCACCGTCGCCGCGTCGAGCGAAAAGAAGTTGCCAAGCCCGATCGCCTGCAGACCCGCCAGCGCGTTCAGGTTGATGTTGGGATAGAACGCCCGCCGCGCCTCCTGCCGCCCCGACAGCGCCGCCGCGATCCGCGCCTGCGCCGCCGCAACATCGGCGCGCCGCGCCAACAGATCGGCGGGGATGGCCGCCGGCAGCGCCGGTGCCGCATCGAGCTTCATGGCGGCCGGCCCGATCGTCGCCGGGTAATCCGCGCCGCGCCCGGCCAGCGCCGCCAGCGCGTTGGTGGCGAGCACGCGGCTGCCCTCCGCCTGCACCAGCGCCTCGCGCGCCTGCGCCAGCAGGGTGGTCGCCGCCTCCAGGTCGAGCTTGCTCGACAGCTGGTTGCGGATGCGCACCTGCACCAGCCGCACCGTGCCCTGCCGCGCCGTGATGGTGCTCCGCGCGATCGCCGCCTGCCGCTCCGCCCGGACCACGTCGAGGTACGTCTGCACCGCGGACCCGGCCAGCATCAGCCGTGCCGCTGTCAGATCCAGCGCGGTCGCGCGCAGGCTCTGCCGCGCCGTCTCGATCGCCGCCCGCTGCCGCCCGAACAGGTCGAGGTCGTAGGACAGGCTCGCTTGCGCCGTCCCGAGAAACCGAACGGTGCCGGCATAAGGCGGCGGGATCTCGTACACGCCGGACAGCCTCGCCACCTGCGGGTTGATGTCCGCCGAGACGTTGGGCGCCGCACCCGAGCGCTGCTGGCTCAGCACCGCCTGCGCCTGCTGCACCCGCGCCAGCGCCTCGTCGAGCGAAGGATTGCCCGCGAGCACGTCGTTCACCACCCGGTCGAGTTGCGGGTCGCCGAACGCGCGCCACCAGGTCGCGTCGATGGCGGGCGCAGGCGCGCCGGTCAGCGCCAGATCGGGCGCCGCCTTGGGCGTGATCACCGGCCGCGAATCGGGAATGGAGCAGCCGGCCAGCAGCGCCGCTACGGCGAGTGTCAACTTCTTCATGCCGCCTGTTCCCTTGCCGCCGCATCTTCCAGCATGTCGCGCAGCCGTTGCAGCTGCGCGATCGTCGCCGCCACCTCTTCGCCCGGCCAATCGGCCAGCCAGCCATTCCACAATCGGATCACATCCATGCGCACCGCATGCGCGAGCTCTGCCCCTGCCTTGGTCAGCGCCAGCTTGACGACGCGGCGGTCGCAGCGGTCACGCTCGCGCGTCATCCAGCCGGCGGCCTCCAGCGTGTCCACCAGCCGGGTGGTGGCGCCGGGATCGTAGCTGATCTCGCGCGACAGCTCGGCGCCGGTGGTGGCCCGGCCGACCAGCACCGCGGCCAACGCCGACCATTGCATGCCGTTCACGCCGTGGCGCGCGAACAGCGGCTCCATAGCGATCTGGCCGAGCTGATGGCAGCGGCGCACCAGATAGCCCAGCGAACAGTCGGGCAGGAAATTAGCGGGTGTATAGTAGCTCACTTGATTGCTGTAGCAACCATTGCCGCCGCAGTCAATATGGCGCTGCACCGCATCATTCCGTCAGGCGCACGCACCTCGACCGCCAAGCCTTTCGTCCGAGGACCGAATGGCTAGGTCTTCCCCACCTCGCGCCAGCTTGTCTCGTTCACCTCGACGCCGAATTTCTTCGCCGCCGCCACGATCCGCTTCCACGCCGCGTCGCGCTCAGCGTCGGTGACGTCCTTCACTTGATCGAACCGAGCGATGGCGTTGCGCACGTGAGTCGCGTCCTCGATCGGCTCCTTGCGCTGCTTGGCGAAGGCGTACTTGCCGTCGTCGAGCTTGTCCCGGTCCGCCTCGTCGAGCTTGGCCATGCGCCCATCCTTCTCATCGTCACCGACAGCAAAACGCGGGAAAGACCCATCGGTCTCCCCCGCGCCGTGTTCAGCCTCGAAACACCGGTGCGCCTTAGCGGCAGCGGTCCTTGGCCGTGATCGTGCGATCGATCGCCCGTCCCGCGAACGCGCCGCCGACACCGCCCGCCACCGTGCCGAGCGCGCCGTGGCCCAGGATCGAATTGCCCAGCAGCGCACCGCCGACGCCGCCTGCCACCAGCCCGGTGGTGCCGCTCGAATGGCGGCAGCGGCGGACGTGGCTGCGGTAATGATGCCGCTTGCCGTGATAGGTCCGCTGGGCCTCGGCCTTGCTCGCCGGCAGCACGGTCGCCGCCGGCACCGCCAGCGACAGGGCGCCGAGCGCCATGATCAAGTTACGCATGAGAACACTCCTCTCGTGATGAAACAGTCACGGCCGCGTAACGTCTTTCGGGCGCGGAAGGTTGCGGAGGTAGTGCCATCCACCCCTTTCCCCGCTCGCAACCCGCTGCTATCGCCCGCCCCAACACCCGCATTCGATGCGCCCAGCGACTGCCCGTGCGGCTCCCGCCGCCTCCCCGAGCGTTCTGGGCGTGCACCAGGAAGGACGCTTGCATGACCGCCATCGGCCAGGATTCGCTCGGCACCCGCACCACGCTGGAGGCCGGCGGCAAGTCCTACGATTATTTCAGCCTCGCCAAGGCTGCCGAGAAGTTCGGCGACATCTCCCGCCTGCCCTTCTCCATGAAGGTCCTCCTGGAGAACATGCTCCGCTTCGAGGACGGCAAGACCGTGACGGAAACGGACGTCCAGGCGATCATCGACTGGCAGAAGGACCCGGCCAACCCGAACCGCGAAATCCAGTATCGCCCCGCCCGCGTGCTGATGCAGGATTTCACCGGCGTCCCCTGCGTGGTCGATCTCGCCGCGATGCGCGACGCCATCACCAAGCTCGGCGGCGATCCCGCCAAGATCAACCCGCAGGTCCCCGTCCACCTCGTCATCGATCACTCGGTCATGGTCGACGAGTTCGGCAGCCCGAAGGCGTTCCAGGATAACGTCGACCTCGAATACCAGCGCAACGGCGAACGGTATGAGTTCCTGAAGTGGGGCAGCAAGGCGCTCGACAACTTCCAGGTGGTGCCGCCGGGCACCGGCATCTGCCACCAGGTGAACCTTGAATACGTCAGCCAGGCGATCTGGCACTCGGACAATGACGGCACGCAGATCGCCTATCCCGACACGCTGGTCGGCACCGACAGCCACACCACCATGGTCAACGGCCTCGGCGTGCTCGGCTGGGGCGTCGGCGGCATCGAGGCGGAGGCGGCGATGCTCGGCCAGCCGGTGTCGATGCTGATCCCCGAGGTCGTCGGCTTCAAGCTGACGGGCGCGCTGCAGGAGGGCATCACCGCCACCGATCTGGTGCTCACCGTCACGCAGATGCTGCGCGCCAAGGGCGTGGTCGGCCGCTTTGTCGAATTCTTCGGCCCCGGCCTCTCGACCATGACCCTTGCCGACCGCGCGACAATCGCGAACATGGCGCCCGAATATGGCGCCACGTGCGGCTTCTTCCCGATCGACCACCGCACCATGGAATATATGCGCCTCACCGCGCGTCCCGAGGAAACGATCGCGCTGGTCGAGGCTTATGCCAAGGCGCAGGGCATGTGGCACGACGAGACCTCACCCGACCCGATCTTCACCGACACGCTGGAGCTCGACATGAGCACCGTCGTGCCGAGCCTCGCCGGCCCCAAGCGCCCGCAGGACAAGGTGTCGCTCAACAAGGTTGACGAAGTGTTCAACGGCGACCTGTTCAAGATCTATCACAAGGAGCGCCCCGAGCGCGTCGCCGTCGCCGAGCGTGACCACGACATCGGCGACGGCGACGTCGTGATCGCCGCCATCACCTCGTGCACCAACACGTCGAATCCCTCCGTGCTGGTCGCCGCCGGCCTCGTCGCCCGCAAGGCGAACGCGCTCGGCCTGAAGCCTAAGCCCTGGGTCAAGACGTCGCTCGCGCCCGGTTCGCAGGTCGTCACCGACTATCTCGACAAGGCGGGCCTGACGCAGGACCTGAACGCGATCGGCTTCAACCTGGTCGGCTACGGCTGCACCACCTGCATCGGCAATTCCGGCCCCCTCGCCGCGCCGATCTCCGCCGCGATCAACGAGAACGACCTCGTCGCGGCTAGCGTCCTCTCGGGCAACCGCAACTTCGAAGGCCGCGTATCTCCGGACGTGCGCGCCAACTTCCTCGCCTCGCCGCCGCTGGTCGTCGCCTATGCGCTCAAGGGCACCGTCACCGAGGACATGGTGACGACCCCGCTCGGCCAGGCGACCGACGGCAGCGACGTCTACCTCAAGGACATCTGGCCCTCGAACGACGAAGTCGCGAGCGTGATGACCGCCAACATCGACGACGGCATGTTCCGCGCCCGCTACGGCAACGTCTATGCCGGCGGCCAGGAGTGGCAGGCGATCCAGGTGACGGGCTCCGACACCTACAGCTGGCCGGCCGCCTCGACCTACATCCACAACCCGCCGTATTTCGAGGGCATGGACATGACGCCGCGGCCGATCGCCGACATCGTCGACGCCAGGCCGCTAGCGATCCTCGGCGACTCGATCACCACCGATCACATCTCGCCTGCCGGCTCGATCAAGGCGGACAGCCCCGCGGGCAAGTTCCTCCAGGAGCACGGCGTCAGCCGCCACGACTTCAACAGCTACGGCGCGCGCCGCGGCAATGACGAAGTGATGGTCCGCGGCACCTTCGCCAACATCCGCATCAAGAACGAGATGGTGCCGGGCATCGAAGGCGGCATGACCAGCTACAAGGGCGAGACCGTGGCGATCTACGACGCCGCGATGAGCCACAAGGCCGACGGCACGCCGCTGGTGGTGATCGCCGGCAAGGAATACGGCACCGGCTCTAGCCGCGACTGGGCGGCGAAGGGCACCAACCTGCTCGGCGTCCGCGCGGTCATCACCGAGTCGTTCGAGCGCATCCACCGCTCGAACCTGGTCGGCATGGGCGTCCTCCCGCTCCAGTTTGCGCCGGGCACCGACCGCAAGACGTTGAACCTCGACGGCTCGGAAAGCTTCACCATCACCGGCGTCGCGGGCATCCGACCTCGCCAGGACGTGGAGGTGACGCTCACCCGCGCCGACGGCAGCACGGAAACGTTCACCACCCGCTGCCGCATCGACACGATCAACGAGCTGGAATATTTCCTCAACGGCGGCATCCTTCAGTACGTGCTGCGGAACCTGGCGGCATGAGGGCCGCCCTGCTCCTCGCGCCCGTCCTCGCGCTCGCGGCTGGGGCGGCCAGCGCAGCGCCGGCGCCGATCGCCGGGCACTGGCTCACCGAAGGCGGCAAGGCGCTGGTCGATATTGCGCCGTGCGGCGGTCAGCTCTGCGGCCGCATCGTGCGGATCGTGAAGCCCACGCCGGGCCGGCCCCAGACCGACATCGAGAATCCGGACGCGGCGCAGCGCAACCGGCCGCTGGTCGGCATCAACATCCTGTCGGGCTTCACGCCTGCGTCGGATCGTTGGAAGGGCCGCATCTACGATCCGGAAAGCGGCAAGACCTACCGCTCGGAGCTTCTCGCCGCCGGCAACACGCTGACGGTGAAGGGCTGCATCGCCTTTTTCTGCCGCTCCCAAAGCTGGACTCGCGCGCGTTGACGCGCGGGGCGGGGCGTAGGAAGGGATGGCGGTGAAGAAGCCGTCCACCGTGTCCAAGCTGGAAGAGCTTGGCCGCATCCCCCTGTCCAAGACCTTCTGCCTGCGCGATTTCCTGTATTCGGAAATCGCGGCGATCCACGGCCTGTCGAACATCCCCGACGATCCGGACCTCGCCATCGCCGCGGGCACCCGGCTGTGCGAGGAGCTGCTCGAGCCGCTCCAGGACGCGTTCGGCCGCATCGTCATCCGCTCCGCCTATCGCTCGTCGGAGGTCAACGCGCTCGGCGCCGCCAAGAACTACGGCTGCGCTTCCAACGAGCGCAGCTACGCCGGCCATATCTGGGACAGGCGCGACGCGGCGGGCCAGATGGGCGCGACGGCGGGCATCATCGTCCCCAGCTTCGCCGATCGCTTCAAGGAACCCGACGACTGGAAGCGGCTCGCCTGGTGGGTCCACGACAACCTGCCCTACAGCTCGATGGAGGTCTTCCCGGCACGCTGGACCTTCAATCTCCAATGGCATGAAAAGCCGCTCAAGATGATCTACAGCCACGTCCCCGAGGCACGCGGCTACCTTACCAAGCCCGGCATGGACGGCCACGACGCCGACCACCGCGATCAATGGGAAACCATCCTCCCCTAACCGCTTGGTAAAGCCGAGCACACCGTCACCCCTGCGAAGGCAGGGGCCTATCTCTCTCGCCTGACAAGTGCTCGCCGACCGGGAGACATAGGTCCCCGCCTCCGCCGGGACGATGGGGGGTTCAAACCCGCGCCCGCGCCCGTCCGAACACGAAATACACCAGCAGCCCCAGCGCGTTCCACGCCACGAACGCCACCTGCGTCACCACCTGCAAGCTCGTGAACAGATACAGGCAGCCGGCGATCGCGGCCGGCGCGATCACCCACGCCGCCGGCATCCGGAACGGCCGCCTCAACTCCGGCTCGCGCCGCCTCAGCACCAGCACGCACGCCGCCACGGCCACGAACGCGCACAAGGTCCCCGCATTGGCGAGGCTGGCGATCAGATCGAGCGGCGCGAGCCCCGCGATGACCGCCACGAACACCGCCGTCATCGCCGTGATCCGCGCCGGCGTGCCCCGCGCCGACACGCGCGCCAGCGCCTGCGGCAGGAACCCGTCGCGCGCCATCACCAGGAAGATGCGGCTCTGCCCATAGAGGAACGCCAGGATCACCGTCGGCAGCGCGATCGCCGCCGCCGCCGCGACCACCGTCGCCACCTTGCCCTGCCCGAGTTCGCGCAGGATCAGTGCCAGCGGCTCCGGGCTGTCGGCGAACCGCGTATAATGCAACGCGCCCACGGCCGCAGCCGCCACCACCAGGTAGATCGCGGTGCACGCCAGCATCGATCCGACGATGCCGATCGCCAGATCGCGCTCCGGCCGCTTGGTTTCCTCCGCCGCGGTCGATATCGCGTCGAACCCATAGAAGGCGAAGAAGATGATCGCCGCCGCGCCCATCATCCCGTGCTTGACGCCATGCGCCCCCGCCTCGCTGCCATAGCCCAGCGGCGCGAAGGGATGGAGGTTCGCCGCATCGAAATGCGGCAGCGCCACCGCCACGAACAGCGCCAACGTCACGATCTTGAGCAGCACCAGCGCCGTGTTGATCCGCGCGCTCTCTCGCGTGCCGAGCATCAGCAGCCCCGCCACAATTGCGATGATCAGCACCGCCGGCAGGTTGACGATCCCGCCCAGCCCCGGCCCGTTGGCAAGGGCCGCGGGCACCGCAACGCCCAACCCCTTGAGGAACCCCACCGCATAGCCCGACCATCCCACCGCGACGGTCGACACCACCAGCGAATATTCGAGGATCAGGCTCCACCCGACCACCCAGGCAACCACCTCGCCCAGCACCGCATAGCTGTAGGTATAGGCAGATCCCGACGCCGGGATCGCGCTCGCCATCTCCGCATAGCACAGCGCCGCGCACGCGCAGATTGCGCCGGCGACGACGAAGCTCAGCAACACCGCCGGCCCCGCCCGGTCCGCCCCCACCCCGATCAGCGTCAGGATGCCCGTGCCGACGATCGCGCCCACGCCCAGTGCCACCAGGTGCGGCCACGACAGCGTCCGCGCCAGCTCTTGCCCGTGCGGCTGCCGCGCGATCGCTTTGCGGCGGAACAGACTGGCCACGATATATCCCCCGTTCGGGCTGAGCTTGTCGAAGCCCCGCACTTTCTCCACAGCGTAGGGATAAAAGCAGCGCTTCGACAAGTCGGGGCGGATGGAGAGACCGATGGACGCCTTTCTCGATTTCGCGCTCGGCGAGACCGCCGACATGATCCGCGACACCACCCAGCGCTTCGCCGCCGACCGCATCGCGCCGCGCGCCGCGCAGATCGACGCCGACAACAAGTTCGACCGGAGCCTCTGGCCTGAAATGGGCGAGCTTGGCCTCCACGGCATCACGGTGGAAGAGGAATGGGGCGGCCTCGGCCTCGGCTATCTCGACCACGTCGTCGCGATGGAGGAGGTGTCCCGCGCCTCCGCCTCGATCGGCCTGTCCTACGGCGCCCACTCCAACCTGTGCGTCAACCAGATCCGCCGCTGGGGCAACGACGACCAGCGCCGCCGCTACCTCCCCAAGCTGATCTCGGGCGAACATGTCGGCAGCCTCGCCATGTCCGAGGCCGGCTCCGGCTCCGACGTCGTCTCGATGAAGCTCAAGGCGGAGGCGCGCGGCGACCGCTACGTCCTCAACGGCACCAAATTCTGGATCACCAACGCGCCGGAGGCCGACACGCTGGTCGTCTATGCCAAGACCGACCCCGCCGCCGGCCCGAAGGGCATCACCGCCTTCCTGATCGAGCGCGGCATGGCGGGCTTCTCCGTGTCGAACAAACTCGACAAAATGGGCATGCGCGGCTCGGACACCGCCGAACTGGTGTTCGAGGATTGCGAGGTCCCGGCCGAGAACGTCATGGGTCCGCTCAACGGCGGCGTGCGCGTGCTGATGAGCGGGCTGGACTACGAGCGCGCCGTCCTCGCCGCCGGCCCGCTCGGCATCATGCAGGCGTGCCTCGACGTCGTCCTGCCATACGTGCGCGATCGACAGCAATTCGGCCAGCCGATCGGCCAGTTCCAGCTCATGCAGGCCAAGGTCGCCGACATGTACGTCGCGCTCAACTCCGCGCGCGCCTATGTCTACGCCGTCGCCCGCGCCTGCGACGCCGGCAAGACCACCCGCTTTGACGCCGCCGGCGCGATCCTCCTCGCATCCGAAAACGCTGTGAAGACATCGCTGGAGGCGATCCAGGCGCTAGGCGGCGCCGGCTACACCAAGGAATGGCCCGTGGAGCGCTTCCTGCGCGACGCCAAGCTCTACGACATCGGCGCCGGCACCAACGAGATCCGCCGCTACCTCATCGGCCGCGAACTCATCGGCCACAACGCGCCCGTCGCCCAATAGCCGTCACCCCTGCGAAGGCAGGGGCCCATGTCTGCTGGAAGGAGATCCGGAACGAGCCATGGGTCCCTGCCTCCGCAGGGACGACGGCCTGAGACCTACCACACGTGCACGCGGCTCTCCGGCGCCAGATACAGCTTCTGCCCCGGCTTCACCTCAAACGCCGGATACCACGCATCCAGGTTCCGCACCGTCTCCACCCGCCACATCGCCGGCGCGTGCACATCCGTCGCAACCCGCGCCCGCAAGGACCGCTCGCGCATCTTGGTCCGCCAGCTCTGCGCAAAGGCGAGGAAGAAGCGCTGATCGCCGGTCAGCCCGCCGATCACCGGCGCCTCTTTGCCCCCCAACGAGGCATGGTACGCGTCATACGAAGCCCGCAGCCCCGCCAGATCGGCGATATTCTCCCCCAGCTCCTGCTGCCCGTTGAGGTGCAGCCCCGGCAGCGCCTCATAGCCGTCATATTGCGCCGCCAGCGCCTTCCCCGCCGCCTCGAAATGCTGGAGGTCGGCCGGCGTCCACCAATTGTGCAGCCGCCCCGCCGAGTCGAAATCCGCTCCCAGATTGTCGAAGCTGTGGCTGATCTCATGCCCGATCGTCGCTCCGATCGCACCATAGTTCGCCGCCGCATCGAAGCGCGGATCGAAATACGGCGTCTCCAGGATGGCCGCCGGAAAGTTGAGCGCGTTCTGGAGCGGCAGGTTCACCGCATTCACCGTCTGCGGCGTCATCCACCATTCGCCGCGATCGACCGGCTTGCCGATCTTGCCGATCTGGTGGCGATATTCATACAGCCGCGCCCGCTGGAGGTTGCCCACCGGGTCGGTGGGGCTGATCGTCAGCTGCGCGTAATTGCGCCACGTCTCCGGATAGCCGACGCCGACCTTGAGCACCGTCAGCTTGCGCCGCGCCTCCGCCTTGGTGTCGGGCGCCATCCAGTCGAGCCCCGCCAGCCGCGCATCGAACGCGGCGACGATGTTGGTCACCATGCCCTGGATCTCGGCCTTGGATGAGGCCGGAAAATACCGCGCGGCATAGATCTTGCCCACCGCATCGCCCAGCATCGCGTTGGTCGCCGCGATCCCCCGCTTGTCGCGCGGCAGCTGCTGCGGCGTGCCGTTGATCGTACGCCCATAAAAGTCGAACGACGCCTGATCGAACGCCCGCGGCAGGGCGCTGGTCACCTGGTTGATCGTGTGAAACGCGAGCCAGTCCTGCCAGCTCGCCATCGGCTCGGAGCCGACCAGCGCCGCCAGCTTCACGATCGCGTCCGGCTGCCAGGCCGCGAAGTCCCCCTGCTGGCGAAGCCCCGCCGCCTGCCAATAGGCGGCCCATTCGATCCCCGGCGCCAGCTTGGCGAAATCGGCGCGGCGCCAGCTCTTCACCCGGTGCGCGTCCTGGCTGGTGACGATATCGTCGTGCGCCGCGGCGATCTTGGTCTCCAGCTCCATGATCCGCGCCGCCCGCGCCGGCGCATCGGCATAGCCTGCCAGTCCCATGATCTTGCCGACATAGGCCTGGTAGGCCGTGCGCAGCTCGCGCATCTCGGGCTTGTCGGACAGGTAATAGTCGCGATCGGGCAGTCCCAGCCCGCCCTGCATCAGGTACGGCACCGTCACGCTGGGCCGGTTCAAGTCCTGCGACACAAAGAGCCCGAACAGGTTCTCGGTATGGAAGTTGGTGGCGTTGATCGGATCGGTATCGGCGCGCAGCGTACTGCCGAGCATCGCCGACAGCGCGCGCTTGTCCTTGAGCGCCGCGATCGCGGCAAGCTGCGGTTTGAGCGGCGTCAGGCCCCGGGTCTCGTTGCCGGCGGTGTCGAGATACGCGGCATAGAAGTCGGCGATCTTGCGCCCGTCCGCGCCGGCGCTCGTGTCGCTCCCCGCCCCCTGTATGATCGCCGCGTTGCGCGCCTCGGCGACCTTGAACACGTCATAGCCGACGCCGATGCTCGATCGGTCGGCCGGGATCTCCGCCTTCGCCCGCCACGCGCCGTTGGCATATTGGTCGAAGCCGTCGCCCGGCTTCACCGACCGATCGATCCCCACCTTGTCGACCGAGGGGATCGCCGTCTGCGCGACGGCGGCGGTGGCGACGGAGGCGAGGGCAAGAAGAAGGATACGCTTCACGACCGTGATCCTTTCGAGGATGCAATGACGGCAGCGTTACCGCGCCCTCTCCCCGCTTGCTAGCCGCTTGCCCTCGCCCCTCCCGCCCCGCTACGCAGGCGCACAGACCATAAGAGGATGCCGATGTGAGCGCGCCGGTGCTCGACACCAAGATCGCCGCCGACAGCGACACGTTCCGCGCCAACGCCGCCCATAATCGCGCGCTGGTCGGACAGTTGCGTTGCATCGTCGCGGACGCGGCTCAAGGCGGTTCCGCGAAGGCCCGCGAACGCCATACCGCCCGCGGCAAGCTTCTCCCCCGCGACCGCGTCGAACGCCTGCTCGATCCCGGCTCACCCTTTTTGGAAATCGGTCAGCTCGCCGCCCACGGGCTTTATGACAGCGACGTTCCCGGCGCCGGGCTCATTGCCGGCATCGGCCGCGTCTCCGGCCGGCAGGTGATGATCGTCTGCAACGATGCCACGGTGAAGGGCGGCACCTACTACCCGATAACCGTCAAGAAACACCTGCGAGCCCAGGAAATCGCGGGGGAAAATCATCTTCCCTGCATCTACCTCGTCGACAGCGGCGGCGCCAACCTCCCCCATCAGGCGGAGGTGTTTCCCGACCGCGACCATTTCGGCCGCATCTTCTTCAACCAGGCGCAGATGTCGGCGAAGGGCATCCCCCAGATCGCCTGCGTGATGGGCTCCTGCACCGCCGGCGGCGCCTACGTCCCCGCCATGTCGGACGAGAGCGTCATCGTCCGCAACCAGGGCACCATCTTCCTCGCCGGCCCGCCGCTGGTGAAGGCCGCCACCGGCGAAGTCATTTCCGCCGAGGAGTTGGGCGGCGCCGAGACCCACGGCCGCAAGTCCGGCGTCGTCGACCACGTCGCCGAGAACGACGAACACGCCCTCACCATCGTCCGCGACATCGTCTCCACCCTGCCCACCCAACAGCCGTTCGCCCTGAGCGCAGTCGAAGGGCATGGGGGCCTCAACCTCCGCGATCCCCGGCCACCCAAATATGCGGCGGACGACCTCTACGGCATCGTCCCCCAGGACGTCCGCGCGCCCTACGACGTCCATGAGATCATCGCCCGGCTCGTGGACGGCTCCGAGTTCCACGAGTTCAAGGCGCTCTACGGCTCCAGCCTTGTCTGCGGCTTCGCCCACATCTGGGGCATGCCGGTCGCGATCCTCGCCAACAACGGCGTCCTCTTCTCCGAATCCGCGCAGAAGGGCGCGCACTTCATCGAGCTCGCCTGCCAGCGCCGCATCCCCCTCCTTTTCCTACAGAACATCTCCGGCTTCATGGTCGGCGGCAGGTACGAGGCGGAAGGCATTGCGAAACATGGCGCAAAGCTCGTCACCGCCGTCGCCACCGCCTCCGTCCCCAAGATCACCGTGCTGATCGGCGGCAGTTTCGGCGCGGGCAATTACGGCATGGCCGGTCGCGCCTATTCGCCCCGCTTCCTCTTCACCTGGCCCAACAGCCGCATCAGCGTGATGGGCGGGGAGCAGGCCGCCTCCGTCCTCGCCACCGTCCACCGCGACGCCGACAGCTGGACGCCGGAGGAAGCCGAAGCCTTCAAGGCCCCCGTGCGCCAGAAATACGAGGACGAAGGCAACCCATACTACGCCACCGCCCGCCTCTGGGACGACGGCGTCATCGACCCCGCTCAGACCCGAGACGTCCTCGGCCTCGCGTTCGCTGCGACCCTCAACGCGCCGATCCCGGAGCATCCCCGCTTCGGCATCTTCCGGATGTAAGCCCAGATGCTCTCGATGCCCCTGCTCCTCGCCCTTCTCGCTCAGATCACCCCCGTCCAGCCGATCGTGAAGGGCACCGGCCTGCCCCCCGCCGACAGCGAGGAATCGCAGGTGATGGCCCCGATCAACGCCTGGTTCGCCGGCATCGACGCGGGCAACGCCCAAGCCATCGCCGCCCAGCTCCGCCTCGAGGGCGGCGGCGGCGCGACGGTCGCGGCGGTCCGCGCCGACGGCACGCGGACGGTGCGCCACCTCACCTGGCAGGAGTATCTCGCCGGCGTGAAGCCCGGCGGCCCCCGCCTCCACGAGCGGTTCACCGGCCAGCCCGCGATAGAGATAGACCAGGACATCGCCATGGTCTGGGGCGACTTCACCCTCACCGTGGACGGCAAGGTGGCGACCTGCGGCGTCGACCATTTCGACCTGATCCGCGAGAACGGCGCCTGGAAGGTCCAGAACGTCACCTGGTCGCAGCGCACCACCGGCTGCGACGCGTCATGACCGGCTGTCCTACAGCGCCTCGGTCCGCTACCCTTGTCTCCGGGACGGCTTTTGCCGTTCTGCCGCTAATGGATATCGGCACCACGCGTTGGCGCTACTTTACCGTAACCTTTGGCGGCCGCGCGTGCTGACCTCCCTCCTCATCGCCAACCGCGGCGAGATCGCCTGCCGCGTGATCCGCACCGCCCGCCGCCTCGGCATCCGCACCGTCGCGGTCTATTCCGATGCGGACGCCAACGCGCTCCACGTCCGCCAGGCCGACCATGCCGTCCACATCGGCGCATCACCTGCGCGCGAAAGCTACCTCGTCGGCGACCGCATCATCGCCGCCGCGCTTGAAACGGGCGCAGAGGCGATCCACCCAGGGTACGGATTCCTCTCGGAAAACGCCGACTTCGCCCAGGCGGTGATCGACGCCGGCCTGATCTGGGTCGGCCCCAAGCCCGCGAGCATCCGCGCCATGGGCCTCAAGGACGCTGCCAAGAAATTGATGCAAGCCGCCGGCGTCCCCACCACCCCCGGCTATCTTGGCGACGACCAATCCCCCGAGCGCCTCAACGCGGAGGCCGACGCGATCGGCTACCCCGTCCTCATCAAGGCGGTCGCCGGCGGTGGCGGCAAGGGCATGCGCCAGGTCGGGGCTTCGGACGACTTCCTAGACGCGCTGCAATCCTGCCGCCGCGAGGCCGCCTCCTCGTTCGGCGACGACCGCGTGCTGCTCGAGAAATACATCCTCTCGCCGCGCCACATCGAAGTGCAGGTGTTCGGCGACAGCCACGGCAACATCGTCCACCTCTTCGAACGCGACTGCTCCCTCCAGCGCCGCCACCAGAAGGTGATCGAGGAAGCCCCCGCCCCCGGCATGGACGAGGCCACCCGCGAAGCCGTCTGCGCCGCCGCCGTCGCCGCCGCCCGCGCCGTCGACTATGAAGGCGCCGGCACCATCGAATTCATCGCCGACGCGAGCGAAGGCCTCCGTCCCGACCGCATCTGGTTCATGGAAATGAACACCCGCCTCCAGGTCGAGCACCCGGTGACCGAGGAGATCACAGGGCAAGACCTCGTCGAATGGCAGCTCCGCGTCGCCTCGGGCGAGCCGCTCCCCAAGCGCCAGGACGAGCTGTCGATCAACGGCTGGGCCATGGAAGCGCGGCTGTATGCGGAGGACCCGGCGAAGGGATTCCTGCCGAGCATCGGGCGACTGGAAATCTTCCGCGAGCAAAAGGACGTGCGACTAGAAACTGGTGTCTACGAAGGTGCCGAAATTACCGGCTTCTACGATCCGATGATCGCCAAGATCGTGGTGCACGCAGTTGATCGTGTCGCCGCGTGCGAAGCGCTGGCGAGGGCATCGGCCGAAACGGACATCTTTCCTGTCAAAACAAACGCAGCTTTCCTTTGGCGCGCGCTTGAGGATCCCGACTTCCGCGCGGGCCGGATCAACACAGGCTTCATCGCCGAGAAGGGCGATGCCCTTCTGCCGCCAGCCGAGCCGACCGACGACATGGTCAAGCAAGCGGCAGCCGCGCTACTGGTCCAGGAGTATTACGGCACGCCCACGATGCTGACGTCATGGGACGGCGACCTGCTCTCCAATCCCCAAGCAGCGCCATGGCGCGCTGCACAAGGCTTTCGGATGAACGCGCCGGTCAGCTTGAACGTAGCGGTCACAATTGACGGCAAGGTCCATCACACCACCTTGCCAGCAGATTGGCGCTTCAAGGCTGTTGTCGCAGAGCCGGTTGCCGGCGGGGTTGCCGTCAACGATGATGGCCTGTCATTCTTGGCGTCACTTCCGCGCGCCTCCGGCTCCGCGACCAGAACCGCCGCCGACGGCGCGATCCTTTCGCCGATGCCGGGCCGCATCATCGCCGTGGAGGTCGCCGCTGGCGACACCGTCGCCAAGGGCCAGCGCCTCGTCACGCTGGAAGCGATGAAGATGGAGCACAGCCTCGTCGCTCCCTTCGACGGCACCGTCGCCGAGCTCGCCGCCACCCCGGGCGGCCAGGTCAGCGAAGGCGCGCTGCTGGTCCGGGTGGAGCGCGGCGACTAGCGCCCCACCCTCCCACCGTTCGTGCTAAGCTTGTCGAAGCACCGCTCTTTCTCATCGCCGGACAGATTCCGTCGGCTCGCGCCCGAACTGGGTCCCCAATCCGCTCCCCGTTCAGCCTGAGCGAAGTCGAAGGCCATGGAGCGGGCCAAGTGCTTCGACTTCGCTCAGCACCAACGGATACGGGCCGAGACGCGCTACCGTCCCCCGTTTTTGCCTTTGTCGTCCGCATCCCACACCTTCTGCCCCCCGACCCAGGTCTCCTGCACCTTGGTCGCCCGCAGTTCACTGGGCGACGCCAGCAACGGGTCCCGGTCAACGATGATGAAGTCCGCCCGCTGCCCCGGCGCCAGCCGCCCGAACACGTTCTCCGCGAACCCGGCATAAGCCGCGCCGCCGGTGAACGCCCACCAGGCCTGCTCGCGCGTCACCCGCTCCTCGGGCCGCCAGCCGCCGAACGGCTGCCCCTCGGCATCCTGCCGGGTGAACGCCGCCGCCCAGCCCGCCCAGGGATCGGGCCGCTCGACCGGGAAGTCCGACCCGAACGCCAATTTGCCGCCGGTCTTCAGCATCGAGTTCCAGGCATAGGCCCCCGCCAGCCGAGCCGGCCCCAGCCGCGCCTCCGCCATCGTCCGGTCGCTCGTCTGGTGCGTCGGCTGCATCGACGCGATCACGCCGTGCTGGCCAAAGCGCGGCAGGTCGGCCGGGTCGACGATCTGCGCATGCTCGATCCGCCAGCGCCGGTCGCCCTTGTATGTCTCGCCGAGCACGTCGATCGCATCGAGCACCTGCGCGTTCGCCTTGTCGCCGATCGCATGCACCGCCACCTGATAGCCGTCCATCGCCGCCCGGCTCATCCGGTTCTGGATCTGCGCATCGGTCATGAAGCCCGCCCCGGACTGGCCCGGCGCATCGGCATAAGGCTGCTTCAGCCATGCCCCTCGCGATCCCAGCGCACCGTCTGCGTAGAGCTTCACCCCGACCAGCTTCAACTTGTCGCCATAGAGCCACGGCGTCGGCCCGGTGCCACCGATCTGGATCGCGGTCTCCGGCCCCAGCCCATAGCTCATGATTCGCACATGCAGCACGCCGAGGTCGCCCATCCGGCGATAGCTCATCCAGTCGTCGAGGCTCGTGCCCATGTCGGAGGTCGCGGTAACACCATAGCCGAGCAGGATGCGCTGCGCGGCGATGAACGCCTGGTCCCGCTCCTTGGGCAAGGGCTGCGGCACCGCCTTGTCGACCAGCGCCTTGGCCGCATCCACGAACACGCCCGCCGGCTGGCCGCCGGTCTTCTCGATCCGCCCGCCAGCCGGCGAGACGCTGCGCGCCGTCACGCCCGCCTCGCGCAGTGCCGCGCTGTTGCCCCACGCCGCATGGCCATCGGCCCGCGCCAGCCACGCCGGCCGGTCGGGCACCGCGGCGTCGAGATCAGCGGCAGTGGGAAAGCGGCCCAGCCCCCAGGTCTCCTGGTTCCAGCCGCCACCCAGGATCCACTTCTTGTCGGGGTTCGCCGCGGCATAGGCCCGGATCGCCGCCTGCGCCTCGCCGAGCGACTTGGTGCCGGACAGGTCGAGCTCCAGCGCGCGGAACCCCAGCTCCATGATGTGGCCGTGCGCATCGATCATGCCGGGCAGCAGCACCCGCCCCTTCATGTCGGCGCGCCATTCCAGCTTGTCCGGGCGCTTGTCCTTGGCCGACAGCAGCCGCACGACGTGGCCGTCGTTGCTCACCACCATCGCCCGAAAGCGCACCACTTGCCCGTTGGCGTCGAGCGTCTCGCCCTGCACATTGTCGATGATCCCGTCGGCGAGCGCCGGAGCGGAGGAAAGCGCGGCGGCAAGCGCCAGCACGCCGGCGGCGGACACGGGTCTGAGCATGGCCGACCGCATAAGCGGTGTTCCCCCGCCGCGCCAGATGCTCTACGCCGCGCCATGGCTACGCAACTCGCCAGTCCGGCCCCTTCCGCGCTCCCCGTCACCCTCGCCGACGTCGAGACCGCCTACGGCCGCATCGCCGACCAGATCGTCCGCACGCCGACGCTGATCAGCCGCACGCTTAGCGAGATGACCGGCGCGAGCGTATATCTGAAGTTCGAGAACCTTCAGTTCACCGCCGCCTACAAGGAACGCGGCGCGCTCAACACGCTGCTCCAGCTGTCTCCGGAGGGCCGCGCCGCCGGGGTCATCGCCGCGTCGGCCGGCAATCACGCCCAGGGGCTCGCGTTCCACGCCACCCGGCTCGGCATCCCCTCCACCATCGTCATGCCCACCAACACGCCGACGGTGAAGGTGACGCAGACCGAGGGTCATGGCGCCACCGTCATCCTCCACGGCGACACCTTCGACGCCGCTTACGCCCATGCCCGGGTGCTGGAGGGGCAGCGCGGCCTCACCTTTGTCCACCCGTTCGACGATCCGCGCATCATCGCCGGCGCCGGCACCGTCGCGCTGGAGATGCTCGCCGACGTCCCCGCGATTGACACGCTGGTGACGCCGATCGGCGGCGGCGGGCTGATCTCCGGCATGGCCACCGTTGCCAAGGCGCAGGATCGCGCTGTGGAGGTGGTCGGCGTCGAGGCGGAGCTGTTCCCCTCCATGTACAACCGCATCCGCGGCACCGACATGCCCTGCGCCGGCGACACGCTGGCCGAGGGCATTGCGGTCAAGGAACCCGGCGGCATCACCGCCCGGATGGTCGCCGAACTGGTCGACGACATCGTGCTTGTCTCCGAACGCAGCCTGGAAAAGGCGGTGAGCCTCCTCCTCCAAATCGAGAAGACGGTCGTCGAAGGCGCCGGTGCCGCCGGCCTCGCCGCGCTGCTCGCCCACCCCGAGCGGTTCAAGGGCCGCACCGTCGGCGTGGTGCTGTGCGGCGGCAATATCGACACGCGCCTCCTCGCCAACGTCCTGCTCCGCGACCTCGCCCGCTCCGGCCGCCTCGCCCGCCTGCGTATCCGCCTCCAGGATCAGCCCGGCGCTCTCTTCAACGTCGCCCGCATCTTCGATGCCGAGCGCGTCAACATCATCGAGGTCTATCACCAGCGCGTGTTCACCACGCTGCCGGCGAAGGGCCTGATCACCGACATCGAATGCGAGACCCGCGACCGGGCCCATCTCGACCGGCTCATGGCGGCGCTGACCGCCGGCGGCTATGAGGTCAGCCCCGTCGAACTCGCCTGAACCGTCCCCAAATGAGTCGCTTCGCCGCTGCGGAAAGACTCTGACGCCGGTGTTAACGTCGATTGATGGTAAAGCCGCTTTTCAGGACGGTTCGCACCTCTCATATCAGGCGTGTCGCGCAATCCGGCGCGCTTGCTGAAGGGGCCTCCGCCGCGTGACTGCGCCGTTCCGTTTCCCGCGCTTTTTCGTCACCAGCCCTGCCCCGTGCCCGTATCTCCCGGGCAAGCAGGAGCGCAAGGTCTTCACCGAGCTCACCGGCCCCCACGCCGGCGAGCTTAACGACGCGCTCGGCCGCATCGGCTTCCGCCGCAGCCAGGGCGTCGCCTATCGCCCGAGCTGCGCCGGTTGCTCGGCCTGCGTATCGGTGCGCGTGGTCACGCCCGAGTTCGTTCCCAACGCCACCCAGCGCAAGCTCCTGAAGCGCCACTCGGACCTTGAGATCACCGCCTGCCGCCCTTGGGCGACCGACGAGCAGTTCCGTCTCCTGCGCCGCTACCTCGGCTCCCGCCACCCGGGCGGCGGTATGGCCGGAATGGATGAGGACGACTACGCCGACATGGTCGAGCATTCGCCGGTCCACTCGCTGATCGTCGAATATCGCGAGCCGAGCGTCAACGGCGCGCGCGGCCGGCTGGTCGGCGCCTGCCTCACCGACCGGCAGGCGGACGGGCTGTCGATGATCTACAGCTTCTTCGCCGCGGACGATGCCACTCGCCCGAGCCTCGGCAACTTCATCATCATGGACCACATCACCCGCGCCCGCGAGGCGGGGCTGCCATACGTGTACCTCGGCTATTGGGTGAAGGGCTCGCAGCGGATGGCGTACAAGACGCGCTACCGCCCGATCGAGGTGCTCGGCCCCGGCGGCTGGCGGCTGCTCGACGATGCGGAGGTCGACGCCATGGCCGCACCCCCGGTCGAAGTGCTGCAGAACGGGCTGGTGTAACCTTCCCTCATCATGCCGGCGCAGCCTGGCGTCTCCCGTAACGAAGCGCGCGCCTGCACTCAGAGCGACCCAAGCCTCCGCCGAAGTGACGACCGTTAGGTCAGTCCTCCCGCACCACCTGCACGTCGACCTCCAGTTCCTCGTCCCCGTCGCCGAGCCGCGAACCTGCGACAGGCGCCGCGCCCGCGGCATCGAGCGCCACCGCCACGCGAACATACTCCTCCTCCGGACAGCGCGCCGTGCAGGGATCGAACCCGATCCAGCCGATGCCATCCACATGGGCCTCCGCCCAGGCGTGCGGCGCGGGTCCGTGGCGGCCCAGAAACGCCGCCACGCTGTACCCCGATACGTAGCGGGCTGGGGCACCAATCGACCGTGCCGCCACGGCGAACATCTGCGCAAGATCGCGCGGCGTCGCCATCTTCCGCCCGAACGCTGCGCCCGCGTCGAGCCCCGGCTGGGGCCGCGAGGGATCATGGTCGAAACGCTCGTGGAGCGCGCGGTTGATGGCGTGCAGCGCCGTCAGGCGATCCGCTCCTCCGGCCACCTCCTGCGCGAAGGCCGCGATGCCGGAATCGCGCGGCGTGGTGGACGTCGCGCGCAGGAACAGGCCCGGCGGCATCGCCTCGGCGACCCCATGCAGCACGCCGTCGGAGTGGGTGGTGAGCACATCGCCGAGCACCGCGATCTCGATGCCGTCGATCGGACCATCCACGTAGAGCATCGTCACCAGATTGCCGAACCCATCGCGGCCATTTCGTAGCCGCGCGTCGCAGTCGACGTCGATTCGCCAGTTCGCCACCGTCTGGTCGTGCGAGTTGGGTGGGGTCAGGCGCAGCATCTGCACCAGCCGCGCCTGCGGGGCGGAGAAGCGGTAGGTGGTGCGATGATCGACCGAGAGCCGCATCAGTCGAACCGGAACTGCCGGCCGATCGCGGCGTGCAGCCGGTCGTTCTCCTCCAGAAAGGTCTGCAGATACTGGTGTAGGCCGGAGGCGATCACGTCCCCCGAGCGGGTCCGACTGAGCCGCGAGGCGCGCGCCCGCGCCATCCGGTCCGCCTCGCCATGCTGCCCGGTGCGCCGCGCGAGCAGCCCCAGGATCTCCACCGTTTCCTCCACCGATGCCGCGAGGCTGCGCGGCAGCTCGGCCCGGGCGATCAAAAGGTCGATGACGTCGGCCGGGTTGAGCCCTTCCGAATACAGCCAACGATAGGCGGTCACCGCCGATACCGTCTGCAGGATCGTGGTCCACTGGTCACGATCGACGATGCCGCCGATCTGCTCGCCCTCGGGCAGAAGGATGTGGTATTTGACGTCCAGCAGCCGCGCGCCGTTGTCGGCGCGCTCCACCGCCTGCCCGAGGCGGATGAACCAGGTGGTCTGGTTCCGCAGCATGCGGTGGACTGCGCCCTCGAACCCGCGCGTCTCGTTCTTCACCGCGTCGACCAGCGCCAGCGTCGCGGTGGTGTTGGCCGGGCTCTGCCGGTTCTCGAACACCAGCCAGGCGCGGTTGATCGCGGTCCATGCCTCGCGGCTCAGCGCGGTACGTACTGCCTTGGCATTGTTGCGCGCCATGTCGAGGCAGCGGATGATGGAGCCCGGATGACTGGTGTCGAGCGCCAGGAAGTTGACCACGCAGGCTTGCGACATGTCATCGCCGGTTGCCGCGAAGGGCTCCTCCGTGTCGGTCACCGCCAGCGCAGAACTCCACGCGGCCTCGCCCGCCGGCCGCGATGACAGCGCATCGAGGCGCACCGTCGCCTCCACCAGCCGCGCGATGAAGTCCGCCCGCTCGACATAGCGCCCGAGCCAATAGAGCGACGAAGCCGTCCGCGACAGCATCAGCGTGCGCCTCCGAGTGCGCCCTGCGACTGGGTCATGCCGCCGATGCTCTGCGTCTGCCCGCGCTCCGACTGGCTCTGGCTGGCTCCATCCGGCATCAGCACGAAGCTGTCCTTGGTGCCGCCGCCCTGGCTGGAGTTGACCACCAGCGATCCTTCCTTCAGCGCGACGCGGGTCAGCCCGCCCGGCACCACCTGGACGCCCTTCGAGCCGGTCAGCACGAACGGCCGGAAATCGACGTGGCGCGGGCTGACGCCGTCGTCGGCGAGCGTCGGCACGGTGGAAAGCGCCAGCGTCGGCTGCGCGATATAGCGATGCGGCTCGGCGATCAGCGCGGCCCGAAAGGTCTCGATCTCCGCCGTCGATGCGGTCGGCCCGACCAGCATGCCATAGCCGCCCGAGCCATCGACCAGCTTCACCACCAGCTTCTCTAAATTGTCGAGCGTATAGCGCAACGCCTCCGGCTCGCGGCAGCGATAGGTCTCGACGTTCGGCAGCTTGGGCTCACCGCCCGAATAGAACTTCACGATCTCCGGCATGTAGCTGTAGATCGCCTTGTCGTCTGCGATGCCGTTGCCCGGCGCGTTGATGATCGCGACATTGCCGGCGGCATAGGCCGCGATCAGTCCCGGCACGCCGAGCATCGAATCGGGCCTGAACACCAGGGGATCGAGGAAATCGTCGTCGACGCGGCGATAGATCACGTCCACCCGCACGCGCCCCGCGGTGGTGCGCATCCATACCACGTCGTCGTCCACCACCAGGTCGGCCGCCTCGACCAGCTCGATTCCCATCGAATCGGCGAGAAAGCTGTGCTCGTAATAGGCGGAATTGAAGTGGCCCGGCGTCAGCACCACGCAGGTGGGCGCGCTGACGCCGAGCGGCGCGACCGACTTCATGGTCTGGAGCAGTCGGTCGGGGTAGCTGTCCACCGGCGCGACATGGTATTCGCGGAACAGCTCGGGGCAGAGCCGCAGCATCGCCTCGCGGTTCTCCAGCATGTAGCTGACGCCGGAGGGGGTGCGGGCATTGTCCTCGAGCACGTAGAACTCGTCGGGCCCGGTGCGCACCAGGTCGATGCCGCAGATATGCGCCCAGATGCCGTGCGGTGGGCGCATGCCGGCGATCTCCGGGCGGAACTGCGGGTTGCCGAAGATCAGGTCGGGCGGCAGCACGCCCTCGGCGAGGATGCGCCGCTCGCCGTAGATGTCGTCCAGAAAGGCATTGATCGCCTCCACCCGCTGCACCAACCCCTCGGACAGGCGCGCCCATTCGTCGGCCAGGAACACGCGCGGCACGATGTCGAATGGGATGATGCGCTCGCTGGCGTCGGTGTCGCCATAGACGGCGAAGGTGATGCCGAGCTGGCGGAAAGTAGCCTCCGCGGCATGCTGGCGCCGGCGCAACTCGCTGCTGCTGGTCCCCTCCAGCCACCGGCCGAGCGCAGCCAACGCTGGGCGCGGCGGCTGCTCGCCCGAGAGCCCCATGATTTCATCGAACGCCGGTTTATTCCCCATCAACCTTCTAATTCCCGCTGGTGCCGCGGGTTCCATGCTGCGCGCGTTCGCTGCGCCGCACAAGCGCCTAGCCCCCGAGCGCCTCCAGCATGCCCGGCGTCAACACCTGCGGCAGCACGCGCGGCGACGCTGCGCCTGGGGCGTAATAGAGGTACAGCGGCACGCCTGCGCGATTGTGCGCGGCGATGAACCGCCCCAGCGCGGGATCGCCGTCGGTCCAGTCGCCGACCAGCACCGCCACGTGGCGGCGCGCAAAGCTGTCGCGCACCCCGCTCGTGTCGATGGCGGCCCGCTCGTTGACCTTGCACGTCAGGCACCAGTCGGCGGTGAAATAGGCGAATACCGGCCGGCCCTCCGCACGCAGGCCGGCAAGGCGAGGCTCGGTGAACGCGGTATCGCCACCCGCGGGAGCCCGCCGGGCCGGCCCATGCGTCATCGCGACCGCGCCCGCGGCCGTGACCAGCGCGAGCAGCGCCGCCGCGGGCGCCCCGAACGCGAGGCCGCGGCGC
>Ga0210040_10002123_pt1 | contig 28519 bp, 25 predicted proteins | sample CryGeyCG12114_NA_FD_185462 | JGI IMG/M metagenome (GOLD analysis project Ga0210040, IMG submission 185462) | Groundwater microbial communities from aquifer - Crystal Geyser CG19_WC_8/21/14_NA (SPAdes) (version 2) | ecosystem: Environmental > Aquatic > Deep subsurface > Groundwater | place: USA... | reverse complement strand
TCCTGCCCGTGGTGCTCGGCGTCGGTTTCCTGAGCGAGATCAACGTGACCGTCGCGCTCACCATCTACGCCGTCGCGATCCTCGTGCGCTCGGTGACGGACGCGTTCGGCGCCGTCAGCCCCGAGGTGCGGCAGGCGGCGACCGCGATGGGATACTCCGGCTGGAGCCGGTTCTGGGTGGTCGAACTGCCGCTGGCGGGACCGGTCGTGCTCGCCGGGTTGCGGGTTGTGGCCGTCAGCACCGTGAGCCTCGTGACCGTCGGCATCTTCGTCGGGGTGCAGAGCCTCGGTTACCTCTTCGTCAACGGTCTTCAGCGCACCATCTTCGCCGAGGTCGCAGCCGGCCTCGTGATGACGGTCGTGATCGCGCTCGTCTTCGACGCGCTCCTGGTGCTGCTCGGCCGCGTGCTGCTGCCGTGGACGCGGCTCGACTCCCGCCGCGCGGTGCGCGCGGCGGCGTCGACGACGACGACCGAGGGGGCCACCCGATGACGCTCATCCTCGCCGCGCTCGCCTGGCTCTTCGCGCCGGAGCGGCTCACGGACTCGAACGCCATCCCCCTCCGTCTCGGGGAGCACCTCTTCTACACGGTGGTCTCCGTTCTGCTCGCGGCGGTCATCGCCATCCCCATCGGATACCTGATCGGGCACACCGGGCGTGGACGCGAGCTCGCCGTCGCGGTCGCCGGTGCGGCGCGAGCGCTGCCGTCCTTCGGACTGCTGCTCGTGATCGTGTTCCTCATCGGCACGACGCGGGCGCCGCTCGCCGCCGTCCTCTCCTTCGTGCTCCTCGCCATTCCCTCCGTGCTCGCGGGCGCATACTCCGGCGTCGAGGCGATCGACCGGCGCACCGTCGACGCCGCACGCGCCGTGGGGATGACCGAGTGGCAGATCCTCGTCCGCGTCGAGATCCCGCTGGGGCTTCCGCTCCTGCTCGGCGGCCTGCGCAACGCCGCCCTGCAGGTCGTGGCCACCGTGACCCTCGCCGCGTACATCGGCCTCGGCGGGCTCGGCATCTACATCTTCCGCGGCCTTTCGCTCCGCCGCTACGAGGAGATGCTGGGCGGCGCGATCCTCATCGTGCTGCTCGCCATCGTGATCGACGCCGCGTTCGCGATCCTGCAGCGCCTGTCCGTGCCCCGCGGCATCGTGGCGGACAGGCGAACCCGAACCCGCGCCTCCAGTCCTGGACCGCGCGCCTCGATGGGCTCACCCATCGCCGACAAGTAAGGATGATGATGTTCACAGCACGGAAAAAAGGCCGGCTCGCCATCGGCGCAGTCGCGGTCGGGGCCGCATTGGCCCTGGCAGGGTGCTCGTCGGGCGACCCGCTCGAGCCCGCAGATTCCTCGGGCGGCGGTGACGGCGACTCCAGCGCCATCGTCGTCGGCTCGCAGTCGTACTACTCCAACGAGATCATCGCGGAGATCTACGCCCAGGCCCTGGAGAACGCCGGCCTCGAGGTGGAGCGCAAGTTCCAGATCGGTGAACGCGACGCCTACATCCCGGCGCTGCAGAGCGGCGAGGTCGACGTCTTCCCCGAGTACACCGGCAACCTGCTGCAGTACTTCTCGCCGGACACGTCGGCGACCCTGCCCGACGAGGTGTACGCCGAGCTGCAGGATGCCGTGCCGGACGGCCTCACCGTGCTCGAGCAGTCGGCGGCCACCGACCAGGACTCCTACAACGTCACCCGCCAGTTCTCCGAGGAGAACGGCGTCACGTCTCTGGCCGACCTCGCCGATGTCGGCGTGCCCCTCACCCTCGGCGGAAACGCCGAGCTGGAGGAGCGTCCGTACGGGCCGAACGGCCTCGCCGACGTCTACGGCGCCGAGGTCGGGTTCAGCGCGACGGGCGAGACGACCGTGGACGCGCTGCTCGACGGCACCGTGAACATCGCCAACGTGTACAGCGCGAACCCCCGCATCTCGTCCGACGACCTGGTGACCCTGGACGACCCCGAGGGCCTGTTCCTCGCGTCGAACGTCGTGCCGCTCGTGAGCGAGGACGTCGCGGGCGACGTCGAGGAGGTGCTGAACGCGGTGGACGCCGAGCTCACGCCGGAGGGCCTCACCGCCCTCAACGTGCAGAGCGTCGGCGGGCAGTCGTCAGACACGATCGCGACGGACTGGCTCACCGAGAAGGGTCTGCTCGACTAGACCCGCTCGACCGGATCGGGACGATCGGCGGGGCCCGCGAGCTACGGCTTCCGGGCCCCGTTCTCCGTTGCGGGCGCCTCCCGAGCGGCCATGTACCGCTCCTCGAGGTGCTGCAGCACCTTCTTGACGACGAACACGAGCACCACGAACACCGCGACGATGCCGACGAACACGTAGCCGGCCCAGTGCAGCTGGTCGGACAGCTCGCGGTAGCTCCCGGCCGCCGCGGAGCCCACGGAGACGTAGGCGAAGGCCCAGAGGATGCAGGCGGGGATGGTCCAGGCCACGAACGTGCGGTAGCGCATGCCGCTCATGCCGACGGTGAGCGGGATGAGCGAGTGCAGCACGGGCAGGAAGCGGGATATGAACACCGCGATGCCACCGCGCCGGGCGAGGTAGTTCTCGGCGCGCACCCAGTTCCGCTCGCCGATGCGGGCGCCGAGCCGCGACGCCCGGATGCGCGGGCCGAAGTAGCGGCCGAGCGCAAAGCCGATGCTCTCGCCGCACAGCGCGCCGACGACGATCACGGCCACGAGCGAGAAGTACTGGACCGGCCCGTCGACGGCCGTGCTCGACACGATGACGACCGTGTCGCCCGGCACGATGAGACCCACGAGCACGGACGTCTCGAGCAGCACCGCGACACCGGTGAGCGCCGTGCGCAGCACAGGATCGACGCTCTGGATGAGCTCGAGGATCCACGTGAGCGCTTCGTTCACGTGTCCGACTGTAGGCGCTCCCGGCCGGGATTGGCTGGGTCCGCCGGAAGTGGTCGCCGCAGGGCCGCGAGCCGCGAGCGCCAGAGGGCGAGCCGCCCCGGCTCGGCCGCGAGGCGGGGGCCGTTCTGCCACTCCCGGACGATGCGGATGCCCTGCACCGCATTCAACGACCACACCTCGAGACCGTCGAGGTCGGCCGGTGCCGTGCGCTCGTGCAGTACGTCGACGCCGAGCGCGGCGGCCAGCGTCAGCACGGAGCGAGCCGTGACGCTGTCCACCCGGCTCAGCTCGGCCGCGGGCGCGCAGAGCACAGGTCCGCGCCACCACAGCAGGGCGCTGTAGGCGCCGTCGATGACGCTGCCGTCGTCCGCGACGAGCACGACCTCGTCGGCGCCGCCGCGTGCGGCGGCGCTGCGCACGAGGCCGAGGCGTTCGAGGTCGGGACCCTTGACGGCGGGCGTGCGGCGCGGATCCTCGCCCTCGTGCGTTGCCACGACGACGGACGCCGTGCGAGCGGGAGCGGGGCGCAGGTGCAGCAGGAGCTCGGGGGTACCGTCCGGCCGGGCCCGCAGGTCGACGCGGGGGAACCACGCGCCGGAGCGGGGCAGCGCAGCGACGGCCGCCGCCCAGAACGAGTCGAGGTCGAGGTCTCGTCGCCCCCTCGATCCGTGGTCCGGCACCGGCAGGGCGACGGACCCGAAGAACCGCTCGCGGTGCAGCGCGAGCCCCAGCACCGCACCGTCGGTGACGAGCCAGGAGTCGGCGACGCGCACGTCGCCGAAGGACGCCGGCAGGGCCTCGACCGGCTCGAGCCGCGCCTCGCCGGCGTTCCAGCGGAGAAGCGCGCTCATAGGGTTAGGTTAACCCGGTCCAGCGGGTCGACACGCACCGGGCCGGGACGGGACGGCCACATGACGAAGCGACTCCTCGCGCGGAGCATCGGCCCGCACGTCGACGCCGCTGCCGCGTTCGCGGCCCTGTTCGGCGCGAGCGACGCGGCGTTCTGGCTCGACTCCTCCGATGACTCCGGGTGGAGCTACCTCGGCTGCGGCCGCCGCATCGCGGTCGGGCACGGCGGGGTGCTGGACGCGTTGGCCGAGGCGCTCGAGGCCGACCGCGCCGCAGGTGTGGACGTGTCGGCCGCTCCGGACGGCATGGCGTTCCGGCTCGGCTGGGTCGGGTGGTTCGATTACGAGCTGCGGCACCGGACGGCCGCCCGGCGCGGGAGCGGTGGTGCGGGGCGCGGCCGCGCGGGGCAGGGCGGCGCGTTCCTCGCCGCCGACCGGATGCTCGCGCTCGACCACCGCAGCGGCACCGCATGGCTGGTGGCGTACGACACCCGGGACGGCGACCGTTGGCTCCGCGACGCCGCGTGCATCCTCGCCTCTCTGCCGCCATCACCACCGTCGCTTCCTCCGCGGCCCGTGGCGGCCGGCGCCACATCCGGTCGGAACGTGACGTGGCGGCACTCCGACTCCGAGTACCTCGACCTCATCGACCGGTGCCGCGCCGCGATCGGGGCCGGGGACGCGTACCAGCTGTGCCTCACGAACTCCGCGACGATCCCGGGCGTCGTGGATCCACTCGCCGTGCACCTGCGGCTGCGGAGCATCAGCCCCGCGCCGCTCGGCGGGCTCCTGCGGTTGGGGGACGCCGCGCTCGTCAGCGCGTCGCCGGAGCGGTTCCTGAGCGTGACGCCAGCCGGCCTCGCCACGACCCGGCCCATCAAGGGCACCCGGCGGCGGGGGGCCGACGACCGGGACGACGAGCGGCTGCGCCGGCAGCTCGTCGAGAGCGAGAAGGAGCGCGCCGAGAACCTGATGATCGTCGATCTCATGCGCAACGACCTGTCGCGGGTGTGCCGCCTCGGCAGCGTGCGCGTGACGGAACTGCTGCGGGTCGAGTCCTACGCCCAGGTGCATCAGCTCGTCAGCACGGTGGAGGGAACGCTGCGGGAGGGGGCGACGGCGGTGGACGCGGTGCGGGCACTGTTCCCCGCCGGTTCCATGACGGGCGCGCCGAAGATGCGTGCCATCGAGATCCTCGACGGCCTGGAGGGCGCGCCGCGCGGCACGTACGCGGGTGCGTTCGGCTACCTCGGCGTCGACGGCGCCCTCGACCTCGCCATGGTCATCCGGAGCATCGTCATCGGTCCGCACGGCGCGACGGTGGGCGCGGGCGGCGGCATCACCACGCTGTCCGATCCCGCGGAGGAGCTCGAGGAGGTGCGGCTGAAGACCGCCCCGCTGCTTCGCGCCCTCGGTGCCGCGGCCCCTCCCCGCCCCGCCACCGCACCGCGTGGGGACGGTCGGGGATGAGCGGGGACGGGAAGAGGCTGCGAGGCCTGGGGAGACGGCGGGAACCGGAGCCGCGGAGGCCGGGAGGGCCGGGCGGGCGCGTCGCTAGGGGCGGAACACCGCCCGCACGCAGCCGTCCTTCTTGTTCTTGAACATGTCGTACCCCTTCGCGCCGTCCGACAGGGGCAGGACATGGGTCGCGAGATGCTCCGTGGTCAGCTCGTCCCGCTGCATGCGCTCGAGCAGCATCGGGATGTACCGCTGACCGTGCTGCTGGGCCCCGCGGACCGTGAGCCCCTTGTTGATGACGGCGCCGAGCGGGAACTTGTCCACGACCGCGCCGAAGACGCCCAGCACGAACACGCTGCCGCCCTTGCGCGCGGCCATGATGGCCTCGCGCACGGCGGTGGGCCGGTCGGTCTGCAGCCGCAGCTGCTGCTTCACCTGGTCGTAGAGGTAGTCGGCACCCGTGCTGTGCGCCTCCATGCCGACCGCCTCGATGCACACGTCCGGCCCGCGGCCACCCGTCAGCTCGCGCAGCTCCGGCAGCACCGACGTGTCCTCGTAGTCGATGGTCTCGGCACCGATGAAGTTCCGCACCTGCTCCAGCCGCTCCGGGATGCGATCGATCACGACGACACGCTCGGCGCCGAGGAGCATCGCGGCGCGCGCGGCCATCTGCCCCACCGCGCCGGCGCCCCAGACCGCGACGACGTCGCCGGGTCCGACGCCGCCGAGGTCGGCGCCCATCCAGCCGGTGGGCACGGCGTCTGACGCGAACAGGGCACGCTCCGAGCTGAGACCCTCCGGCACCGTGAACGCCCCGACGTCGGCGAACGGCACGCGCACGTACTCGGCGTGGCTCCCCGCGAACCCACCGAGCGCGTGCGTGTAGCCGTAGATGCCACCGGGTGAAGCGCCCCACAGCGCCTCCGGGATGCCGGGGTTCGGATTCGTGTTGTCGCAGAGCGAGTACATGTCGTTCAGGCAGTAGTAGCAGGCGCCGCAACCGATGAAGGATGCGACGACGACACGGTCGCCGACCCGGTGCTTGCGAACGCCGGAGCCGACCTCGACGACCTCGCCGATGAACTCGTGGCCGATCACGTCGCCCGCGCGCATGGTCGGCACGTAGCCGCCGATGAGGTGCAGGTCGGATCCGCAGGACGCGGTGAGCAGCACGCGCACGATCACGTCGGAGGTGTTGAGGATGCGGGGCTCGTCGACGTTCTCGACGGCGAGCTTGTTGACCCCGCGCCAGGTGAGAGCCTTCACAGCACGCCCTCGCCCTCGGCACGGTCCTCGGCGGCATCGACGATCGCGCCCATCACGGTGGCGGCGCGCTTGCCGTGCGGACGGGGGTGCCCGACCATGACCTCGCCCACCTCGGCAAGCTCCTTCGCCTCGCGCAGTGCCGAGCGCAGCTCGCGCAGCGACTCCGCGCCCCGGGCGCCCCGGGAGGACGAGCCGCGCACGAGGCGGGCGGCGACCTCGGTGCCGCGGCCGCCGGGGGCGTGCCGGAACCGCACCTCGATGCGGTCGGCCAGTGCGGCGAGCGGGCGGGGGAGGGAGCCGCCCGGGGCGATCTCCTCCTGGGTGCGGCCGATGGTGACGACCCGCCAGCGGTCCTGGTCCTGCTCTGCGTGCTTGTCGACCACCTGAGCGGCCTTCTGCGCCACGACGCCCACCGCGGCGACTCCCGCGAGAAGGAACGTGGTCCGTGCTGCTTTCGACATGGTTCTCCTCTTTCCGTGCTGCTCACCGTACGCGCCGTCGGTGGGGGCGATAAGGGGAGTCGACGGTGGAATGCACGGTGCCGCGTGGCGTTGCGCAGTCGGTACGATGAGTGTCCGCGCCCGCCGTGGCCGGGTGGCCGCCCTTTCGCGCCGCCGGCCGCGCGACGCCGCAGAAGCGGCGTCGGGCACGGTCCCCAGCGAGACGAGAAGCGAGACACGTGGCAGAGAACGACAACGCCGGCGCCGACGGATACGACATCCGCGCGATCCAGGACCGATGGCTCCCCCTGTGGGAGGAGAAGCGGCCCTTCGACGTCGACCTCGACGACTCGTCGCGGCCCCGCAAGTACATCCTCGACATGTTCCCCTACCCCTCCGGCGACCTGCACATGGGCCACGCCGAGGCGTACGCGCTCGGCGACGTCATCGCGCGGTACTGGCGCCAGCAGGGGTTCACCGTGCTGCATCCCATCGGGTGGGACTCGTTCGGGCTGCCCGCCGAGAACGCCGCCATCAAGCGCGGCATCGATCCGGTCGGCTGGACCTACGACAACATCGAGCAGCAGAAGCGCACGATGAAGCGCTACGCGCCGTCGTTCGACTGGAGTCGCGTGCTGCACACGAGCGACCCCGAGTACTACAGGTGGAACCAGTGGCTGTTCCTCAAGATGTACGAGAAGGGCCTCGCCTACCGCAAGGACAGCTGGGTGAACTGGGACCCGGTGGACCAGACGGTGCTCGCCAACGAGCAGGTGCTGCCGGACGGCACGTCCGAGCGATCGGGCGCGCTGGTGGTCAAGAAGAAGCTGACCCAGTGGTACCTGAAGATCACGGACTACGCGGACCGCCTGCTCGACGACCTCAACCAGCTCGAGGGCACATGGCCGTCGAAGGTCATCGCGATGCAGCGCAACTGGATCGGCCGGTCCGTCGGCGCGGACGTCGACTTCGTCATCGAGGGGCGCGACGAGCCGGTCACGGTGTTCACGACGCGCCCGGACACGCTGTACGGCGCGACGTTCATGGTCGTGGCGCCGGACTCCGACCTGGCCGCGGAACTCGTCGCCGGATCGACGCCCGAGGTGCAGGCCGCGTTCGGCGATTACCTCGTGCGCGTGCAGAAGTCCAACGACATCGAGCGGCTCACGGCCGACCGGGAGAAGACGGGCGTACCGCTGGGCCGGTTCGCCGTCAACCCCGCGAACGGCGAGCGCATCCCGATCTGGGCGGCGGACTACGTGCTGGCCGACTACGGCACGGGCGCCGTCATGGCGGTGCCCGCCCATGACCAGCGCGACCTCGACTTCGCCCGCGCCTTCGGGCTGCCCGTGCGCGTGGTCGTCGACACGACGCAGCCCGCGACGGGCACCATCCCGGTCATCCGGCCCGATGCGGACGCCAGCGGTGCCGACGGGGGTGCTGCCATGGGTGCCGACGATGGTGCTGCCGCCGGCGTGCCCACGCTCGACGAACTCGACCCCGTGGCCACCGGTGTCGCCCTGCCGGGCGAGGGTCGCCTGATCAACTCGGGTCGCCTCGACGGACTCAGCAAGCAGAACGCGATCCGGCGCATGACCGAGACCCTGCAGGCGCAGGGCACCGGCCGCCCGGCGAAGAACTACCGTCTCCGGGACTGGCTGATCTCGCGCCAGCGATACTGGGGGACGCCGATCCCGATCATCCACGGCCAGAACGGCGAGGAGATCCCGGTACCCGAGGACCAGTTGCCGGTGGTGCTGCCGTCCACCGAGGGGCTCGACCTGCGTCCCAAGGGGTCGTCGCCGCTGGGCGGGGCCGAGGACTGGGTCACCGTGCCGAACCCGATCGACGGAACCCCGGCGCGTCGAGACCCGGACACCATGGACACGTTCGTGGACAGCTCCTGGTACTTCCTGCGCTTCCTGAACCCCGGCGACGACACCCAGGCGTTCGATCCGAAGGCCGCGGAGAAGTGGGCGCCCGTCGACCAGTACGTCGGCGGGGTGACGCACGCGATCCTGCACCTGCTGTACGCGCGCTTCATCACCAAGGTGCTCTTCGACCTCGGCTACGTGACGTTCACCGAGCCGTTCTCGGCGCTGCTCAACCAGGGCATGGTGCTCATGGACGGGTCGGCCATGTCGAAGAGCAAGGGCAACCTCGTGCGGCTGTCCGAGCAGCTCGACGAGCACGGCGTCGACGCGGTGCGCCTGACCATGGCGTTCGCCGGTCCGCCGGAGGACGACATCGACTGGGCGGACGTCTCGCCCGCCGCCTCGGCGAAGTTCCTCGCGCGCGCCTGGCGGCTGAGCCGGGACGTGTCGAGTCCTGTTGACGCGGATGCGAGCACGGGTGACCAGGCGCTGCGCCGCCACACGCACCGATTCCTGTCGGACGCGCCCGGGCTCATCGAGGCGTTCAAGTTCAACGTCGTCGTCGCGCGGCTCATGGAGCTGGTCAACGCGGCGCGCAAGGCGATCGACTCCGGCCCCGGCGGGGCGGACCCCGCGGTGCGGGAGGCGGTCGAGGTCATCACCGTCGGTCTCAGCCTGTTCTCGCCCTACACGGCGGAGGACATGTGGGCGCGCCTCGGCCATTCGGGTTTCGTCGCGTACGCGGGGTGGCGCAAGGCCGATCCGACGCTGCTCGTGGAGACCAGCGTGACCGCCGTCGTGCAGGTGGACGGCAAGGTGCGCGACCGCCTCGAGGTGAGCCCGAAGATCTCCGGCGAGGAGCTCGAGGCGCTCGCGCGCGCATCCGCGGCGGTCACCCGCACGGTGGGAGACCGGGAGATAGCGAACGTGATCGTGCGGGCCCCCCGCCTCGTCAACATCGCGACGCGTCCGGCCGCCTCCTAGCGGGCGGCGCTACTGGCGTGGCGCGGCGCGGGGCGGCTTGGTCGGGGCGCGGTCTCGGTCTCGCGATGCGGGGCGCGCTGGGCGCGCGGGGCGCGGACGCGCACTGCGGGCCCGCCCCGCGCGACCGCCCGCCTCGCGCGACCATGCCCTCACACCCAATAGCACCGGCGCAGCCCTCCACGGGTACCCGCCGCACGGGGTTCGAGTGCCCCTGCCCTCCTAGCCTTCCCGCATGGATTCCCCCGGCCCGCCCGACCCGCCCGGCCCCGCTTCGCCACGTGGTGTCGCGGCCCGCCTGAGGCTCGGTGCCGGCGCGGTCGTACTCCTGCTTCTGCTGGCCCTTGCGGCGGCGGTGCTCGTCTCCCTGCTGACGCCCACCGGAGCGAGCGCGACGCTCGGCAGCCCCGCTGCCCCGCCGGGCGCCGCCCGGGAGGCGCCTACCGATCCCCGGCAGCCCGAAGGTGACGCGCTTCCGGCCACCCCGGCGGCGGCCTCGGGTGGCGGAGCCGCCCCGCCGCGCGCGGATGCGCACCACCTGCTCGTGCACGTGCTCGGTGCCGTCGCGCGGCCCGGACTCTTCGAGCTCACCCCCGGCGCACGGGTGGTGGATGCCGTCGCGGCCGCCGGCGGGCTCGCGCCTGCCGCTGATCAGTCCCGCATCAACCTGGCCCGCGCGGTCGTCGACGGCGAGCAGCTGTACGTCCCCGCCGCGGGGGAGGCGCTGCCCGTGGCGGCGAGCCCGCCCGGCGCGGCGCCGGACGCCGGCGCAACGGCCACCGTGGTGAACCTCAACACGGCGACGGTGTCCGATCTCGACACGCTGCCGCGCATCGGCCCGGAACTCGCGCAGCGAATCCTCGACTGGCGCACGGCCAACGGTCGGTTCGGTGCCGCCGAAGACCTGCTCGAGGTGCCGGGCATCGGCGACCGCACCTTCGAGGGGCTGCGGGAGCGGGTGACGGTGTGATCCTCCTCCGCCTCGCGATCCCGGCCGTTGCAGGCTGGGCGACCGCGTTCGTCCTCGTGTCGACCCCGGGGTTGCGGGCGGGGGTGGCCATCGGCCTGTGGCTGCTTGCCGTGCTGCTCGCCGTCGGGGTCGTCCTCATCGCACCCGGCGGGCCGCTGATGCGCCACTGGTGGATGATCGTGTGCCTGGTCGTGATCGTCGCGGCTCTGACGGCGACCTCGGCGGCGGTGCACGGTGCCGCCCGCCGCCCGCCCTTGCTGGATCCCCTGATCGAGGCGAAGGGCGGCGGCGTAGCCGTGCTCACGGTGCGAATCGACGGGCCGCCGGACACGGCGACGGCGGGATCCATCGCGGGCGGCTTGGTCGCCCGGGAGCGCACGCGGGCGACGCTCCTCGCGATCGCGCCTCCCGGTCCGGCTCGCACCGCGGCTCCTGACGACGGCCACGCGGGCGCCGGTGGTGCGGCCCCGGTGGAGACGGGGATGGAGGCGGGCGCCGTCGTCGCGGTCCCCGTGCTGCTCTTCTCCTCGGGTGGCCTCCTCGCCCCGGGTGGCGCTGACGGCCCGGATCGCTCGAACGGAGGGGACCGCCAGAGCCCGGCGGACCCCCGCACCTCGCCGGCTCGCGCAGCCGCTCCTCCGATCGGCACCGTGCTGCGCCTGTCGGGCACCGCCCGCGTCACCGAGCCGGAGGACGACGTGTCGCTGCTGGTGTACGTACGGGGCGACTCTGAGGTTCTCGACGGTCCGCCGTGGTGGCTCGCCTGGGCCTCACGACTCCGCACCGACTTCTCCGCCGCGGCGGCACGCCTGCCGGGTGACGGAGCTGACCTGCTGCCCGGTCTGGTCGTGGGGGACACGTCGGCTGTGGACGATCGACTCGAAGCCGCGCTCAAACAGAGTTCGCTCACGCACCTGACGGCCGTCTCGGGCGCGAACTGCGCGATCGTGGTCGGGGCCGTTCTCGCGGTGGCATCCGCCATGGGCTGCCGGCGTGGAGTCCGCGTCGGGGCGTGCCTGGTCGCACTGACCGGATTCGTGGTGCTCGTGACGCCCGAGCCGAGCGTGCTCCGGGCCGCCGTCATGGCGGCCGTCGTGCTGGTGGCCGTGGTGTCGGGTCGACCTCTCCGCGGCATCCCACCGCTGGCCCTCGCGGTGATCGTGCTGCTCGTCACCGATCCGTGGCTCTCGCGCAGTTACGGCTTCGCCCTGTCCGTCCTCGCGACCGCCGGGCTCCTGCTGCTGTCGGGCCCGCTGACGCGGGCGCTGTCCCGCCTCGTCCCCTCGCCCGTCGCGGCCGTCATCGCGCTGCCGCTCGCCGCTCAGGCGGCGTGCCAGCCTGTCCTCATCCTGCTCACGCCCACCCTTCCCGTGTACGGCGTGCCGGCGAACATCCTCGCCGCGCCCGCCGTGCCTCTCGCGACAGTCGTCGGCATGGTCGCCATCGCGATCCTGCCCTGGGCGCCACCGCTCGGTGCGGCCGTCGTCACCGTCGCGTGGGCACCGGCGGTGTGGATCTCCGCGGTGGCGACGACGACGGCGGGGCTACCGGATGCGCGCGTCCCCTGGCTCGACGGGGTGCCGGGAGCCCTGCTCCTGGCCGGCGTCACCGTGCTGATGCTCGTCGCCGTCCTCGGTGGAGACCGGAGAAGGCTCCGCCGCGCGCGCGTCGCGTGCGGCGTCGGCGCCGTTGTCGCGATCGGCGTCTACGTCGGCGGCCACGTCGGCTCGGGCCTCCGGGATCGGCTCAGCATCCCGGCGGACTGGCAGTACGCGGCCTGCGACGTCGGTCAGGGCGACGCCGTGCTCGTGCGGTCGCTGGGGAAGGTGGCGCTCGTCGATGTCGGGCCCGATCCCGTGCCGCTCGAGGCATGCCTGACCCGCCTGGGGGTCGAGCGCATCGACCTGCTCGTGCTCACCCACTACGACCTCGACCATGTCGGCGGGTCGGCCGCAGTGCTCGGACGCGTGGGAGCGGCTCTCGTGGGGCCGGTCGAGGTGATCGAGGATCAGCGCCTCGTGGACCGACTGCGTGCGGCGGGGGCGGCCGTCACCGTGGCGACAGCCGGAATGTCGGGAACGCTCGGCGGCCTCGATTGGACGGTGCTCTGGCCGGTGAACCGCGGACTGCGGACGCTGACGGGGAACCCCGGAAGCGTGACCATGACATTCGAAGCCGGTTCCCGGTGCCCGGGTGAGTGCTTGACCAGCGCCTTCCTGGGCGACCTCGGCGAGGAGTCGCAGAACGCGCTGCTGCGCACCCTCGCGCCCGCCGCGTCCGCTCAGTCCGCCGACCCCAGCTCCGTCGGTAGCGGCTCGTTCGGCATCGGCATGCTGGACCCGGGCCCGGGCCGGGTCGGATCGGTCGACATCGTCAAGGTGGCCCACCATGGCTCCGCCGACCAGAGCGCCCGTCTGTATGAGCGGTTGAGCGCGACGGCCGGCATCATCTCGGTCGGCGCTGACAACACGTACGGCCACCCCACCGCATCGGCCCTCGCGATGCTCCGGTCCGCGGGTACCGCCGCCCTCCGCACCGATCAACGGGGCCTCATGGTGCTCGCCCCGGGCACGCAACCCGGCACCATCACGGCCTGGTCCGACCATCCCGACCCCGCAATCGTCAAGCCGGACGGCTGAACGGCGGCCACAGGAGCCAGTAGCCGCCAATCACCGGCGTACCGACGGCGCCGAGCCCCGTCGAATCGGGTGGCGCACAGGCCCCGCGGCGATCGTGCACGAACAGATGTCTCCCGAGCCCCTCGAAGGGACGCACCCGTGTGGTCCCCGAGACTGTCGAGCACACCCACCAACGCGGTCCCTGACTCTAAGGGGGCGCGCCACGGCTTCCGCGCCTCTCCACGGGACGCATCTGCTGCGCGTCTTCTCCGCGTCTCATTCTGTGAACAAGAGCTTCTCCCCATTCGCCCGCCCCGCATGTAGCACACCTGTTCGATGCGCGATAATAGGGGGTATGAGCAGCCCGGCCGTGACACTTCTCCGCACCGCGGACACCGTCGCACGCCTCGGCGCCTCACCGTCCGCGTTCGCGCCCTTGCCGAAGCAGGACCTGCTGGCCGCGTTGCACGCTATCGCCGATCTCCGGCGGGCGTGTGATGTGTACACAGCGTGGATCTCCGCCGAGCTCACCCGCCGCTCCACCACGGATCTCGGAGCCGCCGGTCTGGCGCAGCAGGAGGGCTTCCGCACCCCGCAGGCGATGGTGGAGTCCATGACGGGCACGACCAAGGGCACGGCGGTGTCGATCGTGGAGGTGGGCAGGATGCTCGCCGAGACCGACGCCGCAGAGATGCTGCAGCGTGAGCATCCGGAGTTGCCTGCTCCGCCGGTGCCGTGGCACGCACCCATCGCCCACGCCGTGACCGAAGGGCGGGTGTCGATCGCTCAGGCCGATGCCATCCGGGCCGGCCTGGGGCTGTCCACTGAGGCCATCCCGGCAGACGCGCTCGGTGAAGCGGCACGGGAACTGCTCGCCGACGCTCGAACGTTGACGGCGGGGCAGTTGCACCGGCGGGCACGACAGCTCCGCGATGACCTGGACGACACCGAAGTCGCCCAGCGGGAGCGCGCGCAGTTGGAGCAGCAGCACCTCAAGGCATGGAAGCGTCCCGACGGCATGGTCGAAGGCCGGTTCCTCTACGCCCCCGAACCCGGAGCGTTCCTCCCCTCGGTCCTCGACGAGCTCACCCATCCGCGCCGCGGCGGACCCCGGTTCGTGAAGGAGGAAGACCGCGCCCGCGCCGACGCGATCGCCCGCGACCCCCGCCCCACCGAGCGAATCGCCGCGGACGGGTTCCTCGACCTCCTGCGCATCGGCGCCGACGCCGACCCCGGCCAGGTGTTCGGTAGCCGCCGGCCTGCGGTGCGGGTCATCGTCACCAAGAAGACCCTCGACGCCTCGCAGCATGGCGGCGAAGGCCAGAGCAACCGCCGAGGACGGGGCCACGGCCCGGGCCACGGCACGATCCAGGACACCGGTGAGGCGGTGAGCATCGGTGCCATCGAGCGGGAGATCTGCGCCACCGGCACCGTCGCCGTGGTCCTCGATGATGGCGGGCAGTGCGTGAACGTGGGCAGGGAACAGCGTCTGTTCACCAGCCGGCAGCGGGTCGGGCTCGCCGTCCGCGATGGCGGGTGCGTCTGGCCGGGCTGTGACCGGCCGCCGTCCTGGTGCGAGGCGCATCACATCAACCAGTGGAAACGAGACCACGGCAGGACGGACATCGCCGACGGGGTGCTGCTCTGCAAGCACCACCACCTACTGCTGCACAACAACGGGTGGAACATCACCAGGGCAGGTGGCACCTACACGCTCGTCCCGCCTCGATCGGTGGACTCCGCCCGCACCGGCAGACACCTCGCGACGAAGAGCCGGGCGGTCCAGGACTGGAACGCCCGCCGACACCGCACCCGCCCCACCACCGCGACCGTCTCCCCGGCACCACCGCGGGAGTGATGGCCCGAGCTACCACAGACCACAGACCACAGACCACAGACCAGGGTGTGGTGCTTGGACGAGGACAGCGACCGCATCGCCATGGCAGGCCTTTCCGGCAGGCCGCCGAGGGGGTCCGACGGGTGTGTGAATGCGCCGATTGCCGGGGCGCTTCTCGTCCTGCGCCTCGGCTGGGACTTGGGTTGGTGGGTTGTATTGGCCCCGACCCGCGACTAGGGATGGAATATGAGACGCATTCGCTACGCCGGTGATTCCGTGGTGACCGGGGACGCAATTGCGACCGCGGTCATCGAGTACTCGGAGGCGTTGGCCAAGGCCAACACGGCCGCGTCCATAGAGATCCCGGTCCGCCTCGGCGACGACGGCGTCGGCTCCGCGACGCTGCTCGTCGGACCGGCGAGCCAGCTGATCACGGTGCCCGAGATCGGTGACAACTCGGAGATCGTCGACCCGGACCTCGTCGCATCCCTGCGGAAGCGCACCGACGACCTCGGCCCGACCCACGTCGTCGTCGCAGAGACCGACAACTCCCCCGTGCGGACGCTCGACGAGCTCGACTTCCCGGACGACGACGTCGACGGCGCGTGACGCGCCTGAGCACCCTCCCCCGGTCGTGACACCCCCGGCGCGGGCGAACGCGGCAGGCATCCGCGAGGACGAGGGGCCGGAAGTGTCGCAGGTCAGATGCCTCGCCCGAAAAGCGCAACGCAGCACCATTTTCGCGCTGCTCGCCCGACTCGGCTTCGCGGTCAGCGGCGTCCTGCACGTCATCGTCGGCACGATCGCCATCGGCGTCGCGATCGCCGCGGCGCACTCCGGCGGCGCAAGCGCCAGCGGCGCCGGTGGCAGCAGCGCCCAGAGCGGCGGCGGCAGCGCCCAGAGCGGCGGCGGCAGCGGGTCAGGCGGGTCGGCGGCCGGCCGCGCCGACGAGACCGGCGCCCTCGCCTCGCTCGCCGCGACACCGGTGGGATACGTGCTGCTCTGGACCGTGGTCATCGGCCTGGCGGCGCTGGGTGCCTGGCAGATCACGCAACTGATCCTCGTGAAGGAGCACGATGCGCGCCGCGCCATCGCCCGCCGCGTCATGGAGGGCGCGAAAGCCCTGGTCTTCCTCGCCGTCGCCGGATCCGCCCTGGTCATCGCGCTCGGCGGTCGGTCCTCGGCCGCCCGCACCATCCACTCCATCAGCGTCACCGCCATCCACGTTCCGGGGGGCGCGGTACTCCTCGTACTCGCGGGGCTGCTAGTACTGGCGATCGGCGTCGCCTTCGCGTACCGTGGCGTCACCGCCGACTTCCGGCGCGACATCCACGTGCCCGACGGCCTGCGCGGCAGCCTGGCGGTGGCGCTCGGCGTGCTCGGCCACGTCGCCAAGGGTCTCGCGCTCGGCATCGTCGGCGCGCTCCTCGCGGTGGCGGCGATCACCTCGGACGCGTCTCAGGCCACCGGCATGGACGGCGCGCTGCGCGCGCTGGTCGCCCTCCCCTACGGAGGCGTGCTGCTCCACGTGGTCGGCGCGGGGCTGATCGCCTACGGGCTCTACGCGCTCGTGCGGGCGCTGACCGCCCGGCTTCGCTAGTCGACGGCGAGCACGGCAGCGAACAGGGTACTGAGCACGGCAGCGGACCCGGCACCCGGACCCGATCGCAGCGCTCGGCCTAGGCCCGGATACGACCTGGATCGGCAGCGCCCGACAGCATGCCACCCGCACCGGGGTCTTCCGCACCAGGGTCCTCGGCACCGGAGTCCTCGACACCAACGCCACCCGACAGCACACCGTTCGGCAGCACGGCGTGCACGCCCCACGTGCCGTTCGCGACCTGCGTCACCCGGAGGTCCACGACCGTGCTCGCCAACGCGAGCGCGGTCGGCTTGGTGACGTCGTAGAGCACGCACATCCACTCGACCATCGCGTCAAGGGCATCGCCCATCGCCTCGTCGAGGTCCGCCGAGAAGCCGAAGGTGATGCGCCCGGCGGGTGACTCGGCGTGGATCGTGCGGATGGGCCGATCGCGCACGATGTCGACGACCGCCTCCGTGCGCATCGGGCACTCGATCGCCGTGCCACCCACTTCACCGTCGCCCTGGGCGGCATGCCCGTCACCCAGGTACAGCAGGGCGTCCGGCACCGAGACGGGCAGGTAGAGGGTCGATCCGGCGACCAGGTCGCGGCAGTCGATGTTCCCTCCACTGGCGGGCCTCGGCGGAATGGTGGAATGCTCGCCCGGCGCCGCGGGGGCGACGCCCATGACGCCGAGGAACGGGGCGAGGGACCGCGAGAAGCCCCTGCTCTCCGTCGCGACACCGCGCTCCGCGTCCAGCTCCCAGAGCAACCACGACGGGGCACCCGCGCCGAGACCGAGCCGCCGGGTGATGCGCGTGTCCGCCGCGCCGGCGACCGTCCAGCCCCAGTCGCCGGTGCGCAGCTCGACGATCCGCAGCGCGAGCATGTCGCCACGCCGCGCGCCTCGCACCGCGATGGGGCCGGTGAGGCAGTGCCCGCGCGGGTCGGGGAACATCCTCGGTCGCACCTCTCCCGGAACCGTCTGCCGCTCGAGGTGGCCGGAAGCATCGAGCGACTGGACCACGATCGTGTCGCCCGGTTCCACCGTCAGAACGGGCGCGTGCCGCGGGTCGAAGACGTCGGCGGTCGTCGCGGGGGTGGCGTCGAGGTGGTGGGCGGTCACGGCGCTACGGCCCGGGGCGGATGCGGACGACGCCGCGTCACGGCACACGCGCGGGCACGGGCGGGGGCTCGGCTCATGGCGCTCAGTGTATGCGCGCCGCGACGCGAGCGGGATGCGCGCGCGACGCGACCGGTCGCCCCACCCCCGAGACACCGCAGCGCGCCCGACCCGTGTGCCCCACGCCGCCGCAGCGCGACGGAACCGGTGTGCCCACCCCCGCCGCAGCGCGCCCGTGCTCCCCGGCGGCGCGGCCCGGTTACCCTGCTGCCGCGGGGACCCAACGTTTCCGCCGACTTGCGCGTCTGTAGGAGTAAGGCCCGTGACGTGGGCCGATGGCGGAGCCGGGGCGGGTCCGGTCGGATGATCCCTCGAGGGGAGCGTTGCTGAGTGAGCACATCGACGGTGCGGTGGGAGAGGATCGTGCGTGAGCTCGTCGAGCGCCGCGGTGACGAGCTCACGCGATACGCCTACCTCGTGTGCGGTGACCCGGACGACGCCAGGGATCTCGTGCAGGACGCGCTCGTGAAGACGTTCGGGCGGCTGCGGAACGGGTTCTCCGTCTCGAGCGCAGAGGCGTACGTGCGCCGGGCGATCGTGAACGGCTATCTGGATCGCGGACGCCGTGCAACGCGCTGGCGTTCGGTCGCCCACCTCGCCGCCCAGCCCGAGGTCGCCGACCCGCAGGAGCCGGACGTCGAACGGCGGCTCGACCTCCGCGGCGAGTTGGCCGCGCTGTCCCCCCGCGAGCGGGCCTGCGTCGTGCTGCGCTACTACGACGACCTCAAGGTCGACGACATCGCCGCGACGCTCGGCATCAGCTCGGGGGCCGTCAAGCGCTACCTGAGCGATGGGCTCAGCAAACTGCACACGTCCCTCGCCGGGGCGCACGCGGAAGCCCCGCACCCCGAAGCACCGCCCGCGGCACCGGCGGCCTCCACCCCCTCGCGCACCACCCGAGAAACCGGAGCACACCATGTCTGACCCCGCACGCGACGGCGCGGCGACCCGCGCACTCCTCTCGGACGCGGCGGCGAGCGCGCCGACGGGCGCCCTCGACGTCGATGCCGTTCTGCGACGATCTCGCCGCCGGCGGTTGCCCCGCCGGCTGGCGACCGGCGGCGTCAGTGCCCTGGCGATCGCCGGCATCGGCGTCGCCGGGGCGACAGCGCTCGGCAATGCCGGCGCCGGCCCGGTCACGACGCTCTCGAGCGGGTCCGGCGAGGACACGGACGGCGGCCCTTCCACGGGCGGCCTCCCGGAGGCGGCGAGGGATACCGGGACCGGGACCGACGGTGCCGGTCCGGCAGCGGGCGGCGCGGCATCCGGCGGCACCCGGCTCGCCCCTGCCGAGAAGGTGAACCTCTGCGGGGGCCCGCTCGCCGAGCTCGCCCCGGCGCAGACCGGGCTCGTCGCGACGCCGAACTTCCCGGCCACAGCGCCGTCGGGCGCCGGGCGCATCTCCGGCACGGTGACGGTCACGAACACCGGATCGGAACGCGTCACCGGCTACACGGGCGCGAGTCCCGCCATGACCGTGTCCGAGGGCGGCATCACCGTGTGGCACACCAACGGCCCCCAGATCATGCTCGCCCAGCTCATCGATCTGGGGCCCGGCGCCTCCGTCGAGCTGCCGGCGAGCATCGTGCCCGTGCGCTGCGGCATCGAGGACGACTCCACGGAATCCTTCCGGGAGGATCTGCCCGCGCTCACGCCCGGCATGTACCAGCTGTCGGCGATCTTCTACCTCACCCCGGACGGTCCGTCCGCCGCCTCGCTGCCGTCCCCGGACGTGGTGAGCGGGCCCGTCGCCGATATCACGCTGCAGTAGCGCCCGAGAGGCAGGGTGCGGCCATACTGGGCGGGTGCAACGCCTCGTCGACCTGAGCCACAGCATCCGCGCCGGATTGGTGACCTACCCGGGCCTCCCCGTGCCCACGATCACGCCGCACCTCACCCGGGAGGAGTCCCGCAGCGTGTACGACCCCGGCACGGAGTTCGCCCTCGACGTGCTGACCATGATCGGCAACACCGGCACCTACCTCGACAGCCCGTACCACCGCTACGAGGAGGGCGGGGACCTCGCGTCCCTCGCGCTCGAGACGCTCGTGCGGCTGCCCGCCGAGGTGTTCCACCTCACCGGGATCGCCGAGCGCGGGATCGGGCCCGCCGATCTGGCCGGCCGCGACCTCGGTGGCGTCGCAGTGCTGCTGCACACGGGCTGGGACCGCCACTTCGGCCGGACGGAGTACGGCGAGAACGCGCCCTTCCTCTCCGAGGAGGGCGCGCAGTTGCTCGTGCAGGCGGGCGTGCTGCTCGTCGGCATCGACTCCCTGAACATCGACGACACCGAGAGCGGCGGTTCCCGGCCGGCGCACTCCCTCCTGCTCGACGCGGGGATCCACGTCGTCGAGCACCTCACGGGCCTCGGCGCGCTGCCCGACACCGGCGCACTGTTCACCGCCGTGCCCCCGAAGATCGAGTCGTTCGGAACGTTCCCGGTCCGGGCGTTCGCCGAGATCACCTGAGCGCACTCCCGGGCAGGGCGCGGGACGTCCCGATAGCCTTGCGGAGAACGTCCGACACGCCGTGAGGAGATTCGTAGTGCGATCGAGGCTGATGGTGGCCCTTCTTCTGATCGTCGGGTTCGTCGGGCTGTCCTCCGCGTCCCCGGCCCTCGCCGAGCAGCCCGTCGATTTCGGGGGGTCGAACGTCGTCGACTCCGCCGGTGTGCTGGGCGGCGACACGACGGCGGTGCAGAACGCGCTCGACGAGCTGGAGTCCAACACCGGCCGCACGCTGTACGTGGCGTTCGTCGACTCGTTCGAGAACCCCTCGGACCGCCAGGCCTGGACCAACGCGACGGGGCAGCTCAACCAGTTCGGCCCCGACAACTACCTGCTGGCCGTCGCCGTGGACGACCGCGAGTACTACCTCGGCATCGCGCCGACATCCGACCTCGCCGGTCAGGGTGACGACATCAGCCGCGAGTACATCGTCCCCTCCCTCTCGGCGGACGACTGGGCCGGCGCCGCGATCGGCGGTGCGGAGGGCATCGAGGCAGCGGTGAACGGATCACTGGGCACGGGCGGCGGCGATCAGCCGGTCTCCGGCACGAGCGGTGGTGGACTGGGCGGTTTCTTCGCGATCCTCGGGCTGGTCGTGCTCGTCGTGCTCGTGGGTCTCGCGCTCTCCATCGCCTCCGCCGTGCGCAAGCGCCGCGCCGGGGCGAAGCAGGTGGAGGCGGCGCAGCAGGAGCAGGCGCAGCTCGATCAGCGCGCCGGCAGCATGCTCGTGCAGCTCGATGACGCTCTGAAGACCAGCCAGCAGGAGCTCGGCTTCGCGGAGGCGGAGTTCGGCGCCGAGGCCACGCGGCCCTTCGCCGAGGCCCTCACCAGCGCGAACGCCAAGGCCCGCGAGGCCTTCACGCTCAAGCAGAAGCTCGAGGACGCGTACCCCGACACCGACGAGGAGCGCCGCGAGTGGACGACGCGGATCATCGAGCTCTCCGAGGCGGCGAACGCGGAGCTCGACGCCCAGACGACGTCGTTCGACGAGTTGCGCGCGCTCGAGAAGAACGCGCCCGCGACGCTCGGCACCGTGACCTCGGACGCCGAGGCGATCAACAGGCGGCTCGCCGACGCCGCCCGTAAGATCGAGGCCCTCAGCGGCCGCTACCAGGGCGAGACCATGGCGACCCTGAACGGCAACGTCGACCAGGCCCGCAAGCTGCTCGACTTCGCGACGGAGAGCGCGCAGGAGTCCGCCGCCGCACTGCGCGAGGGCCGCACCGGCGTCGCGATCCCGGTGCGTGCCGCTCAGCAGAGCCTCGGCCAGGCGAGGCAGCTGCTCGACGCGGTCGACAAGGTCGACCGCGGGCTCGCCACGGCGTCGCGCCAGATCGAGGAGGAGATCGGCGACGTCGAGTCCGACATCGCGGAGGCACGTCAGCTGACCAGGCGCATGCCGCATCTCACCGGGCTCATCAGCTCGGCGGAGCGTGCGATCGCCGAGGCACGCGCCGCGCGCGGCGCGCGGACGGACCCCATCGCCACCGTGCGGCGTCTGCAGGATGCGGAAGCCCGCCTCGATGAGGCGCTCGACGGCGTGCGCGAGCAGCGCAAGCAGGCCGAGCGCGCCCGGGGCTCGCTCGGCCGCGCCCTGCAGGTCGCCGAGGCCCAGGTCTCCGCCGCCGACGACTTCATCTCCACGCGGCGCGGTGCCGTGGGGCCCCACCCCCGCCAGCAGCTCGCCGAGGCGGCCCGCCTCCTCGATGACGCCCACACCCGCGGAGGCGACGACCCGGTGACCGCGCTCGCCTCAGCGCAGCGCTCGGCGCAGCTGGCATCGAACGCCATCCGCGAGGCGCAGGAGGACGTGGACGACTACACGAACCGGCGCAACGACGACGACTGGTTCGGCGGCGGCCGCGGTGGCGGCCGGGGCGGCGACGCATTCTCCGGTGCCATCATCGGCGGCATCCTGGGCGGCATGCTCGGGGGCGGGCACCACGGCGGCGGCATGCTCGGCGGCGGGGGCGGCATCATGGGCGGCGGCGGCGGGGGCGGTTTCCTCGGCGGCGGCGGGGGCGGCGGCTGGTCCGGCGGCGGCGGCTTCGGCGGCGGCTTCGGCGGGGGCGGCGGAGGATCCTTCTAGTGGCACACCTGTTCGGCAGAAGAAGAAAGAGAGACACTATGGCAAAGCAGTCCATCCTCGGGCGCATCGCGCAGCTCGCGAAGGCGAACATCAACAGCATGCTCGACCAGGCCGAGGACCCGAAGCTCATGCTCGACCAGATGGTCAGGGACTACACGAGCAGCATCGCGGAAGCGGAGAGCGCCGTCGCCCAGACGATCGGCAACCTGCGCCTCCTCGAGGACGACCACCGCGAGGACATCCAGGCCGCGAGCGATTGGGGTCGCAAGGCCCTCGCCGCGAGCAGCAAGGCGGACGAGTACCGCTCGTCCGGCAACAGCGCGGACGCGGACAAGTTCGACAGCCTCGCCCGGGTCGCCCTCGGCAAGCAGCTGCAGTACGAGAACGAGGCGAAGGACGCCGAGCCCACGATCGCGTCGCAGACGCAGGTCGTCGACCAGCTGAAGCAGGGCCTGAACGCCATGCGCGAGAAGCTGGGCCAGCTCAGCTCGAAGCGCGACGAGCTGATCGCCCGCTCGAAGACGGTCGAGGCGCAGACGCAGGTGCACGAGGCCATGAAGAGCATCGACATCATGGACCCGACGAGCGAGGTGAGCCGCTTCGAGGAGAAGATCCGCCGCGAGGAGGCCAAGGTCCGCGGTCAGCAGGAGCTCGCCGCTTCCAGCCTCGACGCGCAGTTCGAGAGCCTCGAGGACCTGGGCGAGCTGACCGAGGTCGAGGCGCGCCTCGCCGCTCTCAAGTCCGGCGGCAGCCAGCGCGCCGTCGAGTCCGGCGCCTAGCAGCGCGTCCGCTCGACGAGTCCGGCCGCGTCGATCCCGACGCGGCCGGACCCGTCGGTTCCCGCCTCCCCCGTCCGCGTTCGCCGCGGTCGGCCGACAGATCGGATGCCCCGTGGCCGCCACCTTCGTCGTCGTCCCCCAGTGGCAGGGCTCGGGCTCGTCGCGCGCCATGCGCCTCATCGATGGCGCCGACGCCATCCGCGGCGACCTCCCCGCCTCCGCGACGCGCGTCGTCGCGGTGCCCATGGAAGCCGGTGAGCAGCTGGACAGCGGTGTCGCGCGCTACGCGTCGCTCGCCGCCGTGCGGGCCGCGCAGCGGTCGGTGCTCGCGGACGTCGACGGCCCGGCGATCACCATCGGCGGCGACTGCGGCGTCGAGCTCGGCGCGGTGGAGCACGCGCTCGACCGGTTCGGTTCCGACACCGCGCTCGTCTGGTTCGATGCGCATCCGGACCTGAACACCCCGGAGTCGTCGCCGTCCGGCGCGTTCCACGGCATGGTGCTCCGGGCACTGCTCGGCGATGGGGCGGCCGGTCTCGCCCTCGGTCCGGAGCTCGCCCTTCCCCCGTCCCGCGTCGTGCTCGTGGGCACCCGTGCGGCCGACGAGCCGGAGGACGCCTTCATCGCATCCGCCGGCGTGCCGCGGCTGTCCCCCGGGGACCTCGGCGGCGACGCCGGCTCCGCCGCCTCCGCCGTGGTGGCGGCGGTGCGCGCAACGGGCGCGCGCCGGGTCTACGTGCACGTGGACCTGGACGTGCTCGACCCGGGCGACGTGCGCGGGCTCGGCTACCCCGAGCCCTTCGGCCTGAACGTCCCGGCGCTGGTGGCGTCGATCGCCGCGCTGCGGGAAGAATTCGAGCTGGCCGGCGCGGGCATCACGGAGTTCGCGCCCGCCTCGCCGGACGACGCGACGGACGACCTGGGCACCATTCTGCGCATCATCGGCGCGCTCACCCGCTGATCCCGCCTGATTCCCGACCGACGAGGAGCACCATGACCGATCCGTCCCGCTCCGCCGTAGACACGCGGGTCATCGTAGAACAGCGCGGCTTCGTGCGGCTGATCGGTCTCAACCGGCCCGGCAAGCGCAACGCGGCCGACCACCGCATGCTGACGGAACTCGCGCTCGCCTACGGGGACTTCGAGCGGGACGCCGGCGCGCGCGTCGCGGTCGTGCACGGGGTGGGAGACCACTTCACGGGCGGCCTGGACCTCGCCGACATCGCTCCCCGCATCGGCGCGTCCGGCGGCGGCCTCGACATGGTGCCCGAGGGCGGGATCAACCCGTGGCAGGTCGACGGGTCGGCGTTGACGAAGCCCGTCGTGCTCGCCGTGCAGGGCACGTGCCTCACGCTCGGTGTCGAGCTGGCGCTGGCGAGCGACATCGTCGTCGCGGCCGCGGGCGCGCGATTCGGTCAGCTGGAGGTGAGCCGCGGCATCCTGCCCTTCGGCGGGGCGACGCTGCGGTTCCCGCGCGCCGTCGGCTGGGGCAACGCGATGCGCTGGATGCTCACCGGCGACCTGTTCGACGCGACGGAGGCGCTGAGGATCGGGCTCGTGCAGGAGGTCGTGCCCGACGGCGAGCAGCTCGACCGGGCCGCGGAGCTGGCGGAGCGCATCGCCGCTCAGGCTCCGCTCGCGGTGCAGGCGACCCTGGCCAACGCCCGCCTCGCCGTCCGGGAGGGCGACGCGGCCGCGGAGTCCCGGCTTCCCACGGAGCTCGGCCGGCTGGCGGCGAGCGAGGATGCCGCCGCGGGCATGCGCGCGTTCCTCGCTCGGGAGCCCGCTCGCTTCGAGGGCCGCTGAGAGTTCCGCCACCGGCGTCGCGCGGGCGGCGGAGCGGAAACGTGAAAGAGGGCGATCCGCGGACCGGGTATTCCGGTCAGGCGGATCGCCCTCCCAATACGTTCACACCGAAGAGTGGCGCTCGCTTATGCGGCGCCTGCTCGGCTACTTGAAAACGTCCTTGACGTTCTCGCCGGCCTGCTTGGCGTTGGCCTTGGACTGGTCACCGGCACCTTCGGCGGCGAGCTTGTCGTCACCTTTGGCGTTCCCGGCCGTCTCCTTGACCTTTCCGACAGCCTCTTCGGCAGCGTTCTTGATCTTGTCGTCGAGTCCCATTAGCAACCTCCTTGAACGCGCGAGTTTCGCGCACAGGAAGACGCTACGCCTGGGAGGGGCGTTTGCCCAGGGGTAGTACGTTGGGGCCATGACGACGACGTATGACCTGGTGGTTCTCGGTGGCGGCGCGGTGGGCGAGGTGCTCGCCGACCGCGCGAAGCAGGGTGGCCTCAGCGTTGTGGTCGTCGAACACGAGCTGGTCGGCGGCGAGTGCTCGTACTGGGCATGCATGCCGTCCAAGGCCCTCCTGCGCAGCGGCATGGCGCTGCGCGCGGCGAAGAGCGTCGCCGGCAGCGCCGAGGCGGTGACGGGCGGCCTCGACGTCGCTGCCGTGCTCGCGCGCCGGAACTCCTTCACGCACGACTGGAACGACGAGAGCCAGGTGGACTGGCTCGACGGTGCCGGCATCGACCTCGTGCGCGGCCACGGTCGGCTGGCCGGGGTGCGCTCGGTCGAGGTCACCGCGGCGGACGGCAGTCTCATCACTCTGACCGCCACCTCGGCCGTCGCCGTGATCACGGGGTCCGAGCCGGTGATCCCGGACATCCCGGGCCTCGCGGACGCCTCCCCCTGGACGAGCAGGGACGCCACGGCGGTGCAGTCCATCCCGGAGAGCCTCGCCATCATCGGCGGCGGCGTCGTCGCCTGCGAGATCGCGACCGCCTACGCATCCTTCGGCTGCGCCGTCACGATGCTCGTGCGAAGCGAGATCCTGACCGGCACGGAGCCGTTCGCCGCCGAGCTCGTGGGCAGCGGTCTCGCCGAGCTCGGGGTCGACATCCGACGCGGCCGCTCCGCAACGGCCGTGGAGCGCAACGCCGACGGTGACGTCGTGCTCACGATCGACGACGGATCGACGCTCACGGCGTCCGAGGTGCTGGTCGCGACGGGCCGCAGCCCGCGCACCGTCGACATCGGGGCGGACAGCGTCGGGCTCACGCCCGGCGACTGGCTGAGCGTCGACGACACGCTCCTCGTTCAGGCCGAGACGAACCAGGATGAGCCCTGGCTGTACGCTGCCGGCGACGTGAATCACCGCGCGCTGCTCACCCACCAGGGCAAGTACCAGGCCCGTGCGGCCGGTGACGTCATAGCCGTCCGCGCGGCGGGCGGCCAGGTGCACGACGAGCCGTGGGGCGCCCACGTCGCGACGGCAGACCACTCGGCCGTTCCGCAGGTCGCCTTCACGGACCCCGAGGTCGCGTCCGTCGGCCTGACGTCCGAGGCGGCGGAGAAGGCCGGCTACCGCATCCGCGTCGTCGACTACGAGATCGGCGACGTCGCCGGCGCCAGCCTGCAGGCGGACGGCTACACCGGCCGCGCCCGGGCCGTCGTCGACGAGGACCGGCAGGTGCTGCTCGGAGTCACGTTTGTGGGCTCCGACGTCGCGGAGATGCTGCAGTCCGCGACGATCGCGGTCGTGGGCGAGGTGCCGCTGTCGCGGCTCTGGCACGCCGTGCCCGCATATCCGACCATGAGCGAGGTCTGGCTGCGCCTGCTCGAGGTCTACGGCCGCCCGTCCGCCTGACCGTGCTGCGGCGCCTCCTCACCGACTCCCCCGTCTCTCGCGCGGGGTTCCTCTTCGCGACGCTCGTCGGCCTCGCGGTCGGCCTGCCCCTCAGCACGGGACGCATCCGGCGGGTCGGGGATCTCATCGTCTGCACGGGTCTGCCCGAGTGGGCATTCCGCCGCGGCGGAACGTGCGTCGGGGCCGTCTACCTCACGAGCTCGAACGCCGGGCCCCGCGTGCTGGAGCACGAGGCCGTGCACGTGCGGCAGTGGCGGCACTACGGCATGGCTTTCCCGGTGCTCTACGGGCTCGCCGGGCGGGACCCGCTGAAGAACCGCTTCGAGGTCGAGGCGGGGCTGGAGAAGGGCGGCTACGTGCGAAGCCGCCCCTCCCGCAGGACCCGGGCGAACTGACTAGCCGGCGACTTTCGCGGCCGCGGCGGCGAGCTGCGGCACGAGGTCGTCGAGCACGACCGGGATCGCGAGCGGGCTGGCGGCGGCGTACGCGCCGGACAGGTCCGTGTCCGGGTCGATGAAGACCGCGCGCCCGTCCTGAACCGCCGACAGGCTCGCAAGCAGCGGGTCGGCCTGCGTCTCGGCGAGGGTGTAGCCGATGGGGAGAATGACCGGCACGTCGGCGTCGAGCGCGCTGACCTGCTCCGCGGACACGGCGGTGAAGAAGCCGCTGGGTTCGAGCTCCTCGACGCCGGGCGAGTTCGAGAAGCCGAGGTCGGCGAGGATGTCGAACCGGCCGTCGCCCGCGAGGTAGGCGCCATAGGCGTCGCCGAACTTGGTTCCCGCTGCCGTCGTGAGGCCCTGGAACTCCGGGTGCTCCTCCGCGGCGTCGGCGATGGCCGCGGTCGTGTCCTCGACGATGTCCGCCCCCTCGTCGCTCTTGCCGAGCGCGGCGGCGACGCTGGTCAGTTGCACGTCCCAGCGCGTGGCGAACGCCGCCGTGCCCGCGGGCGCGTACACCGTGGGCGCGATCTCGTTGAGGCGCTCGAACTCCTGCTCGTCATTCGCGCTGCGGGCGTTGAGGATGAGATCCGGGTCGAGCACCTCGATCTGCTCGTAGTTGAGCGTCTCGTCCGCCCGCTCGAGGATCTCGGGCATCTCGTCCTCGAACAGCTCGGTGGCCCAGGGGCCGACGCCCTTGTTCTCCTCGCCGAAACCCTGCCAGTCGAATACGGCGATGGGCTTCACGCCGAGGGCCAGCGCCATCTCGGCGTCCGACCAGCCGAGCGCGACTACCCGCAGATCGTGATCGGGCTGCGGCACCTCGATGGTGCCGAACATGGTGTCGACCGCGCCGAGCGTCTCGCCGTCGCTACCCGGCGCATCGCCGTCGGAGGACGACGGCGAGCAACCGGTGAGGACGAGTGCGGCGGCCGCGAGCGCGGCGGCGGCCGCTGTGGCGCGGGAGGCAGAACGGAGCATGGTGGATCTTCCTGTGTCGATGCGAACAGTTTAGGTAAGGCTAACCTATAGCGAGCGCGCCGGCACCGGGAACGCCCCGCCCGGCCCGGTCAGTGCGCGGGAGCGAGCGGGATGACGAGCGGTGTGCCGGTTTCCGGGTCCTGG
>Ga0210040_10002121_pt1 | contig 28520 bp, 23 predicted proteins | sample CryGeyCG12114_NA_FD_185462 | JGI IMG/M metagenome (GOLD analysis project Ga0210040, IMG submission 185462) | Groundwater microbial communities from aquifer - Crystal Geyser CG19_WC_8/21/14_NA (SPAdes) (version 2) | ecosystem: Environmental > Aquatic > Deep subsurface > Groundwater | place: USA... | reverse complement strand
GAAGGCAGTCGGCGGCGGTGGCCAGAAACGAGCAGGGCGTGCTGGTGTATTTGGCGACGTTGGGTATGCTGGCAGCGTTGAGCAGGAACACGTGGTCGAACTTGTCGAGCATCTTCAGTTCAGGTTTCGTCGTTGGAAGGTAATGCGACCAGCTCTCCAGAAGAAATGCGACAGCCTTTCCGGAACGCTCGCGCCAGCCCTGGATACGGTCCAGGGCGCTTAGGTCGAGCGGGAACTGACACATAAAGAAGAAAAGGTCGTAGTCCTTCTCGAGCTGAACTGACTGAATCGTCGGCAGACGTTTCCGTCCGACCTTGTTTCGCAGAACCGACGTCGACCGATGAAAAGTTTCCAGAAGCAGGTACTCAATCGTTGGCCGCAGCGCATAACCCTTCTTGAAGGAAGGCTGAGTCGTTGCGAGAACATCGGCGCTCTCGACGGAGCGTATTACTTCTGAGAAAGCATAGGTTTGTCCCTGGGCAACCCCTGGGTAGTAGCTTGACGCAACCAGAACCGATCGATCCGACGTTGACATGGTTCTCACCCTGGACATTTATCTGCCGAATAGGGACCTGCTGAACGGGAGCCTGTGGAATTGCCGGAGCCGCTCGCCCCCTTGCAGTTGTGACCAGCGCATCGGCCTGCATCGGCTACGAACTTGCTTAGCTTCAAGGAGCACGGTGGGTGCGCGATGACGGCGCTTAGCCTCCTCGCGGCTGTGCGGCAAGCCACTCCCGCAACGGTCCGTGCAGATGGTAGAGCGCGCTGCGGCCGACGAACATGCCGAGATTCTTCGCGCGGTGCTTGCAGGCCGAGAAGGTAAGCTGCCCGAGCTTGCGCACGCGGTGAGTGGCACGAAGATCAACCACATCGGTCGATCACCTCAGGAGATTAATCCAGCCAAGCCTCACCTCGCGAGCGCCGTGGAAATAGCGCCAGGCTGGTCGATTGGCCTGAACATTTCTAACAAGACGAAGATGGGCATCATACGCACAACTTGCGACATCTTATCTTTGCGCATGCCGGAGGACGTAGACGTGCGGCTTCCGAATGCTGACTAGCTTGACGGCCGACATCACGAACCGGGCATGTTGGGCGACAGTTTAGACTATCGCAGCTTCTCAGCTGTGAGACGCGGCGGGCGAGTTCCGACCGCGCTCGTCGCATGAGGGACGCGGTGGAAGCCGCTTTGTCGGACATCATTCTGCTTGGCACCGATGAACATGTCCGGCTTGCCAGCCGTGCTGCCCATGATCTGGTGGCCGGGCAGCAAGTGCACACCGCTGGACTGGTTGTTTCGCTTCGTGATTTCATCCGAAGTGCGCTCGGACTCGCTCCGGTGCCCCCGGGCCTGACCATTCCCGTGCAGGGGCCCACGCGAGCCACTGGCAGCGGCGGAGAGGCAAGGGTGACGCCGGCGGCGAAGGGCGGCAGGGCAGTGGAGGACGAGGCGGTGGTAGCGGGGCCGGCCTCGGAATGGGTGGCTTAGGCATGGGCGCGGGAGTAGCCGCCGCTCAGACTGACGACACTCGCAACAACGAAGCTTTATGAAGCTGGGGCCCTGAAGGTCCCTACGGCCGAAGTGCCCACCGTCGCGTCGTTCTGACAAGATTTGCGACACTTTAGCTCGTCGGCCGACACATGCCGCAGACATGGGGGCTCTATCTCTTGATCAACGCCGATGAAGGCGCGTCTCAAGGAGCCCATCATGAAGAAGTTCATCATCGCCGCGACCGCCGCCGCAACCATGATCGCCGTACCCGCCAACGCCGCTCCGGGCGGGCGCAATGACGACGGCAACCGCGGCAACCACGTCCAAAAGGTGCAGAAGCAGCGGGTTGTCGAGCGCACCAACCGCAATGTCGTCCAAGTCCGCAATGTGTATCGCCAGCCGGTCCAGGTTCGGAACGTTCACCGCCAGCCCGTTCGGGTTCAGCAGGTCGGTGTTTACAACAACCGTGGCCATCAGTGGACCCGTGGTCAGCGCTTCGATCGCCGCTATGCCAGCAACTATCGGGTGATCAACGATTATCGCCCCTACCACCTGAGCGCCCCGCCTTACGGCTACCGCTATGTTCAGTCGGGGAATGACATTGTCCTGGTCGCCATTGCCAGCGGGATCATCGGTGCGGTGTTCGGCAATCTTCTTTAACATCCACGTGCCGCGCATCTAAGTGGCCCCGGGACGCAGGTTCCGGGGCCATCGCACGTGGTGGCTTTTGCCGAAGGAAGACGATGACCTCCTTGCCTCACATTCTGCTGGTCGATGATGAGCGCGATATTCGCGACCCGCTTGCCGCGTACCTTGCCAAGAATGAGCTGCGGGTCACCAAAGCCGAAAACGCCACCGTTGCGCGTCAGATCCTCGCCGGCCATGCGATCGACCTGGTCCTGCTTGATCTCATGATGCCTGGCGAAAGCGGGCTGGTGCTTGCCGGGTTTGTTCGCGCGACGAGCGGCATTCCAGTTATCCTGCTTACGGCCAAGGCGGAGGAAACTGACCGCATCGTTGGGCTTGAGCTCGGCGCTGACGACTACGTGACCAAACCCTTCAGCCCGCGCGAACTGCTCGCTCGTATCAAGGCTGTGTTGCGTCGCACCGAGGCCATTGGGCGTGAGGTTCATGCCCCCGATGCGGAAGCCTACGCCTTCGGTCCGTGGGTGCTGCGTACCGGAGAGCGCGAGCTCATTGCCGCGGATGGCGTCGCGATCCCTCTCTCGACCGGCGAGTATAACCTGCTCTTGGCCTTTGTGACCCATCCGAAGCGAGTGCTTAGCCGCGACCAGCTACTCGACCTCAGCCAGAAGCGTGACCTTGCCGCTTTTGAGCGGAGCATCGATAATCATATCAGCCGTCTGCGACGCAAAGTGGAGGCAGATTCGAGCGATCCGAAGCTGATCAAGACGGTTTGGGGTGGTGGTTATACGCTCGCGACTGACGTCCTAAGACTGTGATGAAGCTCGTTCCTCGCAGTTTGCCTGGCCAGATGGCCCTGCTGCTCGGCTTGGCCTTGCTGGTAGCTCAGTTGGCCAACTTCACCCTCATCTTGAACGAACGTCAGAAGCTGAGTCTCGCGCAGAACCAAGGGCCAGCGATCACGCGCTTCGTCTCGACAGCTGCCGATGTGCGTCAAGCAGTTCCAGAGTTTCGGACCATCCTGGTGGAGGGCAGCTCCCGCCGGGGAGCCCGCTTCTCACTGGACGCACAAAGTCTAGTGGCGACCGGCTCCGATCGAGACCAAGGTGCCGAAAGTCGTCTTCGGAGCGCTCTGAAGGAAGCTGGCATAAGCGCACGAGACGTGCGGGCAGCGCTGACCACCGAACGACGTCAAGCCCGTCACGGCGCAGGTGCAACTGTGCGGGTTATTGTCCTCTCGGCTCAAGAGCCGAACGGCACCTGGTTGAATGGTCGCCTGCTGACGCCTCGGACCGACCGATGGTTATCTGCCCGCCTGGGCGCTGCAACTCTGCTGCTCTACCTGATCGTGCTTGGAGCAAGCCTGTTCATCGCGTTGCGGCTTGCGCAGCCGCTGGCCGATCTCGCCGCTGCCGCAGAACGCTTCCAGGGTCGCTCTTTGCCCGACCGGGTTGAAGCACGAGGGCCCGCCGACCTGCGGCGAGCGATAGAAGCGTTCAATGCGATGAACGCGCGCATCGTCAGTCTGCTTGACGAGAAGGACACGATGCTTGGCGCCATCGGGCATGACTTGCGTACTCCTCTCGCCTCCTTGCGGATACGGGCGGAAAACATCGAGCCCGTGGACGAACGGGATCGTATGGTGGCGACTATCGAGCAGATGGCGGCGATGCTCGAAGATATCCTTATCTTGGCCCGGACGGGCCGAGCTCGCGAAACCACTCGAGGCATGGACTTGGCAGCGCTGACAGATGCACTGGTCGAAGAATATCGCGAACTTGGACAACCAGTGGAGATGAGCCCCGCGAAGCGCTTAGTGGTGGAACTGCAGCCCAATCTCATCCGGCGCGCAATCCGGAACCTGATCGAGAACGCCGTGACCTACGGCGGTTCGGCGACTGTGCGTGTCGAGGAGCGGATGGGAAGCGCGGTCATTGCCGTCAGCGATCGGGGGTCCGGACTAGCGCCGGAGCAGCTGGGAACGGTGTTGGATCCCTTCCGTCGCCTTGAGGGGTCCCGCAATCGTGAAACCGGCGGGAGTGGACTTGGGCTGGCGATCGCCCGCGCAGTGGCGGAAAGCCACGGCGGATCGTTGCGGCTGGAAAACAGAGGAGAAGGCGGCTTGGTGGCACTCCTCCAGCTCCCCGTTGCCGCGATTGCACGCGCCAAGCGGTGATACAAACTGCGACACTTATCGCCGGATCGGACATAGCCGTGAGAGCCCGGCAGTTCATTTCCGTCCTCAGCCAAGTTGGCACAGCAGGATACAACAGGAGCATGAAATGCGTACATTGATCATCACTCTCGCCGCTGCATCAGCCGCACTTGGGTCAGTTCCCGCTTCCGCGCAGACTCGGCGCTTGCAGCCCCAGGCACAGACGCAGATCAGGACCGATATCAACCAGTTGCAGTCTCAGATCCAACGGGCAGTGCAGCGTCGTACTATTTCGCAGCGCGAAGCCGTCGCCCTCCGGCGTCAATCGGTCGACCTCCGCCGCCTGCTGAACCAGTATAGCCGTAACGGGCTCAGCCGGCAGGAAGTGACGGACCTGGAACTGCGTATCAATCGTGTGCGACAGAACCTGCGCCTGGAACGCCGCGACTGGGATGGCCGCCGCGGCTGATATCATGCGCTTCGATGGGAGGGGCGGCCCTAAGCCGTCCCTTCCACCACAGTATGCCACGTTGTTGTAGATTAACGCCGTAAAATTCCCGGGCGCCAACTCGTTCAGCTAATCGGAACCGAAAGGCTTGATTGTGGCCGGAGGCAGGCAGGCCGCTGGCCACCGGAAGAGCAGAGAACGGACGTTCCCTAAGATCTATCGCTTCTGGAAAGATCCAGACCCGGACAATCAGGACCCCTTCGTCGCTTCCCACAATCAGCTGTTCGTTCATGGGCCACGCATCGACGAGAGCTGAATGGCCCAACTAGGGAGGGCGCGGCAGCCCAGCTCGGCGTCGTAGCTCGGTGATCAACCCGCCCCTATCGAGAAATCCTTGCGAGCGAGATTCTCAACGAGTGTTGGACCGACAGGCGCCCAGCCGAGCCGTTCGCGGGTGACTGCGCCCGAGGCTGGCATGTCGAGGCTTGCGAACTCCGCCATCCACCCGAAATGTTCTGCGGCCTCTGCAGCCGTCAGCGAGGAGGCGGGGATGCGCAGCCCCGAACCGATCGCCTCCGCGATCAACTGCATCGGAATGGCTTCCTCGGCTACCGCGTTCCAGCGGGCGCCCGGCTCGTGCTGATCGAGCGCCAGGGCATAGAGCCGGGCGACGTCTTCAACGGCGGCGGCGCACCAGCGATTGCCGCCCTCGCCTACATAGGCCGACACGCCTCTGTCGCGGGCGAGATCGATCAGCGGCGAGATCAGGCCCTGTTTCACCGGATCGTGAATCTGAGACAGCCGCACCACGCCGACGGAGACGCCACGTTCACCGACTCTCAAAGCCGCGAGCTCGCTTGCGATGCGCGGCATGGGGTGGTCGCGGTCGAGGACGTTCTCTCGCGCGAATTGTCCCAGCCCAGGGCTGCCCATGCTGACAGCGGAAGTGATGAGGAGCGGCCGATCGGATCCGGCGAGCACTTCCCCGATCGCCTCGATCACGCGCCGGTCCTTCTCGCAATTCTCAGCATACCGCGCAAAATCGTGATCGAACGCCGTGTGGATCACGGCGTCGACATTCTCGGCGCCGGTCGCCAGCCCTGCGGCATCGTCGAGATCGCCGTAATGGACTGCGGCGCCGACCTCCCTCAGCCGGCGAGCGCCGGCGTCTGACCGGGTGTTGCCGACCACCTGGTGCCCCGCAGCGAGCAGTTCGATCAAGATCCGAGAGCCGATGAAGCCGGTAGCGCCCGTCAGGAATACACGCATGTAAGATCCTCTTTTTGTGAAAGGATCATTTTCGCGGGGGAGCGAGCCTGTTAAAGTAGTTGCCTTATCATGGTAAATGAAGCAATAGCATTGATCGTGTCCGACAACGCGCCAAACCAGCTCGGCACCTACTTGCGCGATCGCCGGACCCGGCTTGATCCAGCTTCGTTCGGCTTTGTCGTCGGTGGCCGGCGACGCACGCCTGGGCTTCGCCGGGAGGAGGTCGCCGCCCGCGCGAACATCAGTCCGACTTGGTACACATGGCTCGAGCAGGGTCGCGGCGGCGCGCCCTCGGCCGACGTGCTCGACCGGATCGCCAAGGGGCTGATGCTAACGGAAGCCGAACGCGAGCATCTCTACATGCTAGGCCGCGGGCATCCTCCCGAGGTGCGTTTTCAGTCAGTCGAGGGCGTCACCCCACGGCTGCAGCGTGTGCTGGAGGCGATGCCGCTCAGTCCCGCAATCATCAAGACAGCTATGTGGGACGTCGTCAGCTGGAACAGGGCTGCTGCCGCGCTGCTAACCGACTATTCCAAGCTGCCACGCGAGGGACGAAATATCCTCCGCCTCATGTTCAGCAGCGCCCACGTCCGTGCCAAGCAGGAGGACTGGGAGAGCGTTGCCCGCCTTGTCGTTGGCGCGTTTAGGGCGGATGTTGCGCGAGCAGGGGCAAGCGGAAGCGCGGAGGTTGCCGCCCTCGTCAGCGAGCTATGTCGGATTAGTCGCGACTTCGAGGCGCTGTGGCATGACAATGACGTGGTCGCGCACAGCGGAGGCGTGAAGTGCATCCACCATGCTGACGCGGGCTCACTCAATCTAGAGTTCTCCTCCTTTGCAGTTGAGGGGCGACCCGAGCTTGGCATGATCGTCTACAACCCCGCTTCACCAGCCGATGCGGAGCGCGTGCGAGCGCTCATCGACTGCAAGGCGGGCTGATCGAAGCCGGGGTGAAGGCGCATTTAAATCACAAGCCGACGTTCAGCGCAGCATTCTCGCTACTTGAAAGCTGCCATCCATTGAGCAACCCTTGGGCAAAGGTTGCGGGCGCTTTCTCTAGATCAGCTACTGTCCGATTCCTGATGCTAACGGCGGCAGAAAGGATTTTGGCTGGCGACGATTTTCTGCATTTGCGGCTACAAACACCAAGCCGCCGGCCTATGCGGAAGCTTGCTTGAAAAGCCTGCTGGGGAACGTGTCGCGCAAGTGCCGAGCGCAGTCAGACACTAAGCTTAAGCAGGCCTATTTCTTAGCAAGACAGCGCGAACAGCGCATATACCTCGATGTCAACCTAGCGTAAGCGATACGCACTGTCAGTCTGTGCTCGACGACTCAAGAGATGTAAGCAGCATATCAATATACTCTTTCCAACCGTCATCCGCACAACCAGGAGCATCATTCAAGCAAAACCTAGTAACTGGCCCCTCCGGATCACTGATGGCGTCCAGAAAGTTCTGCCTTGCCTGTGCAGTTCCACGTCTATCGAAATAGATATGGCTCGGATCAAATATGAGTTCGGCTAAGTCGATGGACCGCATGTAATGATGGTACATCGTGTTGACAGGGTACCCCCCCGCCGTTCGGAATTTTTCGGCAATGAGCTCATTGACTTCAGGCTCGAACAACTTGTGAAAGTCATTCCACTTAGACTTGACAAAAGGTTGAGTCACGTGCGTCATCGTATTCAGTAGAGGAATGGAGCGCTTATACGCTTCGGCCATCCCGCGGAAACGGCGGGCAAAGATCCTTATTCCATCGTTTCCGACGCTTTTTGAAGGCTTCAGAGTCAACTTTCGATTCAATGCTCTCGCAGCGTTAATCTCTCTTGAGCGGAATACCGCCTCGATCGTACCGAGGCCAACGTAACGTTTGCTCAATCCCAAAATAATTTTTCCATCATCAGAAAAGAAATCGGCCGCTTCGTGAACCTTTGCGAAAAACATGTCGTCGTTAGAGTACAAGTATCGTTCAGATAGGCCAGGTATTTTGTAGAGAAACGATTCTATTACATCCGATTGGTAAGTAGGATGAACATCTGGAGGTACAATCGCCTCAACGTCGATTATCGTTACGCGGGGATTGTCCTTGAGCCAAGGCGGAGGCAATCCACCGCAAACAACGAAGATGTTTCGTACGAAAGGTAAGTACTTGCAAGCATTAGGTATGCTGTAAGACAGCTCTCCGTTGTCCGCGAAACGGGCGTCGCCGCTAGCATATTCATCTTCCTGCCCATTCGCGCGCTCCGCAAAGGCTGCACGCGCTGCAACCTGGCTAAAATCAGAGGAGTTGAACCAAGTATATACTAAGTCTATCGGCTCCACTTTTCTTGGGCTTAGCATTGATGTACCAAACTCCTCATCCTAAAGTGCTGCGTTAAACGGCCTCAAACCAACCCGCACCCTAAATTGAACGATTTCGTAGCCGAAGCGTCATGGAATTGAAACACTGCTAGGTGCGCCTAATCGGACTGCGACCGCTCGCGCGGAGGCCGTGCTGCTTGATGTCCAGGTGATTGCTTCAGGCTATATGTCCGGGCCGTGAGAGATACTTCAAGCCGGCCGCTTCGGAGATCTTGTCGGCGTCGCTGAGGAGCAGGACTTTGCCAGCGCGATTGAACGACACCTGCAACAACGGGAGCGCCTCGAGGCCGTGGCGTTTGAGGGTTCAATTGCTGTTGAACAAAGGTTTACTGCCGACCGTGCCGCTCGCGATCATCTGAACGCTTTGGAGCAACTTGCGCCTTCCAGCAGCTGATTGCTTCCTGCTCGCAGCCGCCGCTCATCAGGATAGACTTTCATCATGGAAACAAGTCGTATCCGGCCTCCCCAAGACGTTCGGTTGATCACCCCTCGGTGAGCGACTTGCGAGGTGTGCGCCCATGGCGCGTGCCTCTTGGTTCGGCGAAGGAGCCGCTGGTCAGCATCGTAATCCGGCTTTCAACGCGGAACGATACATTAGCAGTGCCCTCCGCGATGTTGGCGCAGTCTCTTTCCCGTTTAGAAAGTGATCGTCATCCGTTAAGTGCGCCCTGCAACAGCTTCCTGGGAGCAGAGGGTGGGACGATCTGGCGAGTTCGTAATTAACGGTCGCACCCTACCTCAGTATTTGCAATGAGCGCCTCTCGCCACTGAACAGTTTCGGGAAACACCGGCTTCCACCCTATCTTACCTTGAACGCTCTACTCATCTCCGTTCAGCCCCGCATCTGGGACATGTAACACCTTCTCGGCCTAAGGGCCGCTTTGCTCTTCTGGAGGCTTCGATCACTCAAATTTCAGCGAACGCCGGGCGAGATCAACAAGAGCATGCCGGGGGACCGGGAGAAGCAAGTTCAGGCTATAGGAACACGGCTGTTCGCGGTGCGGTAGTGACCGGCAGCGCCACGATTGCGAAGGCGGGCCTGCAAGTGCTGGCCATCGTGGTGCTTGCACGCATGCTGACCCCGGAAGATTTCGGAGTCATGGCAATGGTCTTCCCCATTATGGCTTTCGCGTCAATTTTCCAGCAGGCGGGCCTGGGCATGGCCGTGCTGCAGCGCGAGAAAGTTAGCGATGAAGAGCTGAGCACCATCTTTTGGACCAATGTCGCTATGGGGCTCTTGGTCGGTGCGCTGCTGGTGGCGGTTTCGCCCCTAGTCGCCGCGTTCTACACCGAGCCTCGGGTAAGAGCGCTGACCGCAGCCTCTGGCGCGCTCATGGTCGTCGGGTCGCTTACTTCTCAGCATATCATCCTGCTGATGCGGAAGATGGAATATGGACGACTTGCCCTGGTGGACGTGCTGTCCCTGGCGATCGGCACGGCGTTGGCCATTTTGGCCGCTTACATATTCAACTCCTACTGGGCGATCTTCGTCCTAAGCTTCGGCACGACGACCTCCATGTGCCTGCTCGCCTGGGCGCTCGGCGGCTGGCGCCCGGGTCGTGGGTCTCCTCTCGGGCACGTCAAGGACGTGCTGTTCTTCGGCGGCAACATCACAGCATCTAACCTCGCCACCTACTTCGGTCAAAATCTCGACAAGATCCTAATCGGTCGTTGGATCGGTGCCGTTGCGCTGGGCTATTACGAGCGCGCCTACAAGGTCGTGCTCCTGCCCACCCTGTTCGTCCACATGCCTTTGTTTCGCCTACTAGTGCCCATGCTGAGCAAAAGCAGGACGGAGCCCGAGCGTCATCGCAGATTGTTCATCTTGGGCTACCAGCTGGCGCTCTTCATTACCGTCCCAGGCACTCTTCTGCTGGCATTTGCAGCCCCGCAGATCGTGGTCTTCGTCCTTGGCCCGCAGTGGCTAAGCGCCGCGCCCATCTTTTCCTGGCTCGCACTAGCATCGCTTGGGCAACTTGTGATCGGCCCGCTGAACATGATCTTCGTCAGTCAGGGTCGTTCTCGCGAGGCAATGCTGTCCAGCGTGGTGTCGAGCCTCTACACGTCCGTAGCGTTCGTCATCGGCTTGCGATGGGGCGCCATCGGGGTTGCAGCCGCCTTCGCCATCAGCGAACTTGTCCGCTCGCCAGCGATGCTGTGGTATGCCACCCGCACGGGTCCAATCTCGCTTCGAGCGGCTTTCCAGGCCCTCGCCCCCTTCTTACTGGCGACCGCGGTTTGTGGCGCAGGCCTCCTGTGGCTTCAGAATGCCTTCGAAACTCCTGGCACACTTCGGTTTCTTGTTGGAGCCGGGGCTGCGGCTTACGCACTGACTTTTCTGTGCATGTCGGTAAACGACAGTAGTCGCACGTTCGTGCGCGAAGCGGTTTCGATTGTACGCAATTTCCTGGGTGCCGGAAGGTCAAAGCGCCAATCGGGCAGCTGACATCGCAGTGCTTCCTAGCTCGTGCTGCGTCAAGGCTCCGCAGACTCGGTGCACTTAAGAAAACTTGGAACTGTCTCGGCATCTGCCTGTCCGTGCTCGATCGTACCTCGTCGAAGCTCGGACAGCTGAGCGTCCGTTCAAGAGCGGTGATGACGCCTGTTCGAAGGACTGGTATGGCGCTTAGCAGTTGCCTCACCTTATGAACGAAGGTCTGAAATGCGCCTCTGGTCACCCGAAAGCAGTCAGCCCGGTTCCCCACTAGCAGGCGTTCGGATTAGCTAGGCTGAGCGTCGGCAGGTGGCCGAGGGTGGAATTTCGGCTTGCCGATGCAACTGGAGGAAGAAGCGCACTCGGGTAGCAGTAGGTATCTCAGGGCGCTCAAGTAATCGCTTGGTCAGCCAGGGGCCGACAACCTCCACCACGGCCGGCACCATGTGGTCTCCACCAGTCTGCCCGGCCGTCGGCTCTTCCGCTGCGGGTGGCAGTTTATGCTGGCTCCAGGAACCGAGACCACCAGTGCATCTCGATTTGCATCAAGCGCCTTGGTAGCAGCGGCCATGCTCAGCTCAGGAGCAATGACATCGTCTTTTGAGCCAAACACGGCCAGCACTGGCACGCGAATGCTCGCCAAGGTTTCGGAAGGCGCGGCCTCGTACATCGAAAGCACGACCGGATTGTCGAGCACGGCCAAGGCATCATCGGAAAGGCCGACACTGGAATAGGCAGTGGACGCAGCTGCGCGGGCTTGAGCAATGGTGGCCGCCTCTGCCTTGCGGCTGCGTGCCTCCATCCATTCACCCACCGCTTTCGCCACGCGAACGGTATCATCCTGGCTTTTGCCGCCGGACGGCAGATTCGCCCCCAAAATGCCGAGGAATAGCTCTCCGCGCGGCCCAACCGGCCCCAAAAGATCGACAACAGCAGCCACGCGCGGATCGCGTGCTGCAACTGCGGGCACGGCCACACCGCCTTGACTATGCCCAATCAGCGCATTGCGGTCGGGATCGATGTCATGGCGGGTGCGGAGGTAACGGACCGAAGCGGCGACGTCGCGCTCCATCGCAGGCAGCGTGTCGACAAAAGTGCCTGTCGACTTGCCCACCCCTCGCTTGTCGTACTGAAGCACCGCGACCCCGTGCCCCCCAATAGATATGCCCGCAGCTTTTCGAAACCGCCACGGGTCCAAGGTCCGGTGCCAGTAACGATTATCACCGCAGCCGTTCGATTGCTGCTGGGGGCGGGAGGCCGTTCAAGCGTGCCAGCCAGCGTTGTTCCCGCATCCGACCGGAAGCGAACTTCCTCTGGAGTCCATGCTGGCCCGGTCGACGCAATGGTTAGGCTCGGCGCGCCCGTAACACAGAGCAGAACCAAGGCGAGGGATGATGCAACGCGGTTGATTACCCGAGGCATGAGAAAGCCTTTGAAGGGGTACGGGCCTCCAAGCTGCTCATACCAGCCGAGCAAGTCAAACAGCCACCGATCGCCTCAACATCGCCTGGCTAGCACATGAGCCAATCACTGGCTTGCTGCGATCCGTTCACGGCAGTGTCGAAATACTCTGAATTGGCCAACAGCAGACGGGCTGTTCCAGAAAAGGCATGGTACCTGAGCAGACAATCTCAAGGCGCGTGCAGGCCCATCCCGCCGAGCGCTTTTTCATCTCACGTGGAGGGCTGATTGGGACTGGCCTTGGTACAATTTTGATCAAAGTAAAGAATCAAGGAGGCCGCGGAACTGGGGTCCGCAGCCTCCTCTTCGACGATGCTCTGATCAGCTCCGCTTACCGATGCAAACTTAGAAAGCCTGCATAAGACAGGCACACAACGCCACCCAAGCCGATCAGTCGCAGCAGCTTAGCTCCCGAAGCGAACCGTTCGTCGCTCCGGCGCCATGGCCCTCAACGACGTCCGATAAGTCCGTCGTCCTTGCTGTCGCGCGTGTTCTCGCCGAGCTGCTCCACATCCACTTTCGTGTGACGGACCGTGTCGGAAATCTTCTCTTCATGCTCCTCGACGTTCTTGCTAACTACGACTTCCTCGACAACGCGAGCGTCCTTGGCGATCACCGCCTCCTCAGCGGTTTCGGTCAGCTCGACACTCCGCTCCTGAAAGGGGTTCCCGTCAAGGTCGGCAGCGCCGAGAACGCGATCCACCGGGCGGCGCTGAACGTCGACATGTTCTTCACGTAGCCGAACCTGCTCGTGGACGGGTGTCTCCTGAATGTATGAACGCACCCGAACGCCGCCGCGCGAGACTTCACGCTTGCCGACCTTGAGCTCCTCCTCGACGATCGGGATACGCTCTTCGTTAACATCGCGAGTGTCACCCGTGTCGCGCGCCATCCCGCCTGCCGCAGCAGCACCGGTCAGGCCGGCCGCCGGAGCCCTCCAGCCTTCCTTCCGCCACGACGAAGCCTTTTCGTCAACGTCACAGGCATTGGAGTTTTCGAGCAGCCGATGCACCTCGTCGGCGCGCTCCTCGTCGGTATTGACTGTGAGAACATAGTGTCCACGGCGCACGCCCTCCTCGTAGGTATGGCGGTCTTCGTCAGGGATACGCGAGTTGTTGGAGCCCCAGAAGCTCTGATTGCTGGAGCTTGAGTACTGGTCCTCGCTGTAGCCGTGGCTGTTGCGATCGTGGACGTTCATGCCGTCCGTATCGATGATGCCAAGCCGCTCCAGTTCGGCTTGGGTGCGTTCGGCGTCTTCGCGGTTTTCAAACATGGCGGTGAATGTGGGCATGTCTACTCTCCTGTTACGGTTCTAAGCGCCTTACTTGGCGGTGACGACGACGTCGGTGCGGCGATTGTCGGAACGGCCGCCCGCAGTCGCGTTGGTATCCACGGGGTTGCTCTCGCCACCGGTGCCGGTCTCGACACGGTTGGCGGCAATGCCCCCGCCAGTCAGCGCGGTCTTGATCGCCTGAGCGCGACGCGCACCAAGGTCGCGGTTAGCGGCGGCGTCGCCACGGGCATCGGCATAGCCCTCGATCCGAACGCGCGCGTTGGGATTGGACTGGAGCAACTGGCCCAGGCCGGAGATCGTCGATTGGGCCGCGACCGGGACGTCGGCCGAGCCGCTGGCGAACTGGATGTTGTCGAACGAGAAACGACGGCCGGCCTGCTCACCCGAGGCGAGGTAGGTCCGCATGTCGTTGAGAATGTTGCCAGTGGCGGCACCTGCAGCGGCGGCCGTGCCGGCAGCCGCAGTATCGCCTGATACGTCTGGCGTCGCGGTAGCCGTGTCGACGGTGTTGGAAACGGGGGCAGGCTCGACGCGGCGTTCGTCGCGGTTGCAGCGGCTCAGCAGGAACAGCAGTGCAAGGATGCCAAGCGCTGCCAGGATCCATGGCAACCAGTTGGTCTTCTTCTTGGTCGTGCCGCCGACTTCGTCGATGCGTGACGTGCCGTGTGTCTCGCGATCACGATCGCCACCTGGTCCTGTTGCCATCCCTGTTATCCTTCTTGCTGTTGGTGAACTGAGTTATTGGACTTGCCTCGCTCGACGAGCTCCGCGTGGCGGGCCTTTTCGGCTGCCCTGATCAGCTGCCGGCCGGTTTCCTCGGCCGCAGCGGGCGTAAGGGAGAGAGCAGTCCCTTCCGGGCCATCGAGCAGCACGACGCTGCCTTCGGTGGTCGCTTTTCCGGGAACGTCGTGAACCAGACGGGCCATTGCAGAAGCCAGCTCCCGATGAATGTCGGGCAGGTAAGCGAACTTGGCAGTTGTCTGTTCCGGGCGAACAGCTTGATAGATATCAGTCGTTCACGCCGTCCACGTACAGGTAACCCTGGTCGAACTGCGCGATCGACTTGGCCTTTTCCCAGTTCTGCATGATCAGACGCCCATCAGCGAACAGCAGGATATTCGCTTCACGCAACTGTCGCAAAACCCGATTCACGTGCTCGGAGCTGAGTCCGCAAGCATCCGCCACGTCCATCTGAGTAAGCGGCAAGGCATAGGTCGATCCCTCGGCGAGATCTACGATCGACAGCCGTGTGCCGAGCTCACAGAAGAAGTGCGCCACGCGACCGATCGCCGGGAGATTACCAAGCCTGAAGATCCACTCCCGTGAGATCGCAGCATCCAGCATCGTGCTGAACCACAGCGACCGGACCAGCGCGGGATGCCGAGCCATCAGCCCGTCAAGGGCGTCGTGTTTCACTGAGGCGATGGTCACGTCGGTCATGGTGGCGACCTGATGATCGATCCGCTCCAGCGGAAAGCTGTGAAGATCGACGAAGTCGCCTGGGATGTGAATAGCGACCAGTTGCCGCTGACCGCCGCGCCCATCCACATACCGGCACAGAAAGCCGTGCACGAGGTAGGTGCTTTGAGTGAGCGTCTCGTCTTCCTCGACGAGCTTGCGCCGTGCCGGCACCACCCGCACGTCCGTCAGAGCGTCCTCGAGAGCGCCAAGCGCTTCCGCCGACAACCGGTTGCGCCGGCGTTTGAGCAGGAACTTATCCGTGAGCAATCTGACTCACCGCGTGCAATTGGCCACTAGTCGCCCAACGACGAATCCAACCGAAGGCTCCGGTCCTCGGCATTTGCTCGCGGTGTCACGTCAAGGCTGCGGCACGTAGCGCAGAATGAGCGTCTGCTATTCACCTGTTTCCACCTTGAAGCGGACGGTCTGCTAACCACCAAGATCAGACACAAGGCGACAATGAACGATGGTCTGCCATCGATGCTGGCGGGAGCGGACCAACTGCCGTTGGCAGCTTCGGAAACAGCGGAGCTTGCATCCGCCACCGATGGGCACCGAGCTGCCCGCGAAGTCATCGAGGGCGGCGATGCGACGCCGGCAAGGCTGCTCGCCTTCAGCGAAGCTGCACCCCAGCATGATCACTCGCGCAGCCTCCTGCGTTTTTCTTATAAAAGGAAAGGGCGGCGCATGAAGCGCCGCCCTCCCATACTTCGTCGTGCTTAACGCTTAGCCACGCTCGGGGGCCGGCGCCGGCGGCGGCGGCGGCGGCGGCGCCATCGGGCAGGCGTCGCTGGCTAGGATCACCGAACCGTCGGCGCAGGTCTGCGTCGCCGGGGCCGGAGCCGGGAGCGGCGCAGGCGGTGCGACATACGCAGCTTCCGCCACGCGCACCGCCGGGTTCAGATCGAACTTGGCGCCGATCCGGAAGTAACGGCCGACCAGGTTCGCCTGACCCCAAGCCGGGTTGTAGCCGTACAGCGAGTAGGCCGCCGACGGATCATACTTGGGCTTGATGTCGAACAGATTCAGCACGTTTCCGTACAGCGTAACGACATCGTTGATCTTGAAGGAGCCGGTCAGGTCGAAGTTCCACTGAGCTCCGACCTTGCACTTGACCGGCGTGCCGTCCTGATAGGCAACGACCGAAGCACCGATGTTGTCCAGGCAATCCTGACCGCTGTCACCACGGTTTCCACCGTAATCCACCGAACCCAGGGAGTAGCCCGAGGTGTAGTAGAGCGTACCGGTCAGAGCAGCACGTCCGAACTGGAACGTGTTCTGCCAGGTACCGCGCAACTTTGGCGAACCCGAGCAGGACGTGTAGTCGCACGGGCTGAGCGTGCCGTCGTAACGCTCCACCGAACCGTCGGCGCGAATGACCGAGTAGTTCTTCAGGAACGAAGTTTCGAGCGCACTCGTCCACCTCAGACCACCAAAGCGCTGCGCGACATTCACCCCGAAGTCGATGCCGGACACCTTCTCCTGGTCCGCGTTCTGGAACGAGAACTGGACAAAGCCAGGCAGCGGCCGAGCGGTCGGGAACTGCGCATCCGCCACGCCCGGCACAACGATTACGCCCGGGACGGCGTTCAAGGTGCCGTTCCGCAGGTACGCGTCCAGCGCGGCCGTCTGGTCTGCAGCCGAGATGTTCGAGATGACGTCGCGAACCTTGATGTTGAAGTAATCAACCGTGAAGCTGATGTTCCGGATCGGCTCGAACACTGCACCAAGCGTGAAGCTGCGCGACTTCTCCGGATCCAGGGCCGAGTTGCCGACCGAGGTACGGCCCAGCGAGTACTGCCCGGTCGCATAGGTGTTGTTGCCATGCGAAGCGCAGAATTCGGTGTAGGTCGCACAATTGATCGACAGGGTCGTGTAGCCGGTGGTCGGAAGACCGAACAGCTCGTTGAAGCTGCCGATGCGGAAGCCGCGGCTGAAGGTACCACGCAGTGCAAGCTCGCGAATCGGAGTAAACTTGGCGCCGATCTTCGGCGAGAAGTTCTTCTGACCCGTGTTGTACTTGTCGTACCGTCCCGAAGCGTTGACCTCGAGGCTGCTCAGGATCGGCGCGTTGATCTCGAAGTAGCCCGATTTGACGTTGCGGCTACCAACGGCGCCCACGGCGTTCAGGCCGAAGTAGCGCTCGTACGGCGCACCCGGATTGGCCGGGTTGGCCGAAGGATCGTCGATCGCTTCATGCCGGTACGACGCACCGATAGCGACCGCGAGCGGACCGCCCGGCAGCTCGAACAGGGTGCGCCCGATCGTGCCGTTGACCATCCACAGTTGCGAGGTGGAGGTCTTGTTGCTTACCGGCGCGATCGAGTCGAGGACGTCCTGGCTGTTCTGCGACGGGTTGACGAAGTTGTACGCGCCGGTTGCGATCGCATTCACCAGCCGCTGCGGGATGATGTAGTTCTCGCTAGTGCGGACGAGCCGGACCTCCGAGGCGGTCGCCTCGACGTTGTAGTTCCATTCGTCGTTGCCACCGAAGCGACCCGCGATACCGGCGGCTGCACGCAGCGCACGCGCGGTTGTCTCAACCGTGCGCCCGTCGAGCAGACGACCACGGATGATGGCACTCTGGCCGTTGGCCGCGAACGGGTTGTTCGGATTGAGCACCGCACCGTTCACCGGCGTCGTGACCCCGTCAACGGTGGTGGTGCAACCGGTATAGGTCGCGATGCCGGTCGGGCTGATCGTTCCGACGCCCTGCGGGCAGATATAGACCGGCAGGATGACGGGGTTCAGGACGCGGGGGTCGCCGCCGTCGGACGAGGGCGTCGTCTGGTCGACGAACGCCGCCGGCGACAGGGTCGCGAAGGTGTTGGTCCGGAAGAAGTTACCCTGGATGTAGGCCTGCGTCCTGTCGCCGATGTTCACCGTGGCGCGGGCAGTCAGACCATAGCGGTTCGTTTCGGGACGAACGGTGCCGTAGAGATCACGGAAGTCCGCACCGCAAACGTTCGGCGCATAGGTGAAGGTGCCGGCCAGCGCACCAGTCGTCGTCAGACCACGAGCAGTGTCCGGCAGCGTGACCGGGAACGAGTTGAACTGCGAGCAATCGTTGTTCAGCAGCTGGTAGGTACCCTGGCGGGCGCCGGTCGCGCTTGCCGGCGCAACGATCGGCGCCAGCGGGCTCGTCGAACCGCCCAACGTGCCGTCCCCGTTCACCAGGAAAGTGCCGCCACCGGTGCTGTTCGCGATGCACGAACCCGCGTCGTTGCAGATGTTGCTGCGGATACCCGAGTTGAACGGGTATGCGCGGTCACGGGCGTAGATCGGCTGGTTCTTGCGGTACGTACCCGCGATGTAGACGTTGAAACCCTGAGACCGCAGGTCGCCATAGCCGGTGCTCAGGTCGACGCGATACTCGCGACCGTCACCACGGCTCGACACGCCATAGGACGTGTTGGCGTGGATGCCCTGGATTTCTTTCTTGGTGATGATGTTCACCACGCCTGCCACGGCGTCGGCGCCGTAGGTGGACGATGCACCGTCACGAAGGACCTCGATCCGGTCGACCACGTTGTCGGGGATCGTGCTGATGTCGACGAAGTTGCGATGGCCGTCATCCGCGATCGGGTACGGCGCCATGCGCTGGCCGTCGAAGATCGATAGCGTCTTGGCGACAGTCAGGCCTCGCAGCGACGGAGCAACTGCACCGGCGGCGAAGTTGCTGCCGTTGTTCCAGCCCTCGCCGATGCTCGCGGCACCGTTCGCGGACAAACGCTGCAGCGCCTCGCCCACGGTGTTGATGCCGCGTTGATCGAGCGACTCCTGCGACAGAACCGTCACGGGCGACGGCGTCTCGGACGTCGTGCGACGGGGGATCAGCGTGCCGGTAACCACGATCTCGTCGCTGGACGACTCGCTGGCGGAGTTCTGCTGGGGCGCCGGATTGGGCGCGTCGACATCAGGACCGGTGCTCTCAGTGGGAGTGCTGACCTGGGTCGAAGTCGGAGCCGGCGGATTGACCCGTCCAGCTTGATTCGTTGCGTCCTGCGCAAGGGCTGGCGAGGCGCCTGCAAGGCCTGCAATGATCGTTGTTGCAAGCAGTGCACGCTTGGTGTCGTAACTTACCAATTATCGTCTCCCCTGAGTCATCGAGGTCAATTTGCAGAAATCCGAATTGAACAAGGTCTAGCCCTGTCCGACCGGCGATGTCTGCCGTGACACTCAGCGGGCTGTAAAGTTCGCCGCGGCTCTGTGGTCATCATTCTGCAATAGTGTAACGCAGCGGCAACAATGCCTACGGGTGGTCAGAATGGTGTACTTACGCTGCAGTCTAAGCCGCTCAACGACCTTTCGCCGCTCCTCAGCCGGAAGGCTCGCCTCCGCGTCGGCATAAGCCTCGCGCCGAGCGACGCTCCAATGGCGCAAGGTGTCGAGTGGAATGTGCCGACCGGTCACCGCAACGGACATGGTCACCACTGGACAACAGCGAAAGGTGCCGGCGAGGAAGTGGATGCCTCGCGGGCGCCGCCTTGCATCAGCATGGTGTGGTTCAGTCGTCGACGTCGAACAGTCCGGGTTGCGCTTGGACGTAGGAAGCGCCCGGCTTGCGCTCACCTCGCGGGCTCCGAATGCCTCGTCGGTGAGGCCGACGGGCCGTTCCACTAACTCAGCGATGACCGCTCGGTCGAACTGCGCGCCGAAGGCCTTAGCGCTGATGACGCGAACTGGATTTCCGCGCACAACGTTTGCTTTCCGACTTTGCAGACACTCGCCTCCACGAGCTTAAGATGGGAAAGCGCTGAAAAAGATCCCGCTTCGGGGTAGTGGGTCAGTCTGGAATTTGCGTCGGACTGAACGTTTGCTTTTAACCCAAAGCGGACGCGACGAGATCGGCGCTCCGGGAGGACTAGGCAACTCTCGCCAGACAGTCTCGATTCCTTCCGCGCACCGTCCCGACTTCTTGCATTCGAGTGCCCTCGTCCATCTGCTTGCGGACCGTAACCAGCGCTTCGCAGGAAACGCGCATCTCCGTTCGAAGGAAGACCACCGGCTCCGGATTTAGCTGATGAGATTGGCGCAGGTATTCAGTTGGCCGCCCGCTTGAAGTCGGCTCGCCGTTCCAATGCAGATCGCCGTTCTGCGCGATAGCAACGTAGTTCATCGAGGGCATGAGGCCGACGAAGTTATGAGGCTTCTGCCAGTGTCTTTTGGCGGAGTGCAGGCTCGTTTGACTCCACCGTTGAACGGTTCTCGCCCCTGCGCCGACGACGGTCCAGCCGCAAGGACGGCAAGGCAAAGAAAGGGAAGCAGTCTCATACCATCCGCCCCGGGACAACGCCGCCGTTGCCGCTACGCTGACGGAGCGAACCGATAACGTCGAGACCTGCATTGTCCGCTTTCAGTCATCGCGGACATTCGCTCACGCGGGCGTAGAGCCGGCAAGCGAAGACACGGGGCTCCGGCCTGAGCTTGGCACGAGTGCTATGGCAGTAACGGTTCAGGCATCATCAAGTCTGCGCTCCTCTCGTAGAATCAGAGCCTGCCGAGAAGGCTATCAGCTTAGCGACATGGTCTGTGCTGGTGCGATGAGGCCGGCCAGGGTGGCGTAGTTGACGGACGTGAACTCCTTCTGATCAACATTGTACCCGGCGTTCTGCCGGACTCGGTAAACTACCTTGCCGGCATAATTGTCGGCCGTAGCTTGGAGGCTGTAATCGGCCGTGCCGACCTGAGGCAGCATCGCAACGCTAAGCTACCGCCTGTTCATAGCAGTAGGCCGTAAAGACCCTAGGTCCCGCGTCCTCATTTTAGCCGTCGAGTGGGTCTCGAGATTTGCGGGTAGGAGAAGCTCTCTTGGTCAGCCTGCCAATCGGGCAACGTCCGTAAGTACGCTATCATCGATGGCACGTGCCCTGCCCTCGCGCGGTGCAATCGTTTTTCCAGCAGTGCGGCTTCGATCTCCAACTGCTCACGCTCCTTCTCGGCCTCTTTCTCGACCCGTACTCGTCTGCCCTCCAGCTGCGCGGCGACCCATGCTTCGATCCTCGGATCCTGCCGCTTGAGCTTCTCTCCTTTTCGATAATCAGGATAGCTTAGACAGAGCGCCTCACGACAACCGAGGACGCCGTCCCGCAGGTAGAGAGTGTCACACAGCTCGCCGGTAAGCGGGCAGATAAGGCGGCGTCGGCCATTAGCGGTGCGGACGATGCGTGCGATCCGAGTCTGACGGAACCGGCCAGTAAGAAAACGGATGCTGAGACCTGCCTCGTAGCCGTACCGGAAATCGACAATGACATTGGCGCAAACGGTTTGGTCACCCTCCGGCCACACCATCCTGAATTCTAAGAGTTCAGCTTTCCCCTTCGACATCTCGCCGATGAAGGTAGGCAGGTCGATGGCGGGCGTTAGCCACAGCTTCCCTGGCTCGAATTGTAGCTTCGTAGAAGGCAAAGCGCTTTCGAGCTCTGGAATGCCGTGCGCAAGCACACTGAAGTGCGGCGCATGGGATGCCTCGATGCAGGACCTAGTTGAACATGGTCCATACTTCAGACTGCTTTCTTGCCTTACCACCTTTGCCATCGCGGCCTTCTCGGCAGCCTCGATTTCAGCTCGGATCTCGGGAAAGTGCGTCATTGTAAGTCGATTGGCTTGGAGCTTCTTTAGGATCTTCTGACGGTTCTCTCCGCGAGCTGGTCCTGCTCCGTCGCGACCCTGCAAACGGCGTATTAGTCGATCGATCCTAACGAATTCTCGCTGCGCGGGCGACCCGTTCCTGGTACTTAATTCCCTGATCGCAGCACGCGACTTGAACAGCCCTTGATGATAATAGATCTTCTCGGCCCGTTGACCAGTAACAGGACAGATGAAGTAAGCACGCCTACCAATATCGTTCAGTACAAAGCCACATTGAATATAGAAGCGCTTGCCTTTAGCCACGCCAACTTCGTCGGCCACGAGCAAACTGTGCTTTTGATTAAACTGGATCCTTAGATGTATTTGGTGTAGCACTTCGACAATTATGCCGTGTTTTCGGAAAAGACAGCTTTTGCGCAGCTGCCGAATATCGAGTGTCGGAAGAGTATCGAAGGTTCGCGACATCTAATTAAGTGTCCACCAACGGCCTAGCCCATCTTTTTGCATCATAGTGACGCAAGAAGCCAGTGCGTCGATCTGAGACGGTTTCGCTCGCGACTGGGTGGCGCGCCACCCAGTCCGTTACATCCGTGTCTTCAGAGACCGCACTTGCGGAGTGCGGCAAAGGAGGCGGACAACTGCCGTTTTCTGCTGAGGTTGTTGGCTGGACTGCAGCCTAGAGACGAGTTCTTGGATCGCCAAACAGGCCGAAACAGGCTCTAGTCTCAGGTGCCCATTTCCGTGTCTGCAATGTTGAACGGGGGCAGTTAGGTGAGTCGAAGTAGCTTCGACTGCTCGGCCCAGCTCGCCGGAAGCTGAGCACCTAGCAGCAACCGGGTGGTCAGGTGAGCAGGCTGCTCGCCAGTCATGATCATTCGGACAATCTCGGGTGAGAGGTGGGCGATGCGGTAAAGCTTGCCAAGGTGGGTCCGGCAGCGACCTTCACGAGCTGCGATGGCCGACAAAGTCTCGCCCGGCGCGCCTTCAATCAACTGCTTCGCCTCCGCGGCTTCCTTCAAGAGGGCGACCAAGTTCGGGTGACGAGGTGCTGAGCTGTCATCGCTGCGGAGCAGCAGTTTGACTTCCTTGCCGTGGCGCACCCGAACAGCACTGGCGAAGAGCATGACAGCCTCGTCCCCACCCTGCTCCTCCAAGCCCAAACGCTGGCTCAGTCTGCCGCCGTCAAGCAACATCCGCAGTCCGGACGCGCTCAGTTCGACACGGTCGATGAACCCGAGCGTAGCTGTCGAATCTGCTTGCAAGGTTCGTGCGATCACCGCTGTGCGGCTCACCTCAGAGGCGTCTACGATTCTGAGTTGGTTGCTTAGCTCGGCGTGGCTGCCCAGGAACTTAGCCAGTCGGCCGAGCACCGCTTGCTCCAAGTCCCAAGCTGGAACGCGAGCCGCGGGGCAAGCCGCAGTGACCTCATCCGAAGCCGTCACGTAGTAGCGGTAAGCGCGCCCTCCCCTCTTGGTGTGGCTCGGGACCATGCGCCGCCCCTGCTCGTCGACCAGCATACCGGCAAGCACGCTCTTCTTCGTCCGTGCCTTGGCCCGCACCTCCGCAGCCCGGTTCTGCTCAAGGGTCGCGTGAACCTCGTCCCAGAGCTGCTGGTCTACGATGAAGTCATGCTCGCCGGGATACCATTTATCCCGATGCCGTGCTTCGCCGAGGTACGTTCGGTTGTTAAGCAGGTAGAAGAGCGAGCCACGAGTGAAGTGCCCGCCACCTCGATCTGACCGGACCTTGGTTCGCGCATCAGTGCGCCTCAGTTCGTCGAGCAGCAGCCGGCCGCAGCCCAGCTCCACATAGCGGCCAAAGATGTGGCGGATTGTCGCTGCCTCCGCCTCGTTCACCACCAATTTACGGTTCGATACATCGTAGCCGAGCGGTGGGCTGCCGCCCATCCAGATGCCTCTACGTCTGGAAGCTGCGACCTTGTCCCTCACCCGCTCGGCGATGACCTCGCGCTCGAACTGGGCAAAGCTCAGCAGCACGTTGAGGGTCAGACGACCCATGCTGGTGGTCGTGTTGAACGACTGCGTGACGCTGACAAACGACGCATCACGGCTGTCCAGCACTTCAACGATCCGGGCGAAGTCAGACAATGCCCGTGTAAGTCGATCCACTTTGTATAGCACGATCACGTCGATCTTGCGTGCCTCGACGTCAGCCAAGAGGCGCCTCAGCGCTGGGCGCTCGAGCGTGCCACCCGAGTAGCCGCCGTCATCGTAGCTGCCTTTGATAAGCGTCCAGCCCTCATGGCGCTGGCTACTCACATAGGCGGCACAGGCCTCGTACTGGGCATCGAGGCTGTTGAAGTCCTGCTCTAGCCCTTCCTCCGTCGACTTGCGGGTGTATACCGCGCAGCGAACCTGGCGCTTGCCCTCTCCCCTCATCACCTAGCGCCATCGTTCAGGCCAAAGAAGCGCGGACCCGACCAGGCTGTCCCGGTTACCTCGCGTGCGATCTGGCTTAGAGAGCGATACGCTCGACCGTCGTGCTGGAACCCGCACTCCGTTACGATCACCTCGATGCTGCGGCCGTTCCAGCTCCTAAGAAGACGGGTACCAGGCTTCATCGGTGCGGCCACCCGTTGAGAGCTGCTCGTTCGTAGCTCACGACGCATCCTGGCTGAGACGGCCCCGAGCTGCCGCTCCTGAAGGCGAAACGCGATCGCCAGGCGCATCAGGTCAGGAGTGAGCCGGGGCGGTTCCGATTTGAGCACGCGCAACCACTCATCTCTGAGCATCGCCGGGCTGAGAGTAGCAAGCGCCGCTACCCTCCGTAGTAGCGCGTCCGTCATTCCGGTGCGCTCGCGCGGTAGGTACGGACACCGTCAAGCTTGTCGCTGTCAATGACGTAGCCCTTCTTCTTCAGCCCGGTCAGGGCAGCGCGGATGGTGTGGCTCTGCCAGCCGGTCAATTCAGACATCTCGGCCAAGGTCGTGCCTTCGTCACTGACCAGAAGAGCGATGAGCTGGCCCAGCTTGCTTGGCTTCGGAGCCGAGTTATCGGCGTTTTCCGCAAGGCTGCTGCCGGGCTGATCGGCGGCCGCAGTTGCTGCGGAACTATGTGCCCTTTTTGTCATGTGAGTGGCTCCTCATTTGGGCAGCACATTGCTGCCCCACCACTCACAGCCCGGCCGATCAGTCGGTCCGGGCAACGCACCTGCGGCGCTGCACGCGACCAATGCTCGGGTGTGCGACATTGTCCAGTCGTAGTCTGATCAGTTTCGTGCTCGTCCGCTTAACACCCAAGACGATCGTCTCGGGCGCGGCCGCCAATACCCGTAAGCGGACCTTCGTTCGGCTTGATCCTATGTCTGCAAATGGTGGATAGCGGACCGGCTGCTTTCGGGTCAGCACTCGCGAATACCGCCGTTTGTTCATGCGGAGCCAAACGTCAGCGAAGCACCTCTGTCAGTCATTCTAGGGAGCTCGCCGGACTTTCAGAGCAGATCTCTACCAGCTCGATGGAAGCTCCTAAGGTCCTTGGCCGCCACAATCTTGGTGTCGCAGGCAATGTCACCCGAGCCCTTGCCGCTACAACCTCCTATTGGCCTGGACGAGTGGATGCGCTGTCGTCCAGGCCAATCATAAGCAGTCCAGGCCTACTGCCCCGAAGCGAGCCCGGCGGTAGCGAGATCAAGCTTGTCGGCCGGGACGACCTGCACGTTGGAGCGCAGTGCCTTTAGCTTCTCGATGAACTTGGACGAGTCTCCGACGATGATCAGGCTGACCCGGCTCGGCTGCACAAGCCGTCCCATCGCAGAGCTGGCGGCAGTCCCGCTGACCAAGCGAACCCGTTCAGCATAAGACAGCTGCTCGGTCGGCGAGACGCCGCGTAGCGCCGCTCCGGCCAGGGTAGCGTTGAAGCCGGCACTGCTCTGTAGCGAGCGCTGGAAGCTTCCGACCATGAAGGTCTTGCGGTTCTCGACATCCGTGGCGGTGAGTGGCTCGCTGCCAATCCGTGCGAACTCGTTAAGGAACACCTGCGCCACTTCCGCCGCACTCTCGTTCTTGGTCGAGGCACTGGCCGCCAACGTGCCGCTGCCCAAGCCGGCCGCAAGCGAGCTGTTGGCGCCGTAGCTCAGGGCCCGCTTAACCCGGATCTCCTGGAACAGCCGCCCGGTGGACGAGCCGCCGAGAATGCTGTTCGCGAGTAGCGCGTCATAGTAGGCCGCGTCGCCCCGGGAAATGCCGCGCGCTGCGGCGATCACGGTTGCCTGCCCGGCGCCCGGTAGGTCGATGACCAAAGTACGGGGAGCCTGCTCGCTTCCGGCTACATCGGTCGGAAGCGCTGGAGCGGCCCCCGTCGCTTGCCACCGCCCCAAGGCGCGTTCGGTCAGTTCCCGAGCCTGCGGCGGGCCGATCCCGCCCGACACAAAGGCGGTGGCGAGATCGGGCCGCCACCAAGTCTGGCGGAAGGTGGCAAGGTCCTGGCGGGTCAGCGCGGCCAGTGTGGCCGGGGTGCCGCCGGGAACGACGCCATAGGGCGCAGTGCCGAATACCACCGCAGGCACGACGCGCCCGCCGAGCTGATTGGGATCCTTGAGCGCGACCTGAAGGCCATCGAGAGCCCGCTTCCGCTCCCGGGCGAAATCCTCTTCGGGGAAGGTCGCGTTGGCGAGGATATCGCCGAGGATCTCCGCCGCCTGCGGTAGGGTCGCTACGGGTGCAGTCACCGACAGGACAGTTCCGTCGAGCGACGCCGATGAGGACAGCTCGGCACCCAAGCTCTCCAGACCGGCCGCAATCTGGTCGGCAGAACGGGTGGTTGTGCCCTTGCTGGCGATCTCGGCAACCAAGCCGGCCAGGCCGGCCTTGTCGCGTGCCTCGACGGCCGAGCCGGCGCGAATGGCGACGGTCAGCGTGGCGAGCGGGACCGAGCCGGTTCGGGCGGTCACCAGCTTCATGCCGTTGGCGAGCGTCGCTTCGGTCAATACTGGCATGACGAAGGGAGCGGGCGTGCCGGGGGCCGGTGGCGCCTGGCGCTGGCCCTCGGGCAGGAGCGCGAGCGGCGCCTGCGCGGCGGGTGGTGGGCTGGAGAAGCGCGGCAGGGGCGTCGGATTGGCCCAGCCCTTGGCGTCACCGTCACCCTTGGCGTAGCGAAGCTCGACCCGCTTGGCAGGGTCGAGAATGGTCCGGGCGACGCGCTGGACGTCGGCTGCGGAGACCCGGGTGATGGCGGCGAGGCGCTTGTCGGCGGCACGCGGATCACCGGTCCGGACGAGGCCTTCGCCGAGAGTGAAAGCGCGGCTGCTGGCGACCTCACGCTCCTGCAGTCCGGCCGAGAGCAGCTCGTTTTTGGCTTCGGTCAGCTCCGCCGCAGTTGGGCCCACCTTGCGCAGCGCATCCATCGCGCGATCCAGCTCAGTCGCTACGACCTCCGGCTCGCGTCCGCTCGCGACGATTGCCATCAGCGCATAATAGCCCTGCTCTTCCGTGTCGTTGAGCTGGCTGATCGGTTGCGTCGACAAGCCCGGCTTGACCAGCGCGGCCTGAAGGCGGTTGCTGTCGCCCCGGGTGAGGATGCCGTCGAGCACTTCCAGCGCCGCCATGTCGGAGCTGGCGGCGCTGGGTGTCTGCCAGGCTGAGCCGACCACCGGTAGAGGCACGTTGGGACCGGAAGCGTTGACCCGCCGCCCGGTAAGCGGCCGGTCCCTGATCTTGATCGCCAGGCTGGCCGGTCTCGCCCGCTTGGGCACTGCGGCGAAGTATTTGTTCACCAAAGCGTCGAGCTGAGCCGGCTGGAAGTTGCCCGACACGATCAGGGTCGCGGTGTCCGGGCCGTAGAAAGCTTCGTGGAAGGCGCGCGCATCCTTCAGCGTGGCGTTGTCGAGGTCTGAGATGCTGCCGATGGTGGGTCGGCGGTGCGGCAGGACGTTGTAGACGTTCTCGCCAAGCGCGAAGGAGTAGAGCCGACCGTACGGCGGCGCGAGCACGCGCTGGCGAAGCTCCTCCTTGACCACGTTGCGCTCGGTTTCGAACACTTCCTTGTCGATCACCGGCCTGGCCATGCGCTCGGCATGGGTCCACAGCATCCGCTCGAGATACTGGGCGGGGACCGTCTCGTAATAGTTGGTCCGGTCGTACCAGGTGCTTGCGTTACGCGTGCCGCCGATGTCGTCCACCATCTTGTTGATGGTGTTGTACGGCATGTTCACCGTCTTGCGGCTGAGGATGTGCTCGAACAGGTGGGCAAAGCCGGAGCGGCCCTCTGGATCATGCTTCGATCCTACCTCATACCACACCGAGACGGTCACATCGGGCGTGCTGGTGTCTTGAATGGCGATCACGCGGAGCCCGTTGGAGAGCTTGCGTTCCGTGAAGGGGATCGTTGGCGTGGTCATTCTTGCCGGCTGAGCAGCGGCGCTAGCGGCGGGGCCGATGATCGCAGTGGAAAGAAGGAAGGCGCCGAGAAGGCGGCTCGCGTAAGCGTTCAAGGCGGTTTCCCCAGTGATGCTGATGATGCGTGCACCGTCCAGTCTCCTCGCATCTGCCGCAACAATCCTTCGACGAACGGTTGCATGGGGATCATAGCATTGAAACTCGACCTACCGCTCCTGCTTTAGCCTTTGCTCGAAAGTCGTCTTGCTGTTGCCGACAACTCAGGCGCCTCATCGGTGATTGTGCGTCCGCTTTGGATACCCAAGCTAGATTGACAAATTTCCTTCGGCCATCTCCCGACGCTCAGTCGGGGACACGTGGCGGCTGCAACTGGTGGGAAGCGGAACAGCTGCTTTCGGGCGACGGCAGGCGAGTGACGGACGGTCGTTCATGTGGAGAGAACACCGGCTTGGCGCGCTTAAGTGTCGCTTGAGGCTGCAACGCCGAAGCCCAAGAATGGACCCCGTTGCACAGAGGCGGTAACCTCAAAGGATAGCTACCATGGTCCTCAGGAAGGTGGCG
>Ga0210040_10002120_pt1 | contig 28523 bp, 21 predicted proteins | sample CryGeyCG12114_NA_FD_185462 | JGI IMG/M metagenome (GOLD analysis project Ga0210040, IMG submission 185462) | Groundwater microbial communities from aquifer - Crystal Geyser CG19_WC_8/21/14_NA (SPAdes) (version 2) | ecosystem: Environmental > Aquatic > Deep subsurface > Groundwater | place: USA... | reverse complement strand
ATGTGTTCTTGTAGAGAGAGAGAGCCCGCGAACGCGCATTTTTTTGAATATCTCCTGAGTTTGCAGCAATATGTTTTCAACGTAGATTCTCCCAATCGGAGTTACAAAACATATTGTTTCAATATTACCATTTGGGTATATACATGGTACATTGGAAAGAACACCGCTCCCGTCAGATTTGACATTCGACCCGGGGACAAACCTTATTTTGTCCATTTGACATAGAGAAATTAATACAGTGGCACCAAAGACATAAGGTTCTTTGTATTTATTGAAAGTTAAATTGCATTTTTTTCCGTGTTATAGCCGATTGAGCGTCAGCGATAGGACAGCTTAATTTTGGCGAATATATTGAAGGATCGCAAAAATATCTTGCATTAACTACGCAAATAGCCTTCCCTTGTATCTTGTCTTTAGGCATTAGCAATTTCCATTCTGATAATAATACTGGAAGAAGAATTGCATTTTAAAATCGAATTTCTAGTCCTTATTTCTCATAAAAAAGCAATCAGAATTCAATACAGAAGTTCCATTTCACTACACATTTTTCATTTCTGGGTCTGGGTAAAGTAATATAAATTAATACACCCAATAGCTTTACTTAAACTACTGAGTAACAAAAGTGATCCGTCCGTCCATGCAAAATATCCTTCCATTTTTATTGGGTCTGTGTATCTAAAAATATTATTACTATTACGCTGATTATTGATTAGTAAAACATGCAGATAAAAGCAATGATGTCAAACCTCCGGACTTATTTCTGGTGACTGGTTACTATCATTATAATTGCTTGGTATTGGCAGTTCAACGAGCTTTTTTGTGCATGATGTAAAAAATGAGACTACAAACATGTTATTCCTTGTATATATATATATATATATATATATATATATATATATTAAATTAAATCTTTACAAGAAACTAGGCAACAGTGACGTTCAGAGGAAATAATAAAGTTTATAAATGAGAAAGGCAATGGAGTTCAGGGGATGTGACGAGAAGTGGGCATAGCCTAGATAACGATACATGATGATATGATAATGTATGCTGAAAAGGATTTGGATTAGACAAGTGGCATTACCCATAAGGTGGTCCCTGCTGCTGGGCTGGACGGTCATGTCGTGAATGCTGAGGTGTTGAAGAATGTTGTAGGTTGTAGTCGGAGTTGGGCTGCTGAGGATGCAGGAGTGACATCCTCTGTCGACTTGGGGGTCCCGATCCCCTCTCCTCTGCACTGCGGAATGCAGACGCAGCAGTGGGGACAGCTGTCTGCTGAGGGGGTGGTTGGTATGTCGCATAGCGTCCGGATTCACCTCTGGAATACATTGACGAAAGTGGTCCCACAATGGTCGGTGGGCTGTACCAAGTTGGCTACTACAGCTAGGGAATGGATGAGTAGCTTCCATCCACCTTTTAAAGCCAAGATACATTGGGTTAGTTATTATTAATTTTAACTAAGAAAACTGTCTGAAAATGCTCTAAAAATTTCGGGGTGCCGTCTTATTTCGACCAAATATGTTTTCAGACCCTGTGTAAGAGTCTCCAAAATATTCGGATTCTACGGAGGGCGGAGAGTCTACGCTGCATACGCTGTATACTTGACTAAACCACACACAAGAAAAAATGAACACGTAAAAATCAAATGGGATTTTCCAATGTTAGCTCCTTACATTGCTGTTTCCAAATAAAGGGTCCTAGGAATATTTTATAAGCTAGTGAATATTCTCTGAACTATGTATGACCTCCCGTAATTTCATAAAAAAAGGGGGAGGAATACTGAAAACATTTGGAAACAACATTGTGAGTGCACTACATTGAACTATAAATAAAAAATGCAAAATTAGAGTGCGTCTCGTAAAATTCATACTCATCTCATTCTCACAAATCCTAATTCAATGATGGAACCGATGGAACAAGCCAACACACTACCACTATAGTCCCGCTAAATGCAACTACACACCTATAGGTGTATATATTAGGTGTCTTCTACATGTACGTATACGTAAATGTACGAAAGAGTTTCTTGCTGTAATGCTGTAATGCTCCCCCCTATCCTTACTATGTTAAATGGTCAACGGGATAGTACTACTGGAATCTATAATTTACCTTTTGCAGTCCTGCCATTCAATGATTAGCTGACAATTCATTTTCTTTTTTAACTTCTCATAAATTGAAAAGATCTTTAATGTGTACAATGAGTGCAAAATTGTTCCCTTGCAGAAATTGGTTAGTTAACTATAAGCGTTTGAGTTGACCACGAATTGGAATCATTTACAAAAAACGCTGGTATGAATGGATTATGCTGAGAAAATTCGTATCCTTGCTTAATAATGTGTATTAAAAAACAAGATTCCCCCGCATCTAAAAGTAATTAATTTTCGTCATTGACAATGGCAGTATCAAAATGTCACACCACCAGACCATGTATAATCTATATAGAGTCTACCTTTAGTGCATATATGCGTATGCGTGCACATGGTATTCTTATGTTTGCAAAAAAATGACATGTAAGGATAGTAATAGGAAGACGAACTGAAAAAAATTGTGATGCCTATGGAATGTATGGGTTTCCAGATTCAAGGAATGATTTTTTTATATAGGAAGTTTAAATTCCAATCTAAATCTATTAAAAGCTCAGAGAACTCAGAGAAGTGACACAACTAATGTCAAATGAACAATTAATGCCCTTCAGAAGGAAAATTATTAGAGAAGAAGGAACCATAAAATTGAGCTTTTTTAAGGTTTTCGTGAAGCCTAACGAGAATGTGGAAACTTGAAAACTAGAAGGTTGATTGAAATCGCCTGACAGGAACCTGAAAAAACCAGTTCGAACCATTTTTCCTTGATCAAGTTCAAGCTACACTCACTAACTACACATTCATTAATGTAATTTACCTACATATAGCAAACAAATACTGCATTATGTTTGCAGATTGACATTTTGAGAATTCGACAGAGGGTAATGAAATAAACTTTGATGAATGGTCAGTAGTCAGTATGACAGTTGTACAATGTATATGCATGACCATTTCAACTAACTAAACTATGATTTGGCGATTTGCGTCTTCAGACGTCTATTTTCAGTGCGACACTTAACATGAATGTCAATAAAGTTGTGCATTCGTTATGAACACTAATACATTATTCGGATAAACCAGAAACAAAGTACTAGGTACTCCATCCAATATTTAATGCGAAAAGGATTCCTTTCCGGATTACAAACTGATGGGTTTAAACCCGTTTTACACTTCACTGGGAATTACCGTTCTTAGTCCAACACAGGGCTTATTTTGCTCTCAAAATCTTCCACAATTCAAATTCACTCATCTACTCTTTCAATACATACAGTTCATCTTTTCTCCTGGTCTTCACCTTCACTCACTGTCACTTTGTCACCTATCTAAAACCGGGCCGTAAGTCCCACCGATCGAGAGAGAAAACTGAACGTTCTATTTCCCCGTGGCCACGGTGACTTGCGTTACTTGCATGTAGTCCCCCGACACTGACAGAAAGTGAAGATGAAGAAGATGCAAAAACCTAATTGTAAAACGGGCTTCCACAACTCTACCTACAAAAATGACTCCTAGGCAGTGAAAATATTACCAAAACTTGTCGATTCCACTTTTCAATACTGCTGTAACCGTTCCGTGTTTGGGTTCGTTCTAATAATGAAACCATATGCATTGCATGGCGATGATGGCAGCATTCAATCCTGAAAACCAGTTACGTGATTCTGCACTGCACACATATATAGGAGAAGACGCATCGATCACTTGCGCCTTTTAAGTACTAACTATATATATTCCAAAATCACTTGTCCATTGTCCTCCTCATAATAATCGTGTAATCAACAACAAACCCTTTGTTAGTTTTCCACGAAAATAAAATCAAAATTACAACCAACTTTGCAAACAAATAAAAACGTACACATTCAGTATTACATACAGTAGTTAGTTAGTCGGCTACTTTATCTTCTTCATTATTTCTTTTCTTCTGGTGGATCAAAAATTATTGGATACCGTACTTACTACTACACACACACACACACTCGCTGCTGTACCGTATACGTACCACCACTACTAAAACCTAACGCATCTACTATATATGCATGCAGCAGCAGCAGCACTCACAAACGCTAACTTGTTATATTAGTCTTGTAGGCTGCATGTTTGGAGCCTTTAGCTCGATCGCTCTAACTCTAACTAAAAACTCCGTCCGTCCAATAAGCAAAAAGCTATCCGCTCCTCATCGTCTATTCTAACTTACTTTTGTACAACTTGTATACTTTGAGCTGGGGCTTTTGCTTTTTCTTTGCTCTGCTCTGCTGCTGTGTGTGCTGTGTGACTGTGCTCTGCTGTGATGACGACGGGATCGGCTCAAAAAGGCAAGTTCTGAGGGGTTCTTGGTAGTCATTTCAATGGGGCTCCCCTTTGCACAGACGAGTCTACTGGATCCCAGCCCACCAATAACATACTGAGCTTGTGTTCCCAACTAACATGTGGGCTACCCTCATCTCATGATGGTCAAGAAGAGTCCAACAACTCCAGCACTACCAACACCAGCAGTCTCCTATATTTTATTCCTTATCCAATCTTTCACCTTTATGCGTAATAATGCACGTTACGTTTACTTCATAATTATGAATTGCACTCACACTTTATGGGTATGTAGATGATGGGCTGGGGATGGGTATTATTAGTTTTTAATGTCATTGGCACTATATGTAGACAATGCTTGCGTTTCTTAATTGCTATGACCAAACTGACTGGCTCAACATATACATTTAGTTAGGTTAATGGGAGGAAGGAGCAGTGGGAAAGGATTTCCATTGATTCGTGGAGATATGCGTTAGTCAGTTTTTTAATATAGTTAGTTAGCTACTTGCTGTATCGACTGTAGTTAGTTTGTTGCACAAGTATAATTTCGATGAAGATGATAATTCCTGGCCAACCGATGACAGTTGTAGTTTGTTAGTTTTAGTTATAGTAAACTGACTGCAGCTAACTTAGACTTTAAAGTGTGTGGAAATGAAATTACAAAGGGTATTCTCATTTTTAGTTAGTCTGGATTTATTCGGTTCATTGTCGGGTTTATTATAGGGCAAAGGATATAGTAGTAGAAATTAATGGCTGCATATTAATGGCTTGTTTAACTGTAGTATAGAGTTTTAATGCAGCTTTTGATGTAAACAATCTATTAGATTTTATTTTCGTTGAAAGTTCAAGGTTCCAATTTTGGCTGATTGTTTATCAAGTTAATGGTCTAGCAGTCTATAATTGTTTTCACCACGTAATTTTACGACGGAACAGTAGTTCATTGATTGAAAATGTACCTTCCTATCATTATAATCTCTGACTCGGAGGTTAGGATATAGCGATAAAACTACATAAAATGTCTCTTGCAAAATCCTATAATAGCATATTTAATGCGTTCTAAAACTTAATGTAGCAAATCAGAATCCTGCTTCCCAACCCCAACACACTGCAGGCAGCTAGAATGTAGTGCTATAGATAGCAAGACAGGTTATGTCTGTCGTTTCTTAAAAATGAAAAATCATACTTGTATCTTGTATCATCTTATATTCTACGACTATACAAGTTATACAGTGACTCTGCTTCTGGCATTTAGATTTGCTTGTGAAATCTTCCTAATCCGAAAATGTTTGCAATTGCAATGCATACTGCTTGCTTATTGAAGAGCCCCCAAACCAAAAACCACTGCTCAACTTGCGCTTTACAAAATCCGCTCATGGTTTAAAAAGACAATTTAAATTTTTTGAAACATTTAGCAGACGGTTTATGACATCTCGGGCGCGAAAAAGTCCCGCTCTGCCTAAAAGCAAAAAATACGTTGTAGTAAATATGTTCTACGAGAAGTGTACAGCAAATGCATAGCTGTGACTGAATATGTGTAAAGCAGGTGTTTAGCGAGCACACTAATTGGTGCAGAGCTTGAACAGAGGGTGCTCTGATTGGTCAGTTTTAAAATAAACCGAGCGTTTTGAATTTTACTTGTGTTAAACGATCATTCAGGCATAATTTCATAGAACTTTACGCTTCTATAAACAGCGAGTCTGGTTTGTATTCTATGCTAAAAGTTTCTGGCAATGACATCCCGATTTCAGGAATATTCTGCCATATATCAAGCTAGTAAAGCATTACCCTCGTCAACCTAGGTGGAATGAAATTGACAGTCTGCCCAAGTTTTGCTTCCGTGGGTTGTTATTATTATTCTGGGTTGTTACTCAGAAACTTGGCAAGAAAGAAAAGATGCACATGGCCTCTGAAAACTAAACTAATGCGTACTTAAAAATGCAATTCATCGTCCGGACCCAAATTTATGGATCGCATTTTGCGTATTATATGCATAAATTGTGTAACACAGTCTACCAAAATGGGATGGTTGGTTAATAATAGAAACATTCCAAAATATAAACGATTTGGATCGCGTTGAAAATTTAATCACAACTGATTTTAAGTGTAATTCGCTATTTAATAATCAACGACACTGCGCTTCTCACATGCAGAATTAGGACCGAAACGCGCACATAAAGAGAGTTTTAAATGAATGACTGCATTGTGTTGTTGTTATTGTTTCCCTTTTTGCTTTCAGCATTTTGCAAACGTGTGTTACATCGCTAAATATTACATAAAGAGGAGCTATTAAAGGTATATTACAAAAGGTTTCAAATCTTTCAATCATTACTAAGACGTTATGGTAAATTTTTGGAAACAAAATTCAGTATTTGCTAGCTCCAATTTTCTGCGAAGTATGGGCAAAGTATAAAAACGGCACTACGAGAGCCAAAGCTCTAGGGCCTTGAGTTCATATGAGATCGTTATTGAAGCAGCGCATGTATTCCATAGTTCAGTTCAAGAGATGTTCGCTTATGATTAGGCTTATGAATGTGATGAAGAAATCCGCATTTTCTGATAAATACATTCTTATCATTAGTGTACGCACACAAGGACCGTAATTAATTCATTTTAGTCCCCTTAGTTACAAATCACAAAAAGAAATAGAAACAAAAGTTCCAGATAGGGCGCATCAATCACAATAGTCAAGACTGGAATATATAGCACAAAAAGTAAGTAACTATAATTAATCTTATAAGATGAAACTCGAAAGAGTTATTTTTTCAATGGTGCATAGCAAAGTATTTCATTGTAACATCAAGTAAACGATTCGCAGTATGCCAGGCCAAATGAAATGCAGAAAGGTATATCGCTTGCAATTATTACAGCTTATTCTCATGCATTATGGCTGAAGCTTTTGCGGTGGTGCAAGCACATAAACAACTCGAATAAAATCAGAGCTCAAGTTTGGGAGAATTTCATTGAACGAAAAATTTACTGGGAGGCCAATACAACGCCTCCTATCTATTTGCTTGAGTATTGTGAGGCGAACACGGTGTGTGTGTGAACCGCAGTTCTTTTGCAGGCACGAAGTGAAGCTTACTACAGAACAGAACAGACAGATCAACTAACTAACTAACTAACTTCTGCTTACTTTTGCCCTTTTCCGTAGACAAGCAGGTTGAGCAGTTAAGTTAGTTTTTTTTTTAGTAATAAAGTCTACTAGATTTAATACTTTATTATGTATAGGTAGTTGGTCGGTAGGATGTAGGATATATGACCATGATATGATGATATGCATCAAGAATATACAGTCCATAGTGGGATCTATGTATATTCATCCTCAGCATAGTATGTATTTTATTTATATGCACTTTTGTTGTGCTACCCTTCATATGGGTGCTTGGGGTGCTCTCTACATGGTCTGCATGGCTGGAGGATGCGTTTGTATGCGTGATGATACATTGCCTTACATTCTGCTGACTTATAATACATTACCAAGTACTAACTAACTACACGTTTTTTTGAACATATTGCATTCGATAGCCAACGAGGCTATGCATTTAAACTATAATATGGTGGCTGTTCATTTGAATGGGTTTAGGTTTAACTCATGCGATCAGCTTGAATTTTTAAACGTTCATTAAGAGTGGTATGGTCATATTATTATCTATTAGGCACTGTATATAATAACTGCTTGAGCGTTGATTTGACAAAAAATATATCTTATTGGGTTTAGCTTTAAGGGATGTAGTCTTTTACTAACAATAACCCCCAAACAAGTTAATTCTAGAAACTCATTATACCTAAAATATTGGTCTTTTAATTAGCCATAATAGTTGGCATTTTTAACAAATCATTAACACCATACAGCATACACCTGCACAGTTTAGGGGCCTTGGACAATTGATAGCATGTTTTTAGAGAGGGATCACCAAATAAGATTTAAAAATCGTGATAAAATGTATACATGTGTAAATGGTTAGTTATAAATACCTAAATAGGGTCTCTGAGGGGGTTAATTTCTCAACAAAAACCATGTAACTATCGGTGCAGTGCAGTGCAGAGGCTTTAACTAAAATACCTAATCTGCATATAAACTGCATAAGCAACTGAAAACAAACAAAAAATATTAGAGGTGAGGCTATGTGGCCCAATTCATCCGCATCTATATACTCCGGGCAGCCAAATTGATCATAATAATTATATTCAGAACCATAACATACACTTCTACGACTTTTATAAATGATTTTTGATTAAATTATGGATTGCAAATGGTGCAAATCAGCAAATGGTTTGTTTGGAAAACATGTGAATCTGACTGAGAAACTAACGTGAAGCGCTCAACTTTCATTTCAATTGTACAGGCGGCAAATGGAAATGAGCATCGGCGGTGACTCTTATTTCAAGTTTGCTTCTCCGTCAAATTTAATGTTGTAGTAAATTTTTGAGATTGACATTTCTTTTTTTATTGGTTTGATCTCTTAATTATAATTGACTTAAAAAGTGTAAAACAACTAGATTATTTATATGAGTATCGAGTCTATTGTTATTAACTGACAAAACTTTTAACTCGTTACTTACTTAAACTAAATTTCGGACGACAATGGCATTTGTATGCGCAAGTAAGAAAGTGATTTCAACCGTTAATAATTGTTATATGTTTAATCGGTGAATTAATCACTAAAGAGTTGAATTAATCGTTAATTAATTTGCATTTAGTTTCAAACGAGGTTCCGGAGGTGCCTGTAGTTTCGCCGGTATCTGGCAGCGTTTTTGAGAAAAGATTGATAGAAAAATATCTTCGAGAAAATGGAAACTTGGATCCAGTGAATGGGGAACCTTTAGTTCCAGAAAGCTTGATTGATATTAAAAGTAAGTATCGCGAATTGGGCATATAACCCCCTTATTACCCCGACCTCACCCCCCTCCGTGAGAAAGAGTAAGGGGTCTGCGCAAAATGATATTGCTCCCTCAGGATTACGCATCCAACGTCTGCTGTAATCTAAAACGGGACATATGACACTAGTATTACCTTGGTTTGTAGTTTAGCAATGAATTTTAATGGTTACTAACCTAATTTTACTATTATAGCTCCACCATTTGTTAAAGCGAAGCCACCCACATACACAAGCATTCCTGGAATTTTGAAAGCATTACAAGATGAGTGGGACGCAGTTATGCTGCACAGGTAACTAACTATAAGACACATTGGTCATTTTAATTATTGATGAAGTATTATTAAACCCTTAAACTTTTATATTTTTTCATGTCAGTTTCACTATGCGGCAGCAATTGCAAACTGCACGACAGGAACTCTCTCATGCTTTGTATCAGCATGATGCAGCATGCCGTGTTATTGCTCGGCTGACTAAGGAGGTCACAGCCGCTCGTGAAGCTCTGGCTACTTTGAAACCTCAGCAGCCAAGTTTGAATCCTTTGAGTATTCCTGTAAGTGTTCAAGTTCACATTTTAAGGATTGCTATTACTTCCTAATATCGATAAAAATGGTACATTATTTAAATTATTATCTTACAGAGTGATGCTTCTGCAGCTGCCAGGGCTGAAGCAATTGGAATCAGCTCCGAAGTTCATGAGAAATTGAAGGAGACGGCAAGCATACTTACACAGGAAAGGAAAAAACGGGGCAAAATGGTTCCAGAGGATCTCACACCTCCAGAGGTGCTTCAAGACTTCAAAGTCATTGCTTCTCACACTGGTTTGCACAGTGTCAGCTCTCCTGGAATATTGTGCATGGATCTTCAAGGGAGCACAATTGTGACTGGAGGCAGCGACAAAAGCGTTGTTGTGTTCAATAAAGACACGGAACAAGTGGTTGCATCCTTTAAAGGTCATTCTAAGAAAGTGATGAGTGTTCTTTGTCATCCTAATGAGGTAAGCAATTATCTTGACTTCTATCTTAGTATTAATTAGGATTGAACCAGATGTCAACAAAAGATAAACCAAAATTTGAGTTAAAATGAAATATTTCTATTTTAATTTCTGCAAAATGCCATAATAAAATGTTATCATCCATTTTAAAGAGCGTGGTCATTAGTGGGTCTCAGGATTCATCTGTGCGTGTCTGGCACGTACCAACTTCACAGTCTATCCAAACTATTCGTGCTCATGATCAACCTATTACAGGACTTTCGTTACATGCTACTGGAGACTACATCTTAACGTCATCCTTGGATCAGTACTGGGCATTTACCGATTTGCGAACTGGAAGCATCTTGGCTAAAGTTGTAAGTAACTCGCAAATGCAGTTATGTATTTATAACTGGTTAAGTGTAGATTAACTGGATTATTTCTGATTGGAAATATTGTAAATACAAATTGTATTTCTCCCTGTAAAGATTGGTGACGAAGAGAGCGAGCTGTCTTCTGCAAAGTTCCATCCAGATGGGTTAATTTTTGCAACTGGAACTTTTGGTGCGTCCGTGAAAATTTGGGACTTGAAAGAGCAAAGCAATGTAGCTAATTTCACTGGCCATTCAGCTCCCGTGACTGCTATTTCTTTCTCGGAAAACGGATACTACTTGGCTACTGCTGCCGAAGACGCTAGTATTAGATTGTGGGATTTGCGGAAGCTAAAGAATTTTAAAACTATTCAATTAGATGATGGCTATAGCATCTCTGATTTATGTTTTGACCAGAGTGGTTCTTACTTAGCTTTGGCTGGTAACGATATCAGGTAAACAGAAATTCTACACATATGAAATATCAGACAAATACTGTATTAGTTTATTTTTTAACACTTGATATGATAATTATTTTATAGACTGTACGGCTGTAAAACTTGGAATGAAATCTGCATCTTCAACGATCACACTGCTATGGGGACTGGTGTTCGATTTGGTAAAGACTCATCATTTATCGCTTCTACATCTATGGACAGATCTTTAAAGATTTATGGCTCGCGATAGTAATCGGGTGAAGCGTTTTTATTACTCTGTTTTTCCTTCTTCATGCAAACATTACTGTTATATAAATTCTCTTGTATTCAAATTGTCTCTCAATCTAATTTTGTGTAAATATTTCTGTTATTGATGGAAATTCTCCTTAATTAGCGTTTTTATCCGAATCTTTTTGTATGGATGTTATTCTATTGCTAGACTTAAAAAGATTTATATGATTCTGGCTCCATTTTTAAGAGATTGTATGTCCGCAGATATGCATTAAAATATGTTTTCTCAATTTTGCTGTGTATTAGTACTTTTCAAACATTTGTCACGAAATAGAGCAAAAGTTAAAAAAAAACATTTGCCAGCAAATCCATTTTATCATCAACTGATAGTCAAGTTCTAAATTTCGTCCTTTAAAAAAATTGATTTCTTACCATGCGCGGGATGCGCCTGTTTTTTATTTTTTTAATGATCATTGTCAAATCAAGCAAAGAAACTTCAAGCCCTAGCTCATTTGTGAGGTTATCCTTTCCTGGCACACTTTCGCATATTATATTGAAGTTAGTACTGTAAGCAAATTGCATAAATTTCATATGACTGGCAGTCATCTTTTCATATATACTACTTCGATGTATGCTTTCAGTGCCGCATGATTTTTTATTTATAGTCGTTTTTGCGTTGCCCCATTGCATAATTCTACCCTACAAGAAAGGAAAATTAACAGTAACCGCCTCGCATTTTTTAAGTGAAAAGTATTTCATGAATGGGGAAGTTCAATACGTACACGCCTCTCTGGCTAAATATTCTGGTCTAGAATATAAAGTGTACTATTATTTCTTAAGGATCTGATGCGAAAAACAGGAAGCGAGTTCACTAACTAGAATAGATGTGATATATGTTAGATGACAGGGCGCACTTTTAGAAATGCTATGCCTTTTCCTTAGAAGAAAAAACTTTCAGTTAGGTAGGTTGGTAAGCCAAAGCGCCATAAGCAAGTACAAAACTTTCTCCATCTGTCCTGCTCAGTCAATAAAACTATCTCACCGTAAGTGTAATACTAATACTAAATGCAAATATGCATTTTTGAAAATTGCACCTCAAAAAAAATTATAATTGGACTTGAGTTATAGTGGATTTGACTATTGCCAGTTTCATCGGTTTAGCCACTTACTTTGTATTGCAAATTTGATGCAGAGTTTTGGCGATCAAATGACCAATAAACAAGTTTAAAGATTAGATCTTGTAAGATATTCCTCATTGATTTGATTTTTTTCATCTGATATATTCTTCTGGATCTTTTGTCTAGTAATTGTTTTGTTCTTTATTTAGAATATGTGTCTTACAAAGCTCTCCCCAGTGATGTTCGTGCGCGGTTGCTGCGTACTCAAAAATTGAGGATGGACTCATTTGTATACTAGAAGGTACAAATCTTATGATTCAAACTTCGTTGATAATTAGGTTTACAAATGGTATGTACTTGTATTTGTGGTTTAAGTCCGTAATTTTCGGCAAAGAATAGATGCTTGGGGCTCTAACTAGCATTTATAACTTTCGACTCACACGAGTCGTATAGCGTTACGAACATGCAGACATGCATTTATTGATTGTTTGAATTTGAAATCTATGTGGTCCGAGTTCAGTATGTGGGGCAAGAAAAAAATTCAAAGTTCACTACAGAGTGTAAATGCTACGCTCGTGGCTGGAAAACCTAACCTAACTGGGAAAGAAGCTCAGCGCACCTTTTTTTGCCCCACATACTGAACCCGGACCATCTATGTTGTGTGATTAACCATTTTTATTTAACTACCTGTTTGTAGCTAACTCACCGAATTTAAGAAAAGTTTTAATTAACGACGAACTAGAAGTATATGTGTAGTTCTGTACAACATATCTGTTGTATGTTGTATTAATATTTTGTATTTTTCAGGTTTTGCAAATGTAATGTGGGAGCATAGCCATTCTACTGCTACATTGACTTGAAATCCGAAGTATCTATAATTCTCGATTTTTAATCGAATCGAAGCACACAAGACGAGATTGTTGTATAGAAATAGGAGATAAATTGCATATCATAAACTGAAAGGAGCTTAATTCATAAAATGAAGTTACTCAAACCAGGATGGGTTCATCACGATGGTGAGAATGTTTTTTATTTATTTGTTTTGTGCAGAGTGTAGAGTAATTAGTTTACTTCAATTTTCATATTTAAAGATTTTTTTAACGATTTTTTGCAGGCCATCCTATTTTTTCTATTGACATTCACCCTGATGACACAAAATTTGCAACAGGAGGTCAAGGTTTGTTATTTTGCAATAATTTTCATTTGAGTTTTTCTGTGCAGCTGGTTATCGATGATTTAATTACGATAGATTGATTGTTGTATTTCAAAAAGATAAATCATTTTCTCATTAATTAGGTCATGACTCTGTTGGAAGGGTAGTCATTTGGAATATGAAACCTATCATTGATATTGATGGTAAGGGAGATTGTAAGGATCCCGGAGTGCCGAAAATTTTATGCCAAATGGATCATCATAGTGGTGCGCATTTTTATAATTAAAATATTAACCTTCACTTTGAGTTGAAATTTTAAATCATCATTGAATCTTGCAGCTTGCGTTAATTGTGTAAGATGGAGCAATAACGGTCAATATCTAGCTTCTGGCGGAGATGACAGAATAATTATGATCTGGAAACTTACATCAAAATATGAAGGACACACTGACAATGGTTCTATTGTCAATAATGCGTTTGGAAAAACGAATTATGAGACATGGAAAACAATTTCTATTTTAAGAAGTCACACAGGCGACATTTTAGATTTATCGTGGTCTCCTACTGATAGATATCTTGCTTCAGCATCGGTAGATAATATTATTATTATTTGGGATGCCCAAAACTTTCCTCATATAGTAACTGCTTTAAAAGGTACTTTACTTATTCATTTGCTGCCATCGACCTTAAATTGTGCTAGCCATCTGAATTTGCATTAGTAATTAATGATAATACTACTAATATTATTGTATCAGGTCATACTAGTCTTGTCAAGGGTGTAACATGGGATCCTGTTGGGAAGTATGTAGCCACACAATCAGATGACAAATCCATGAGAATCTGGAGAACGTCGGATTGGAAGTTGGAGCACGTTGTAACGGATCCATTTGTTGAGGTACTATCCTGACCAGTTTCCCATATTTTCTTTGTTAAGTATGTTTTGGTTTCTTATTGGGTTAAAATATAAAATACATTGTTAACTTTTAGTGTGGAGGAACTACACATGTTTTAAGACTGAACTGGTCTCCCGATGGTTTGTATCTGGTTTCAGCCCATTCAATGAATGGAGGGGGTCCTACTGCCCAAATTATTGAAAGGGATGGTTGGAAAACTGATAAAGATTTTGTTGGCCACCGAAAAGCCATCGTTTGTGTGGTATGTTTTGTTTTCAATTCTCTATGCAAATTAGTAGTTATCTGGAAAAAATAATATATCATCTTCACCGCCACTGTGAAACAGAGGTTTAACAAAAACATGATGGAGCAAGGAAAAATACGGCAATGTTGCGTTGCGCTGGGGTCTCGAGACCAGTGCATATCAGTTTGGTCAACGGCTCTCAAAAGACCAGTCGTGGTTGTTAAAGACATGTTTACAAATTCAGTGATGGATCTAACGTGGTCTTCAGGGGGGCACATGTTAATGGGGTGCTCGTTTGATGGTACTGTGGCAGTTGCTCAATTTTCTTCATCGGAAATAGGGAAACCCTTATCTTTAGAAGAGATGGTATGACCTTATTAACAGGGCAAAAATAATGAAAGCGAGTTAATCTATTGTAAAATCAATCATCCAACAAATTATCTGGTTATATTTAATCTAGCGTTCGCTTCAACAACGTGTGTACGGTAAAACTGTTTTGAATGAAGAGCGCCAGATAATTCAGAGTGTAGAGGTTTTCTTGGCTCGAAAAAAATTAGAAGAACAGAAGAAATTGCAGAACGAATCTAAAAAAGAGATTATCCCAGTAGAAAATTCCAAGCCTGAAGAACCCAACGAAGCAATCTTTGTGAAAGGACCCGTGGACAAACAAATCGAAACTAGAACGTCCGACGGGAAACGTAGAATTACTCCCAAGTTTCTTCTTCCCCCCAACAAAAATGTACCTCTCGTACCTTCTACTTCCAGGTCAGAAAGTTTTAGATCTTTACGCTAATTTTTGAGCAGAGACAGGCTAGCCAGAACTTTTTCAGAACTATTTCTAGACATCCTGTCGAGAAATCGCCTTTGTAAATTATCCATATCATTCTTCACAATGCCGAAATAATAGAAGCAAGATACTAAATATAAAGCTTGCTCACTGAAACATCTATTTAGGGTTTATTAGGTGAATTAAAAATAGGAAATCTCCACGTGAAACAAAAATCAAAATATTTCCAATGCAAATGCAATGCATTCTTGCTGCTCCGTGCTGTGCCGTGCACTATTCTCACTCATAGTGTGAAGCCGCTGCTTTTTTAACCGCGTGTTGTTCAAAAATGCTCTTTGAGTTGCAAATTTTCTTCCCGCGTGAGCAACAAAATAAATTCATTTTTTAGTATTTTTTTCGAAGTTGTTCCAATTTTGCTATCAGTTTGAATTTTTTTCGTCAGTAGTATTAGTATATCACGATTAATTAGTAAAGCGCAATTATCATCTTGTTAAACAGAGCAAACATGATCAAACATCGAATAACTTAGTTGCATAAAAAGGCATTTTATTGGTATTATAATAAGAAATTGACAGTTTGGATTTTTGTGCATTTAATTTCAAGTGTTTGCAACATATAATTTACTGCTGTCTGAGATGTTTAATTATACAATTTTTCAAAATGCTGCTGTTGGTAAGTAAAATTGTGTATCGTTTGGGAGTTTGGTGTAGTCAAAGTGATCTGAAGATTTTGATAAGTCCCCTAAGAATCACAAGTGAATAAACAAGCTCTTTAAGACGGCCCGAATCAAAAATATTTAAGTTTAAAAATATCAGGATACATATATTTGGGGCTATTTTGAGTTCCAAGTTTCCATACCCTTGATTAAGGATGTGAAAGGATTTATTTATTTATTTATTTATTTATTTATTTTAAGGATGTGTAAAATATCTGTAGATTGTTAATATGCGCAGTTAATAAAGTTTGATTTTATCCTTACTTTTAGAGAGGAACAAGAAGTTTTTAAAAGCGGAGAAAGCACAAATCCTGATGAATGGAATCACAACAATCTGAGAGACAAAATGGTTTCCAGCATAGAGGAGGTGAAGGGTTTTGCAGAGACAAATGAAATTAGCAAAGCCACTCAGCCGGAGCACAAAAAACTGGAGGAGCCAAGCAAGCAAGCGACGGAGTCTTCCAATCCAAAAGTTGCTAGTCAATTTGAGGAAGAGAAATCTTCACCTGCTTGTTCTGAAGACCCCAGTGTCAAAGCTAATAATAATGGCGTTGAAAACGCTGCATTTTCAAAAACTGCTGATAACATTGTCAGTGCTGCCAGTCCACTTGACAGCTTTATTCGCAGTGGAGGCGATCAGCCTGTGATTATGGAAGACACAAAAGACAAGGAAGAAAATCTCAAGGAAAACAATGGAAATCCGGAAACCTTACAAAGTATTTCAAAAAGTAATGATGGAATAAAATTATTGAACACAACAGAAGCAACTCCTATTGGAGTAAAACGGAAAAGAGCTGATTCTGATGAATCAAAAATATCCCAACCAACAAAGAAAGGAAAGGTGCTTCCCCAGCCACCCTTGACATCCCCTTCTCCTTGTATACGGGGTCGACTTGACAGTGTCAAGGAATCTGCAAAAACTCCTATTGTTGTCAACGGTCAGTCTAAGCCCACTGTCAACCCAGTCACACCATCACCTGCCAAGTCCACAGCTACTAAAAATAAACTGCTGCCACTAAAAATTGAATCCAGCACTGCGCAATTGGTATGTATGAATTTCAAACGGACTAGATTTTCTATTGATTTGTTTGTAGCCAAAAAGGACAAGTAAGAATTATGACTGTGTATGTTGCATTTTTAGATTAACATCAAGCCAAGTATTAACTACTCAATAGAAGTTGTGAATTATAAGCGTCTTGGAAGCTCTGTGTCTCATGTTTTGCGATGTGTGCATTCTTCGCTTTCATTGTCTGGATTGCATTGGACATTGTGTACAGACGCTCCGATTTGTGCCATAGCAGGAAATGGTACTCGTATAGTAGCTATATGTGAAGATGCGTTAACTCACATCGTCAATTTAAAAGGCAGATATTCCATGCCTCCATTCCTAATCTCAAGTCTTCCCAGCAAAATTGCATTACATGGAGTGTTTCTCATGGTTGCTACAATTAAGGCCACTTTACATGTATGGAACATTTTTAGTAATAAGACAGTCGTGAAATCAGAGTCCCTACTACCGCTTTTAAATCAGCCTGGTGGTCCTCCTGACCAAGGTAAATGAGCTGAATATATTTATTTTATTCCTTTGATTAATTTTATCTGCTCAAGTAACGTGTCTTCCCGCATTTTTCGTGGAAATTACAGGAGCACTGGGGATTCTGTATTTAACTATGACGAATGGCTCCCCAACTGTTCAGCTGACAAATAAGAAATGCTTTATTTATCATATGGAAATGAACACTTGGTAAGATATATTATACTGCAAAGCTCTGCGATTGAAATAATTGATATTTTGTTTTTATTTACTGATGGTTCTGCAGGATGCTACAAAGTGATCCAAATGGTTTAGTGTCCGCCCCTGTGATGACAGAACCCTCAGAACAAAGACTGATTGAACCTGTGACTTTGATAGATTTCAAAGTCAATAGATCTCCCCATGTCATAGTGTCAAATATTAAGCGAAATTTAGGAATTGCCACCGAATTAAAGCATCCCAAAGCTGTTCACCATTGGTTGATTACTCTCGGCCGTACTCTAGCTAATCATGGTAGGCTATTTTTTCCCATGGGAAAAAAATCATTTGCTCCTGCCCTTACTGTGTCCAATAACTATCGTTTGTGATTCCATATTGCATTTTTTTTCTATCTCAGGATTTGAGAAAGAGCTACATCATCTGTGTGAAGATCTCCTCGGTCCTATATCAGTCGAACCGAAATCAAATGCTGGCGGTACCTCATCCAAAGTTCCAGTAAGTGTTAAAAAATTGAGCATTACATCTTCACGCAACAATATGTCTTGCCAGTTTTATTTGTTCGATATATTTTATTTGGGTGGTCAATTTTAAACTGAAGTATTGATTTCACTTTTAGGGATTAGATAAAACTGCAGTGCTAAGAGAAATTTTAAACATTGTAGTTCAAGACCTGAAATGGCAAGACTTTTACTGTGAATTTGATGATCTACTCGCCCAAATCGAAGCCATTAAAGTACAAAATGGTCTAGATGCATCATCCAGCTAGCAGTCTTCATTAGTCCTAAAATCCAACGATAACAGTACCTAATATTTAGTTATAGTTTTTTTGTGAATTCAGTCGTTACCACTACTGTCTTCGTTTTTTTTCATGGACCTGAGAGAAAGTATTAGTCCCTGTATTATGATATTTTTTTAGGAAAGTAGGGTTAGATAGGCAAGGTCTCCATTCCAAGTGATAAATGATTTAAACAGGATAAATGATTGATTTTCATCTCCTGCGCTCCCGCAAACTACACAGGTTCGTGCTCCCTTATTGGAGTTTAGCAGAATACACGGCTTTGAATTTTTCAATTCGAAAAATCTTTTTTTTTTTCGGACCCATCGAAATCGAATGATTATTAAGAAAGTAAATATACTTAGTTTCAATATTTTATGTAAGTAATCATTATATTCGCCACGGATTGATTTATAAATGTGTTATTATGCTATGGAGGAACCTCGAAATTAATGCGTAGTGCTTTTGTAATTTTAATTAATTTATAGCAATAAATATAGCATTTTGGATTTTCAACTTTAAGTATCTTAAAAGCCTCGAACTCGTGCTCATTATGAATATTCTGAATCACAAATACTAGACTAGTTTATTGTTTATTTGACAATTTATCTATTAGCTAATTTATTTAGAACTAAAACTTTAATTTACATTAATTTAAGGTGTTAATTAAGTTCCGTAAATGGCTGGAAAAAACTTGTTACTTTCATACGGGGTAAAAACCACGGCATGGCAAACTACAGCTCACTTTGCTGTCTCTGATCATTGTGTTCAATTGTAGTGTGTCGCCAAAGCCAGGTTCCTTTAAAGACTGATCTATGCAACTCTACTGCAAGGATAATAGCAATAATTCATACCTTGTTCAAAATTACAGTTATAAACCTGAATTAAATTAGTTTTGAACTTAATTACTACTTTCTGGCTCTCATGTTTCATTTCAAATTCATTAATTAATTTTGACAAAATGCTGTCGTAATGAAGCAACACAGTCTTTATGATCCTAACCAGCATAGAATCATACGATACTACCGACGGTTTAATTAACCAAATGTGCAGAAGAAAGGAAATTTTCATTGAAAATTCAGAATGTCTGCCTATATAGCATACAAGGAACAAAATAAATGTCTGCTCTTTGCATTATATTACGTCTACGTGCATATTGAAGCTGTATGCTGTTGTGGTCCAAAGGATTATGCGAAGGCACTGAATATATGCGTGGGTGGCTTACGTTTAACTCGTTCACTGTTGGGCCCCGTTTATATACAGGTTCAAGTGGGTTGCACTAGATGGTCTCAAACAGAATACAAAAGGATTTACGCACGCAGGATTTGTTTTCTGGGCTCTGCGACCATTCATGAAAATCGATTAGAAACTTTCTACTAGTCGAGTATGGTTTCTATCTCCGTTTGTATGATGCTCAATCTCTGTTCCTGACAAGCAAAAAAAAATGTTCGAAGTGAATCAATAACTCTGTAGTGTGTGAACTGTGGAATCATATGTCTTTTCAAATAACAAATGTAGTTAGTTAGAATACAGCATAGTGTGCCTCGTTCAAAGTTTATTTTGGATTTAAAGGGTATGAAACTTGTGTAATTATACAACTGATTTGAAATTACTCTTATTGATTTAAACATTCATTCAGTGCTATAAGCTATAGAATCGGGAACATTGGGAATGCTATATAACTAAATATTAGAGGGCTTTGCAGTAACAATTTCTTTGAATCATTTTCCTCTTCGTTTGGCATGGATTCGTAGTCTTTATCGAGCGATTTTGACAATATTTCTGGTTTATGTGGCGATATCATCTGTTGCGCATACACATGGTTAACTTGGTCCATTCATATGACTGTTCCCATTTTTGCTCACTTCAACAACTCTCAGAACGAGTGCTATGTACGCAAGGAAAGTTTTACACTCACTCATTTTAACAATTTACTATATCATTCTCGCGTCGACATAAAATCGACAACATTTCTTAAATGCTACACTAAATCATTCCGCGAAAACTATGCAAATTATAATGGAAATTGGAATTATTATTATTTCACTTATTGAAATGGAACTCGATTATTATGCGAGTTTCACGAAATGGAATAAATATTGGTAAAGAAATGTCGTGAGACTTTTGGGGAATCAAAAATGACAGTTACATTATGATATTATGAATTCCATCAATATGGGCATTATTTAGCAAATGGAAAGTATATTATGCAGGAAAGTGGATGGAAACGAAACACTCATTGTATACAGTCTAGCAGAGAGAAAAAGAAAGTGATAAACTATTGGATACGACGATACGAGTGAACTGCGTAATATAGAAGGCTTGGTATTGCATGTTGTCGTTTCCCTCTTTCTTGTCTGCAAAAATGAATACCGTGAATACAGCATCAAAACGTCAGTCTAAATTACAACGTCACCCTATATTACTCTTGCATGGTAAGAAGCATATAAGAAGTAATAAAGCTCTAAGCCTAAATTTTAACTCCAACCATAAAATAATCCTGTGCGACGAAATATCTGAGATGAAGAAACTATAATATTATTTTTAGCTTTGACGTTTCAATTGACTGTTAATCATCATTTCAACTATTCATCCATCGTAAAAAAGATGATATTTAAAAAAAATCAGTTTTCCTCCTCTTCATTTGTAAGGTATTTTGGATCTGATTTATTGTCAAATTATTATAACTCCAGCCTAAATCATAACGTCATCCAGTATTTTTCCTCCAGAGTAAAAGGTCTACAAAACTATCTACAACACCAGGTGTAATAATACCTGATTTACGGTAACCATTACTCCTTCCTTGCTTTCACCATTACTACCAACCAGGAACGATCTCACAACTACTCCACTACTACGTTTGCTTTCACTTGCTTTACTTAGGGCAAAAATCGTAAAGCAAAGTCGTATGTGGGTGTTCAATATGATATTCTCGTCAATCATTCTAAACTGCGCTTCCATTTTTTTAATATGGACCAGTGAGAGATGGAAAGGAAAATTTAAGAAATAAGACCAAGACTTCAGTCATCCATAACTATCTGGTAGTATGATTGGCCTTAGTGGTTGTAGGACTACCTTTTCCACTCATTGAATGAAACCAGGGGAAATATTGATTTTTACTCACGTAATGTATGCGCCCCATTTTTGGCAATCCTTATGCCTGTCACATCAGAGATTCTTCCTATCCTCTATAGGAATATATTATACTGGTGCGAAAAATGGCTTTAAAATAGCGAGAAAATTATTAAAAATAAATTACGATTCCTCCCTTTTCATAGGCATATAATTTGCTGAAGTAGCATTTTTTTCTTGAATGAATGAACATAGCTGTAGTATGCTTAAGGTTGCTTTTGTATAACACATATATTCAAGCCAGTCTTTTATAGTCACTCATAATATTATAGTAAATAAAGGTGTACTTTAATACAAACAAATACTTGTGTTTGTGCAAATAGAGTCTTTATTCTTTTTGTAAAACAATAAGTCGAGCCCATCCTCACAAATAACTCACCTTTAAAGTTTCATATGTGCAGTAAAGTGTCATATGGATGGAAACGGAAGGAACCGTACTTGAGCGAGCGTGACTACTGTTGTGGTTGAGAGGATTTCTTTGCATTCTATTCATTTTTATTGTAGTTGGCATTGCCATTACAACACGTTGGATTCATATGTACGCGTCCATGAAAGTCAAATTAAGGAAACCAGTGTGTATGCATTTCCGGTCTAATAGTATAAAGTATATGTGGATGCACAAGGCATATACAGTGCTGCTGTTCGAGTAGTTCGAGGAAAGATATGCTCTTTGAACATCATTCCAGTGCAAAATTAGATGAAAGGAATGATTTTTAAACATAACATCACCACGAAACACTTATTTATATTTAATGGCGACTTCCACGTATCCACAATGGACTGGATATGCCTTCATGTGAGTCCCATTATGCGACAGGATATCAAAGGCATAAAATAATTAATGTTTCAATAAAACCTTGTGTTTGTTTCCTTTTGTTTCCATACCTAGAAAAATGTTGTAGAGCTGTGCTGCTGTGCAACTAACTACATGGAATGTGAAAGCGTTTAAAATTGTCTCACATCCTATATAACGCTAACAGCATATTATACAGCAACACGCAGGATCAGTTAGTCGCAAATATTCACCTTGTTTCCCATCACTTATAGTTACCACCATACTAACTGTGAAATTGTGAATGAGCAAATCCATGGAAAGGACAAAAACTGCAGCCTCTGCTTAATCTACAATAAATTCACACACATATGCAGCTATAAGCAGCTATGAAAAATCTGATGTTGATCGGTAACCGACCACAAAAGAGTGCATGAGATCTTCAACTCTGGAGTCCATTTCAAAGGCAGAAGACTTTGGCCTCAGTCACTACCACATTTATAATAGTGAAAAAATCTTTCCATGGATGCAGTAGATTGGGAGAAGAGGAGGCGAAACGACCCAGAATGCCCATGCATCTCAGGCCTACAACTACTTGTACTAAATACTAAAAGTTATATGGTACTTTTTCTTCAGAGCCTGTAGGCAAGCAGTGAGTGCGAGCCTATCTTATACCTTGTAACTTGTTTGCTCAATTTGATTCATTCATGTATTCAACAACGCCAACGCACGCAACTTTTTGGGTCCCCTCAAGTTGTAGATTAAAGTAGTTGTGCTTCTGACTGAACATGAGAGAAAGAGTATTGGGAGTTTGAGATCGGGAGCAAAAAGATGCTCTCTCTTTCTAACAAACTCTGTATTCTATATCTGTATCCCACGAAAACGACTTCTTTATTCTATATAGTATTTATAATATTTTCCTTGTGCTAGACCTAGCTGCTGGCTATCTGCTAGCAGTTTTTATTATGAGTAGTACTACGAGTACGACTACGAACACTACTACTACATTACCTAGTAAGTTAGTTTGTTGGTTGTTTGTGGAGTCCTTTACTCGACCAAACTGCTAAAGCAGTGAGTATGAGCGGTGGCATTGGCTGTAAGAGGTGTTGTTATAAATGTGCTTCGAGTTTATTATATGAGGTAGACTGACTGTGAGACTTGTGAGTGAGAGAATCATCATGAATGAATAAAACGACGAGATGTGGAGGGAGAGCACACAAATCATCCTCTTTCAGTGACGGCGAGACTAACTCAAGTTTCTTGCATTACCTACTAACTCATGGGGACGAAGGCTACGAGCGAGCTAAATGAAATCACAAAACTTTTGTCGCTCCACAAGCTCCAGTCGTCTCGTCAGTTAGTTAGTTTGTGTTTTTTTGTTCATTGACAATCACAGACAATCAGCTGTGTATATAATGTGTGTGTGGGACTAGCATTTTTTGATTGCTGGTATGGAGTAGATAGTTAGTTTGGTCAGTAAATACGACAACGACAGCAAGAAGAGATGAAATATATTATTCAATCATTCAAATAGTTTACTGCAATTAATCAAGTTCTTTACGTCAGATTCAAGTTATCTGGGCATTCATCGTGTGCAGCCATTAATTAGAAGGTCGGTTGGTTTGAGGAAAATTATTTATTTATTATTTTGAAACTATAAGATAAATACACTGCAGAATTACTTTATCTTCCAGTTAGAATAAATTAATGATTGATTCAGAATTGCGCAGTTGGCAGTTCTTGTCTGTTATTTTTAAAAGCTGTCGTGAGATGAAATGATAAGTTTTTATTGTGTTTTGGTTATTTATAAAAAAGGTATGGAATGTCAAACCGAAGCATCCAAAAACTTTTCGACTCGTTGAAAGGCTGTCAACAATAAACGCTGGATATTTTACGTGCGAGAATATCTTTAAATTTTCACCTTGTCATGGCATCACAAAAGCCGGTAGAATGGGTGTCGTCGTTAATAATGCGATTCGAAGAACAAGTGAGTTTGAAAAGAGTAAATTGCCAGCTGATATTTATTTTCATATGCAGAATTAATTAATGAACTTTGAATGTTTCTGCAGTTACCATGTCGAACTGGACCCCAAACATCACATGCGCGGTGCAATGTGGAGCAGAATAAAGAATGTCTTATCTATATATCACATTATCGCTTTTCTCTTGTTATCTCAGGGTTAACCAAAATACTGCAAAAAGTCAATGAAACTGTAAGTAATATAAGCGAATGCGTATCGGTAATGAATTCGAATTCTGAGGAGATGATTTTCAATGTGTAGCGCTTTTTCCCTCTTGCAGTTTGTAACACTTTTATCATCACAACGACCTCATGGACCAGATTTTGAAAAGAATTATTATGAATCACTTTTGATTGTCCTGGACACTTTGGAGAAATGTCTTAGTGGTCAACCCAAAGACACCACTCGCTACGATGAGGCAATGAATGTCAAACTCTTGCTCCGAGAAGTGTGTCAGTTTATTGGTATGAGCGTTATAGTTTACTTCCTGTTCTGAATTTTAATTTATGTTGACCTTGGCTGCATTCAAATATTTATTCATGTGAGGTTTCACGCCGGAAATAATTTTTTTTGCATAGATCTGCCTGCTGAAAACCCTATGGTACTTCAACTCCGAAACCTTGCATCTAGAGTACTATTTGCGCTGTCAGTGAATAATTTCAATGCTGTATTTAATCGAGTATCTGGAAAATTGCAAGAGCTGAGTGGTAGCAACGAAGAAAACCCTGATTATGCTGATATCGAACTTATTCAGCATATCAGCTTAGACCTACAGAGACTTAACAAGCTTTTAAATGGTAGTTATAGTTTTATTTGCAGTGACAATATGCTACATTATTAAGCTGTCCGGCTCATTATGTTATGTTGTAACTATTCGTTTTAGAAACTGTGCAAAAGTTTAAAATGCTGAAAAAAGGAGCGCATGTTGTACTTATGAATTCTTTGGAAAAGGCTATTTGGAATTGGATGGATACATTTCCAAATGAGTTTGCAGAGTTACAAGTAAGAATTTTACATTTTCTTACGTAATTTGGGACTGTTTTGGATCTTCAAAGCTAATTTTTTTATTTGTTATTTAAGAAAAAGCCCTGTGAAGAGCTAGCCAAATGCTGTGAAGCCTTATTCGAACAGTTAGACAACTTTGCCGAAAATAATAAGCGAAGAGCTGTTGTTTGGCCCCTTCAAATCATGCTATTAGTGCTTTCACCAGTGAGTATTGATAATTTAGAATTTAGTCATTTGTTTTTGGTATTTGTACAGTCATGGGCTAGTAATAGATGTACTATATAAATGTGTCATGTTACACTTTTTTATTTTATTACTATAGAAAATCCTGGAAGAAATTGTGAATGCAGATGCAGGGGCTCCTTGTTCTCCTAGACATTGCAAGAAAAAACAATTTATCGATAGTTTGAAGAAAGCTTTACTCCCACACAGCTCATCTAAGCAACTCACGGAGGCTGCTGCCGTAACTTGTGTTAAATTATGCAAAGTAAGTTGAAGGCGTCATGTTTATTTCTTCTCACAATAGTTTTATTTGCGTTGCAAATTTGAGCAACCCGTTTCTTTGTATTTTGTAGATGTCTACTTATATAAACATCTTGGATAGAAACAACGTAGTTTTCCTGTTGGTACAATCTGTTTTTAGTGATTTGAAGGTATGTTTTCTCTACTATTGTCCTCTTGATATACACCTGCCTGTCACCTGTGTATCATGCTGTTTCTTATAACCGTGTGTTGTTTTTCTAGATATTGTTATTCAACCCATGCAAAATATTTTCTAGAGGTCAAAATTTTGCAACTGTGGATGTGGAATTGATGATTGATTGTTTCGTTTCATGCTTCAGAATCAATCCTCATAACAATGAACCCTTAAAAGTTTGCTTAAACCCAAATTCTCCATCTACATACCATTTTGTTCTTGTCAGTTCATTACATAAGTGAGTGACTCTTCGCGATCAATTTTTTTAAACCGTTATAATATGTGTTATGAAATGGTTTGATTTGATGAGAACTTATTGATTTTGCAATTCTGTTTCTTTAGAATCATTACACAACCAAGACTACCTTGGTGGCCGCAGATTGATATAGTATACAACAAATCCTCCGAGCTTCGAGCAATGTTTATTGAGACGCTAAATAAAGTTACCCAAGGCTATATATCTCACACACCGCTAAAAATGATACAGGTACGCTGCGCGAGATTTCGCTTTTAACATTCACTATAAATATCATTGTCATATTTGAAATCGAATTTTCTTAATTTTTTGGTTCTCTGCCTTTTCAATGGGAATTCTATTCATTCGCTAATAACAGCTGTGTCAGGTAACAGTCAGTGTTGTTTTTGCCATGTAATTTTAAAATAGTGGCATGCAGAACTCGTTTTCACTTCGTTTCGTCCGGTTGAATGGTGGTAAATGGTAGCAATGTTGAATTTTGTTTATTTTGCTTTCTAGAGTTTAACCCTGAAGGAGAAAGTAACGACATTGAAGTTTAAAGAGAAATCTTCTGAGGATCCAGCTAGCTACAAAAATTTGCTGTTTTGGATGGTTCGGCTCATCCATGCAGATCCTATGCTTATGCTGAACGTACGCTCCTCCTAATTATTACTGTATTTGAATAACTGAATAGAAGCAACAAACCGTCTAATTTACTTATATGGCCAACAGAATCAAGGAAAAGCTGGACATGAAATTCAAAGTTCAACTTTAGAGCTTATCAATGGATTGGTTTCTTTGGTTCATCAAACGTCAATGCCAGATGTTGCTCAAGAAGCCATGGAAGCCCTCCTTGTTTTGCATAGGCCAGAGAAAATTGAGATGTGGAATCCTGAAGCACCCATCAATACTTTTTGGGATGTTTCGTCTCAAGTATGAGTTTTTTCTTTTTTGAGATGCACCAGACACCAATACTTTTAACAATGATCTTTTTCAGGTATATTATATTTTTTTAAATGAATGTATATTTTTTTTAGGTTCTATTCTCTATATCTCAAAAGCTGATTCAACATCTCATAGTAAACTACACAGATATCTTAAAATGGTTGAGAGAAATCTTGTTGTGTCGAAATGCGTTCTTGTCGCGACATAAAGATTACGCAAATGTGGGCAGCCATATAGCTATTTGTCGACAAGCACATATAAAACTAGAGGTGGCATTTTGTTTTTCATTGTAGTGTGCAAATTTTAGATGAACGGAAGTATTTATACGCTTGTCATGAATTTGTTCAGGTCGTGTTCTTTATGTACCTATGGAGCATCGACATGGAAGCAGTTCCTATCGCCATGTCATGTTTCGCTCTGCTCTGTGAAGAAGCGGATATACGTTGTGGTGCTGATGAAATGACAGTTACCTGTTTGCTACCTAATTATACGGTCTACTTAGAACTTGCATCCGCATCTACAGTGATGACCACAGGTACTAACTTTTTCAATATCAATAATTTATTAGTAGTCGTCTATGTTTGTCTTCTTTCGGTCTTTAAAATGCTTGAAAGTAAAGTATGTGAGCATTGAATATTTTGCATTCACTTTCAATGCAAAGCTCACCAGGATTCTAGAGTATATTGTCGTGAACATCATCAAGGTAACAGCTGACCGAGAGTCAATATGGGAACTATTCAATTTTACCGTGTTTCTAACAAAGCACTCATAGATTAACTCTATTATTTGAGCACAGTTGACATTTGTGATCAAGCCACTTTTATTTTTATTTTCTAGGACGAGCTGCCTTGCAAAAACGAATTATGAGCTTACTAAGAAAAATAGAGCATTGTACTACAGGTGTTTACAGGTACCAGCTCTAGCACTAGCAAATCTTTTCTGAATCTAGAACAAAATATTTGGCTGATCGCTATATGCATGTTGTATTCACCTTCACCTCCTGTAGGCATGGG
>Ga0210040_10002119_pt1 | contig 28527 bp, 33 predicted proteins | sample CryGeyCG12114_NA_FD_185462 | JGI IMG/M metagenome (GOLD analysis project Ga0210040, IMG submission 185462) | Groundwater microbial communities from aquifer - Crystal Geyser CG19_WC_8/21/14_NA (SPAdes) (version 2) | ecosystem: Environmental > Aquatic > Deep subsurface > Groundwater | place: USA... | reverse complement strand
CGACAAAGCCTATGACAGCAATGCTTTGCGCGCGGTGATCGCCGGAATGGGCGCCGAAGCGGTGATCCCGTCGAACCCATCCCGCAAGCTCGCCATCCCGCACGATGCCCTTGCCTATAAACACCGCAACCGAATCGAACGATGCTTCAGCCGCCTCAAGCACTTCCGCCGCTTCGCCACCCGCTACCATCGGCGAACCATCCACCTCAGCGGCTTCGTCCACCTCGCCGCCGCCATGATCTGGCTCCGCTGAATGTCGATCCGCCCTAGAGCTGCGCGCCCTTGGCGGCCCATGCGGCCATCTCACCATCAGCGATCGTCAGCGATACGCGCCAGCAATCGCTACGGCGCAGGATGTAGACATGCTCCCACTCGGCAACGAGTTCGTCGCCTTCTCCGCGCATACGGTATGCCATGCGGGCTTGCGCAACGTTCGGGAAGAGTTCGGCTGCGGAAAGCAGCTCTCCCTCGGGCTGCACGACGCCTTGCTGACGATAGAAAGCCATCAGCTTGACGCAATGATCGCGAAACGCCTGCCGCTCCATGGCAAAGTTGCCGGTCGGGGACGGGAACAGGCCAACTTCGTCCCAAAGGCCGCTGAGCGCGTCGGCATCGTTGCGGGCGAATGCATCGACATACTCGGCAAAGAACGCCGCGATTTCCTCATCAAAAGCCATATGTATCCTGACCGGTACCGAGTGTGCCTGTTCAGGCCGCCGCAGCGGCTTCAAAGAGGCGGACGCGCGCCTCGACGAGCTGTGCCTTGACGATATCGTTGAAGGCCATCATGGGATTGGCTTCTGCGAGCCTCCCGATCTTCATCCAGAACTCGGCCTGCGCGTTGATGGACCGGCACATGACCGTACTGGCCCGCCGAGCTTCCCCGTGTAGCTCGTCGTCGATCTTCACGATGCCCATCGAGCGTTCCTCCAGCAACGGACCATATGGACCGCTTATGATTCGCATTTCACACGTCAACGGTGAATGTGATCGGTAAGCAGTGCCGGTTCTTTGCCGATTAGGACTCAAAACCCAATCAGCGGGTTGAGGTGGAGCGGCTTTCCTGATTCACTGCGGCGTGGATCATGGGAGGTGCGGGCATGGCGCTGTTCCGGTTGTCGGACGAGGCGTGGTTGGCGATCGAGCCGCACTTGCCCAGGAACCAGCCCGTGCCCGGCGCGTGGATGACCGGCGGGTGATCTCCGGCATACTGCATGTGCTGAAGGTGGGTTGCCGCTGGTGTGACCGCCCGACCGAGCACGGGCCGTCCACGACGGTGTACAACCGGTTCGACCGTTGGCCGCACCGGAGCTTCTGGCTCAAACTGCTCGACGCGCTGGTCGGTGTCGGCGATGTGACGAAGAGCACCGCGATCGACAGCACCTACGTCAAGGCACAGCGTGCGGCATTTGGCGCAAAAGGACGCCCTCGGCGCAGGCGACCGGCCGCTCGCGCGGCTGGACGACCAAGGTCCACGCGCTCACGGACGTCATCGGCCGCCCCTATGCGCTGATGCTCACCGCCGGCAACGTGAGCGACATGAAGGCCGCTCCAGCGCTTCTCCAGCGTGCCGGGCGCATGCGCTACCTGCTTGCCACCAAGGCCATGACGCTGACCAATTGCGGCGCTCGCTGGGAGAGGGAGGCGCTGTCCCGGTCATCCCTGGCCGCCGAACCGCAAGCGCACCTGTTTCATCCCGGCATTTGGTGGTGCAGTTTGCTGTGCAGCGGGTTGGGTCATTTTGCCCACGACGTCGACGAGGTGCTGCCGAAGCTGGTCGTGGCTGTCGTGGTGGCAGCGCTTGACCGTTGCCTGCTTGATAGTCCGGTTCTGCCGTTCGACCTGACCTGTCCCATAGTGCATCCTTCCAGGCATACGCCGATGATGCACCACCAAATGCCGGGATCAAACAGGCAGGACGGAGCCACGCCCCGCGATCATGTCGGAGCCGTATCGGGAGAAGGCGCCGTCTATCCCGACGGGCGGCATCGTAAAGGTCGGCGGCGTTTTCCGTTGATCAGCAGCAGTTTCTGGTTCGGGGCAAGGTCGCGCAGCGTTGCGGCACACGCCCAGTCGGTGCCGTAATCGGCACGGAGCGGTCGGCTAGGATGCGAACGGGCACGCGGCTGCCGGTGACGACCTGTTTGCCATCCGGTCTTGGTTCGCCGTGATCGGCCCGGGGGGCGGCTGCGCAACGGCAGGCGAGCGATCGCCAGCGACGCCCCCGCCGCCGATTGCAGCGCGTGGTTGACAGAGGCCCACGGCTCGCTTAGCTGCGCTGCTTCATCTCGCCGGGCGTGCTCGTGCGAGGTACATGCATTTGGGAAGTGACAACAGCCATGTTCGCAATCGTGCGCACGGGCGGCAAGCAGTACCGCGTCGCCGCCGGAGACAAGATCGTCATCGACAAGATCGATGGCGAGGCCGGGGCGTCGATCACGCTGGGCGACGTTCTGCTCGCCGGCGAGGGGTCGGACCTGCGCTCGGTGGAGGGCCTGACGGTTGCCGCCGAAATCATCGCCCAGGCGAAGGGCGAAAAGGTGATCGTGTTCAAAAAGCGTCGCCGCCACAACTATCGCCGCCGCAACGGCCATCGCCAGCAGCACACGATCCTGAAGATCGTCAGCGTCGGCGGCCAGGGCCAGCAGGCAAGCCAGCAGCAGGCGGCCGACACCGCCCCGGCCGCGCAGGCGTAAGGAGTAGAACGAGATGGCACATAAGAAAGCAGGCGGTTCGTCGCGCAACGGTCGCGACTCGGCCGGTCGTCGCCTTGGCGTCAAGAAGTTCGGTGGGCAGGAAGCGGTCGCCGGCAACATCCTGGTGCGTCAGCGCGGCACGAAATTCTATCCGGGTGCGAACGTCGGCATGGGCAAGGACCATACCCTGTTTGCGCTGGTCGACGGGCGCGTCGCGTTCCATGAGGGCAAGCTTGGCCGCAAGTTCTGCTCGGTAGAGATGATGGCGCAAGCCGCCGAATAACATCGGGCAGCCAGCCGGGTTGCCCACCAGGGCGACCCGAGTTCCGACAAACGGAACCGAACCAATCAAGGGAGGCGGGTCACCCTGTCTCCCTTTTTTCGTGCTCCCCTCACCCATGTCGTTGTGCCGTCACGCCGACGGCGTAGCGACGCGACGAGGAGCAGGCGAATGTTCGCGCGAACAGCCAGATTGACGCTGAGGCCCGGTTGGCCTGAAGATGCGCCCGCTTTGACGGCGGCGATCGCCCACGAACAGGTGGTGCGCATGACGTCGCGCGTGCCGTGGCCCTACGGATTGAGCGACGCGGAAGCGTTCCTGGCGCACCCCGCCGATCCGCATCACCCGGTCTGCCTGATCACCGCCCATCCCGCGCCGGGGGAAAGCCCCGAGCTGGTCGGCGGCGTCGGCCTGTACGACGCGGACGGCGCGCATGACCTGGGCTATTGGCTGACCCCTCGCGCCTGGGGGAAGGGCTATGCCACCGAAGCCGCCCGCGCGATGCTGGCACACGCACGCCATGGCCTGGCGCTCGCTCGCGTGCAGGCAGGGCACTTCAGCGACAACCCGGCTTCGGGACGGGTCCTTCGCAAGCTGGGGTTCCTGCCGACGGGCGAGATGGCCTATCCGTCGCTGGCGCGCGGCGGGGCGGCGCCGACACAGCGATACGAGGTGAGCCTGACGCAGCCCACGATGCTGGTCGCCGTCTGACCACTGGGCCTGACCACTGGGCCTGACTGCCCCGCCTGACCGCCACGGTTGCCTTCCGCCGCCAAACCGCCGACAGCCGCCGCATGTCGCTTGCCGCCCTGCCCGTTCGTCGCCGCCTGAGCCCGGAAGCGTCGCGCGATGCCGCGCTGGAGGCCGCGCGCGCGCTGCTGATCGAGCACGGCCCGCAAGCGGTGACGCTGAAGGCGGTGGCGGCTCGGGTCGGGCGTACCCATGCCAATCTGCTTCACCATTTCGGCTCTGCCGAGGGGCTGCAACAGGCGCTGATCGCCCGGATGGCGGGAGCGATCACCTCGACCATCCGCGACGCGGTGCTGCGCGCGCGACAGAGCGGCGGTGGCCCGGTGCAGGGTGCGCGTGACGTGGTCGACCTGGTGTTCGACGCGTTCGGCCGCAACGGCGCCGGCGCGCTCGCCAGCTGGATGATCCTGTCGGGCAACGAAGATGCGCTGGACCCGATCCTGACCGCCATCCACGACCTGGTCGACGAACTGGCGGAAGACCTCGCCCCCGACGAGCGCCCGATCCGGGAGGAAACATTGCAGCTGGTGCTGACCGCGTTGGGTGATGCGCTGCTCGGCGCACCCATGGCGCGGGCGCTGGGGCTGCCGCGCGAGAAGGCACGCGACATCGCGGTGGCCGCGCTGCTTGCGCCCAAGGGTTGACCACCGGAGGGTGACCCGCGCCGCCGCCTGCGCTAGACACCGGCGATGCATTTCCTCGACCAGGCCAAGATCTACGTCAGCTCGGGCTCTGGCGGCCCCGGTGCCGTCAGCTTTCGGCGCGAAAAGTTCATCGAATATGGCGGGCCCGACGGCGGCAACGGCGGCAAGGGCGGCGACATCGTGTTCGAAGCGGTGGCCGGCCTCAATACGCTGATCGACTTTCGCTACACCCAGCATTTCCGGGCGCCGCGCGGGCAAGGCGGCTCCGGTTCCAACCGCACCGGCGGCGGCGGCGACGATCTCGTGATCAAGGTGCCGCTCGGCACGCAGGTCCTATCCGAAGACCGCGAGGAGGTGCTGCTCGACTTCACCCGCGTCGGCCAGCGCGAGGTGTTCCTGCGCGGCGGCGACGGCGGCCGCGGCAATGCGAGCTACAAGACCAGCACCAACCGCGCGCCGCGCCAGCACGGCACCGGCTGGCCATCGGAGGAAGCCTGGGTCTGGCTGCGGCTGAAGCTGCTTGCTGACGCGGGGCTGGTGGGACTGCCCAACGCGGGCAAGTCGACCTTCATTAACCAGGTCACCAACGCGCAGGCCAAGGTCGGCGAATACGCCTTCACCACCACTCGCCCGCAATTGGGCGTCGTCCGCCACAAGGGCCGCGAGTTCGTGATTGCGGACATCCCCGGGCTGATCGAGGGCGCTGCGGAAGGCGCTGGGATAGGCGACCGGTTCTTAGGGCATATCGAACGGTGCCGCGTGCTGCTGCATCTGGTAGACGCGCAGGACGCCGACGTCGCCGAAAGCTATCGCATCGTCCGCGACGAGCTCGACGCCTATGGCGCGGGCCTCACCGACAAACCGGTGGTGGTGGCGCTCAACAAGATCGACACGCTGGACGACGAACTGATCGCCGCGCTGTCGGCCGAGCTGGCGGATGCGAGCGGCGCGGACGTGATCCCGATCTCCGGCGTCAGCGGCGTCGGCATCGATTGGGCGCTCGACCGGCTGATCGAGGCGATCCCGGCGGCCGAACCGGTCGCGGACGAGGACGGCCGCGCGGACACGATCGAATGGTCGCCGGTCTGAGGGTCGGGCTGGCGGTGGACGTCCGGTTTCGCCAACAGCAGACATTGCGCCCGTTGCCCATGTGATCGCATCCGTGCGCGACAATGCGGTGTGCCCGGATGTCGCGGCAGCCGGTTCCAACGGCCGCGGAGCGGGGCAGCGCTGCTTCTGCATTGTCGGGCGCAGAAACAGCGAGCCGACGCCAACGCTGTTGGCCTTCGCCCGGCCATCGCGCTAACCCATCGCCGATGCCTCTCTTCCCTCCCGCCTCCTGTTCGCGCCTCGTCGTCAAGATCGGGTCGGCGTTGCTGGTCGATGCCGAGGGCGGCGTGCGGCGGGCGTGGCTGGAGGGGATCGCCGCCGACGTCGCCGCCCGCGCGCGCGATGGCCAGCAGGTCGCGATCGTGTCCTCCGGCGCGATCGCGCTCGGGGCACGGCGGCTGCGTCTCGCCAAGGGTGGGCGCGCCAGCCTGGAGGACGCGCAGGCGGCCGCTGCCGTCGGGCAGATCGAACTGTCGCGGGTGTGGGCGGAGGTCCTCGGCGCTGAGGACGTCACCGCCGCGCAGATGCTGGTGACGCTGGACGACCTGGAGGACCGCCGCCGCTACCTCAATGCCGCCGCGACGCTCGACCGGCTGCTCGCCTTGCGCGTGGTGCCGGTGCTCAACGAGAATGACAGCGTCGCGACCGAGGAAATCCGCTTCGGCGACAACGATCGGCTCGCCGCGCGGGTGGCGCAGGCGGCGGGCGCGCAAGGCGTGGTGCTGCTCAGCGACGTCGACGGGCTCTACGACCGCAACCCCGCGCTGCCCGGCGCCAGCCACCTGCCGGTCGTGGAGCGGATCGACGTGGACATCGAAGCGATGGCCGATCGCGGCTCTGCCTCCGGCATGGGATCGGGCGGCATGGTATCGAAGATCGCCGCGGCGCGGATCGCCAATGCCGCGGGCGCGTCGCTCGCCATTGCATCGGGGCGAATCGACCGGCCGCTCTCCACCCCTGCCCGCCACACGCTGTTCGTGGCCGAGAAAAGCGCACCGGCGCGCAAGGCGTGGCTGGCTGGCGGCCTCACCTCGCGCGGCTCCGTGCATGTCGATGCCGGCGCGGTGCGGGCGCTAGCGGGCGGAGCGAGCCTGCTCGCCGCCGGCGTGACTCGGCTGGAGGGACGCTTCAACCGCGGTGACCTGGTGAGCATCGAAGGGCCGGCCGGCCCATTCGCCCGCGGCCTGATCGAATATGACGCAGAGGATGCGGCGCGGCTGCTCGGCCGGCGGTCGGAGGACCATCCCGCGATCCTCGGCTATGCGCCGCGTGCTGCGCTGGTCCACCGCAACCACCTGGCGCTGCTGTGAGCGTGCTGGCGGTCACCGGCGGCACAGGGTTTGTCGGCAGTCACCTGATCGACCGGGCGATCGCGGCGGGTCACCACGTGCGCGCGATCACCCGGCGGGCACAGCCGCAGCGCCCGGGCGTTACCTGGATCGACGGCTCGCTGGAGCGGCCCGACAGCCTTGCCCGCCTGGTCGAGGGCACCGACGCAGTAGTGCATGTCGCGGGCGTGGTCAGCGGCGCGGACCGGGCGGGCTTTGCCGCGGGCAACATCGCGGGCACCGCCGCCGTGATCGCGGCGGTCACTGGCGCGGGTGTGCAGCGCTTCGTCCACGTGTCGTCACTGGCCGCGCGCGAGCCGCACCTGTCGGACTACGGCTGGTCGAAGCGCGAGGCCGAAGCGCTGGTGGAGGCGAGCGATCTCCGCTGGACGATCGTGCGCCCGACCGGCGTCTACGGCCCCGGCGACATGGACATGCGCGACATGTTTCGCATGGCACGATGGGGCCTCGCGCTGCTGCCCCCGCCCGGCCGGGTGTCGGTGATCGCGGTGGAGGATCTCGCCCGACTGCTGCTGGTGCTGGCGGAGCAGCCGGGCCCGCGCGCCGTGCTGGAGGCGGACGACGGCAGTGCCGGCTACTCGCACGTGGCGCTTGCCCGGATGATCGGCGAGGCGGTGGGACGGCGGCGGATCCTCGCGCTGCCCCTGCCCCGCCCGCTGCTGGCGGCCGGGGCGCGCCTCGACAGCCTGGTGCGGGGAGTGGGCGCCAAGCTCACCGCAGACCGCGTCGGTTACCTCAGCCACCCGGACTGGACAGCCGACCCCGCACTGCGCCCGCCGCGCTCACTGTGGTCGCCCGCAACCCCGACGCGCGACGGCCTTGCCGCCACCGCGCGGTGGTATCGCGCCCAAGGGCTGCTATAGCCGTCGCATCACCGCCGCATTCGGCTGCCACCAGGACGTATCATGAGCGATCGCCAATCCATTCTCGACACCGTTTCGGCGCAGATCGAGCCGTTCAACAAGAAGGGCGTCGCGATCACCGAAGCGACCACGTTCCAGCACGATCTGGAGTGGGATAGCCTGACCGTGATGGATTTCGTGGCGGCGATTGAGGACGAGTTCGACATCATCATCACCATGAACATGCAGGCCGAGATCGAGACCGTCGGCCAGCTGGTCGACGCGGTTTCGAAGCTCAAGGGCTGAGCCGATGACGGAAACCGGCCTTCAGCCAGAGGCGCTGTCGCTCGATCCGGCGCCGGTGGCGGCCGCCAATGTTCCCGGGCGGGACTTGATGAGCAAGTTCGATCCACTGATCGCGGAGCGCCAGAAGCTGCTCGACAGCGGCGTCATCGATCCCTTCGCGATCGTCATGGAACGCGTGCTGTCGCCGACGGAGGCGGTAATCAGCGGACGCGAGACGATCCTGCTCGGCACCTACAACTACATGGGCATGACGTTCGACCCCGACGTCATCGCCGCCGGCAAGGCCGCGCTCGACCAGTTCGGCTCGGGCACCAACGGCAGCCGGATGCTCAACGGCACCTTCCGCGACCATGTCGACGCCGAAGCGGCGTTGCGCGAATTCTACGGCACCAGCGGCGCGATCGTCTTCTCGACCGGTTATCAGGCCAATCTCGGCATCATCTCGACGCTCGCCGCCAAGGGTGAGTACGTGATCCTCGACGCCGACAGCCATGCCTCGATTTACGACGGCTGCGCGCTCGGCAATGCGGAGGTCGTCCGCTTTCGCCACAATTCGGTGGAGGACCTGGACAAGCGGCTCGGCCGCCTGCCCCGCGAGCCGGGCAAGCTGGTGGTGCTGGAAGGCGTCTATTCGATGCTCGGCGACATCGCGCCGCTGAAGGAGATGGTCGCGGTCGCCAAGAAGCACGGAGCGATGGTGCTGGTCGATGAGGCGCATTCGATGGGCTTCTTCGGTCCCAACGGCCGTGGCGTGTACGAAGATCAGGGCCTTGGCGATCAGGTCGATTTCGTGGTCGGCACCTTTTCCAAGTCGGTCGGCACCGTGGGCGGATTCTGCGTGTCGAACCATCCCAAGTTCGAGGCGGTGCGGCTTGCCTGTCGACCCTATATCTTCACCGCCAGCCTGCCGCCCTCGGTCGTGGCAACCGCCGCCACCTCCATCCGCAAGCTGCGCCATGCGCACGACAAGCGGGCGCAACTATGGGCCAACGCTCGACAATTGCATGGCGGCCTGACCGAACTCGGCTTCCGCCTCGGCACCGCCACGGCCGACTCCGCGATCGTCGCGGTCATCCTGGAGGATCAGGAGCAGGCGGTCGCCATGTGGCAGGCGCTGCTCGAGGCCGGGCTGTACGTCAACGTGGCGCGTCCACCCGCGACGCCTGCCGGCACCTTCCTGCTGCGCTGCTCGCTTTGTGCCGAGCACACGTCGGCGCAGCTCGACACGGTGATCGGGATGTTCGCCGATGCAGGCCGCGCGGTGGGCGCGATCGGCTGAGCTGCGCTGCCGGAAAGGGCTGACGGCCCGGCGCCACTCGGCTAGAGCGGCGACAACGCCCAGCCCTTTCGAGCCCTCCGCGCCATGAACTCCCTCGACCGATACATGGCCCGGCTGATCGCGGTGCCGCTGTTCTCAACGCTGCTGATCGCGGCGGCACTGCTGGTGCTCGACCGCATTCGCCGCTTGTTCGATTTCGTCGCAACACAGGGCGGCCCGATCAGCGTGGTGTGGCGGATGCTCGCCAATCTGCTGCCCGAGTATCTTGGGCTCGGCATCCCGATCGGGCTGATGCTCGGCATCCTGCTCGCCTTTCGCCGCCTCGCCACCTCGTCGGAGCTCGACGTGCTGCGCGGCGTCGGCATGAGCTACACGCGGCTGTTGCGGGTTCCGTACCTGTACGCTGTGGTGCTGGCGCTGCTCAACATCGCCATTGTCGGCTTCGTCCAGCCGCAGGCGCGCTATTATTACGAGCAGCTGCGGTTCGAGCTGCGCACCGGCGCGCTCGGCGCCTCGATCAAGGTGGGCGAATTCACCCATCTCGGGAACCGCATGACGCTGCGAATCGAGAGCAGCCGCGAAAAGGGGCGCGACCTGTCGGGCATCTTCGTCCACGCACAGACCGCCAAGGGCGACTGGATCGGCGTCACCGCCGATCGTGGCCAGTTCCTGGCCACCGACGACCCCAACGTGATCATCTTCCGCCTCACGAACGGCACGCTGATCCACAACCGGACGGAGTTCCGGACGCCGCGCGTGCTCACCTTCTCCAGCCATGACCTGCCGATCGACCTGCCCAAATTCGAATCTTTCCGCCAGCGCGGCGGCCGCAACCTGGAGTTCACGCTGCCCGAACTGGCGCGGCTCGGCCACAAGGCGGCAACCCGCGAGGAGCGCAGCTCCAGCCGCGCCGAGTTCCATTTCCGGCTGGCGGAGGTGGTGTCGATGTTCCTGCTGCCGCTGCTCGCGGTGGCGCTGGGGGTGCCGCCCAAGCGATCCTCGTCGGGATTCGGCGTGATCCTCGCGATCGTGATGATCGTCACCTATCACAAGGTGAATCAGTATGCCGCGTCCGTCGCGACGCTGGGCCGGATCGATCCGCTGCTGGCGTTGTGGGTGCCGTTTGCGATGTTCGCGGGGCTGGTGTTCTGGATGTATTACACCATCGCCTATGTGCCGGGCGGCCAGCCGATCGGCGCCCTCGAGCGCGTGTTCTCCAAGATCGGCAAGGCGATCATGCGCTATCTGCCCGGTCGCCGCCGCCTCAAGGACCAGCCGGCATGACCCTGCCCAGCTTCTTTCCCTCGCGGGTGGTCGCCATTTACATGGCACGACTGTTCCTGGTGCGCACCTTCGGCATCCTGGCGGTGCTGGTACTCGTTCTTCAGGCGCTCGACCTGCTCAGCGAATCGGGGCGGATCCTTGCTCACCCGGGGAATGGCGACGCGCAGGTGTGGCAATATGTCAGTCTGCGCGTGCCGCAGATCATTGCCACCTTTCTTCCCTTTTCGGTGCTGCTCGGCACCATCCTGACGCTGATCACCATGAACGCCAACAGCGAGGTGATCGCGCTGAAGGCGGCGGGGCTGTCGGCGCATCAGGTGCTGGCGCCGCTGCTGCTCGCCAGTCTCGGCGTGGCGGCTGCGTCCTTCTGGTTCAACGACCGGGTGGTCGCGCGGGCCACGGCGACGCTGGACCAGTGGCAGAAGGTCGAATACGGGACGCTGCCCATCGACCGGGGTGATCGCTCCAACGTCTGGGTGCGCGATGGCGACGACCTGATCGAGGTGGACCAGATCAAGGGCCGCGGCAACGATGCGCAACTCGGCGGCATCACGCTGTACGATCGAACCGGCGGCAACCTGGTCGCGATCACGCGGGCACCGCACGGCCGCCGCGACGGCGACGGCTGGCTGATCGGCCCCGCCACCCGGTTTATCGTGGCCAGCGGGCACCTTCAACAACTGGGAGAGACGCGCATCGCGGAGGGCGTTCGCCCCGATCAGTTCACCCTATCCACCGTCGATGCCGATGGGCTGTCGTTCGGTGCCCTGCGCAGCGCGATCAACGATCTCGCCGATGCCGGGCGCCCGACCAAGGCGCTGGAGGGGTCATTGTGGCACAAGCTGTCGGGGCCGCTGTCGTCGGTGCTGATGCCGCTGCTCGGCGCTGTTGCGGCGTTCGGCATCGCCCGGTCAGGCAAGCTGTTCGTTCGCGCGGTGATCGGCATGGGGCTCGGCTTCTTGTACTTCGTGGCCGACAATTTCGCGTTGGCGATGGGCAATCTCGGCGCCTATCCGCCGTTCCTCGCCGCCTGGGCGCCGTTCCTGCTGTTCCTGCTGATCGGCGAAGCGGTGCTGATCCGCTCGGAGGAATAGCCGCCGGCGCTCAGCGTGGTCGGAGCGTGCCGCCGACGATCTTTGCGACCAGCCCCGGCAGGCCGGCATAGCTTGCCTTGTGATAGGGGGAGGCGCGATCGATCGCCGCCGTGATCCGCCGATGCGCCTCACCTAGCGAATGGTAGGGCAAGCCCGGCAGCAGGTGGTGCAGCGCATGGTAGCGCAGCCCGACCGGCGCCCACAGCGCGGGCAGCAGCGCCGGCGGCGGCACGTTGACCGAATCGAGATACTGCGCCGTGACCGACATCTGCTCGCCATCGTTCTCCCACAGGTGGGCGACCAGCGTGCGGACCTGGTTGAGCACGGCGACCGCCGACGCGATCCCCATGGCGATGGCGAATGCCCGCAACGGGATCACGCCAGTGGCGACCATCGCCACCACCACGATCGCCCACAGGCTCGCCAGCGTCTCGATGCGGTGCCAGTACCGGCGCGCCTCACCCTCGGGCATGCGGCGGCGGAAGCTGGGGTTGATCGCGAGTGCCGAATAGCGCTCGACCACCGCCTTGCGCAGCGCGGGCACGACCACCGACAAGGGCGACAGCACGGCGTAGCGGAACAGCAGCGCAACCGGCGCGAGGGCCGAGATCACGATAAACAACGGCAGCGTCCACGGCTTCATCAGCGCGAGCGGCAGATACTCCGGATCCTCGCTGGTGCCGTAGCGGGTCTTGGCGTGGTGGAGGTTGTGCACGCCTTCGTACATGAAGGACGGGATCAGCATGGGGATGCCGACCAGCGCGTTCCAGCCATGGCGAAAGCCGCGCATCCCTGCGTGCTTCATGTGGCTGACTTCGTGGATGAAGCTCATCGCCCGGTAGAGAGCCAGCACCGACACCACGCCTGCGGCGATCGCCAGGCCCGTTGACTGCACGCTCGCCGCCGCCACCAACGCGGCATAACCGACAAGCGCCGATGCGCCCAGATCGAGCCAGTAGACGCGCGGCCTTGGCGCAACCAGGTCGCGGGTCAGCTCGGCCGCCGTGCGCAGCATCGCCTTGTCATCGGCAACGCGCAGCTTGGCGCCCGGCGTGGCGGCAGCAGCGGCGGCGTTGCCGCGAACAAAGGCGAGTGAACTGTTCATGGTGCGATCCATAGCTCCAAGATAATGGCCACAGCGTGGCATTTACAGGTGGGCGCGGCGGCCCTGTCTGACGGAAAGGTCACTCGCCATGATCGGTTTCGGCGGTTACGGCGTAGGCAGTTCATGCAAGGGGATGCCATGCCCGACCTTTCCATTCGCCCCGTCCAGACCAAGAGGGACCGCAAGATCTTCGTGGATCTGCCCTTCCGCCTCTACAGGGACGATCCCTATTGGGTGCCGCCGCTCAAGGGCGAAGCGCTGGGGCTGATCACGCCCGAAAAGAACGGCTGGTTCAGCCATGCCAAGGCGCAGCTGTTTCTGGCGGAGGAAGGCGGCCGCGTGGTGGGGCGCATCTCCGCGCATATCGACACGCTGGCCTTGACCATGCCCGCGGAGCAGGGCTTCGGTCCCGGCGTCGGCCAATGGGGGCTGATGGACGCCGAGCGCGAGGACATCTTCCAGGCGCTGCTTTCCAAGGCGGAAGGCTGGCTGCGCGAGCAGGGCATGAGCCGGGCGCTGGGCCCGATCAGCATGTCGATCTGGGAAGAGCCGGGCCTGCTGACGCAAGGGTTCGACCATTCCCCAACGATCATGATGGGCCATGCCAAGCCAGAATATCAGGGCTGGATCGAGCGCGCCGGCTACACACCGGTGAAGCAGCTCCTCACCTATGACCTCGACATCACCCAGGAGTTCCCGCCGATCGTCAAGCGGATCATCAAGTCGGGCGAGAACAACCCGCGCATTCGCGTGCGCGAGGTGGACAAGACCAAGTTCGATCAAGAAGCCGCGATCATTCTCGGCATCCTCAACGATGCGTGGTCGGACAACTGGGGCTTCGTGCCGCTCACCGAACCCGAGATCAAGGATGTCGGCGTCAAGCTGAAGCCGATCGTGTTCAACGACCTGATCCGCATTGCCGAGCTGGACGGCAAGCCGGTGGCATTCATGATCACGCTGCCCGATCTCAATGAGCCGATCAAACCGCTGGGTGGCAGCCTGCTGCCGTTCGGCTGGGCCAAGCTGCTGCTGTGGCTACGCAAGCCCAAGGCGACCACCATGCGCGTGCCGCTGATGGGCGTGGTCAAGGAGCTGCAATCGTCACGCATGGCGAGCCAGCTCGCCTTCATGATGATTGAGTATATCCGCCGCGCATCGGTGGAACATTATGGCGCCAGCCGCGGCGAGATCGGCTGGATCCTGGAGGATAACCAGGGGATGCGCTCGATCGCCGAGACGATCCAGAGCCGCGTCAACAAGGTGTACCAAATCTACGAACGCGCGCTCTGAAAACGCGCCTTCAGAACAGGATCGCGCCGCCGGTGACCAGCCGCACGTCCGGTGACGTGCGGTTGAGCCCCGCCACTGCCAGCACGTCGAACTGCACGGTCTTGCGCGGCTGAAACGCCAGTGACAGCGCCGCCAGCGAATGCGTCTCATGACCCTCGGGGTCGTTGTCACGCTCCAGCGACAGCTCGGCGGTGGCGGTGAGCTTGTCGGATAGATCGTAGCCGAGGCCGAGGATACCGCTGTAGGCGAAGTGCCGGCCGTCGCCGTCCTCGTCCACCGCGGCGTCGCCCTCGCCGGTGAACTGAAGGTTGAGCTTATCACTGAGGTCGTAGCTCACCGGCAGCACCACCCCCGCACCCCAATCGCCTGCCCCTACCCCGCTGTGGCCGACCGGCAGGGTCACCTGCGGCTGGATGCCGAAGGACAGGCCGGAGCCATCGGGGCTGCGCAGGTTCTGCCGGAGCGCGAGCGTGACGTCACCGACGCCGTTCGCCACGTCCACTGCGCCTGTCGCCTTGTCGCGGGTGCGGACGTGGCCGAACGCGGTCCAGCCGACCTGCACCTCGGTACTCGGCGACACGCCAATCCGGGCCAGCAGGTCACCGGCAACCACGCGGTCCTCACGCTGATCGCGTGTGTCGTCCAACTGCCAGTCGAACGCAGAATATTCGAACTGCACCTGTCCCGGCTCTGTCGTGCAGGCGGACGCGCCAAGGCTCGGGCGGGTCGGGCAGAAGCGCGGGTCGCCCTGCTGGGCCGCAACCGGCGTTGCCGCCATCAGGCCCAAGGCCGCGAACGTAAGGCGCTTCATCGCAACTCCACCCATGTTGGAGCGTGATCGCTCGCCTTCTCGCGGCCGCGATACGCCCTGTCGACGCCCCCCTCGACCAGCCGGTCGGCGGCTTGCGGGCTGAGCAGCAGGTGATCGATACGAAAGCCCGCATCGCGCTGCCACGCGCCCATCTGATAATCCCAGAAGGTCCACACGCCGCCGGCGGGCTGGCGGGTGCGGAGCGCATCGGTCCACCCCTGCGCCAGGACGCGGCGATACGCCTCGCGGCTTTCGGGCTGCATCAACGCATCCTCCGCCATGCGCGGCACGGAGTAGGTGTCGTCGTCGTTCGGGATGACGTTGTAGTCGCCGGCCAGCACGGCGGGCACTTCCTCGGCGAGCAGCGCACGCGCACGCGTCGCCAGCCGCTCCATCCAGCGCAGCTTGTAGTCGAACTTGGGGCCAGGCCGCGGATTGCCATTGGGCAGGTAAAGGGAGGCCACCACCAGCCCGTCCACGTCGCATTCCAGATAGCGGCTTTGGTCGTCCTCCGGCTCACCGCCGAGGCCGCGCTGCCGCTCCACCGGCGCCGATCCCTTGGCGAGCACCGCCACACCATTCCAGCTCTTCTGGCCATGCCACACCGCGCCGTAGCCCGCCGCCTCGATGTCGGCGAGGGGAAAGGTCTCGTCGCTGGCCTTCAGCTCCTGCAGGCACACCACGTCGGGCTGCGCCTCGACGAGATACTCCACCAGCCGCGGCAGTCGCGCCTTGATGCCGTTGACGTTGTAGGTGACGATCTTCAAGCGCGCCGGCTCAGATCGCGAAGCTTGAACCGCAGCCGCAGCCCGAGGCGGCATTGGGGTTCTCGACGCGGAACGCCGCGCCGCCCAGGGACTCCACGTAATCGACCAGGCATCCGCGCACCAGGTCGAGGCTCACCTGGTCCACCACCAGCCGCACGCCGTTGGTCTGCGCAACCGTGTCCTCCGCCTCCGGTGCGTCGGCGAAACCGAATCGGTACTGAAAGCCCGAACAGCCGCCGCCATCCACGCTGAGGCGCAGAATGGCGGGCTTCCCCTGGCGATCGGCGATCGCCGCGACGCGGGCTGCGGCGGCCGGACTGAGCGCGATCTCTGGAGCAAGCGTTGCCATGATCGGCAGATAGGCGCGCGCAGGCTGCAGGGCAACCTGCCCGAGCGTCGGGGTCAGCGGGCGATCAGTCCTGCGCCGCCGGCCCGTCGGTCGACACGGGGATCGCATGAACCGCGCGATCCTGTGCGGCGAGCAGGTAATCGGCGCTGGTCAGGAACGGCGCCGGGTTGACGGCATGGCCATCGATGCGAACCTCGTAGTGGAGGTGCGGGCCCGTGGACCGCCCAGTGGATCCCATGAGCGCGATCAGCTGCCCACGCACCACATGCGTGCCGGAGGCGACCAGCATGCGCGACAGGTGGCCATAGCGGGTGGCGATGCCCTTGCCGTGATCGATCTCGATCATGTTGCCATAGCCGCCGGAGCGCTCCGCATGATCCACCATCCCGTCGGCGGTGGCGTAGACCGGCGTGCCGACCGGGCCGGGAATGTCGACCCCCGCATGCATCGCGGCCGTGCCGCGGAAGGGATCGGACCGGATGCCGAAATTGCTGGTAAAGGCGAGCTTGGCGACGGGGTGAACCGAGGGGATGGAGATGGCGCCCTGAAAGGGACCGCCATCCAGCTTCTTCCAGGTCATGAACAGGCTGCGGAACTGCTGGTCCGCCTTGAGGTCGGACGCGGCCTCGACGCTGCCTGTTTCGATCAGCGGGCCGCCAGCGGCGGCACTGCCGGCGGTGGCAGCGTCAGCGCCGCGCGCCGCAGCGGGCGTCGCCTTTGCCATTGCCGGTCCCGCACTCGCCAGCAGCATCGCGGTTGCGCCGGCAGCCAGCATCCGCGACCGGAAGCTGGCGGTGGCTCGGGTGGTTACGCGCACGGCGGCGGCGGCAAGTTTATCAGGCATCAACACCCCACATGCTCGACTGCCAACGCCTGGCGGCGCCGGCATCCCTGTGTCCGTCGGCGAAACGGTGCCCCCACCCCACTTTCAGACGGGTTAACTAAAGCCGGATGATCTCCCGTCCGCAAGCGGCAGGTAGAAATCGCGCGTCAGGCCGGCAGCCTCTCGCGCCGAGTCGTTGAACGGGGGCTTGAGGGCCCCGCGGAAAAAGCGGGAAACCAGCTCCTGCCAGTGGTCCGCGGGGTTGATGTCGCGAGTCGCGCACGACCAGCCGAACCAGCGCGTGCCCGCCGACACGTGCCTGATCTCGTCGAGGTAGATGCGATGGAGGATGCGCGCGGTGGCCCGGTCGCCGGCCGCCTCGAACCGCGCCGCCGTCGCGGGCGTGACATCCAGCCCGCGCGCTTCCAGCACCATCGGCACCACCGCGAGCCTCGCCAGCGCATGGTGGCCTGTCGCGCCGGCGGCTTCCCACAGCCCGGCATGCGCGGGCAGCGCGCCATAGAAGCTGCCGAACGAGCGCAGCCGCCGCTCAAGCAGCGCATGGTGCATCGCCTCGTCGGCTCCGACGCCGATCCAGTCGTCAACAAAGCCGCGCGGGAACTCACCCCCGAACCGCGCCGCCATGTCGAACGCGAGGTCGATCGCCACGAATTCGATGTGCGCCAAGGCATGGATCAGCGCCAGCCGCCCCTTTTCGGAGCCGCCGCGGCCGCGCTTGGGCATGCGGTTCGGGGGCAGCAGCTCGGGAACGTCCGGTCGCGCCGGCTCCTCGGGCATGGCAACGTCAAAGCGGTGGTCGAGCAGGCCGCGCCGCCACGCCCGCGCCGTGGCGCGCGCCGCCTTGACCTTGGCCATCGGATCGCCCGCCGTCAGTACCGCTCGGCAGGCCGCGGCAATGCTCATTCCCGGCTCGATCACAAGGCCTGCGCCGCTGCCAGCACCGCCTCCGCGTGGCCGGCCACCCGGACCCGCCGCCACGCCTGCACCAGCCAGCCATCGCGCCCAAAGAGAAAGGTGGCGCGCTCGACGCCCATATAGGTCCGGCCATAGAGCGACTTTTCGCCCCACACGCCGAACGCGTCGCAGATGCTGCCATCGGTGTCGCTGGCCAGCATCACCGTCAACGCGTGCTTGGCCGCGAATTTGTCGTGGCTGGCAGGCGGGTCCTTGGAGATGCCAACCACGCTTACCCCCGTCGCGGCGAAGGCATCGGCGAGCCGGGAAAAGTCCTGCGCCTCCCGGGTGCATCCGGGCGTGTCGTTCTTGGGGTAGAAATAGACGGCCGCCGGCATGGGCAGCTCCGCCAGCGCGAGGATGCCGTCGTTCGCCAGCCGCGCCGTCAGTGGCGGCATCGCCGTTCCCAGTTCCACCCTTATCCTCCCGACACGCGCGCCCACTCGGCCTCGACCTCCTGACGGGTGGCGGCGAACCGTGCAACCAGCGCGTCCCAATCGGCAGCGCCCACAGCGGCGGCGATCAGTGCGCGGCTCGCCGGCGCGTCCGCAACGCCGTTGGGAGCGAGCAACCGCAGCGTCACCAGCAGCCTCGTCAGCAGGTCGTGCGCCTCCCGCAGTGACGGCGCGAGCAGCCCTTCAGCGATCAGCAGGTCGAGCGCGCGGCCGAGATCGGGATCGAAGCCGGCGCGGTGGACGAGCTGCACCAGATGAATCGCGAACTCCAGGTCGACCAGCCCGCCCGGCAGCAGCTTGGCATCAAGCGGGCCCTTCGGTGGCTTGTGCGCGGCCATGTCCGCACGCATCCGCGCCGCGTCGCCGACCAGCTCTCGACCGGGCCGCCCTTCGGCCAGCACTCCCGCGATCACCTCGCCCAGTGCCTGCCGTGCCGCGACGGAGCCGAACACTGGCCGCGCCCGCGTCAGCGCCATGTGCTCCCAGGTCCAAGCGTCTTCGCGCTGGTACCGGGCGAAGCTGTCCAGCGACACCGCCAACGGCCCCTGCGCGCCCGAAGGCCGCAGCCGCGTGTCGACCGGGTACAACGGCCCCGCCGCGGTGGGCACCGACAGCGCGGCCGTCACGCGCTGCGCCAGCCGATTGTAGTACAAGGTACCACCCAGCGGCTTGGCACCGTCGGACTGCTGCAGGAAGTCGCCGGTGAACAGGAACACCAGATCAAGGTCCGAGGCGTGCGTCAGCACGCCGCCGCCGAGCCGCCCAAGGGCAAGGATCACCAGCTCGCTCCCCGGCACCCGGCCATGCGCTTGCTCAAACTCGGCAACGGTCGCAGTCGCGATCACCTCGATCGCTGCGTCGGCGACTCGCGCGTAGCCGGCGGCCACGGCGAGCGGGTCGGCCGCGCCTGCGACGATCTGGGCGCCAAGGGCGAAGCGGGCCTCCCCCACGACCCGGCGCACATGGTCGAGCCGCTGGCCATAATCGGCGACGTCGCCCGCGCGCATCTGTTCGACAAGCGCCTCGACATCGCCGACCGCCTCCAACGCCGATGCATCGATCAGTCCGTCGAGCAACGAAGGACGCCGCGCCAGCTCATCCGCGAGCGGCGGCGCCAGGCCCAGGATCGCCGTCAGCAGCGAGGCCAGCGCCGGATGCGCCTCCAGCAGCCGGAACAGGTTCACCGCGCTCGGCAGCCGTTCCAGCAGCGCGTCCAGTCGTAACAACGCAGCGTGCGGATCGGGTGCGGCGGCCATCGCCGGGATCAGTGCCGGCAACGCCGCCTCCAGCGCTTCGCGCGCCGCCGCGCTGCGCAGGGCAGGGTAGCGCCCGCCCCGCCACGCCTCGATGCGCTGCCGCGCCATCGCAACATCGACAAAGCCCGCATCGAGCAATGCCGCATCCAGCGCCTCTGCCGCATCCGGCAGAGCTGCCGGCGCATCGTCATCCAGCGCATCGTACACGCGCGCCGCCCCGGCTACCGGCTGCCGCAGCAGGTCGAGCAGCGCCGCACCATCGCCCAGCCCATGCAGCCGTGCGACCCGGTCCAGCCCCTCCCCGTCCGGCAGCGTGTGCGTCTGACGATCGTCGATCATCTGCACGCGATGCTCGATCGTGCGCAGCAAGGTGTAGGCGCGCGACAGCTCGGCCGCCTCCTCCGCGCCGATCCAGTTCGCGGCGGCGAGGTGTTCCAGCGCGTCGCGCGTGGCAGGAGCCCGCAGGGCCGCGTCCCGGCCGCCGTGGATCAGCTGGTGAATCTGCGCATAGAATTCCACCTCACGGATGCCGCCGCGGCCGCGCTTGAGGTCGAAGCCCGGGCCGAACCGCTGGCCCGCGCCATAGTGGCTGCGAATGCGGCGGGAGATGCCCCTGATCTCCCCGATCGCGCCGAAATCCAGTGCCCGCCGCCAGACAAAGGGCCGGATCGCCTCCAGGAAGGCGGTGCCGAGCGCCCGGTCACCAGCCGCGGCGCGGGCGCGAATAAAGGCCGCGCGTTCCCAGGCGAGCGCCTGGCTCTCGTAGTAGCCGATCGCTGCCTCGACCGGCAGCGCGATCGGCGTTGCCTCCGGCGACGGGCGCAGCCGCAGGTCGACGCGCAGCACATAGCCATCGCCATCGCGCGCCTGCAGCAACTCGACCGCGCGGCGGGCGATCCGGACCGCCGCTTCCTGCGGCTCCTCGCGCGGGCGGTGCGGCAGCGTCTCGGGATCGAAGATCAGGATCGGGTCGATATCGGACGAATAGTTGAGCTCGCGGCTGCCCTGCTTGCCGAGCGCGATGGCCGCGAAACCCCGCGGCGGCGCGCCTGGGGTGCGCTCCTCGATCGCGGCGGCGATCGCGGTATCGAGGGCATGATCCGCAAAGTCGGTGAGCGCGTGCGTGACGGCGGTCAGGTCCAGCGCCCCCGCCAGGTCGCCGATCGCGACGTTGAGCGCCAAACGCCGTCGCTCCAGTCGCAACCGCCTCGCGACCGGCAGGTCGGTCGAAAGGCTCGGGGCAAGGTCGATATGGCCCTGCTCCAGCCGTTCGATTGCCGCCTGTTCCTGGTCGGCGATCATCTTCAGAAACGGGGAGTTTAGCCGGGCCCGCCCGATGGCGCCGACGGCGTGTGCCGGATCGATCCTCTTTGGAGCCGCGCGGTCAGCCGTCATGCGAGGCAGAAAGCGCGAAACATTGCGCCCACACGTCCGTTTCTACCGACATGCAACCCCGCGCGCCAAGCTGGTCCGAACAGCCAAACGGATATGAGGTCCGCGGACCGCGTTCGACCGACGCGATTGGCGCGGCGTTGCGCGGCGCCTTCCACATGGCGGCCCTCCCGGCCGACATGCAGGCGGCGCTCAACAAACTCGGCCGCAGCCCGTACTGACTGCGGCCGAGCGGCGGCTCACCGGCCGCGGCTGAGCTCGTCGACATCACCCATGATCGAGTCGAGCGCGGTGACGTTCGCATCGGTCTCATGGTCCCGGCGCGACGGCAGCTTACCTTCGGAAAGCAGCGCCTCGAGCGCCACACGGCCACGCGCCACTCGGCTCTTGATCGTACCAACCGCGACCTGGCAGATCTCGGCGGCTTCCTCATAGGCGAAGCCGCCGGCGCCCACCAGGATCAACGCCTCGCGCTGGGGCTGCGGCAGGTGGAGAAGCGCCCGCTGCATGTCGCCAAGCTCAACGTGGCGATCCTGGCTCGCCGGCGCCGCAAGAATGCGGTCCGCGACCAGATCGTCCCACTCGCCCTTGAAGCGCGCCCGGCGCATTTGCGACAGGTAGAGGTTGCGCAGGATAATGAACGTCCACGCGCGCATGTTCGTGCCGGCCTGGAACCGCTTGCGCGCCGCCCATGCCTTGAGCAGCGTTTCCTGCACCAGATCGTCCGCGAGATCACGGCTGCCCGACAGGGAACGGCCAAAGGCGCGCAGGTGCGGGATTACTTGGCCGAGCTGCTGCTTGAACTCGGGATCCGACAGGGAAACGTGCTCAACCGGCGCTTCTTCGCCGACGGCAGGCGGGGCAATCTGACTCATGTAACTCCGATCGAGTCCTGAACGCGCGTCAGCGCCGGGCGAGGGCAACATAAGGCTGCCCCTGGCCCCGCGCCAGCACCAGCGCGTCAGACCACGAAATAGACGACGAGGAAGGCGACAATGATGAGCACCAGCGAGGCCCCCAGAATGTAGCGGGTCATGCCTGGCGTCGACGCTGCTCGAGCCTCGTCGGTCTGAAGGTTCACTCGATCGTTCGGATTAGCCATGTCGCCTAAACCCCCTGGAGCCGTTTTGGCTCCGCAACGTTGCAGCAAAAAGTTACGCCGCCGGAATGGTCGTCTCATCAAAGAAAAGCGCCTGGCTGATCGCCGCCTTCACCGTGGCACGCTGGAAAGGCTTGGTGATCAGGAACGTCGGCTCGGGCCGCTCGCCGGTCAGCAGGCGCTCGGGGAAGGCGGTGATGAAGATTACCGGCACTTCGAATTCGGCCAAGATGTCCTTGACCGCGTCGATCCCTGAGCTGTCGTCGGCCAGCTGGATGTCGGCGAGCACCAGGCCGGGACGGTCTTCCATTGCCAGCCCCACCGCCTCGTCGCGGGTAACGGCAACCCCCGTCACCTCGTGGCCAAGGTCACGCACGATGGTTTCAATGTCCATCGCGATGATCGGCTCATCCTCGATGATCAGCACGCGGGCGCGGGTCTGCTGCTCGATCTCGGCTAGGGCCTCGGCGACCAGCGCTTCCACCTCGCTGGTGTCCACCTCGATCAGGTACGCCGCGTCCTCGGGCGTGAACCCTTCCATCGCGGTGAGCAGCAGCGCCTGCCGCGACAACGGCGTCATGCGCGAAAGCCGCGCCCGGGCGACGGCTTCCTGGGTTTCGGGCTCGTCAAGAGACTCGCCGGTCTCGTCATAGTTGGTAGAATTCCAGATCGCCTGAAACATCCGATACAGGCCAAGGCGGGGATCCACATCGCGCGGGAACTCTTCCGGGGCCGCAACGATCGCCTCCAGCGTGGCGCGAACGTACTTGTCCCCGTGACTCTGGCTGCCGGTAAGCGCCCGGCCGTAGCGCCGCAGGAACGGAAGGTGAGGCGCGAGCTGCTGTCCAAGCGACATGGGTACGAAAATCTCCTGAAGTTGCCTCCCCATGGGCCGGGACGGGTGGCGAAAGCAAGGGCATGCGCACCTCCGAAGCGGCCATCCGAGCCACAACGAAAATTCGTGCAGCTCGGGAACAACCGAGCGGCTATTTGGTTTCACGGCAATCTTGAGCGCATAACTGCCGAGTTCGATGGACGTGGCAGTTTCTTTACATCTGCCAATTCGATTCGTGGTTCAGGGGGTTAAATCGTTGAGTTCTGGCCACGATAAGCCACACAAGCCGTCCGGCAGGAAAACAGCGGCCAAAGGTGAGGCAACGCAGAAGGACACCGGGTCGGCGTTGCGCACCGTTTACCAGAAAACGGTCGACGAGGCGATTCCCGACGAGATGCTTGATCTTCTTGGCAAGCTGAAGTGACGAGTGGCCAGATGGCCACTCTCCCTCCCACCGACCTGCCCGTGACCGAAGAGCCGCCGCTCCGTTCCCCGCTCGCGCGCGTGCCCACCGGCGCGAAGCTTTTCCTGATCCTCAGCGTTGCGCTGTTGCCGCTGGCGCTGATCGCCATGGTGGCGACGCTGCAGACGACGCGCCTCGCGGATGCCGAGGCGCGCGCCCGCTTACGCGTCACGGCCGACGAGGTCGCCCATGCGATCGCGATCGAGCTGGTGGGCGACATGACCGCCCTGCGCGTGGCGGTGAACGCATTGGGCGCAGATCCCGCCGACGCACCGAGTTGCGCACGGGCGCAGGGCGTGTTCGCCCAGCAATCCGCCGCCGGCACCCGTTTCCTGATCACCGACGGTGCGGGCCGTTTGCTGTGTGGCCAGTCGATCGACTTCGCGGTTGCCCGCCCGCGAAGGACCTTGCCGGTCGCCGCCGACATTGTTCCCGGGCGTGGGCTGGTGCTGACGATCGCCGGTCCGGGGCGCAGCCTTGCCCGGGCCTACTTTCCCGTCGAGTTCCTGTCGCGGCTTGGGGCGCCCAGCACCCGCGCCTCGCTCTACGCCAGCACGTTGTCCGACGGCGATGAAACGCTGACCTTGTCGACCATCGTCGGCCAGCGCCCGCTGGACCGGCTGGAGACTACTTACACTGAGGTCGGTATCGGCGGGCTGTCGCTGCGGACCGACGTGCGTGCCGCTGCCATCACCTATCCGTTCGTGGTAGCCCTGCTGTTGCCGCTGTTGATGTGGGCGGCGGCGGCGAGCATCGGCTGGTTCGTGGTTGACCGGCTGCTGATTCGGCCCCTGCGCGACCTGCGCGCCAGCGTCGCCCGGTTCACGCCGGGCGAGGTGATTGACGCAGGCCGCACCCGCGCCCTGCCGACGCAGGAAATCCGTGAACTCGGCGAAACCTTTCGTGCGATCAGCGCCACCGTCGCCCTGCACGAGGCGGGGCTTGCCGAGGGCCTGATCCGACAGACCAAGCTCACGCGCGAGGTTCACCACCGCGTCAAGAACAACCTTCAGGTGATCGCCAGCCTGATCAACCTTCACGCCCGCGGCGCGCCGAGCCCGGACGCGGTCGCCGCCTATGCCTCTATTCAGCGTCGCGTCGATGCGCTCGCCGTGGTGCACCGCAACCACTTCGCCGACGTCGAGGAAAACCGCGGCCTCAACCTGCGGGCCATGATCGGCGAACTCGCGGCCAGTATCCGCGCCACCGCCTCCGAGCAGTCCGTGGGCTTGAGCATCATGCTCGACATGGACCCGTTCCTGGTTAACCAGGACGTCGCGGTAGCGGTCGCCTTCCTGGTGACGGAGACCATCGAACTCGCCATGAACTGCGATCCCGCTGCCCAGATCCGCGTGTCCCTGAAGCCAGCGGACGTGGAGCAGCGCGCCGTGTTGCGCGTGGTCTCGCGTGCCCTGGTGGAAAGCGACCTGCTGCGCAGTCTGGTGGCCAGACGCTATGGCCGCGTGATGGAAGGCCTGTCGCGGCAGCTACGCGCACCCCTCCACCACGATCCGCTCACCGGCGCGTTCGAGATCACGGTGGCGGTGACGGGGCGCGACTGAGCCTTCGGTCTTTGTTGAATTTTTTGCGTCCAAGCGGAACCACATCGGCAGAGCGCCGTTTCCTCCTTCGGATAGCGACCTTATGCCCCCCCCCGCTCTCGCTATCCATGACATAGGCCCGGAAACGTCCACCCCTCCCCCCCGGTGACGTTTCCGGGCCTTAACCCTTCCACAGTCTCGCAAGTTGTTCGGCGCGGAACGATCGCGGCGGTCGAACATTCGTCTCCCCGGAAGTCAGTCTTCCGGTTTTTGGAGATCGCAATGCGTAAGCTTGTTGGAATGGCGCTGGTCGCCGGCGCGCTGATGGTCAGCGCATGCAACACCGTTGAAGGCGTCGGCAAGGATGTTAAGTCGGCGGGCAACACGGTGGCGAAGACTGCCGACGACGCCAAGTAACTACGGCCGAGGGCTCTCGCACGGTGCGGGAGCCCTCGTGGCAGGAGCCCGCCGCAGGTTACGCCAAACTCAACTGTCCGCGACCCCGAGCGTTTCGCGCGCACGCGACCGCTCGGTAAACCAGATGCCGATGATGGCAGCCTCGTAAAGCACGATCAAAGGCACCGCGAGCAGCACCTGGCTCATCAAGTCCGGCGGGGTCAGCACCGCCGCAATCGCGGTAGCGCCAACGATGGCATAGCGCCGCGCGCCGATCAGCCCCTTGCGCGTGACGATGCCCGCCCGTTCGAGCAGCATCAGCAGCACCGGCAACAGGAACGCCGCGCCGAAGCCGAATAGGAATTGCATGATGAACGAAAGATAGCCACCGACCTCCGGCATCGCCTCGCGCCGGACGCCGCCGATATTGCCCTGAAATCCGAGCAGGTAGTGCAACGCCAGCGGCACGGCGACGAAATAGGCGAGCGCAGCGCCGGCCAGGAACAGCAGCGGAGTTGCGAACAGGAACGGAAGCAGCGCGCGCCGCTCCTTGCGGTACAACCCCGGCGCGACGAACTGCCACAGCTGGTTGGCGATCACCGGAAAGCTCAGCATCATCGCCGCGAAAAAGGCGACCTTCACCTGAACAAAGAACGCTGCGAAAATCTGCGTGTAGATCACCGTGCTCTGGCCGGCGGCCTTGAGCGGCTGGAGCAGGAAGGCGAAGATCGCTTCGGAAAAGTACAGGCACAGTCCGAACGTCACCGCCACCGCGGCGATACAATACAGCAGCCGCCGTCGCAGCTCTAGAAGGTGCTCAAGCAGCGGCGCGCGGCTGGCGTCGATTTCCGTCGCAGCATCGTCGCTCATGAAGGCGTTCCGTCGCGCGCAGGTTCGGGAACAGGGCCGGCGGCTGACAGCGGCGCCGCTATCGCCGGCGGCTCCGTCTGCATCGGCGGCGTATCCGCTTCATCCGGTTCGGCAGCATGCGTCACCGGATGCTCGCGCATGATCCGCTCATTCTCGGCCGCCCAGCGCTTTTCCATTTCCTCCAACTCGGCCTCACGGATCATCGAATCGAAGCCGGACCGGAACTGCCGGGCCACGCCACGCGCCCTGCCGATCCAATAACCGAGTATGCGCATCGCCTTGGGCAGGTCTTTCGGCCCGATGACGACCAGCGCCACCAGGGCGACCAGCAGGAATTCGGACGAATCGATACCGAACATGGCCGCGCGCTTACCGAGAAGGGATCAAGGAGACGCGCTTAGCGATCGTCGCGAACGCGCTCGCCGTCACGATCGAGCACGGGATCGACCGGCTTGGCGACGTCGATCCGCGCGGCAGGCTTGCGCACCACGTCATCGTCATCCTGCTCGGCCATGCCCTTCTTGAAATTCTTCACGCCTTTGGCGACGTCGCCCATCAGACTTGAGAATCGGCCCCCGCCCAGCAGCAGGATCGCGACCACCGCGAGGACGAGCAGATGAATGGGGCTGAAACCGCCCATAAGGTGTCTCCTGAATGCTTGACCCTATCTAGGCCTGCCGGGCGTGCTTTTCCACCTCGAAAGCCGGCCGACACAACGGGCAACGGTCAGGCGAGCGCCAGCAAGCGATCGCGGGTATCGATCAGGTCGTTGAATGCCCCGGAAGGCGCCCCGACGCTCGCCATCGCCCTATCGAGACGGGCGAGCGAAGGCTCGCCCATGTCGGGTAACCGCGCCACGATCTCGATCATCTCGTCTATGCGCGCCCAGCAGTCGAGGACCACGTCACAGCCGGCGGCGATCGCCCCAGCGGCCTTGTCGCCGGCACTGCCAGACAGCGCCTTCATGTCGATGTCATCGGTCATCAGCAGCCCGTCAAAACCGATTTGCCGGCGAATGACGTCACCGATCACCGTTGGCGACAGCGTCGCCGGGCGCTCGCCGTCCCAGGCCTCGAACACGATATGCGACGTCATCGCCATCGGCGCGCCGGCAAGCGCGCGAAAGGGCGCGAGATCGATCTCCAGTTCCGCCGCCGACGCGCTGACCGTCGGCAGTTGCAGGTGGCTGTCGACCCGCGCGCGGCCATGACCCGGCATGTGCTTGACGACCCCGACCACGCCCCCTGCCGCCAGCCCTTCCAGCGTCGCCCGGCCCATGGCGGCAACGCGCATCGGTTCGTAGCCATAGGCCCGCATGGCGATGATATCCGCCGTGTCCGCCTGTGCCACGTCGAGCAACGGCAAGCAGTCCACGGCGATGCCGACCTCGCTGAGCATCAGCCCCAGCGCGTGGCCATTGGCGCGGGCCGCCTCGATCGCGGACATCGGCGCTTGCTCGTACAGCCGATCGAACAGGGGACCGGCCGGAAAGTCGGGCCACTCGGGCGGCCCCATCCTCGACACCTTGCCGCCCTCCTGATCGATCAAGATCGGCAGCCGTTCACGCCCGGTCATGGTGCGCAGCGAATCGGTAAGTTCCTTCAGCTGCCCGCGATTGGCGACATTGCGCTTGAACAGGATGAACCCGGCGGGCTGCGCATCGGCAAAGAATGCCCGCTCGTCCCTGGTAAGCTCCAGGCCCGACAGGCCAAAGATAACTGGCTTCATGCCGCCGTTCTAGCTCTCCGGCTCACGCCCCGCCAGTGCGCGGGGCCAAAGGCGGGTCAGCTTGCGACGAAGCAGCTTTCCCCCGCGACGCGAAGACGCCCGCAAATGTCGGCGGCTTGGTTGGCGCTGCCGGCATTGACCCGCAGCCGGTACATGGTCCGCCCACCCGTCGCCACCGGCTGCACCGACTTGCCCAGGGCCGCGACATAGCTGAAGCGCTTGGAATAAGTGGTCCAGGCGGTGTTCGCAGCGGCCTCGCTCGGATAGGCGCCGAGCTGAACCAACGATCCGCCGCCGGCGCTGGTCGTGCTCGCGGCCTTGGCCGCCGTCATCGGCGCTGCCGCGACCAGCCGGCCGCCCGACTGCGGCACGGCGCCTGAGGCACTGTGCGTGCCGGCCTTCGCCTGAGCCGCGGGAGCAGCGTGCCTGCCGGCCACCGGCCGCTCGGGAACGGCGTCGAGATCGATGGCGCCGTTGCCGCCCCCCTTGCCGGCGCTGGTGGCAATCGCGCTGTCGCCCTCGCCTTCGACCTTGAGCCCGCCCGGTTCGTCGGGCTTGACCTTATAGTCGCCCTCCTGGGCCGCGATCAGCTCGCCCTCGCCGGCCGCCGGCCGCGACTGCAGCTTGTAGAGGCCGAAGATGATCAGCGCGAGCACGCCCAGGCCGAGCAGGACGGCCACTATCACGCGACCGGCCGACGGCCCTTCCGGCTCATCGGCAGCGACGGTTTCCAGCCAC
>Ga0210040_10002118_pt1 | contig 28551 bp, 28 predicted proteins | sample CryGeyCG12114_NA_FD_185462 | JGI IMG/M metagenome (GOLD analysis project Ga0210040, IMG submission 185462) | Groundwater microbial communities from aquifer - Crystal Geyser CG19_WC_8/21/14_NA (SPAdes) (version 2) | ecosystem: Environmental > Aquatic > Deep subsurface > Groundwater | place: USA... | reverse complement strand
CCGACGACCTCGTCGCCCCGGCCCTCGCCGACCCGTCCCCCCTCCCCGTCGCCGACGCCGAGCCCGACGCCGTCGCCGACGGCGAGCCCGACGCCGTCGCCGACCCCGTCCCCGACGCCCCCGCCGCAGACGACGAGCGCCGCGCCGACCACCAGCCCGCCCAGCCCGTCGGCCCGCGCCGAGGTCACGCCCAGCAGCAGCCCGACGGGCGAGCCGGACGAGGACGAGCCGGACGAGGACGAGCCGGACGAGCCGTAGGCGCACAGCGCGGGACGCGGCGGGCGGTACGCCGTGCGCGGTGCGTCGCCGGCCGGGGAGCCGCCTCAGGCCGGGGCGGGCAGCCCCAGCCGGCGGGCCACGAACTGCAGCTCGGCGCGCATCTGCCGCACCCGCTCGTCCACGACCAGCGAGCCGTGCCCGGCGTCGAACCGGTAGACCTCGACGTCGCGCTCGAGCGCCGCGGCCGCCTGCAGCCAGTTGTCCACCTGCCGGACCGGGCACCGCGGGTCGTTGACGCCGACGAGCACGAGGACCGGTGCCCGCACGTCGGCCACGTAGGTCAGCGGCGAGCAGCGCTCGTACACCTCGGGCACGGTGTCGGGGGAGCCGCCGAACAGCGACCGGTCGAAGGCCCGCAGCGGCTCCATCTCGTCCTCGTAGGCCGCGACGTAGTCCGCGACCGGCACCCCGGCGACCCCGGCGTCCCACAGGTCGGGCTGCGTGCCGAGCCCGAGCAGCGTGAGGTAGCCGCCCCACGACGAGCCGGTCAGGACGATCCGGCCGGGCTCCGCCACGCCGGTGTCGACCAGGTGCGCCCGGACGGCGGCGACGTCCTCGAGCTCGGTCAGCCCCGGGCGCCCGGTGATCGCGTCGCGCCAGGCCGCGCCGTAGCCGGTCGACCCGCGGTAGTTGACCTCGACGGTCGCGCACCCCAGGTCCACGTACGCGGCCCGGTCCGCGGCGAAGGCGTCGCTGTCGTGCCAGGTCGGGCCGCCGTGGACGATGAACACGGTCGGGTGGGGCCCCGGACCCGCCGGCCGCGCCAGCAGGGCGTGCACGGGGCCGCCCGGGCCCTCCACGACGACGTCCTCCACCGGCACGGAACCGGGCGCGGGCGGGCCCGGCGGGGTGAGGACGACGCCGCCGGTCGTGGAGCGCACCACCGCGGGCTCCGCGGAGCTGGACCAGGTGTACTCGACCGAGCCGTCCGGGCGGGCGGTCGCCGCGGTGACCGTGCCGGTGGGGGTCGGCAGGTCCGTCAGCGTGCCGTCCGCCAGCTCGAGCCGGTGCAGCGTGGCGCGGCCGCGGTGCGAGGAGTGCACGAGCAGGGCGCTCGCGTCGGCGCACCAGTCGGCCGACAGGTCGCCGGGCAGCCCGTCCAGGGCGAGCTCCACCTGCTCGCCGGTCGTCGGGTCCCACAGGAACGGCCGCGGCCTGCCTGTGCGCTCGTGCACCGCGAGCAGGCGCTGGTCGCCCGCCACGGGCGCGAAGCCGAGCACCGAGAGCCCCAGCCCCTCGCCGTCCCAGAGGTCGGCGACGAGCTCGCCGTCGACGGTCAGGACCCGCAGCGCCTTGTGGCGGCTGTCGCCGTGCTCGCTGTGCTCCAGCACCACCAGGCGGTCGTCGTGGGACAGGCCGGCGACGTCGGCGTCCTCCGGCGAGCGGTAGAGCTCGCGCACGCCGTCCGGCCCGACGACGTACGCGGTGCTCCCGTCGTCGTCGGAGCAGCCGACGACGACGACCGCGCCGCCGATCTCCAGGCCCGCCGGGTAGGCCTTGGGCACCCCCGGCAGCGCCTCGACGTCGGGCCCGCCGGCCCACGGCTGGCGGCGCCACACGCCGTACTCGTCGCCGTCGGTGTCGTCGAACCACCAGACGTGCTCCCCGTCCGGCGGCAGCGCGCCGTCGGAGGTGCCGTTCTCCCGCTGCGTGACCTGCCGGGTCGCGCCGGTGCCGCGGTCCCAGGCGTACAGCTCGAAGGTCCCGGTGGCGTTGCTGACGTACAGGCAGCGCTCGGGGGCGTCGCGGGCCCAGTCGGGCAGGGACACCCGGGCCGCGCGGAAGCGCTGCTCCCACGCGGGGGCGGTGCTGTCCGGCGGTGAGCTGTCCGCGGGTGCGCTGTGCGGGTCCGGGCTGTCCGGCGGGGGAGTCTCGCGGGGCGCCATCGGGGCTCCTTGTCCAGGTCAGGGGACCGCAACCGTAGCGGCGCCCGGACCCGGACAGCAGAAGGGCCGCTCCGGTCGGAGCGGCCCCACGGCTTCGGGAGGTGCTGGTCGGGGTGACAGGATTTGAACCTGCGACCTCTGCGTCCCGAACGCAGCGCGCTACCAAGCTGCGCCACACCCCGGTGCTGTGCGGGCACGACTGTAGCCGACCGCGCGGGGCGTACGTTGACGTGCGTGTCACTCAAGGAGCAGCTGCAGGCCGACCTGACGACCGCGATGAAGGACCGCGACGAGCTGACCCGCGCGACCCTGCGGATGGCGCTGGCCGCCGTCAAGGACGAGGAGGTCGCGGGGAAGGCGGCCCGGGAGCTGTCCGACGCCGAGGTGCTCAAGGTGCTCGCCCGGGAGGCCAAGAAGCGCCGCGAGGCCGCCGAGGCGTTCCGCTCCGGCGGCGCGGTCGACCGGGCCGAGCGCGAGGTCGCCGAGGGCGGCGTGCTCGAGACCTACCTGCCGCAGCAGCTGTCCGACGACGAGCTCGGGGCGCTGGTGCGCGAGGTCGTCGCCGAGACGGGCGCCAGCGGGCCCGCCGCCATGGGCACGGTCATGAAGGCCGTCGGCCCCCGGGTCGCGGGACGGGCCGAGGGCGGGCGGGTGGCCGCGGCCGTGAGGGCGGCGCTCGCCGCCTGACGCGGACCGGCGCGCGCCCCGCTGCGGCTCCCTAGCGGGCCGTGGGGCTCGGACTGCTGCTCGGCCCACCGGCCCCCGGCCGGCTGGTGGCCGGTGGGCTCGTCGCGGGCGGCTGCGTCGTCGCGGGCGGCACGGTGGCCGGTGCCGTGGCCGGTGCCGTGGCCGGTGCCGTGGCCGGTGCGGCGGTCGGGGCGGCGGCGGTGGTGCCGAGCGAGCGGTACACGTACACGGTGGTCCCCGGCGCCGCGTAGGTGCCCGCCCGCGGGAAGGTGTACGGCACGAGCTCGGCCGGCAGCGCGCTCGACACGTGCCGTCCCGCGGTGGGCGCGAGGCCGGCCGCGCTCAGGACCGAGAACGCCTGCTCGTACGACAGCCCCGCCACGTCCGGGACGCCCTGGCCGGACGGCTGCTGCAGGGTGGCGTCGGCCTCGGCGAACGGCTCGACGGGCTCGCCCGCGAGCGCCCCGGACATGGCCTGGGAGAAGATGTCGGCCGGGATCGTGCCGCCGAACACCTGCGTGTAGTAGCTGCCGTTGATCGTGATGCCGATCAGGCGCGTCGGGACCTTCTTGCCCACCCACACGGCGGTGGCCAGCTGCGGGGTGTAGCCGATGAACCAGGCGGCCTGGCTGTCGTTCGTGGTGCCGGTCTTGCCGGCCACCGGGCGGCCGTCGGTCAGCGCCGCACCGGCGCCGGTGCGGTGCGGGTCGCTGCCCCCCACGACCCCCTGCAGCACGGAGGTCACCGTGTCGGCGATGTTGGCGTCCAGCGCCTGCTTGCACGGGATCGGCGGGACGCTGAGGTCCTTGCCCTCCGGCGTCTGGATCGCCAGCACCGCGCGGGGCGTGCAGAACTTGCCGTGCGCGGCGAACGCGGCGTAGGCACCGGCCATCGCCAGCGGGTTCACCGTCGGCGCGCCGAGCACGGACGAGCACTGCCGCTGCAGCGGGGCCTGCTTGCCGTACTCCACGAGCTTCACCCCGAGGGACTCCGCGAGCGCCATCGGCTTCTCCAGGCCGATCTGCTCGGCGAGCTGCACGTAGTACGTGTTCACCGAGGCGTGCGTGCCGGTGATCATGTCGAACGTCCCGGCCTCGTCCTCCGCGGAGTTGCGGACCACGTACGGCTCGCCACTGGGCTCGGGCTGGTACGGGCACTTCGCGATGTCGGGCGTGTACTGGGCCGGCGAGTAGAAGCTCGTGCTCAGCGGCAGGCCCTCCTGCAGGGCGGCAGCGAGGAAGAACGGCTTGAACGTCGAGCCGGGCTGGAAGCCGCCGAAGCCGGCGCCGGTCGCGAAGTTCAGCTGCGTCTGGCCCTTCTTCTCCTTCTCGCCGTAGCGCCGGTCCTGGGCCATCGCCTTGATGTGGCCCGTGCCGGGCTCGACGATGTCGGTCGCGGCGTAGACCTTGGACGGGTCGGAGGCGGGCACCTGGTCGTCGACGGCCTGCTGCGCCGAGCGCTGGACCTTCGGGTCCAGGGAGGTCCTGATCGTCAGGCCGCCCCCGAACAGCGCCTTCACGCGCTCGGCCCTCGTTGCGCCGAGGGCCGCGCCCACCTCGGTGTCCTGGAGCTCGTGGCGCACGTGGTCGCAGAAGAAAGGAGCCTTCACGGCGGAGGCGCCGCAGTCCTGCCCGACCTTGGTCCGGGCGATCTTCGGCAGGGGGGTGGCGGCCGCCTTGCGGCGCGCGCTCGCGGAGATGTAGCCCAGCTCCTGCATGCGGGCGAGGACGGTGTTGCGGCGGTCCACCGACCCGCGGCGCCTCGCCTTCTCGCTGCTCGCCGGGTTGCGGCCCGGCTCCTGCACGATGCCGGCGAGCATCGCGCTCTCGGCCAGCGTGAGCTTGGAGACGGGCTTGCCGAAGTAGTAGGGGGCGGCGGTCCCGACCCCGTACGTCCCGTTGCCGAAGTAGGCGATGTCCAGGTAGCGGTGCAGGATCTCCTGCTTGGACAGCTTGCGCTCCAGCGCCAGCGCGTAGCGCGCCTCTCGCAGCTTGCGGTCGATGGAGACGCCGCGCGCCGCCTCCTCGGCATCTGCGTCACCGGCGGCCGCCTCGAGCAGGACGTTCTTGACGTACTGCTGGGTCAGGGTCGACCCGCCCTGCGCCACGCCGCCGCTCTTGAGGTTGGTCAGGGCCGCGCGCAGCGTGCCCTTGTAGTCCACGCCGTTGTGCTCGTAGAAGCGGCTGTCCTCGATCGCCACGATCGCGTCGCGCAGGTCCTGCGGCACGGCCGACAGCGGGACGCTGACCCGGTTCACCGAGTAGAACGTCGCGATCACGCTGCCGTCCGCGGCGAGCACCCGGCTGCGGTTGCTCAGCTCGGGCGTCTCCAGCTCGCCCGGGAGCGTGGTGAACTGCTCCGTCGCGGACTTGGCGGCCAGCCCGAGCCCGCCGACGACCGGGAAGGCCAGCCCGGCCAGCAGGACGCCCGCCAGCAGGCTGACCACCAGGGCCCAGGCGATCTTGCCCAGCGGGTGGGACCCCGCCGTCTCGGAGTCGAGGGGGACGGGGACATCCGGGCGCGCCACGGCGTCAGCCTACGGCGGCAGCGGCCCTCCCGCCCGCGGCCGGCTCCCGCGACCCCGTGTCGGCCCGCCGTGGGAGCGGTCCCACGGCCGGCAGGGGCCCGAACGGACCAGTGCAGAACCGCCCGAACGGGTGCTGTGTCCGTCTCGTCCAGTTCGTACGCTGACGGGGCACCGCAGCCGCGGCCTCGTGACGTCGCGAGGACCTCCTCCCCGCCGCAAGGGACTGAGCATGAGCGCGTTCGCCCACACCGGGTCGACCCCGGCCGGGACGTCGAGGTCCGAGTGGACGTCGAGGTCGGCCTGCACCTCCGGCGACCCGGACGACCTGTTCGTCAGCGGTGCGGCGCAGAACCGCGCGAAGGTCGTGTGCCAGGGCTGCCCGGTGCGCACCGAGTGCCTGGCCGACGCGCTGGACAACCGGGTGGAGTTCGGCGTGTGGGGCGGCATGACCGAGCGCGAGCGCCGGGCGCTGCTGCGCCGGCGGCCGGACGTGACGAGCTGGAGCCAGCTGCTGCAGGACGCCCGCCTGGCCCACGGCACGGGAGTGCGCGCCGCGAGCTGACGAGCGGGGTCCCGGGCGCCGAAGCGTCCCGGGCGTCCGGGGCGCGCAGGGTCCGCGTCAGGCGGGGACGGCCGCCGGGAGCCCGCCCGCGAGGTCCTCGCCGACCGAGCGCAGCCCGTCGAGGTCGTGCACGTCGCCCGGCTGCGCGGCCACCTCCACGACCGGGACGCCCGGGTGGGCCCGGCTGAACCGCTCCTGCAGCCGCGCCTCGCGGTCGGCCAGGTGCACGCGGTCGGCGTGCAGCCGCAGCACGGCCGAGGCCGCCGTCGTGTCCTGCTCGCGCTCCAGGGTCTGGGCGGCGGCGACGGAGCGCTCCGCGGTGAGGCCCTCGACGGCCGAGCGGTGGACCCGGTTGACGACGAGCCCGGCGAGCGGCATCCGCTCGGCCGCCAGCCGCTCCACGAAGTAGGCCGCCTCGCGCAGGGCGTCCCGCTCCGGCGCGGCCACCACGACGAACGCGGTGCCGGGCGCCTTGAGCAGGTCGTACGTCGACTGGGCCCGCTCCCGGAACCCGCCGAACATGGTCTCCAGCGCGGCGACGAACTGCGAGAGGTCGCGCAGCACCTCCGTGCCGATGATCTTCGTCAGCACGCTGGTGAACACCGACAGGCCCGCGGTCACGGCCTTGAGGTACGCCTTGCCCCCGGCCTTGGCCGGCGCGAGCAGGATCCGCACCATGCGCCCGTCGAGGAAGGTCGTCAGGCGCTGCGGCGCGTCCAGGAAGTCCAGCGCGGAGCGCGTCGGGGGCGTGTCGACGACGACCAGGTCGTAGTCGCCGGTGCCCACCAGCTGCGCCAGCTTCTCCATCGCCATGTACTCCTGCGTCCCGGCGAACGAGGAGGACAGCGCCTGGTAGAAGGGGTTCGACAGGATCGCCTCGGCCTTGCCGGGGTCGGCGTGGTCGACGACGAGCTGGTCGAACGTCCGCTTCATGTCCAGCATCATCGCGTCGAGGCTGCCGCCGGCTCCCACCCCCGACACGGCGCGCGGGGTGTTGTCGAGCTCCGTGAGGCCCATCGACTGCGCGAGCCGGCGGGCCGGGTCGATCGTCAGCACCACCGTGCGGCGGCCGCGCTCGGCGGCGCGCAGCGCGAGCGCCGCGGCGGTCGTGGTCTTGCCGACGCCGCCGGAGCCGCAGCAGACGAGGATCCGCGCCTCGTCCAGCGTCCGGTCGACGTCGAAGGGCGAGGCGCTCACGCCGCGGCCCGGTCCGCGGTCATGCCCTGGTCCTTCAGCGCCTGCGCCAGGGCGTAGAGCCCGCCCAGGTCGACGGCGTCCGGGAGCAGGGGCAGCTCGTAGGTCGGGCGGCCCAGCTCGGCCAGCGCATCGCGGCCGCGCTCCTCCAGCGCCACCCGGGCGGCGTGCTCCCCGGCCTCGGCGGCCAGCGCGTGCACCAGCTCGGGGGTCGCGTCGATGCCTCCCCGGCGCAGCCCCTCGCCCAGCTCCTCGGGGTCGAGCCCGCCGGTCTCGGCGGCCTTGAGGTCGGCCGGCGCCAGCAGCGGGGCCCGTACGGCGTTGACGACGATGGCGCCGACCTGCAGGTCGATCGCCTGCAGCTCCTCGACCGCGTCGGCGGTCTCCTGCACCGGCATCTCCTCCAGCAGCGTGACCAGGTGCACGGCCGTGCGCGGGGAGCGCAGCACGGCCATGACGCCCTCCGACTGCGTCTTGATGGGGCCGACCTTGGCCAGCCCGCTGACCTCCTGGCTGATGTTCAGGAACCGCGAGATCCGCCCGGTCGGGGGCGCGTCCAGCACGACCGCGTCGTACACCGGCCGGCCGTCGCGCTTGCGCACCACGGCCTCCTTGACCTTGCCGGTCAGCAGCACGTCCCGCATGCCGGGGGCGATCGTGGTCGCGAAGTCGATGGCGCCCATCTTGCGCAGGCTGCGCGCCGGCAGCCCCGTGGGCGACAGCTTGTAGAACATGTGGAGGTAGTCCAGCAGCGCCTCCTCCGGGTCGATCGCGAGCGCGAAGACCTCCCCGCCGCCGGGTGCCACCGCGACCGAGCGCTCGAGGTAGGGCAGCGGCGGCACGTCGAACAGCTGCGCGATGCCCTGCCGGCCCTCCACCTCGATGAGCAGGACCCGCCCGCCGCCGCTGGCCAGCGCGAGCGCGAGTGCCGCGGCCACCGTCGACTTGCCGGTGCCGCCCTTGCCGCTGACCACGTGCAGCCGCACGTCCGGGAAGTCCGTCACCCGCCCAGCGTAGGGGCGCACAGGCGTCCCGGCGCGACCGGAGGGACGCCGGCGCACGGCTGCTCCCGGCCGCCGGAGGGGCTCCCGGAGGCGGCCCGCGGCGACCCTCGAGTCAGTACGCTCCGGTCATGCAGACCTGGGAGTACCTCACGGCGCCGCTGCTCGTGCACGCCACCAAGCAGATCCTCGACAACTTCGGTCAGGACGGCTGGGAGCTCGTCCAGGTCGTGCCCGGTCCGGGCGGCAGCGACCAGCTGGTCGCCTACTTCAAGCGGCCCCGGGCATGAGCGAGCAGGCAGCGGGAGGGCAGCCGATGACCGCGCGCGAGCGACTGGCCGAGCTGGGCCTGGAGCTGCCGCCGGTGGTGCCGCCGGTGGCCTCGTACGTCCCCGCGGTGCGCACCGGCGACCTGGTCTTCACCTCCGGGCAGCTGCCGGTCGCCGGCGGAGAGCTGGGGGCGGTCGGCAAGGTCGGCGCGCAGGTCACCCCGGAGCGGGCCCAGGAGCTCGCCCGCGTCTGCGCTCTCAACGCGCTGGCCGCGGTGGACGCGCTCGTGGGCCTGGACAACGTCGAGCAGGTCGTCAAGGTGGTGGGCTTCGTCGCGTCGCTGCCCGACTTCACCGGGCAGCCGGCCGTCGTGAACGGCGCCTCGGAGCTGCTCGGCGACGTCTTCCCGGGTGAGGCCGGGCGCCATGCGCGCTCCGCGGTGGGCGTGGCGGCCCTGCCGCTGGACGCGCCGGTGGAGGTCGAGGTCGTCGTACGGGTCCGGTCCTGACCGTGCCCACAGGCGACCCAGCCGTGCCCGGAGGCGCCCGGAACGGGTCGGGCGCCGACCTGGCCGCCCGGTTGCGCGCGCTGCGCGACGGGTCGGCGGTGCCGGCCGCGACGCGCGACGCCGCCACCGTCCTGCTGCTGCGCGACGCGCCGGGCGGGCCGGAGGCCTACCTGCTCCGCCGGGTGCGGGAGATGTCGTTCGCGAGCGGGATGCACGTGTTCCCGGGCGGCTCGGTGGACCCGGCGGACGCCGCGGCCGACGTCGGCTGGGCCGGCCCGGCGCCCGCGGACTGGGCCCGGTGGCTCTCCTGCGACGCGCCGCTGGCGCGCGCCCTGGTGTGCGCGGCCGTGCGGGAGACCTTCGAGGAGTCCGGGGTCCTGCTCGCCGGGGCGGGCGCCGGCCAGCTGCTGGACGACGTCAGCACCGACGAGTGGGAGGCCGAGCGGGAGGCGCTCGAGGCGCGCCGGCAGTCGCTGTCGGAGCTGCTGGCCCGGCGCCGCCTGGTGCTGCGCGCCGACCTGCTGCGGCCGCTGCAGCACTGGATCACCCCCGAGGCCGAGCCCAAGCGCTTCGACACCCGGTTCTTCCTCGCCGAGCTGCCCGCGGGCCAGGTCTGCCGCGAGGTCGGCGGCGAGGCGGACCGGCGGGTGTGGGTGCGGCCGGCGGACGCCCTCGCGCAGCAGCTGCGGATGATGCCGCCGACCGCCGCGGCGCTCCAGGCCGTGGCGGACGCCCCGGACGTCGCCTCCGCCCTCGCGGCCCCGCGCTCGGTCGTCCCCGTGCTGCCCGTGTTCGAGCTGGGCGAGGACGGCGTCGCCCTGCGCATGCCCGGGCCGCGGCCGCAGTGAGCGCCGGGAGCGGGACGTGACGGCGGCGGCGCCGCGCCAGGTGACGCCCACCGCGGCCGTCCTGCTCGCGCCCAACCCCGGCCCGATGACGCTGGACGGGACGAACAGCTGGGTGCTGCGCGCCCCGGGGGAGCCGACCTGCGTCGTGGTCGACCCGGGCCCGCTGTCCGAGCCGCACCTGGCGGCGCTCGCCGCGGCGGGCCCCGTGAGCACGATCCTGCTGACCCACGGCCACGTCGACCACAGCGAGGGGGCCGGGCGGCTGGCCGCCCTCACCGGCGCACCCGTGCGCGCGCTGGACCCCGCGCACCGGCTCGGGTCGCAGGGCCTGGGCGAGGGCGACGTCGTGGCGCAGGCCGGCCTGGAGCTGCGGGTGCTCGCCACCCCCGGGCACACCGCCGACTCGCTGAGCTTCGTGCTGGACGACGCAGTGCTGACCGGCGACACCGTGCTGGGCCGCGGGACGACGGTGGTGGCCCACCCCGACGGCGTCCTCGGCGACTACCTGCACTCGCTGGAGCGCCTGCGCGAGCTCGGCGAGCGGACGGTCCTGCCCGGTCACGGCCCCGAGCTGGCGGCCGCCGGCGCCGCGGCCGAGCGCTACCTGGCCCACCGGCGCGAGCGGCTCGAGCAGGTGCGGGCCGCCGTGGCGGGCGGCGCCGACACGCCGCAGGCAGTGCTGGAGGTCGTCTACGCCGACGTCGACCGCGCGCTGTGGCCGGCGGCCGAGCTGTCCGTGCGCGCGCAGCTGGCGTACCTGGGGCGCGGATGACCTGCCCGGCGTGCGGCAGCCCCACGGTCCCCGGCGCCCGCTTCTGCTTCGCCTGCGGCACCCCGCTGGACGCCGGGGTGCCGGGGGACGCCGGCACCGAGCGCCGGGTCGTCACCGTGCTGTTCGGGGACCTGTCGGAGTTCACCAGCTGGGCGGAGGACCTCGACCCCGAGCGCGTCGGCATCGTCACCGACAGGGTCCTCGCCTCGCTGGCCGGCATCGTCGGGGACTTCGGCGGGCACGTCGACAAGCTCACCGGCGACGGCATCATGGCGGTGTTCGGCGCGCCGACCGCGCACGAGGACGACGGCGAGCGGGCGGTGCGGGCCGCCGCGGGCATGCAGTCCGTCGTGCGCCGCCTCGTGGAGGAGGAGAGCGGCGGCGGGCAGCGGCTCGGGCTGCGGGTGGGCCTCAACACCGGCGAGGTCGTCGCCGGGGTGCAGGCGCACCTGAGCTACACGGTCGTCGGCGACACCGTCAACACCGCGGCCCGGCTGTCCGACGCCGCGGGTGTCGGCGCGGTGTACGCCGGCCGCGACACCGCGCTGACCACCGTGTCGGCCGCCTCCTGGCGCGCGCTCGCACCGCTGCGCCTCAAGGGCAAGCGCGAGCCGGTCCCCGCGTACGAGCTGGTGGCGCTGCGCGCGACGGGCGCGGCCCGGCTGGGCCTCGGCGACGAGGCGCCGTTCCTCGGCCGGGAGGCCGAGTTCGGCGAGCTGGTGTGGCGGCTGAGCGACGTCGTCGACGCCGCCCGGCCGCGCGCCGTGCTCGTCACCGGGGAGGCCGGCGTCGGCAAGACCCGGCTCGCGCAGGAGCTCGCCCGCTTCGCTGGCGAGATGCCCGGCGCGCGGGTGCTGTGGGGCCGCTGCGCGCCGTACGGCGAGGGGCGCGACCTGTCCGCGGTCGCCGACATGGTGCGCACCGCGTGCGGCATCGCCGAGCACGACGACGTGCCGGCCGCCCGCGCTCGCGTCGCCCGCACGGTGGCCCGGCTGAGCGCGCCGGAGTCCGGCGCGGCCCTGCCTGCCTCGGTGGGGGAGCGGCTGCTGGCCCTGCTTGGGCTGGAGGAGCAGCAGCTGCCGGAGCTGCCGGACCGCGCCACGCCGGGCGTCCCCGTCGGGGGGGACACCGTGCGCGAGGCGGTGGCCGCGCTGTTCAGCGCCCTGGCTGCCGACGCCCCCCTGCTGCTCGTGCTCGACGACCTGCACTGGGCGGGCCCGGTCCTCGTCGAGGGGCTGCTCGACGTCGCGCGGCAGGTCCGCGGGCAGGTGCTGCTGCTCGCGCTGGGCCGCCCCGACATGCTCGACGGCGCCCGGCCGGACGGCTGGTGGCGGGCGCTGCCCGGCGCCGAGCTCGTGGTGCTGCCACCGCTGCAGGACGGGTCCAGCGAGCGGCTGCTGCGCGCGTACCTCGGCGTGCCGGCCGGCGGGCTGGACGAGCGCGCCCGCGACGCGCTGCTGCGCCGGGCGCAGGGCAACCCGTTCTTCCTCGCCGAGCTGCTGCACCTGCTGGTCGACCGCGGGGTGCTGCGCCGCGCCGGCCAGCACTGGGAGCTGGCCGGGAGCTGGGAGGAGCGGGACTGGGAGGCGCTGCTCCCGGCGGGGGTGCAGGCGGTGCTCGCCGCGCGCATCGACGGGCTGGACGGGGCCGCCAAGGGGGTGCTGCGCGACGCCAGCGTGCTCGGGCTCGCAGGGGACCTGGCCGCGCTGGAGGCCGTCGGCAGGGCGTCCGGGCACGGCGACCCCGAGGTGGTGCGCCAGGCGGTCGAGGTCCTGGTCGGGCGGCGCCTGCTGGAGCCGGACGAGCAGCGGGAGGGCCGCGGCAGGTCGCAGGCGTACCGCTTCGGCCACGCGCTGGTGCGCGACGTCGCGTACGCCGGCCTGACCAAGGCCGAGCGCGCCCGCCGGCACGCGGCCGCGGCCGGGCACGCCGCGGCCTCCGGGCGCTCCGGCGACGCCGACGTCGTGGCCGCCGCGCACGGCGAGCGCGCGGTGCAGCTGGCCGCCGAGATGGGGCTGCCGCGGGCGGACCCGGCCTGGCGGGCCCGCCGGCCGGCGTTCACGGCGCTCGCCCGGCGCGGGCAGGCGGCGCTCGGGCGCGACGACACCGCCCGGGCCGAGCAGGTCCTGGCGCGTGCCCTGGTCCTCGGGCAGGAGACGTACGGCCCGCCGCTGCCCGCCGACCTCGTGGTGCCGGTGCACGTGTCCCACGCCTCGGCGCTCGCCGCGCTGCACCGCCTGCAGGAGGCCGAGGACGAGCTCCTGCCGGCGCTCACCGGCGGCGACCAGGGGGTGCGGGCCGGTGCCCTCGCGGTGCTCGGCGACGTGCGCCGCCGCCGCGGTGACACCACCCGGGCGCGGGAGGCGTTCGTCCAGGCGCTGGACGCCGCCAGCTCGGCGGGCATCGACCGGCTGGCCGGGGAGGCGCTGCGCCAGCTCGGGCTGCTGGACTACTTCGACGGCCGGCTGCGCGACGCCGAGGAGCGGTTCCGGGCGGCGCACCGGCTCGCCGTGCAGGTCCACGACCCGCGCGGCGCCGGCTGGGCGCTGCAGCACCTGGCCTGGAGCGCGACCACCCGCGGCGACTACGCGCTGGCCGACCAGGTGCTCGAGGAGGCCGGCGAGGTGTTCTCCGCACTGGAGGACCGCGGGGGGCTGTCCTGGGTGGCCGGCACGGAGGGGCTGGTCCGCCTGCTGCAGGGGCGCTTCACGCAGGCGCGCGCGCTGGCGGCCTCCGCGCGCTCCGTCGACACCGCGCAGGGGGACCGCTGGGGCCTCGCGGCGCTGCTCACCATCGACGCGCTGGCGGCGGCGGAGGTCGGGGACGTGCCGACGGCGGCCGCCGAGGCGCAGCGGGCCCGGGAGTGCTTCGCCGAGCTCGGCGACCGGTGGGGCCAGGCGTTCGCGCTCGTGGCGCAGGGGATGGCGGCCCGCGGCGCGGACGAGCCCGAGCGGGCGGTGCAGCTGCTGGCCGAGGCGGTACGGCTGGCCGACCCGCGCCACCCCCTGATCGCCGGGCTCGCCCTGGTGGCCGCCGGGTACGCGCACCTCGACCGCGGCGACCTCGACGCCGCCGAGGCCGCCGCGCTGCGGGCGGCTGCCCTGCTCGTCGGCGTCGACCTCGAGCCGCACGCCTCGGTGGGCACCCAGGTGCTGCTGGCGCAGGTGCTGCGCCGGCGGGGCCGGCTGGAGGACGCGCTGCGCGAGCTCGACGCGGCGCTCGTCGCGATCACCTCCGCACCCGCGCTGCTGTTCCCCCGCCGCCAGGTGCTCTCGCACCGGGCGGGGACGCTGCTCGACCTCGGCAGGGTGGACGAGGCGCTGACGACGGCCCAGGCGGCGGTGGCGACGCCCTGCGAGGACGTGCGCTCCCGGGTGCTGTCGCTGCGCGCGCTCGGCGCTGCCCTGCGCGCGGCCGGCCGTCCGCAGGAGGCGCACGAGGCGCTCACCACCGCGCTGGAGGTCGCCGGCTCCACCGGGCAGCGCTCCGAGATCGCCACCACCCAGCGGCTGCTCAGCGCCGGCTGAGCCGGCTCCGGTGAGCCGCTGCCGCCCCGCGGCGGTCGCTCAGCGGGCCCGGCGGGCCAGCCGGTCGGCGTCCACGATCGTCACCGCGCGCGACTCCACGCGCATCCAGCCGCGGGAGGCGAAGTCGGCGAGCGCCTTGTTGACGGTCTCGCGCGAGGCGCCGACGAGCTGCGCGAGCTCCTCCTGCGTGAGGTCGTGGTGCACGCGCACCCCGTCGCCCTCCTGGGTGCCGAAGCGCTCCGCCAGCCCCAGCAGGGCCTTCGCGACCCGGCCGGGGACGTCGGTGAAGATCAGGTCGGCGAGCGCGTCGTTGGTCCGGCGCAGCCGGCGGGCGAGCACCCGCAGCAGCTGCTCGGCGAACTCGGGGTGCTCGGCCAGCCACGGCCGCAGCGCGGAGTGCGCCAGGGAGGCGAGCCGGGCGTCGGTGAGCACCGAGGCGGTCGCGGTGCGCGGGCCGGGGTCGAACAGCGACAGCTCGCCGAACATGTCCGACGGGCCCATCACCGACAGCATGTTCTCCCGGCCGTCGGCCGCCCGGCGGCCGATCTTGACCTTGCCGCTGAGCACGATGAAGACGGTGTCGCCCTGCTCGCCCTCCACGAAGACGGTCTCACCGCGGGCGAAGTCGCCGTAGTCCAGCGACCGGGCCAGGGACTGGGCCGCCTCGGGCGGCACCCCCTGGAACAGCCCTGCAGCCGCCAGCACCTCGTCCACGCGGCACCCCCCGTTCGTCCTTGCTCCGGAAGGGGCGAGTGTCCCACGTCAGCGCGTGCGGCCGGGGAGCAGCCTGGCGAGTCGGCGCCGCTTCCAGTAGCGCTCGAGGGCCGGGGCGAACCCCTCGCTGATGTACGCCTCGACCTCCTCGGGGCGCGCCGTGTCCAGGAACGACGCCAGCTCCTCGCTCAGCGGGTCCTGCCGCAGCGGCCGCTCGACGCGCTCCATGCCCAGCATGAGCCCGAGCAGGGCCAGCGGGAGCAGCAGGGCGAGCGTCAACGCGGACACGCGGAGCCCGTTCCCCCGTGCCGGCCGGTCACGCGCTCGGGCGCTCGCGGCCCTGCAGCGGCAGGGCCGACAGGCACAGCAGCGGCTCCGAGTGGTAGCGCGCGATGAGCTCGCCGGTCGCCTCGCCGAGCCGGCGGTGCAGGACCGCGCGGTACTCCGACAGCTGGGCCTCGGCGTCGGCCAGGTCCCGCTCCAGGGCCTCCAGGCCCGCGGTGTCGTCCGGCTCGACCCGGCGCTCCCACAGCTCGGCCAGGCTCGGCAGCGGCGGGATGTCGTCCACGGGCAGCACCTGCACCAGGGCCTGGCGCCCCGCGCCGACCTTGGCGTCGGCGAGCACCGGGCGCAGGCGCGCGGCGTCGAGCGTCCCGGTGCCGCCGGCCGTACGGCCCTCGCGGACGACGTCGAGCCGGGCCTGGATGATCCGCCGCCAGTACGAGACCTTGCCCTCCTCGGTCTGCAGGTCGGCGCGGTAGGCGCGCAGCTCCTCCAGGCCCAGGTGGGCGTGCTGCTCCGAGAGCACCGGCTGGGGTCGGGGCGCCGGTCGGGGACGGGCGGCGGCGCGCGGCCGCGACGTGCTGCGGGGCACGGGCTGTCCCTTCCGCTCCGCCAGGCCGGTGCCGGCCGACGTGCTGTGGGCTTCCATGCGGTCCTCCTCCGACGAGCACGTCCTGTGCCCGGTTCACAAGACAGGTCGTCACTGCTCCCGGGACCCTTGAGGCGCGTCACCCGCACGGGCCAGCGGGCTGCGCAGGGCGCCGGGCCCCGCGCGCCCGTACGCTCGTTGGGTGGAGGAGAGCCGGCTCGCCCTGGTGCGCCGGGCGCGCCGGATGGCGCGGGAGCTGGCGGTGCTGCACCCCGACGCGCACTGCGAGCTGGACTTCAGCACGCCGCTGGAGCTCGCCGTCGCGACCATCCTGTCCGCGCAGTGCACGGACCGGCGCGTCAACGAGGTCACGCCGGCGCTGTTCGCGCGCTACCGCAGCGCCGCCGACTACGCGGCCGCCGACCGGATGGAGCTCGAGGCGCTGATCCGGCCGACCGGCTTCTTCCGCAACAAGGCCGCCTCGCTCACCGGGCTCGGCGCGGCGCTCGTCGAGCGGTACGACGGGCAGGTCCCCGGCCGGCTGAGCGACCTCGTCACGCTGCCCGGCATCGGCCGCAAGACGGCGAACGTCGTGCTGGGCGACGCGTTCGGCGTCCCCGGGATCACCGTCGACACCCACGTCGGGCGGCTCGTGCGGCGGTTCGGCTGGACGCAGGAGCAGGACCCGGTGAAGGTCGAGGCAGCGGTCGGGGAGCTCGTGCCGCGCCGGGAGTGGACGCTGCTGAGCCACCGGACGATCTTCCACGGCCGGCGGGTCTGCCACGCCCGCAGGCCGGCCTGCGGCGCGTGCGGCCTGGCCCGCTGGTGCCCGTCGTACGGCCTCGGACCCACCGACCCCGAGGTGGCGGCGGCGCTGGTGAAGCGCCCCGTCGCCGGGCCGGCGTGACGGCGCTCGGGGGCCGGGCGCGGCTGCTCGGCCTGCTCGGCGTGCTGGTGCTGCTCGGCGGGGCGCTGTTCTTCAGCACCCGTGACCGCGCCGCCGGCGGCCGGCGCGCCGGCGAGGACCCCGCACTCGCCGCCGCGCGCGTCGCCGCGGCGCTGCCCGCGTGCCCGCAGGGGCTGACGACCGACCTGCCCGCGCAGGTGCTGCCCTGCTACGCGGGCGGTCCCGGCGTGCAGGTCTCGGCCGCCCCCGGCAGGCCGACGGTCGTCAACCTGTGGGCGACGTGGTGCGGTCCCTGCGTCGACGAGGTGCCGGAGCTGGTCCGGTTCGCGGCCGAGGCCGGGGACCGCGTCGGAGTCGTCGGGGTCGTGCACGAGGACAGCCCGGAGAGCGTGTACGCCTTCGCGCGGCAGTTCGGCATCAACTACCCCCTGGTGCGCGACGACGCGGGCGGCGTGCTGCGCCGCTACGGCGCCGGGCCGCCGCGCACCCTGCTCGTCGCCGCCGACGGCACGGTCGCGTACGTCAAGGTCGGCGCCTTCCGCAGCGTCGCCCAGCTCGAGGACGCGGTCGCCACCCACCTCGGCGTGCGCCTGTGACCCCCGACCCGGCTCCGGCGGGCCCTGCCGGGGGCGCCCTCCCGGAGGGCCTGCCCGACTGGCTGCGCCCGCTCGCCGCCGCGCTGCCCGGGATCCGGGGCGAGCAGATGAGCCGCTTCCTGCCCCCCGCCGAGGGCGCCCGCCGCTACTCGGCGGTGCTCGTGCTGTTCGGCGAGGGCCCGCAGGGCCCCGACCTGCTGCTCATCGAGCGGGCGGCGACCCTGCGCTCGCACGCGGGCCAGCCGGCCTTCCCCGGCGGCTCCCTCGACCCCGAGGACGACGGCCCGGTCGGCGCCGCGCTGCGCGAGGCGCGCGAGGAGGTCGGCCTCGACCCGTCCGGCGTCGAGGTCCTCGGGACGCTGCCCGACCTGTGGCTGCCGCCCTCCGGCTTCGTCGTCACCCCGGTGGTCGCCTGGTGGCGCACGCCGTCACCGGTGCAGGTCGTCGACGTGGCCGAGGTGGCCTCCGTCGTGCGCGTGCCGCTGGCCCGGCTCACCGACCCGGAGCACCGGCTGCGCGTGAAGCACCCCGGCAGCGGCTGGACCGGCCCGGCCTTCGACACCGGCGGCCTGCTGGTCTGGGGCTTCACCGCGGGCGTGCTGGACCGGCTGGTGGCCTTCGCGGGGTGGGAGCGCCCGTGGGACACCACCCGGATCCGCGAGCTGGACCCGGCCACCGTCGCCCTGGCCCGTGCCAGCTCGCCGGCCTTCGACCCGACCGACGCCCCCACCCTCAGGAGCCCGTCCCCGTGAGCACCCGCCCCGCCCTGCCCCTGCTCGCCGTGCTCGGCCTGCTCGCGCTCCCCGCCTGCGGCGGCGGGCAGGAGGGAGCCACACCCAGCGCCGCCGGAGCCGTCACGGCCACCAGCAGCGGCAGCGGGCAGGCCGCGACGGTGCTCGGGACCACCCGGCTGAAGTTCTCGCCCGAGACCGTCTCCGCCCAGCCGGGGGCGCTCGCGCTGACGCTGACGATCGACGGCGGCACCCCGCACGACCTGACCTTCGACGACCCGGGCGTCGGGAGCGCCGTCCCCGTCACGGTCTCCGGGTCGGCCACCCGGACCTTCACGTTCAGCCGGCCGGGCACGTACCGCTTCGTCTGCACCCTGCACACCGGGATGGTGGGCCAGGTCGTGATCCCGTGAGCCGCGGCGGCCCTGTCGGACCCCTCTCCTAGGGTCGCGGCGTGCGCGGCGACCTCCTCGACGTCGTCCTGCTGGTCGTGGCGGCGCTGTTCGCGCTGTCGGGCTACCGGCAGGGCTTCGTGGTCGGCGCGCTGTCGTTCGTGGGGTTCCTCGGTGGAGGGCTGCTCGGGGCCCGGGTCGCGCCGGACGTGGCCCGGCTCGGCCCGCTCGCCCAGCTCGACGAGACCGTGGTCGGCCTGGGCGTCGTGTTCGCCTGCGCCGGGCTCGGCCAGCTGCTCGCGGGCGTGCTCGGGACCCGGCTGCGCGCCGGGCTGACCTGGCGGCCGGCGCGGCTGGTCGACGCCGCGGCCGGCGCGGGCGTCAGCGTGGTGAGCCTGCTGCTCGTCGCGTGGCTGGTGGGCAGCGCGGTCGCGTCCGCGCCGTACCCCGCGCTGGCCTCGCAGGTGCGCCGCTCGATGCTCATCGACACCGTCGACGCCCTGGTGCCGGACTCCGCCCGGCAGTCCGCGGACGGGCTCCGGCAGTTCGTCGACGAGCGCGGCTTCCCCGACGTCTTCGGCGGCCTGGACCCCACCCGCGCCAAGGACGTCGCCGCCCCCGACCCTGCGCTGGCGCGCAGCAGGGCCGCGCGCGTCGCCCGGCCGGACGTCGTCAAGGTCACCGGGCTGGCGCCGGGCTGCCGCCGGCGCGTGGAGGGCAGCGGCTTCGTCTACGCGCGCGAGCGGGTCATGACCAACGCGCACGTCGTCGCCGGCGTGCCGGACCCGCAGGTGCAGGTCGGCGCCGCCCGGCTGCCCGCCCGCGTCGTGCTGTTCGACCCGGCGCGCGACGTCGCGGTGCTCCACGTCCCGGGCCTGACGGGCACCCCGCTGGCGTTCTCCGCCGACGAGGCGCAGGACGGTGACAGCGCGGTGGTCGTGGGCTACCCGAGGGACGGGCCGTTCCGCGCCGACCCCGCCCGCGTGCGGCAGGTCCAGCGCGCGCGCGGCCCGGACATCTACGGCGACCGGACCGTCGTGCGGCAGATCTACGCCCTGCGCGGGCTGGTCCAGCCCGGCAACTCCGGGGGGCCGCTGCTCGACACCCGGGGCAGGGTGCTCGGGGTGGTCTTCGCGGCCGCCGCGGACCGCCCCGACATCGGCTACGCGCTGACCGCGCAGGAGGTCGGTGGCGACGCGGCGCAGGGCCGTACGGCGACGGCGCGGGTGGACAGCGGCCCCTGCGACTGAGCCCGGCGCACCGCGGGTGTGTCCCGGCTCCGCGTGGGAATCGGCTCGCCATGACCGACTTCGGCTACACCATGATGTGCGAGCAGTCCCGGCCGGACCAGCTCGTCCGGGACGTGCAGGCGGCCGAGCAGGCCGGCTTCGACTTCTCCGTCATCAGCGACCACTACCAGCCCTGGCTGGAGTCGCAGGGTCACGCCGGGTACGCCTGGTCCATCCTCGGTGCCGCCGCCCAGGCGACGGAGCGGATCCCGCTCATGACGTACGTGACGTGCCCGACGCTGCGCTACCACCCGGCGCTGGTGGCGCAGAAGGCCGCCACCGTGCAGATCCTGTCCGGCGGCCGCTTCCGGCTGGGGCTCGGCGCCGGGGAGAACCTCAACGAGCACGTGGTCGGCAAGCGCTGGCCCGCCGCGGGCATCCGCCACGAGATGCTCGACGAGGCGGTCGACGTCATCTCCGCGCTGTTCGACGGCGGAAACACGAACTACCGGGGCAAGCACTTCGACGTCGAGTCCGCGCAGCTGTGGGACCTGCCGGACGTGCGGGTGCCGATCGGCGTCGCGGTGTCCGGGAAGAGCTCGTGCACGCTCGCCGGCACCAAGGCCGACCTGATGATCGCGACCGAGCCGAGGCCCGAGCTCGGCGAGATGTTCGACGCGGCCGGGGGCGCCGGCAAGCCGCGCGTCGGCCAGATCGCGGTCGCGTACGACACCGACCGCGACGCGGCCGTCCAGCGCGCCCACGACCAGTTCCGCTGGTTCGGGCTGGGCTGGAAGGTCAACGCCGACCTGCCGGGCCCGTCCTCGTTCGAGGCCGCGACGCAGTTCGTGACGCCCGAGCAGGTCGCCGAGCAGCTGCCGTGCGGCAACGACGTGGGCGAGTACGTCGAGAAGATCAGGCCGTTCGTCGACGCCGGGTTCACCGAGATCGCGCTGGTGCAGATCGGCGCCGACACGCAGGCGGAGTTCTGCACGTGGGCGCAGCGCGAGCTGCTCCCGGCGCTGCGCGCGCTCTGAGCCGGCGACGCTGCCGTCCGGTGGGGACGCTCACAGCGCGGCTGGTCGACAGACCGGGCGCGGGTGCTTACTCTTGCAAGCAGAGGACACCGTGAGCTGAGGAGGCGCCGATGACCCTGTCCCGTCCGTCGTCCCGCCGCGGGGCGCGCACGCGCGTGTCCCGCCGGATCGCCGCCGACCCCACGAGCACCGCGCTGCTGCTGGCGGCGCCGACGGCCGTCGAGCTGTGGCCGGGCGTGCGCCGTGTCGGTGAGGCCGGCGACCGCACGCTCGTCGAGACCGAGGTGCTGCCCGGCGGCGCGACGACCGCCGCGGCCGTGCGCGCCCTGCCACCCCGCCGCACGCCCACCTCGTACGTCACCCGCTTCGAGTGGTCCGGCTACGAGCTGCCCTCGACCAGTGCCACGCTGACGCTGGCGTACGCCCCCGCCGCCGACGGCACCGTCGCCACCCACGCCGCGCTGCAGCTCGACAGCGAGGACCTGGAGGGCAGCCGCCTCGACGCGAGTGGGCTGCACGGCCTGGCGCAGCGGTTCCTGGACAACCTCGGCCAGGCTGCCGAGTCGCGCAACCAGGCCGCCTAGCAACCCGTCGGCCCGCCCTGCCCGGGAGCGGACCTCCCCGTCCGGTCCTGCGCCCCTCAGCCCAGGTCCGCGGCCGGGCGCCGGAGCCGGACGGCCGGCACCTCGCGGTCGCCGGCCTCCACACGCGCCGCCAGCGCCAGCGCGCCGGCCCCGAGCGACGGCTCGATCCCGTACGGGGGCGGGTCCACCGGCAGCCGGCTCGCGGCGCGGCGCAGCAGGCGCACGGCGCCGGTGGTGTTGCCGCGCTGCAGGTGGGTGATCCCGACGCACAGCTGCGCGAGGCCCTGCCACAGCTCCCGCTCCTCGGCCGGAGCGGCCTTCCAGGACGCCTCCAGCACCTCGTGCGCCCCGAACGCCCGCCCCTCGTCGAGCAGGGACTGCGCCAGCGCGAGCGCCTCGAGCGGCGGCAGGGCCTGCTCCGGGACCTCGGGTACCGCGCCCGGGTCGTCCAGCGGCACGGGGCGCCCGAGGCGGTCCCGGCCGCGGACGTCGCGCACCCGTGCCCTGAGCCCGCGCAGCCGTACGGCGCGCGCCGCCCTGGTCTCGTCGTCGGGCTGCACGTCAGGGACGCTCGTGGGCGAGCAGGGCGGCGGTCACGGTGTCCGGGTCCTCCTGGTGCGGGAAGTGTCCGAGGCCGTCGAGCACCTGGAGCTCGTACCCGCCGTGGGCCCAGGCGCCGGAGCCCTGCACGGTGTCGGTCAGCACGCAGGTGTCGTCGGCGCCGTGCAGGTGCAGCACGGGGGCGGTCAGCCCGGCGGCGAGCACCCTGCGGAAGCGCCGGCCCTCGGGCCGGGCCTGCGAGCGGCCGGCCCAGCGGTAGTACTCGAGGGAGCAGTGGGCCGCCGCCGGGATGGCCATGGCCTCCTGGCAGCGCCGGGCCGTCTCCTCGTCCGGGAACCCGGGCCCGCCCCAGCGCTCGAGCAGCCGGACGGCCAGGTCGCCGTCGCGCAGCCGGGCCTCCGGGACGCGCGGCACCTGGAAGCCGGCGATGTAGGAGGACGCCCGCAGCTGCCGCGGCTCGCGCAGGGCGGCGTACACGCGCAGCGGGTGCGGGGCGGACAGCACGGCAAGGCTGCGCACCAGGCGCGGGTGCAGGGTGGCGGTCACCCAGCCGAGGTAGCCGCCCCAGTCGTGCCCGACGACGTACGCGTCGCGGGCGCCCAGCGCGCGGACCAGGCCGGCGACGTCGTCGGAGAGCGTGTACGCGTCGTACCCGCGCGGCGGCTTGTCCGAGGCGCCGTAGCCGCGCAGGTCGGGGGCGACGGCCCGGTAGCCGGCGGCGCCGAGCGCGACCAGCTGGTGGCGCCAGGACCACCAGAACTCCGGGAAGCCGTGCAGCAGCAGGACCAGCGGACCGTCTGCCGGGCCGCACTCCGCCAGGTGGAACCGCAGCCCGCCGGCGGTCACCTCGCGGTGCGTCCACGGGCCGTCGACGAGGACGACGCTGTCCTCGGGCGGCACGCCAAGAGGCTCCCACAGGGTCCGGACGGGACCGTGCGGGAGCCTCTGGGGCCGTGCGCGGGGGCTAGCTGTTGCTGGTGGGGTGCTTGGCGAAAGCGACGTCGTCCTTGAGCGTCTCGATCGTCTTCTCCGGCGGGCCGACCTTCTTGAGGCTCTTCTTGCCGACCAGCGCGGCGATGCCGGCGACGATCAGGTAGAGCAGGCCGACGACGAGGAACCCGAGGCCGGTGTGGTCGCCCAGGAGGTTGCCGATGCCGTACGCCAGCGCGATCGACAGGAAGATGAGGGCCAGCAGGCCGGTGAAGGCCGCCGCGCCGAACCCGGCGGCACCCTTGCCGGCGTTGACCGCCTCCTGCTTGATCTCGACCTTGGCGAGGGCGAGCTCCTTGCGCATGAGCGTCGAGATGTCGGACGTCGCCGACGCGACCAGCTCGCCGAGGCTGCGGTCGTCGGACGGGCCCACCGCCGAGGCCTGCTGGACGCGGGCGCTGCCGCTGTTCGACTCGCTGCTGTACGAGGTGCTCACGCCTGGTCCTCCTGCTGGGTCGCGGCGGCGGGGTCGCCGCCGGCCTGGGTCATCTCTCCGGTGCCGCTCGGGCCGGGAGCGCCGGCGGCGAGCGTGGTCTCGTCCTCGCCGCGCCCGGCGCTCTCGCCCGGCTGCTCGGTGGGGGACTCGGTCACGTTGCCTCCGACGGTGGTCTCGAAGGGGCGATCGCCCCCGCGGTGCACTACCCCTGCTCCCTCTGCGTGAACATCGCGGACAGCGGCGTGATCAGCAGACCGGTTCCTGCCCGACGTGCGCGCTGCGCCGGGCGCGGATGGCCGCCGCTCCCAGCAGGGAGGCGAGGACGCTGGCGACGAGCACGGCGAGCGTCACCCTGTCGGCGCGCGCCGGGTCGTCGGCGAAGGCGAGCACGGCGATGAGCAGGCTCACGGTGAAGCCGGTGCCGGCGAGCAGCGCGACGCCGCCGACGTCGGACCAGCCCAGCCCCGCGGGCAGTACCGCCAGGCGCAGGCGCACCGCGACCTGTGCCGCCGCGAAGATCCCGACGGCCTTGCCCACCACCAGCCCGAGCACCACCCCGAGCGCGGCCCGGTCCCCGACGCCCTCGGACAGCACGCCGCCGTCGACGGCGACGCCCGCCGCGGTGAAGGCGAACACCGGCACCACCAGGCCGGCCGACCACGGCTGCAGCCGGTGCTCCAGCCGGTCGGCGGGGGAGTGCGCCTCGCCCTCGTCGCTGCGCACCCGCGTCAGCAGGGCGAGCGCGACGCCGGCCACGGTCGCGTGCACCCCGGAGGCGTGCACGCACAGCCAGACGGCGACGGCCAGGGGCACGTACAGCCAGGGCGTGGTCACCCGCTGGCGCTGCGCGACCGCGTACCCGACGAGCAGCACGGCGGCACCGGCGAGCGGGAGCAGGGCCAGCTCGGAGGTGAAGAGCACCGCGATGACCGCGATCGCGCCGAGGTCGTCGACGACCGCGAGCGAGAGCAGGAAGACCCGCAGGCCGACGGGGGCGTGCGAGCCCACGACGGCGAGCACGCCGAGGGCGAAGGCGATGTCGGTGGCCATCGGCACCGCCCAGCCGCGCGCCGTCGCCGGGTCCCCGCCTGCCACGGCGAGGTAGAACAGGGCCGGGACGACCATGCCGCCGAGCGCGGCGAGAGCGGGCAGCGCGGCCGCCCGCCGGTCGGCCAGCTCCCCGACGACGAGCTCGCGCTTGACCTCCAGCCCGGCGACGAAGAAGAACACCGCGAGCAGGCCGTCGGCCGCCCAGTGCTCCACGTCGAGCCGGGCGTGCAGCGCGGAGGGTCCGAAGGTGAGCGCGCGCAGCTGCTCGTACGCCGCGTGCAGCGGGCTGTTGGCCACCACCAGGGCGAGCACGGCGGCGCCCAGCAGGACGATCCCGCCGACCTGCTCCACCCGCAGGTAGTCGGTGAACGCGGTGTCCTCGACGGGCTTGCCGGCTGCGTCGGCCGCGGCCACCGTCAGCGGTGCAGGGGTGGAACGGTGGGGCCAGCGGGCCACGGGGCTCCTCGGGGAGGGCAGGCAGGGGCAGCTCGCCGACCAGACTTCCCGGCACACCGGGAGCGACGTTACCCGCGCTGCGCGTGCCCCCGGCAGCCCTCAGCCCTCCGCAGGCGCGGACCCCATCTGGCTGTTGATCGCGTTGACCACTGTCGGGTCGGCGAGCGTCGTGACGTCACCCAGCTCGCGGTGCTCCGCCACGTCGCGCAGCAGCCGGCGCATGATCTTGCCGCTGCGCGTCTTGGGCAGCTCCGGGCTGATGAGGATCTGCCGGGGCTTGGCGATCGGCCCGATCTCGCGGGCGACGTGGTCGCGCAGCTCCTTCACGAACGCCTCCCCGCTGGACTCCTGTTCGCCGACGGAGCCGCGCACCGTCACGAAGGCGACGATCGCCTGCCCCGTCGTCGGGTCCTGCGCGCCGACGACGGCGGCCTCGGCCACCTTGGGGTGGCTCACCAGCGCGCTCTCCACCTCGGTCGTCGAGATGCGGTGGCCGCTGACGTTCATGACGTCGTCGACCCGCCCGAGCAGCCACAGCACGTGGTCGTCGTCCCACTTCGCCCCGTCACCGGCGAAGTACCGGCCCTCGAACCTCGACCAGTACGTCTCCCGGTAGCGCTCCTCGTCGTTCCAGATGCCGCGCAGCATCGCCGGCCACGGCTCGTCGAGGGTGAGGTAGCCGCCGCCGGCATCGCCGACGGAGGTGCCGTCCTCGTGCACGACGTCGACGCTGACGCCGGGCAGCGGCCCCATGGCCGAGCCCGGCTTGGTCGCCGTGACGCCCGGCAGCGGGCTGACCATCATGGCGCCGGTCTCGGTCTGCCACCAGGTGTCCACGATGGGGCAGCGGTCCCCGCCGATGACCCGGCGGTACCACATCCACGCCTCCGGGTTGATCGGCTCCCCGACCGAGCCCAGCACCCGCAGCGCCGACAGGTCGTGCGCGGCGGGCAGGTCCTCGCCCCACTTCATGCAGGTGCGGATCAGCGTCGGTGCGGTGTAGAGCAGCGTCACGCCGTACTCGGCCGCGATCTTCCACAGCCGGTCCCGGCCGCCGGCGTCCGGCGTCCCCTCGTACATCACCTGGGTGGCGCCGTTGGCGAGCGGGCCGTACGTGATGTAGCTGTGGCCGGTGACCCAGCCGACGTCGGCCGTGCACCAGTAGACGTCGGTCTCGGGCTTGAGGTCGAAGACCGCCCAGTGCGTGTACGCGGTCTGCGTGAGATAGCCGCCCGAGGTGTGCAGGATGCCCTTGGGCTTGCCGGTGGTGCCGGAGGTGTAGAGCAGGAACAGCGGCTGCTCGGCCGGGAAGGCCTTGGCCTCGTGCGTCTCGGGCGCGCTGTCCACGACGTCGGACCACCAGACGTCGCGGCCCTCGACCCAGTCCACGTCCTGGCCGGTGCGCTTGACGACGAGCACGCTCGAGACGTCCGGGCAGCGCTCCAGCGCCTCGTCCAGGATCTGCTTCAGCCCGCTCGGCGCCCCCCGTCGGTAGCCGCCGTCGGCGGTCACCACGACCTCGGCCTGCGCGTCGGTGATCCGGTCGACGAGCGCCTGCGCGGAGAAGCCGCCGAACACCACCGAGTGGGGCGCCCCGATGCGGGCGCACGCCAGCATCGTGATCACCGCCTCCGGGATCATCGGCAGGTAGATGCAGACCCGGTCGCCCGCCTGCACGCCGAGCTGCTCCAGGGCGTTCGCGGCCTTGCTCACCTCGCGCTGCAGGTCGGCGTACGTGAGGTCGCGGCGGTCGCCGTCCGGCTCGCCGACCCAGTGCAGCGCGACCCGGTCGCCGTTGCCCGCCTCGACGTGGCGGTCCACGCAGTTGACGGCCACGTTCAGCGTCCCGTCCGCGAACCACCGCGCGAACGGCGGCTGCCAGTCCAGGACCTGCGTGAACGGCGTGGCCCAGGTCAGCCGCCGCGCCTGCTCCGCCCAGAAGGCCAGCCGGTCGCCGGAGGCCAGGTCGTACGCGTCCTGCTGCACGTTCGCGGAGGCTGCGAGCGCGGCCGGCGGCTCGAAGCGCCGGTTCTCGGTCGACAGGGCCTCGAGGTCGGTGGTGCTCACGTGCTGCTCCTCTACGACGGGTGTGCCGAGCCTCGCCTACGCGCGGGACGGCGGACGGACCGGGGGGAGGCCGCGTCGGCGGCCTCCCCCACGGACGTGCGTACGGGCTAGTGCGCCGTGGCCTTCTCGGAGCCGGCGCCGGTCAGGGAGCGGACCTCCATCTCGGCGTACTTGGCCTCGTCGTGCTCCTTGCTCAGCACCGTGCCGAGCCAGCCGAACAGGAACCCGAGCGGGATCGAGACCAGGCCCGGGTTCTCCAGCGGGAACACCGAGAAGTCGATGGACGGGTCGGTGATGAGCGACGTGCTCTTGCCGTCCGCGCCCGCCGGCTTGCCGGAGACCACCGGGGACAGGATCACCAGTGTCAGGGCAGACAGCAGGCCGCCGTAGATCGCGCAGAGCGCGCCGGTGGTGTTGAAGCGCTTCCAGAACAGCGAGTACAGGATCGCCGGCAGGTTGGCGGACGCCGCGATGGCGAAGGCCAGCGCCACCAGGAAGGCCACGTTCAGCGTCTGCGCGTAGATGCTCAGCAGGATCGCGATGGCGCCGATCACGAAGGCGGCGACGCGGGCGACGCGGACCTCCTCGCCCTCCTTGACGTCGCCGCGCTTGATCACGCTGGCGTAGATGTCGTGCGCGAACGAGCTGCTGCTCGCCAGGGTCAACCCGGCGACGACCGCGAGGATCGTGGCGAAGGCGACCGCCGCGATGACCGCCAGGATGATCGTGCCGCCGGTCTCGCCGAAGAAGATCCGGCCGATCTCCTGGGCCAGCTGCGGAGCGGCGGTGTTGCCGCTGGCGCTCTGCGCCTTGATGGCGTCCGGTCCCACGAGCGCGGCGGCGCCGAAGCCCAGCGCGATGGTCATCAGGTAGAAGCTGCCGATGATTCCGATCGCCCACAGCACCGACTTCCGCGCCGCCTTGGAGTCCGGCACCGTGTAGAAGCGGGTGAGGATGTGCGGCAGGCCTGCGGTGCCGAGCACGAGGGCGATGCCGAGCGAGACCAGGTCGAGCTTGCCGGCGACGCCCTGGGCCGCCGTGCCGTAGCGCAGCCCCGGGTTGAGGAACGCCTCGCCCTTGCCGCTCTTGGCGGCGGCGTCACCGAGCAGCGCGCTGACGCTGAAGCCGTAGTGGATCATGATGAGGATGGTCACCAGGGTGGTGCCGGTCATGAGCAGCACGGCCTTGATGATCTGCACCCAGGTGGTGCCCTTCATGCCGCCGACCGTGACGTAGAAGATCATGAGCGCGCCGACGGCGACGATCGTGATGTTCTTCGCCGCCGTGCTGTTGACGCCGAGCAGCAGGCTGACCAGGGCGCCCGCGCCGACCATCTGCGCGAGCAGGTAGAAGATCGACACCACGATGGTGGAGATGCCGGCCGCCACCCGCACGGGCCGCTGCCGCATCCGGAAGGCGAGGACGTCGGCCATCGTGTACTTGCCGCTGTTGCGCAGCAGCTCGGCGACGAGCAGCAGGGCGACCAGCCACGCGACGAGGAACCCGACGGAGTACAGGAACCCGTCGTAGCCCGACAGCGCGATGATCCCGGCGATGCCGAGGAAGCTGGCGGCGGACATGTAGTCGCCGCCGATGGCGACGCCGTTCTGCGGGCCCGTGAGCGAGCGGCCGCCGGAGTAGAAGTCCGCGGCGGTCGCGTTGTTGCGGCTCGCGCGAATGGTGATCACGAGGGTCATGGCCACGAAGGCGAGGAACAGCGCGATGGTGAGCGCCCGCTGGCCTCCGTGCACGGTGGTCGCGGCGACGGCGAGCGGGCTCATCGCGCGTCTCCCTCGAGGCGCTCGCGGATGCGGTCGGCGGTCGGGTCGAGGTTCTTGTCCGCGTACTTCGAGTACAGGTACGCGATCA
>Ga0210040_10002117_pt1 | contig 28557 bp, 6 predicted proteins | sample CryGeyCG12114_NA_FD_185462 | JGI IMG/M metagenome (GOLD analysis project Ga0210040, IMG submission 185462) | Groundwater microbial communities from aquifer - Crystal Geyser CG19_WC_8/21/14_NA (SPAdes) (version 2) | ecosystem: Environmental > Aquatic > Deep subsurface > Groundwater | place: USA... | reverse complement strand
AAATAATACTAGTTTGAGCCATATATGAGAGTAACCTACAAACGAAACAATAGTCATGAACTACACCTGGGTACCTTTTCATTAATTTTCCTCATGTTGTAATAAGTCTGTATATACAGCGGACGAGACTAAACGATTCAATTAAACTCGCCGCATGTAAATGACTTGATTGAACTCTTTTTAATGAATTAATGCATAATAGAGTAGTCATTCACTTCACTTCGTAACGTATCCTATCATACACTTATCATTATTATGTCAATTGCATTTACTTCCTGTGTGAACTATGTTTATAACTATTAAACTTAAAACAGCTTTAAGATATCATCCGTAATTGTAATTTGTCAATGACTTAATTAATCAATATGCTAATGTTTCCAAGCCGTCTATTTTCATTAAGACTGGCGAAACCTGGTTTGTTTTCAAGATTCAAACAATAGATCTAGGCTTGCCTGCCCATCCGCAGCAAAAGTAAGCCAATTCTCTTTTAGAACATTAACCAAGTTGACATTTAGAAGTCATATGCGGTTTTATTTGTCTGCCACACCTTGAGAAGGAAGCGGATGCAGGCATGTGACGGATATTACACTAACTAGCTACTGTACTGTGAATTCAACAGGTAGCAAGTGAGCACCATGCAAATTCATCCTCCTCCTGACATTTGCTCTGCCTGCAGTGTACCCATAATAATACTGAAAATGAGACTTCACAAACTAACTAACTAACTTCAAAAGAATCATGCCAGTCTCAAACAAAAACCATGAACAATACTATTCTTTTTAAACTTATGCGGTTCTACGTGTCTACCTGCTTTTAGTCAATGTGACACATGGCAAATAATAATGGTAACCAAATGAAACCAGCACTTACTTAAATAAGAGTATGCTACATAATGCGACCACAAGGAAACCACAACATACATAGTTATTTACTCAACATAAGCCATCATGGGATGAATTGATTTTGAAGACACAAATCCGCTCAACAGGTTGCAATACACAGAGGATTGTGCAACAAGGGCCATTTTGACCGAATGTATGGTGTACGCAACATGATGCGATCTCAATCACTTAAAGTGCTAGCATAGTTAGTTAGTTAGTTGGTTAGTTAGTAAGTAAGTAAGAATGTCAAGGATCGTTACTGCTCATTGTAACAGTAAGCAAGCGAAAAGTAATCATGTGCTGGTTTGCTTGGGCTTGGGGACAAAGATTAGGGATGAGTTCATTACGGAGAGCATTTTTAGTGGTTTTTATTGTAAGTGAAGAGAACTTATTAGATTCCGGTTTCATTCCTACCTCCCTTATTTGACATGAATACGTATTTAATCTGTCAGTATTGAATTCAGTTGTCATTAAATAAATAGAGAGATGTGAGATTTATACAGTTTGGTGTTTGGGAATTTGGAGCAAAGTGTTAAGCTCCTTGCTCAAGTTATTTTTTAAATGACTTGCTGAAAATGGAAATACAATATTTTGTCTTTTGGCACGAATGGTATTTTGCAACGTGGTGCATGAAATTTGAGTGTTAATTATTGCAGCAAGTCTGCACGTTGTATGAGCTATTATGTATTATTCTAATGCATTCATAAAGTTAATAGCGGACAAATACAAATGGTTTGTTTTAATTGATCAATTCATTGACTTCTGACATTACTGACGCTACATTGTGCTTGGTTAGTTTGGTAGCTGTTGTAATTATTGGAGTTTTGGCTTTGAAGTATTTCAAGAAGTTTTTTTTTTTACAGAAATCAGTCTCATTATGCAATTAAGCTAACCAGTAGTAACAAAATAAACCGTTTAATCTAGATAACTGCTCTTTTGCACTCAAATCAATCCTTGTGCTTTGCAAGTGAGTGAGATTTAGCTGAAGCTAATTAAGAATCCAAGAAAATCTGCTAAAAGCCAAAGTTTGCCCACCAAAACTTGTTGGAACGTGAATTCATCAACGTCACATTTTAATTGACTCACGTTTCACAGCATTCTTGACCTTCCGTATCATCAAAGCAAACTTTATTTTTTGACTGACATGCCTTCTGGAAATGTAAAAGCTCCCATCAGTAAATGTGAAGGAACAAATTAAACTTGACCTTCTCATAACTGTTTATTGCTAGCTACACATTGTTTACTCAAGTCAATGAAAAAAATGCGCGTGTTTTTCTCATTCTTATAATATATTTTATTGATTTTGCAATTCCATTGTATTACATGTCCATGTAGTTAGTTAGTTACTCCCCCTCACTTACTTTGTTAGCAAATGTATTTTCCGCAATCACAAAATATGCCACGAATGTATATTCCTTAAACAATTACTTTTCAACCCAAACCCAATATATAATTACACATTATTATTCGTTTCGTTGGTCATAAGAGTGCAAAGTAGCCATAAATTTAACTACTGTTGCGTCGCCTTGAAAAAACTCATTTCCTCGACTTTATGGAATAACCCATCAGATTATCACATAACACCCAATGAGCAATTCCAACTGACAACCTCTTTTGTAACAAGTGGTAGTTAAATTAAGTAAAGATAATGTTTTGGTGCCAAATTGCGAAAAAAGTGTATATTCACGAAAATCAAACCTGTGGCTAAGTCAATACAGCCCCGGTCAAATTACTAACCAAACCAAACTACACTAATCTTATCTCGCTAGCTTAAAATAAAATCCATCTATGTCACAACACAATGAACTACAAAATAAATGCAAAATGTTTGTACAAATCCCAATAACATGTTCTATTCTTTGGCTATACCATTTTCCCATATGCAAGTGCGATCTATCTGACAAACCATTTTTTACTCGCACTCAACTCTACCGTATACACGGAACCACTTGATTTGATTTGCATGACCAATTGGAATCTCCCTCTGCATTTACTATCCTCTGTAGTTAGTAGTGTAAAATTGAAATCGTAAAATATTCACTCTACAACTATAACTATAACTAACTTGGTGGAACTCATCTTCATTGGTACGGGTTATAACCTTTCATTGTTGTTACCTGTTCAGAGCGTATTCACCAGAATTCGAAAATGTTCAACGAACCTAATGAGTATACTAGCTAAAGCTAACAAACATGCAAAGCTGTATTGTTGCAATAGAACGTACCTTATAGTTAGTTAGTTAGTTTAGTGTACTACTGTGACCACTTGTTATGCAGATAGCAAGTGAATACATACTCGTACACACATTTTGGATTGCGTTCATATCTCAATTGTTGCATTGCATCTGCTAGCTAACTAACTAAAAGTAAGTAACTAACGTCTAACATGGGGTGAATACAACTACCCAAGTGATATGAGAACTTTTGGGTGTTGCTGACTCACAATTTGCTCAGTTTGAACACAGCATTTCGTCAGAGAGGAATGTGTCTAAAAGGTTGTCTACAGTCTACAGTAGCTAGCTATAGCTGTAACTAACTGACTAACTCGACTACTATTGGATTTGTTTTGCAAGTTTGTTTTTAAAATTCGCGAACTGACTCACTGAACTTGTTGTGCATCAGCATTGTGGAGTTGAGTTCAAGCTGAGAAAAATTGGCCAGCTTTTCCCTTTGTTGTGCTCTATTTGTTTGGACTGGAGATCTTATCGGTTTTTAAGTTTGCTTAGTTTTTTAGTAGGATAGAGGGATATCGGTCAAAGTTGAACGATTTGTACATGATTCCCAGTGCCCATTACCCACGTGGTAATTAGTTAGTCAGTTAGTACAATTTTTTGGATAAGAATCAAACTTTTTTACTGAAGTATTTTTTCGTGGTACGACGTTGATTTGACTCATTAGTTTTTTTGGTCGAATCGGCGTGCTTAAGTGGTGTATGCTTGTGCAAAGATCGATCAATTGGATTTTGGCGAATTGGTGTTTGGATCGTTTTGTGGGACTTTTGATGTAAGTTTTTTTAGTAGTTTGTATTGTATTTAGTTAGTTAGTTGTTTGTTCATGTTGTATTAAACGGTTTTGTGATTTCCATCATTATGGGTTGGCAATGTTGTTAACGTGTTAACTAGCGTCATTACAGGGCTACTTTTATGAATGCTGTAACGATGGGGTTTTTATTAACTTGTATAACTTGAGTAAACAAATTGACTCTTTAATGGGTTGGAATCTAATTTGAGAGGATATTATGTATTCGTCCTATTTACTTTGTTACATTGTGAAACAAATGTCAGCATGTGGCTGCCGATATATTATTGGGGCATTTCGTTTCGTATGTAATAGAATGAACGATTGAAAAACAATATTTAGCAATCAAATGCAACTCTAGTTAAAAATCGATTACTGTACTAAGAGATAGTGCTATCAAACTATTAGATTTTGGGAAATCCAGTTGTTCAAATGAAGCTGTTTCAATAGATAAAGGCAAGCCATGCATTAACATTCTGAGATAATCAAAGCGGATGGGCGATCAAACTAGCCAGTTTGCGTACATGAAGATGTTATGATCGTCATCAATGAACCATTAAGTGTGAGAACAATATAGACATCCTCTTAACAATAGACAGTTTTTGCCAAATCACTGGAGCGATAGGCAAGCATGAATTACGTAATCCTATCTTGATAGCTACTTTGATTTATTCGAGCTTCTGGCACTTTTGTAATTCGCAACAGTTCAACTCTATCAGACGTTAGTCAGTTGTTACAGTGGTAAGCATCTAGTTATTTTCTCATAATTCAGCTTCACAAAATATTCAATTTTAGCAGAGCGTATAAAAACCACATCATCAGTGCATCAAAGTAGTGTCTGTGGCCAAAATCCGGTGATTATATTTCTATTTGTATTGAACAGACATTTATCCCTTCATCACACCACAATTGTAAGTTTTCTTCCTTTTAAATCAATGGAGTGGAGTGTAGCTCCAAAAGAATTCTCAACTTAAGTCATATGTAGCCTGTCATACTAACCAAATTGTCAAAATTGTAATCTGATTTCAGTTGAAATTGGAAATTGCCTGATAGATTTATCACTTGACTAATTTTTCACAGTGATGAGAAAAATGGAATGTAGTTAGTTACTCCCTCTTCATCAATTATTATCACAAAATGTTACACATGATAAATCAAATGGATGCGGGTCCTATAACTAACTGATAATCTGAAGTTTCCCGTTATAAAATACAGTGTGAATCGCCAATTTTAAATTCCTATTTGAGTACCACTGCTGCCTAACTATTGTGGTAATAGTTGGTATTGACAACTCAAGGATGTAATTCATTGAGACAAGTTAAAGCGTTAAAATCCCAGCAACCACACTGTACATGCATTTTCCTTGGATCTGATCTCACTGAACTAGCTGGCAATGAGTGAAGGGGCACATCCTCATTCATATCAAATCTTTAATGACTTTCCTGATCATTACGTTCACAGATACACGCATAAACTAAATGCACCGTGTAGTAAGTAACTATGACTGTGAGTGAGCACAGTAATCCAAGTTCGATTCATTATGAATTATTCGCAACGTGTAAAAAGCATCTCAAGTTGGATTGAATTTTAATCTCTCGTGCTAGAAAGTATTTGATGGGAAAACCACAAAAGGAGATACTTCACAGGATTTAAGTCTGGGCACAGAACTGGTTTAATATCTTTGTCATGTGCGCAAAACAGGGAACATGCATTACCCCTAATGAAGCACTTTTCTGGGTGCAAAGATGGCATATAAGTTGAATCAGTAAGTCGTCTACCGAAAGGAGAGGATCCCCACAAATTCAGTCGAGTTCACAAAAACTGTCACAAAGTTGACCACTATGGCTTACATTTTAGGTACAATAGGTATCTTTAGTTTGTTAGTTAGTTAGTTTTGTGTAGAAAAAATGATTCCTTGGGTTTGGCTTTGAAGGGAGATTTTTTTCAGCAATAATATAATTATTTCTGGCTGTAAAAGTGTGTAATAAAGAAGCGCATCAAGGGTGGCATAATTTTCTCACGCGTACTATCATATTATTTTAAAAGTTGGGCACAAGAAAGTTGTTGTGTTGATGTATAATTATCACAAGCCAAACTGAAAATTTTAAGAAGTTTCTTAGGTATACAATTGGGCTGTTTGAATCAAACGGGGCACAGACTCTAGCCTTTAATCCTATTACATGTTCTGGGAACAAGTTTTTATACTTACACAGCCAGTGAGTGTCACACACAAGTTTGTTTTACTTGTCAACTTGTTTGCGGTTTTTAGAATTTTTTACTTCTCTGGGATTCTAGTTCACAACACTACTGAACTACAATGTTTTTTTGTCTTGGTGTAGATAAATTTTCCAAAAATTTCTCAATTCTCCTTTCTGTGCATGCAGTAAGTAACTGCCAAACTAATGTTTCACTATTCAAACAATAACTGTTCAAATAAATAGGTAGTGAAAGTATGAGTAATTCGAAAAAATGGCTACTGCATCATTCATTTTATTTTTAGTGGATTCTGTGTTTTGCTGTGTGTGTTGTTGACAATGAAGTGCTCTACATTGTTGCCTGCCTCATAAGTCATTGAATGAAGCAAACGGATGCATGAATACCATTTGCCTTCGTAATGAAGAAAATGGAAAGCTTCGTTATTGCCTATTTTTTATCCTTTGAATTTCATTTGTTGACTATATTGTGAAAACAGGAATCCAGATGGTCCCCATCTCTTCCAATTGAGATTGACGTGTGCTCCTCAATTCTGTGCAAGACTGTCAGAAAGGTGCACTAGTTACTACAAAAAACTCACAGCCGAAAATTTCAACTAATTATTCAAAGAAGGAAGCTATAATCATACACTGTCACTTTTAAACACCTTTACAAATCCTTTGGTTCCATCAAGCTCCCTATTTTGTGCATTGGTTAGTTGGCACTCAAATGCCACTAGCTATAACTCACTAACTACGCGTAGTTTCTATTGTGCGGTGAACTAAGGCGAACTTTTGTAAGGCTGCACAACACATGATGATGATGATAATAATATGTACAAAGTGTGTGTGAAAAATCCTTGTTATCATTGATTACTTGGAACAAGAAGAACAGTTTTGCCTCCTTTTGTGTGGCTTCTGATTATTTCCTTTGGTTGTGCACGCGAAACATATTGGACACGAAAAACTGCGTATGGGAACGTAACAAGAAACTCATGCAGATATTTTAACGTCCTAGCTAACTAACTACCGCTTGTGTTGCACAATAGACCAACAGTTTTGCAGCATTTTTTACACTGCTGATTTGATTTGATGGTTGCCCTTTGGGCAGGAGCATGAACACAACTACAGAGTGTACTATATAGCCAGTCGTGAATTATCATCATTCATTACCCTGTACCATGTCTGCATTGTCTGGAAGCGTGAAAATGGTGAAATCCTTAAACAGTGGCAGCCACTCGGACTCAGGAAGCACTAGGAGTACGAAATTCCGTTTTTTGTCATGGAGCCCTGAAGCAGTGGACATGCGAGAGTTCGTCAACACGTTTCCATTGCCCAGAGTAGTTCGTGTAACCAACTGTGAGGAAGGGAATGTTTTGAAAAACTTGGTGCTCCCATTTGACGTGGACATTACTCAGCCATTGCTGTTGTACAAGAAGTACAAGCCCGTGAAATTGACAGGCAAATGTTTGAAGCTGAATAAGAATGGGAAATGTAAAGAGGTCGGACCCAGCTTGATTATTCCGGACTCCTATCCTGGTACGTTTACTTTTGTGTAGTATCCTTTTCCCGTTATGTCATTATTATTTTGTGCTGAATTCTTGTGCTTTAAAATGATGCTATGGCTGTGTATGGCTCAAATCGGTTCACTAGAGATCTAATTAAGAAATTTTCTAGTGAGTGCGCTTGATTGAGAGCTTTGGTTCACTAACTAAGCCTATAGGGAAGTGGGGATTTAGGAACTATATTATATTGTGCAGTTGACCACAGTATGCACGTTCTCATGTAATTTAGTGCTCTATAAATCCTTTTGTGAATTTGATGCCTGGTAAATTTTCAATTTTATCACTTATTTCACCGCCTTCATTTCATCTGTGTGTAGTTGTCCATTAGTTATTAGATGGCAGCCAATTTCTCATCAATTGTACCACCTCATGTTTTTCCTCTAATCAGTGCTCAACATCTTTGGTCATTCTTAAAAATTCTTCGTGCCTTGTCCTACTCCATGCGTGCATACATAATTCATCTGGTATCGCAATTCTTATCATCATCTGCTCATGTGAGACACCTGCAATTTCCATCCCCCTTTTGCATTCTATCGCACATCTCAATCTGGTGAAGAAAACACTCGCTTACTTAAAAATTCAATTTTGATTGAATGGGTCTTGATTTTTATTTAGCATCCTATTATTATCCCATTCTTTGAATACCTTAGTTAGTTAGTTAGCAATGATTAATGGACTAGTCATTAGTTGCTGTACTCCACACGTTGAATTTGGTGCGTTTAACATGCCATTTATATTGGGGGGGAACCCATGCTTTTAGACAGTCATTACTTTTGGCCTTTGTATGCAAATTATCAATTTAGCAGCCCTGCTGACAAATTGCGAATATGGATCAAAAAAATTGATTGCAGTCAATCTCTTTTCAATAAGTCAACCAGTCTGGCCAGCTAATAAGCAATCTCTCTCCCTCTTATGCAATGATAAGATGTTCGCAAAATTGGCTCGTTCATCACAAAATGTGTGGGCAGCGATGCAAATTGTATGCTCTGCAGAAAGATAATGAGGATGGTGTAAAAATATACAAGTTGACTGTACCTTTTTGTTACTGAAAGAATGAGAAAAAGATGTTACATGCTTATTAGCTAATCTTAATTTCCATGTGCATAGCAAGTAAGTTAGTAAGCCCTGTTCTGTTATATAGTGCATAAAATGCATTGCACCTGGCAAGATGAAATGTAAAGATTTTAGTTAGTTACTCTATGCACAAGTCAAGTGCACTCATTTATTCACTTGAGCATAGTAAACGGTATGAAAGAATGGAGTTGGATGAGCACCGTTAGATCTGCACACAGTTTTGATGATCCTCGATAGTAATATATTGAGCAAGTTCTTTGTTAGGAAATAGATAAGACAACCAATAACTGAGTGCATGTGAATAGCAGCACCATGATGACATAATGGTAGCGCCATTTGTTTATAGGTGATCCATATTAAAAGGTGATTTCATGATCGTCATAATTAAGCGCGGAGGGAATATTTGCAATAATAATTTATCTCTTGGCTGCTATTTTTTTTCCGCTTTGATAGAACATTGTTTTTTTGCTGAGTAAAGTAAAGCATGCATGAGGTTTACGCGCCAATGTAGAGTTTTGATACAGGTTGGCATATGATAGAGAGGATTTTGTGGATGGAGATTGTCTTTTAAGCAATGAATTGAAGATGTTATAGTTACACAGTGCTTAAAAATATATATTGTGGTGTTTACATAGTTATTTACCAAAGTCAGGAAACTCTCGTTAGGATGTAAGTTTGTATTGTAATTGAGGAATCTTGCACGACTTTGTTTAGGCTATAAAGCAAATTTTATTGATTCATGATGATGAAAGATTGGAAGGTATAAAAGAAACACGTGATGTTTTTCTTGGCAGATTGTTGTGTGGTGTGAATTAAGATGTTTTGTGTCTTAAAACACGATGTTTGGCAATTTGTGTTGTGAAAGCGATGATTTTCATTAAAATGCAAATTTTTTTCCACATTCAAAGGATTAATTCATTTTAGGAGTCAAAACACTTAATATGAATTATAGTTTTCATGTTTCGTATAGTTAGTAAACTAGTAGTGTGTTATTAATGCTACTGTGCTATTACTCACTGACTGGTTAGCGTAGGGTACTCTCTGTTGAAAGTATCGTTAGTTAGCTAGAAGGTCACTGAAGATGTGATGTGACTATGTTTTCATCATGATGAAGATTTTTCTGAAATCAAGTGTAATTTGTACTTTCCTAACAAACTGATGATTATTGCTACTATGTCTCCCATTCAAGTGCGTAGGTAGTCAATACGATTTATAAAGTAATACATTGAAATGATGAGCAGATTTCGTTGATAAAATGTTCTAGTAACGAAAAAGTCATTGTAAAAAATGAACGAAAGCCTCACAACGAGCTTTTCAAATGCATTCATGAGTCCTGCACACTACTAACTATAATCATGATCATTATATGGAAGTAAAGACAAATTAAAAATATTATAGCTAGTTAGTAAGTTGTGCCAACTAACTAACAACCCAGAGACTTTATTATTACCATGCACAGTTTTCTCTTTACAGTCTTAAATTTCCAAACTTCCCAGATTTCTAACTTGACTGCTTCATTTGCCATAAAGTTCTATTATCCTATAATCTGCATTCATGATCACTCGCTGATGCTTTTTGCACGACTGTCCATACGTACATAGTACACCAAGGTTGTCTCTGGTAAACTTTTAGTTCCCTTTGCTTGTTGACATACGCATGCACTTGAGCTCGAACAAATGGGTATTATAGAAAACAAAAAAGGTGTTTAACGTTTCTGTAATCTCATGTTTTCACTTTAACGGTTGTGTCACTTGATTGTTAACAAAAACCATGCCTCCTATTCTTCCCCTTGGGAATACTATGAACATGAATTATTTTTTATGTTCTGCCCCAAAAGAGGAATGATTGCAGGATTGAGCTATAGGTGAACATTGAACATGCATGCATAAATAGATAGCTCCATAAAAAATATTATCTTTTAAGTTATACACAAGATGGGTCACCTACATGTGAACCAGTAAATGGAAAAACAACAGTAAACTTAAGGATTTGATGTTGTCACAGTTTCTGCACGCCTGCTCCCCTAATAAGCTTTCCCTTTTCATCCTCTGATCGCATCACGATGGTTCACACAAAAGCTAAATCGGCTCATCCGCAGTATCAAAGTTGATGGTCTACTCTCGACTTAATTTACTCCTTAATAATAAGTGAGTGAACGAACCGAGTGCATAGTAATTATCATATGGTTGCCAAATGAGCGAGTTGAAAAAATCAAAAAGGAATTAACTGCAAGTATTTATAAAAATATAAGAGAAACCATGTAGGCTTGAGCATTCCGCCCATTCGCTTTAGATTTCAATGATCAGTTTCACTTTTATCTTCGTCACCTGTAATTCATTCACTGTGACCAGCTAACAAACAATGATAATAGTAAATATACAAGTGAGTGCGTAATACACAATGAGTGTGGCTCTCAACCAAGTAAGCGTTTATTCATTCATTCAGTTGTATTTATAGCTGCCAACACTCCAAGCTCCTACTGTCATGATTAGGACTAAGGACGTTTTCTAACTAACTAACTAACTAACTAATCAACTCTAAAGCTTCTTATACCTAACTAACTTGCACTCATTGTTCCTTACTTGCAAATAGTAAGATGAGACTAGCTAGTTAGTTATAGTAATCATCCCTTATTCTGTCCTTTGGGATCGTTAAAGGAAGCCCACAGTATTATTAAAAGAGTGGAGCGGACTGTTTTAAGCCTCATTTTATTATCATCAGAGACCATGGGATTCAAACCCACACAACAATGCTACTAATAATAATAAGTGTCTATTTACACATAAGGAAACTTAACTTGCTAACTAACTATATACTTACCTACATACTTGGATGGAAATCTGTATCAACTCAAGTGGAGTCCAAAGTAGTACCGAAACCAAATAGATTATTAACACAGTGAGAAGTGACATATAGTATAAAAGTTGAGTTGAGTTGGAAGCTGCGTGTGGTTGAAGTATTACTTCATCATCGTCCATTACATAAAGATAGTATGATTATGTGCACAGTGGACGATACATTCTGTAAAAGGATAGAATATAAATATAGTAGTGGTATGTATGCTTTTGATTCCCATTTCATGATTATTGTGGTCCACATTCATACTACTCTCAACGCAAACAATAGTGTGAAATCATGAAAGAAAGTGCAAGTATTACGAACACTCATTGGTATTATTCTTTATTGTAAGGGAATTTTGACAAGACTGGCCGTTTGAAAAAATAATTGTGTTTGCCTGTCTCTATCAGTAATGAAGTGATTGAAAGAGAGATTTAAACTGTATTCAATTTTTTGCACACTAACATATGACATGGCAGGGCTACTTAAAATCTTCTATTGTGCGATATTCAAGTGGATTTAGTTAGTCCGGTAGTTAGCTCAGAATTCCAATAATGGGTCTAAATTTGTTGCCAGCTTATGGCATTACCTTAGTATAGTTTAGCGTTTCATGAGTTATGTCTTCATTGTTAGTTTGAGTCTATAAAAAGCGCAGTAAGTGTTGGCGTCTTTAGATTTGGTTCAGATGGAATGAAATTATTTTTTTACGCTCTGTATTCCCATATACAGTCTTTCTATTCAAAGAATAGGGTCAAAGCTGTGTCGTTATTATTGTAAAAGCCAATTACTGATTTACTTCGGTATGAAACTTGACAGGCGAATTCATGAATGAATCGTGGTCATAAACTATGTTCTTATGACTATTATTGGTAAGGAAATATAAAAGTAGATTCTCGTACGGTAGTCATTATTACACAAATCCGTACAACTTTGATTAGAAAGATGGATTGGCGTGACGGACTTTAGTTTGTACGGAGTGAGTGAAAAGTTATATTTGATAGTTGATGTGGGATTGAGAAACATGGGGATTCAATGGCTTCAGAGACCCCATCCTACGCAGAGCATGCAATACGGAAGGAAGTAATTGTAATACAGTGGCAGGAGTAGAAATTAGCTTTAGCACCTGATTTCTTTCTTTGAAAAAAAGATCACACGGAAACATAGAACACACCTGTAATGAACTGAAGATTTGGCGTTACATATTCATTTCGCATGCACGCACGTCAACTATAGTGGATACAAATCCTATGTGATTACTTGTTGGTCCGTTTATTAAGAGCAGTGACTCGCATAAAAATTGCAATGGTGGAAAAGCGGTATGCATATTTATGCGTGATAGACTAGTAACTATGCTGGTGTAATTTGAATGCTTAAAATGTGGCTACTTTAGGAAGAACCATTCACTTTGTTGGCAACTGTATATATCCACTTTCGGGGCAGATTATTGGCTACAGTTAGTTACTCTATCATTACACGGTACAGAATGACGTGCGAACATTTACAAGATACTAGAATACTAGTCAAAAGTCCAAGAAATAAGTGCAATTAGGTGCGAAAAGTGTTGTCATTTGTGTATGAAAAGAAAAAATGTGTCCAACGTAATGCTTGAATAGATTTATTTCCTTCAGCGATCATTGTGGCAAGGGGAAGCTGTATGTTGTCACTATAACTAGCTTTCAACTATACACGCTTTTCATATTATACATGCACTAATTCTGTGAATTGAAAATGAGCTACCAATTCAATAGTTGGTGAGTTAGTTAGTAAAGTGCCATGCAATAATTTGCTAATCCATGTGCTGTTACACGATCAACTTTTTGGACGCATTTATCATTTTACAGTAGTGAGTATAGATATTACTGCACGACTTCCTACAATAAATGTTTCTGCAGTGATTGGTGATGGCAATTGACATGAACTAATAATATGGCAGTGGCAACTCGCTCACTCCTGTTACTTGCACCTTTGACAATCACACATTGTCAGTGCATAGTTCATTTATCACTGTCCAATTTAGTTTCTATTATTGAGCAATGAGTTGGCATTTATGACGTGGACGTGTAGTGGTCACAAGTCACAACTTGTATAAGGGACTGCATTAAATGCGTTTATATACTTTTCGTGCATTTTGCACTTGTACAATCGACTCAAAATATCAAGTCAAGCATAATTGAAATGAATGCGTTAAGTCATCATCATTTTAGCCTTCATGATGCCGCGTAAAGTTTTGAAGGACCCGAAAAGAAGTGCTTTTAGGGAATATGACATTTCATAATTTTCAAGACTGGCAGTCTGTATTGAATTTTATATTTGCACAACATTGAGCAAAGTTAAACAGCAACCTTAACACATTTGTGCTTTGTGAAGATTGTCTTGTACAGCTTATCAGAGAGTGATTGTTTTTATTATTAGTTGGATGGATCGAAGAATGCATTTAGTTATAGGCCATGAGTAGTTGATGGATAGATAATAATTGCATTATCTCTACAATAACTAATTTAGTATGGGCGCCGACTGGAAATGATGTATCCCATTACTTTTTTCTCACCAACAGTTCTTCCCATGCAGCATGCAATGAACTCAATAAGATTCCCTCTCAATAACCTTCTCAGGTGTCTTAACTAAATCTCAGGGAAATTGGGTATAGATGAAAGTCGACAAGTTGAACTTACTACTACAACTCAGTCAGCTTACAAAAGCTTCAGTGGACGATAAAAGTAGTTTGATTTTTTTCGTATTTCTTATTCCTAGTTGGTTAGTTAGTATGTATCTTGCAGTGTAGTAAGTATAAGTATTAAGTCGGCATGTAGAGGTCACGCTACAGATGCTTTGGTTTGGTTGTCAATTGTTTTTATAGTCAGCAGAGAGAACCAGCTCTTAAAAACGCAGGTACAGAGTATTATATGAAAAAAACCAGTAGTTTGGCATCTCAGGATCGTTGATTACTCTTATATAGAGAGCAAAGAAGAATTATTAACATTGCGGTTGTGCCTTCTTATTAGTCAGTTAGTTAGTTAGTTCCTATATAGTAAGTTAGTTGGACATAGTTGTTCCATTGGTGAGAATCACATCTAAAATTTAATAGCTATAGGGCCAACCGAAAAGAGGTGTAGAGGAATAAAATGTTTAAAAAGGAAAATTACTGCGGTTAGGAGCCACTTACCCTGTTTGTTGCACATTTGCTGGTTTGGGCAGCCCATCATTAGAGTTATGAAAATGAACGTTGATGAAGAGGTCCACTTTGCTTGTGGTTTGCCTACTTGATTCGTTGATTCCCACTAACTACAAATCTTAACCTCTGCCAAAATTCCATGTTGGGCATTGTGTTTTGATTCGATGGTCAGGAGGAAAAAAATGAGCCCATTTGGTTGGTACACCTGGCAAAATCGAAAGCTAAGGTGCAGTCAGGTTGTACTTTAAGTGTTGATCATACGCAGAAACTTTGGCGTCAACATTTCCCCTTATAAAGCTTACTTACGGACCAACTTGGATAATTTATGACAACTAGTGACTAACTAAATGGCATTTGTGACAGAGCCAAAACTAACTATGAATAAAAGTCAGGAAGCCTAATGATGTCGAAAAAAACGGTGTGTCTCTCATCATCATTTTAGTTCTTTTGTAACCATATCTAAATATCTGATACAAGAAGGTAATTTAGTCTGATAGGGTTAATTAACTCATGAATGACAGGAGTTAACAGTGCAAAAATTTTCTAGATGCCAAGTCAGTCATCACCTTTTTTTCATCTTAAAAACTGCAGATAGATACGTTTTTGAAGCCCACGGCAGGAAAGATACTGTTTTTGAGTTTACGATCCACTTTAAAGTATGTAGACATTATAGTCTGTCACTGCAATTCTCATGCAAAGTAAGTACTGTTGATTTAATTTTCTCGTGAGCTACCCCATAGCTATTGTTAATGGTGAGTGAACAAGCAAGCAAGTGATAATGCATTGTAAGTATGGAATGCATAATGTAGCGAAAGGACATCAAACCTGAGGAAGGAATTTTTCCTATGTGTATGTTCTATCCTCCCAGTTTCAGCTCATTGCCGATTCATACCATTCCCAAGTCATAAAATATAAGTTAGTCTGCAGAAAAAAGAAGTCATTGCCTTTGGATAACATTAATTAAGCTTACCGTAAAATCTTTTGAGTTAGTCAGTTAGCTAGTGTTTATCGTCGTTTACTCTACTCATTATGAAATGAAAACATGCTGCTCCGTTTTGTCTTACAAATATTTTCAAGTGGATAGAGGTATTTAAAACTAATATCAAGGGTTTTAAAGTTGCTCTTATTTCAATGGCGTTGCAGAAACCAGGGATTGGTAAAATATGAGTTGTTACTTACTCATACCCACTTCTCACTCACTAAGGGTGAAAAGGAGAAACAGATTTTTTAAAGGAAAAAGTTGTTTCGACGTGAATCAGACCGCAACTAGTAGGTGAATGAGCCAAGTGCTAACCATATAGTCATCACTTGGCATTTATATTGTTATGCATTTCATTTGTGTGTGGTGGTTGGTTTTAACGAGATTCTGTGATTCAGACTCTATTATACACATCTTTTTGGGGAAGCATGCCGCCTCATCATCATACTCCATAGTCATGTAGAGAGATATCACATTAGAGTGAAAAAGTGTAGCATGCCATTTGTGTTAATAGTGCAGAGGATATCGTCATGCTCATGCAGCTTTGCCATTACAGACGTTTAATTAAAGGGATAGTTTTAATGCTCAGCTGTTTTGCTTCTTTTTCATTCACTTTTTAAGCTTTTATTATTTGTTTTAGCCAACGGGACTGATGTTATCGTTTTGCACATGCATGGTTTTTGGTTTCCTTATGTACGGAATTTATGTAATGAGTGTCTGTGTGTTATAAAATACTGCTTTCAGCTTGAGATATAAGAATGACGCTATACCTACTAACTAACTATAAGTAGGAAAAGTTTTGTGTTAGTTTTCGAATTTTTTATCAAATGTTTGCCAAAGGCTGACTGATCACCTACAGCACACCATTCAAGGGTGATCAGTAGCCAAATGCTTTTGGTGTAATCTGAATATCTATTAGGCATCTTGTTTGGCATCCTTCATTGTGAATTATTGCATGGACAGAAGTCTTAAATGACTCCCAGGAGTGTCAATATTTTTTTTAGTTTGTCAGCTACTTTGTATTTTTTTGTGTTCCACGTTGCAAAGTAATTTCGCATCCAACCCTATCATATTTTTTTCATTAGCCGTATTTATCGGGTGATCACATCTTTAATTTAGCTTGACGGCATGAGTTATTGTATAGAAGCTGAAAAAATAACCTTCTCAGTGAGTGAGTTGATTACTTTTGACGTATTATTCTCTCAACAGAATAAGCGTTATCAAACGAAATAATAATACCAATTTATCTACAACTTTCTTGTTTCCTATGTTCCCTTGAAGTGTACTGTGTAGTTGACACACACACATGTAGGTTTGCATATGCCATTTAAATCAGTTATTACATTGCTCCTGCCCATGTCGTCAAAATTGGGCTCATAATTTTTGCTTTTATAGTTGACTTGACAATTGATAGCAGAATTTGGCCAATTAGCTAATTTGCATAATTATCCAAAATCTTATCAAATATATTATTGTGAAGCTTTTTAGTTTCCACTTTTTACATTGCTTCATAAAAAATAATCAATGTTTGTGGTTGCACCGAGACGCACACGCCCAAAAAGTAAAGTACTGATCAAATTGTTACTCAAAATTAAATGAATTAACGAGTTGTGTATGGCAAATGGAGATTTATGCAATCATGATTAAAATATTTGGCCTTTTTTGTAGTTGGTTAGTTAGTGAGTTTACTGATTGAAAACTAGATTCATTTGTGTGCAATAGGTTCCGTAAGGTGCTAAATTTTGTCACAGTCATTGTCATTATCATGTACACATTAGTAATTAGTAGGAATCCCTGCCCAGTAAAAAAAGGTGCGTAATGTTCTGTGTGCTAACTAACAGACTTGACTTCAAGCAGAATGCATGCACACATGATGACTCGCAGGAATTCCATACAAGGATACATGGTTGACCACTTAATTATATTTTTTGCTCCCAACCGTTTGCATCCATGTAAGTTACTATGTGGTTAGTTAGTTAAATAAAGTGTATGTTAGTTAGTAACGCAGATTGTTTGGTCAACAATGAGCATTGAAACGTGTAAATTGTGTCGAAAGTCACACAAACAAGGTAAACAAGGTCAAAAACTTTAGGGATGATTACAAAAATAAGTTATTCTTCATAAAGATTCTAATTGCATAGATTTGAATGGCAGTTTGTACATCTTAGTTAGACACATAAATCAACCTCTTTGATTGCTTATTTCTTGAGGCAAATTAATTCAATTTCCTTTTCTGTGCCAGTTTTATATGGTAGACATTATCATATTTTTATTGCTTTACATTGCTTTAGTTCCTTTCTGCAGACGCATAATAATAATAAATTGAAATTGTCTATATAGATTCTAGATTTTACATGTTTCATCAGTAACACTAATGTTTTTCGTTTTGTCCTTTCCTATAGGTTGGTATTCTGTGGTAAATCAAGAAGGCAAGGAATGTGCTATGACTTTGACATCCATGGGTCAACTTGCTGCAGCAAGGGTTCCAGCTTTTCTATCCAAGTTTGATATATCCGTTTACAAACTGAGTGATGGCAATGGTAAGAAATATGCAGAAGGCATGTTGAAAAAATACACACACAGTGACAGACATTTTGCCGTTAAGTATTAGTTCTCTAAAAAACGGAAGGTTAAAGTAAGATTTTGCATTCTTATTAAGCAGCTGCTAGTACCGGCAAGCAGCTTCCCTAAATTATGTTTATCAGTTTCAGCCATAGTTGGTTCATTTCCTTTAAACTGTGTGCAATCCTTGACCATTAGGGTAGATACTTTCAGGGAGCAATAAACAGGAAGCATGCATTTTTTGTTGCTAATTAGCCCTTGCCTTGTTGTATATTCAGCTAGTTAGTTACCTGTGTTTGTGTTTGAACATGCCTGAAGTCCAGTCTTGAAGTTTTAAAGATTTTTTGTTGTTATTGTAGCTATTATTTATGTACGAGGCATTCTTGATTTTTTAAACCTCCTCCTTTAAAACTTGGAGTTGAATAATAAACGTTTGCAATATGTTCTTCAAGAATTTTACGCCCTTCTATTCAGGTGGACGTGGAAGTGTGAATGCATTTTCATGCTCAAATTCGCATGTCATATTCTCATCCCTTCTGTCTGAACACCATATTTGTCGTTACGTCAGTGGATTTTTAAACCGCCCCTAGAGGAAATAGTTTGCATGATTATTTATTTAGTAATGCTTCCGAATATCATTTTAAATGAAGCTACCGTTGGGTTGAAAATACTTTGTATGGCAAAAGTGTTTAAAGGAATATATAACTTACTTACAGTTTCATTTTTTGTATGGAAAGTTGCTATTTGTTTGACTGTAGGGGTTTTTAACTATTCGTTCAATAAGAAAAACTTACTTAATCCACATTTGTGTAATTTTTATCCGGATTGCAATTCATAAGCGGATTCAATTTAAATGTATTTCTGCACTTTGTCGCTTCGTTAGATTTAGATGCCTTCAGGTAAAACTAAAAATATTCTTGTTTTGATAAAAAATCGCTTCTATTACGCACACCTTTAATTTTTGAAGACACGAAAATAAATGTCCAAACTATTTGATTGAATTAGTTGTTGATATTTTCATTGACATAATTAAATGTATCACACACCGAATCTTATGACTCAATAAATTGCAATATGAAACAGGAGGCAAGAAAATATGAATTCTTTTTCACATTGCATTGTCATTATACCAAGGCTGAACCAACGGTTAGCAGAGAACAAACTTTTTTACCAATCCACAGTTACTTGAATAGTTAGCTCACGTACTTGACTAATGATGGAGGCATTCATTATTTATTATGACAAAGCAAAATAATGTTGTGTAGTCCTCAGGAGAGAACACAAGTTTTTATTATTGTGCTTTGTCTTTTGTATCTCTCAACCAGGCAGTAGTCAGTCGGCAATAATTTTAAAAAGGAAAACACTTGGCTGTAAGGTGCTGGCTGGACTTTGTTGCCCACGATTCAATCACATTCTTACGTAACCTTTTTATTGAACTACTCACTAACTAACTCTTGCATACAAAACTTGATGCGTCAATGAACTGTCATTGTTGAATCGAATGTTTAATCTTTGCATTTCAGAGCCTGGAGGTAAATCCGTGTACATCAAATCGACTATCAAAGGAGGCTCTGTTCTGCGACTTCTTGGAGTTTGGGCAGACCATGGTAATGCCAATGGCAAAGGATTGTCGTATCCTCATCGCAATTCCGGTTTAATGGGTGGCAGTTTGGGCGCTTTTGGAGGTCGTTTGGCTACCAAGAGTATGTCTCAGGCGTATCAAGCTCCTCAGTTTCAATATGTCCAGTGTATCAGCTTAGATAATGAGGTGGGTATATGGTAATAGTACTTGATATGGGAGCAAGGTGTAATAAATGAATGAAGTTGATGTGACATGACAGATGAAATATTGTATACTTCCAATTCATTTAGTTTTAACTAACTTAAATCACATTTTCGCGTTTCACAACAAGAGTTAGAGTTAGTTATAGTAAGTAGATTGCATTTTTGACTTTCCAATATTGCAAAAATGAAAACCCACACCCACGTCGTATTTTTTTGTGTACATGACCATTGGTATTGACTTGACAATATGGAAATCAGTATTGGCACATTGTATTAGCAACACATGCATGCAGTGTTTTTAAGACGTCTCCTCAGTTCCTGTAGGAATTGAAATATAATGGACAGAGTATACTTAAAACCCCAAAGCACAATTGAACTTGCAACACCACTATGGTTTCTGCAAATATGATTTAGTTTTCTATCAATGTTGGCAAATTGTATTGGGAAATCTGCTTTGTTTGACAAAGCCCTACTATGACATGATTTTTGAGCTCCAACATGGTTTTTCAACTAGGTATTAGGTACACACAGGATAATGTACTACGCAGTGTAGCTGTAGCTTTGGATTTGTATAAAAAAGTGAAATATACCTTAAAGAAGTAACAATGTACTCAGAAGCTGCACAATAATAAATGTATGCATGAGAAACAGCCATGCATTCACTATACTCAATCCTACTGTCATGTGTTCTTCCGTATTGAAAGCTTTAAATGCGTTTTACATGAAAAATCTTTACTCGCCCCAGTATACTGTATTAACTGAATTGAATTGATAAGTACACTCTTACTTTTGTCTTGTGATTAGTTGGCTTCAGTTTTTTGTTCCTGTTTGTGAAGACTCGTGTGCACAATTAGAGTAGTTTTGGCTACTAATTAGGCCACTCAAGCAGTAGCTCATTGATGACGATGCCTTTTAGCTTAAATAGACATATATTCAGTCAAATGGGTTGAATTGGGATGAACAGCATAGGCACGATCTTTCACTACAATAAAGACATAATTTGGGGATGGAATGGAAAAAATTGTAGACACTTACTGTAAAGCATGTGCTGGTTCATTTAGTTAGATCAGAATGATGGGTTATTGTTGATCACTCACTGATTTAGTGTACTATACATAGTCTGAAACAAAATTTCCTTACATGGTATAACGACGCCAGTAATAAACATTGTCAGTTGGGTTGAAGAACGTGATGTGTTCTAATTGGTTTCCTTTTGAGAAAAATCATGGCATTTTTTAGTATAATAGGCGGAAATAAAGTAGGCTGAATTTTTTATACTGATGCCCAATTAGTGGAAAGTGAACAAGAAATACTGTAAGTAAAATAAGTTTGCTCTAAATCTTGATTCAAAGTTGAATTTATGTTTTACAGGTGTTGTTCATCCCTTTCACGGCTGTCGGAGTATTTTATCCCATAGCACCAAGAGGAGGGAGAAATCCACAACATATTTACCCCTTATCTGCCATTTGTAGAATCCAAAAGCTTCCACTTCGAATCAAAATGGTTTGTGGTACAGCGCCAAGCAATATTTCAGACTTCACAGGTAAGCCAATGAATCCTATTCAACGCCTAAAAACTGCATGAAAAACTCAGTCAATTTTTTGAGCAAAACATTTTTACTCTTGTTTCATAGGCATGTTGCAAATAGACCATCTAGACAGTGGAGAAATGATCCTAGCCTGCACACTGATGAAAGACAAACCAGAAATGTTCGAAATTGATTTGGAGTGTGACCTCCTACTATCCCAAATGGCCAGTGAAGATCTTTTCATTAAATCCACAAGCTACCAGTCTGCTCTCTCTTTCTGTAGAATAGAAGCGGAGAACTGGAAACGGCAAATACGACCATTTACTTTAGACTTTGGGATGAAGCGGAACAAACGTGGGACCGTTTCTGGAGCTTATATGCTCAGCACGAGGAATAAAACTCGAGCTATGCGACTCCGGTCATCCCCACCACCCCCTTCGAAATTGTCATTACTATTTCGGCCATCCAGTGCTTCCCATCTTAATAACAACAAGGACGCTTTAAAGCGAGCACAATCATTCAACATGGAAGTTCAAAGCGTTTCCCTCTCGCTAACACAGGATGATGAAGAAGAGACCAATAAACTGTCCACTTTGTTTAACTATGTGATACGACGTAAAAGCAATAACAAAAACAGACAAGCCAGAGCATCCGTAGTGGTGGGAAACTCACAAGAACATGAGAGCACGAAAGGATCCAGTTTATTGCATCAGCAACAATTAATTCAGCGAAACTGCAACTATAATCTGGATGGGAGCAAAGCTTATCTGAATCCGTTGACTCGAGATGCTAGTTCATATCCTGATGTTCTGTATAATCAGAATAACAGTTTAAATAGTCTGCTGGAAAGAAGACGAGCTGGTACGGAAATGAAACCAAGACCGGGTTCTTCTCTTAGCTTGTTCAATGGTAGTTGTAGCGGAGACACGGCAAGTATCAATGCGAATCATATAAATAAAATGTCCGTTCGGTCTGAGTCTGCCAAGGATGTTCCATATGGGACGGTTCTGGATGATTTGAATGAGGAGGAGAATGTTTATTCAGAGATATCAGACACTTTCACCCAGAAGCTCAATTTGAGTCCTATACATAGAATGGGAATTCAATTTCATCGACAGTTGGATCGACATCGAAGTGCTTCCAATATGTCTAGTTTGCTCAACGGCAGTGGTGGGAGCGATGGTACCTTTTCGGGCACATTGTCTGGTACTTTTTCATCGTCAAATCCATCTAGTAGGGAGGAGGACATTTACGATGCGGTATTTTAAATGCTGATTCATCTAAGCATTACTTCAATTGGGCGAGTACTATACTGAAGCTTAGATGAAAGATGTACAATGTCATGTAAATATTAGAATGAATACACAGTGGATTTCTGATATTTTAAAAGTATGTACAAACGTAGTCAGTTAGTGTGAGGATGTGAGTGCATGCCATGCAATAGGACGCAATTTATACCATCATTTGTACTTTTGTACATTACTGTTGTATTTAGAGTTGGAGACTAATTAGATTTAGATAGCTGATATATTATTTTATGTTCCAGTAAATGAATAGCTAATATACTCTTATGTTTTTCATTGACATCAGAGGGTAACCAACTGTGCCTATACTTTGTGTATACAATTATACAAATAAATACTAGTTAAAGTACGATTGTTCAGTGAAAAAAATCTTTGCATCATGAAAATGTTTCCCATTGTGCATTGACCAAAGAGTGGTCCAAAGATGAAAAAACTAATCCAAAAAAGCAAAATACATAAAATCGTACCAGACTGGATGCACGATGAATGCAAGAACATATTTATGCATAATGCATAGAACAAATAAATCAGTTTTTATGTATTTTATTCTTTCTCATACTTAAAAATAAGTATAAAATTCAACATTTAAGGGTCAGCGACAGTCACTTCAGCCTCTACGCCAGGTTCTAAGCTGACAGATGTCTGTAACAAAGAAATACATTAAGTTGCCGTTTGCCGTTATTCCCTTTTTCATAGCAACTTACAAAATAACTTGTAATTTCCTTACAATATCTTTAACAACTGCCGACGGGCTGTGGAGATCGATAACGCGCTTATGGATGCGCATCTGGAAACGATCCCAAGTCTTTGAACCTTCACCGCAAGGTGTCTTTCGTGTGGTAATCCTCAAGATCTGAATAAAATCAAAAATCCATGAAACACAATAGCCAGAAAAGAAACGTTACAGTATCATATTGTTTATTCGTATAATCTCACCTTGGTTGGCATTCGGACAGGTCCCTTTACTTTCAAACTCTTCTCTTTGGCAGATTTTACCAAATCGTAACATACTGTAAAAAAAGTCTCCTTCATATATAATACACTGTATTGCACTAGGAGATTTCGACCTGACGAATATCTAGCAATGTATTATCTCATACCTTTCTCCAAAGACTTGACGTTCTTAGATGTCAAGGTTATTCGGATCCGGTGGACGACTTGGTCATCTAACTGGGGTTTAGTAGCATCTTTGAAAGGGGCAGCCTAAAAAGACAAAACAGAAACAGATTTGCTAAACCGTGCTGAAAGTATAATTGAAGTTTAGGGAAAAGGTGAATAACCAATATTTGGGGATTTTAAAACGTTATTATTCGCTATTTGACACACTTTCAGCCGTGGTCCGGTCCAACAACCCGAGAACCCGACTTTATTTACGTGCCACAATTTTCCGATTATGTCGACTTCCTACTAATAAACAACTATTTCAGAACAAAGAATTGACATCTCACCATTTTTCTGGTCGAGTTAATCCTTTTTGATCAGCGCTGAACCAGTACAAATAATTAATCAAAAAATTTTCAAACACACGATCGTCGTCCACTCAGTGTTAAACTGTGACTATCCGCACTATCCGGATCCGGCTTACAAAATGTAATGGGATCGCGAGAAATATTCGAGCTTTGAACTGTATAGTGATTCGGTAAGCATGTATTTTGTACACTAAATACGTTGCATATCGCGTTGCAGGCTGCCTGCATAGCATAAAGAAAACAACAATAAATATCATTAAAAATCAATAATATACTAAAGAAATTAATTTTTAAGTTGCATATTATGGTAAATAAAGCAATAGCCAAGCCAAGAAATGTGTACCTTATTTAAGAGCTCGAGCTTGCTAGAAACAAGCAAACTCAAATCACTGCTTTGTGGTACACGGAGGAAAAGCGTGAGGAAAAATTTAAATTTCGTGCTCACTACAAAACGCATTGAGAGTTGTTCCTCTTCAATTGCAGAAACACAAAATGTGGGAAACGTGAAGTGTTGCTACGTACGGGCACTACCAAAAACATGGTATATGAATGAAGACTACAAATAATGACAAAAACCCTATAAATCTATAGATTACCCACAAATAGTTCCATCATAACAGAAGTTTTAAGTTTATGTCGACATGTCCACAAAACATAGGATTTTTAATGTATTGTAGAGTGTCAGTGTAAAAAAATTTATCACTACCGTTCATCGGGGATTTTTTTCACGTTCGCATGTGACATAACAAATATTTTCGATCCTTCTGTATGCCATATTTTTTGCATGCATGGACATGAACTTAAGGAACAAGTTTTTAGCTTTGCATCCCAAATGGATTGGATTCCCAACTTGAAAATTTTAGACATTATTATTGAATATAGTTTTCAACTTGCGTCGTACAAACAATCCCTTTTCTCAATTACTTACTTGCTAATTTAACCATTTAACTTGTGCATTCCTTGCCCACATGAACTTGTTTGGGTTTGGATTGGATTATATACTTACTTCAATTACTGCTTACTATCTACTACTTACTGCTAAATTGTCTTTTAGCTTTCAATTTACTCAAAAAAAAAAACATTCAGACTGTGCGTAGAAATTGCTGGAGTGAAAAGACTGCTGTTTTTGTGAAAAAGTGGTTTATCTCAAGTGCGGATGAAGGCATCATTTTCTCGCATCTTTATGGTTTACAATTTACATTGTAGCTGTACGTGCTCGCTCAGAAGCGCTGAAACTTAAAGGAAATTACTATTTGTTTGTGCGGAGGCAATGAAAGGTCTTTATATTTAAGCTAGGCTGTTTACTTTCACTTGAGACTTGAGCCATGGAGCTGAGCACCATTAACGATCATAATGCTGATGAATGATACATTTTCGATACTCAAATTAGACCACTCAAGAGCACTTAGCTACTACCTAGTCAGAATATATTACGCTCGCCAATAGAACTGGAGAATTTAAATTAGGGTATGTCAAAGCATGTATATAGTCTTAAAGAACAAGCAGTAGTTGCATGGAGTTCCTGATTAGAAAAATAATATTATTTGAGATTTATATTGTGTAGTTGAACGAGTTGAACCTTCGAATCGCCTCTTAACCACCGGGGACTGTAATTAATTTGATCAACTAAATGAACTGCTTGTAAAAAAACTCAGATGCATGTAGATAAGTAGCGAGAGAAATGTAAGAGTAGCGTGAAAGAAACGTAAATAAAAAGTTGTACTTTAGAAAAAAAATTCACTTGACATTTATACATTTAACTATTGACATGCATGAACTTTTTTTGTCATATTTCAAACTAGCAAGATTAAAAACATCTATAGACAAACAAGATTAATAGACGTTCTTGTTTATCTCATCACAAAACCCTCTTATTTCGTAACCAAACTAACAAGTAGTTAACGAACTGCAGTAGGCTTTCACTGTGCCGGCTTTAATATAAGTCTAGACAGTCCCTTTCAATTGTGAATTTTTCCTAGACGTAGAATGAAATTAAGTCCCGAACAGTGCTCGATTTCGTGTGTTTGATTTGGAGACACCGCTGTATGCGCTACGCGCTGAGATGAAAGGGTCTAATTAGTTCTGTCTAATAGTATGTGTTTTGTTGTAAACACAGTGGGATTGCAGTGCGTTATGTTTTCAAATTTTCTCTTTTGTCAATTGTTCTTTGTTCTTGAGATAATTTGGCTTCTCTATTTTTCCAAAAGTGAATAAATTTTGCGTATACCTTGTGCGGAAAAAGGAGGTAAATTTTTCCTGTCCTGTGTGTGATAAATTTGTGTAGTAGGATAGGATAAAATTTACCTCCTTTTTGCGCACAAGGTATAAAGAGTAATTTCCTAAAAAAAATTCCATTTACCATTAAAATTGCGTATAAAAACCTAACTGTCCGCTTTTTTAAAGTAAATTATTGAATTTAGTAAATTTTTACTGCCGTCTGCCGTATTTGAAATTAGCGTCATTGTGATATCATCAGTGGGCAAAAAGATTTTTCCTTTCTGTATATAAGTAAGAATCGCAAAACAACAAGGTTATCCGGTTTCCCAGATTTGGCTCATTTTCGTACTTGGAGATCCAAAAAAAGCTTTAAAGTATGTGTGTCAGTAAATGTGACAGTTGAGAGCATAGGGTCTCGAACAATGACAGTTCTAAATAAGTCATACCTGACAGCTAACTGTACGAGCTGTCAAAATAGGAAATAGGATCTGTTGCTCTTACTTACGCAAAAGTGGCAAAAGCTAAAACAAACACAGACTGATGATTAGAATTTCTGTTGCTAAAGAACCATATTATAATTTTAGTTCGTCCCTCACAATTGCACTATAGCTCTTGCATTGCCGTATTGGCTTTCTATACTAAAAATGAATAACATAAAAGCTAGCAGCATCATTTTTCAAATGTATAAAAACGCTACCATTGCAAAAAATTATTATTGTTCATTAGATTGCTTAGGATTGCTCATGCTTTCCAATTAAACACCCGAAAAACATTTCTTATGTCAAGACCCTATAGTAAGTTTAACACTTTCCAATCCAGCTTCAGTCCTTGTTATTGTTACATTTCATCCGAAGCACCAAATCTCTCACGTTGGGAGCACAAAACAACATGCCCTTTTTGTTAAGAAGTTTCCCCATAAGTGCTTCCTAAATTAGAGTCATTAGTCTTTGGTCACAACTCATAAAAGGTGTCATATGCCACCAACACATGTATGTGTTCTCGTCCCACCAACACATCTATCTTTGTGGTTTCCTGTGGCTCGCATACTTTGCTTGCTTAGATAACAAAACATAAAATTCATCAGCCTTTTCTCTAGTGCCTGTGCTAATGTAAAAGGCCGACAAATTACTTTGCGCGAGCTTTCCCCGCTCAACAAATTGTACACCGAGTTTGTAGAACATGCACAAACCAGTGAGTGACTACATGAGCGAGTGAGCCTGCTCCGGCGAAAGTTACGTATAAAAGAGAAAAATGCTGTAGACGGAGATCGAGGACAGAAGAAGCTTACTTGTCTTTCAGGCGTATAGGAAGTAACAACGACTTGATTTCCCCTTGGCACTCTCTGTGTCACTGATACATACATGTGATGTGACTTTGACTTTATTCATCAGACGACTTGTTTCACCGAACATAATAATACAGCGAAAAAAATAAAGTGGTTAGTTAGTTTATTAGTAGTGGTGTGGGAGTGAACATTTTCGGCAACGTTGATTGCAAATAAGGGAGATGAGAATCTAGGGTCCATTTTGGAAATATATAAGATAGAAAGTTCTTTTCTTCGGAGGAAAAGTTAATTGAACGAAACTATACACATGCACAGTACGTAAACATGAATAAAACTACGCATTTTCTGCTAGTGTGTGTGTGTGTGTAGTAAGTAGCAGATAGTTTGGTAGGACAGTACAAGTAGTGACTAGCGAGTGATAACTTGTTGCTCTCTCATCTTTTCCCAAGATGGCTCAACTCCAGTCTATTTGCAAGAAAGGTAAGATGAGTTTCCCATACAATTTACAGAGTAGTCAGGCTAATGGAAAATGTTACTTTAAGTTCTTATGGAAGTCGGATGAAAGTGAAGGCTTTCTTTTGTAATAAAGGAAACACTTTATATGTATAATCTTCCGATGGGAGAAAAAATTGGTTGGTAAAGTTGGTATATACGCAATTTGATATTTTTGTTATGTCACTTGAATGAAA
>Ga0210040_10002116_pt1 | contig 28565 bp, 20 predicted proteins | sample CryGeyCG12114_NA_FD_185462 | JGI IMG/M metagenome (GOLD analysis project Ga0210040, IMG submission 185462) | Groundwater microbial communities from aquifer - Crystal Geyser CG19_WC_8/21/14_NA (SPAdes) (version 2) | ecosystem: Environmental > Aquatic > Deep subsurface > Groundwater | place: USA... | reverse complement strand
ATTCGTACATGCAGATGATGTCGTTAGCACTGATGTTGGTCTCTGCGATCGTCTCCCTGTTATCGAAGATTTTGAAGAACTTGTTTTTGTAAGACTCGGCACAGATCATCTTCTCTGCATCACAGCCCACGCGCTGACCAATAAACCTCTTCATCTCGAAAATCGTAGCATTCTTATCAATGTCGACATCGACTCTTACAGGTCTGCCATAGAGAGGAAAATAGACAATCTCTTTGGCCCAGTTGTTTTCGATCGGCAGCTGCAGTGTCAAGTTGCTGAATGGATCGAAAACGATGCTAACTTTGTTGCATACTGGACACGTCAAGGTCGATTTGTACATGCCCGCAAAGAGGTCTATTACGACAGAGTCGTTTCTTGCCTTGTAGATGTCCCAATTACGGTCGGCAAACTCTTTCAGCAGCTGCTCGTTACCAACCATGTCATCCGTGGAATCAGGCTTCTCAATGTACGGCTTCTTGATGATCCGATTTAGGTCTTCAGATAGACCATCTAGCAGGAAAGCCAGAAATTCCTGTGAGTCCTGCTGACCGTATCCTGCGAAGCTTGGACCATATTTGCCAACAGTCCGCTTCAGCTGCGAAGGATTGAAGGCACCCGAGTTTGTGGAATAGATGCCATCAATAAAATTGCCGTAGCTCTTGGCGATCTCGCCATGGTGACCCAAGGGATTGTCGAAGTTAAGTTCCTTCTTGAACGCACCGCAGCGGAAGTAGTCGGTCAGCTCATCAATACTCCGTATGCATTGAAGTGCCGAGTTCATGTAACAGGTATTCCCCAGATTTTGCAGACCGACAATACCTTTCGGCTTGCCCTCTCGCTGTGTTCGGCCTCTTGTCATCATGCTAGGAGTTGGAGAGGACCGGCCACTGACGGTCAAGTTCTTGGCTTTAGCGGCACCTTTCATGGAGAACTTGGGGTTATCACTGGGATATTCATCGGCCTTATTAGTCTGTTCCTCTAGAACGATGACATCGCTTCTGCCGAGCCCTATTGTCCTCAGGTCAACCTTGCCATTGTACTTGGAGTCCATGGTCTGATCCTTGTGATCGATCAGCTCCCGTTGGTCGCCCAAACTAAGCAGCCCAAAGGTATTGACGTCGATGATCATCTTCGAGCCAGCACTGGCTATGATTTCTGCGCCAGGAGCCGGCGAAGCACTTCTACTAGCAGCAGGAGTCAGAATGCCTGAAGCTGAGGTACTCTTGATTCCTCCTAGCACTTTCCAGACCCTTACTTTCGTGTTAACGTCTGTGTGTACCAACTCTTTCGCATCTTTCAACCATTTCATGTATGGTGTGTGGACACTGGCCACCATTCGTGCTGGTGGTAGGTCGAGATCCTTTTGAACTTGTGCTGTCTGCGTGCCGACGACCTTCAAAAATGAGAAGACTGGAGGATGTAGCTCATACTGAATTTCGAGAGGGTTCTCTTCACTGAGCGCATGTGCATATCTCGTGATGGTAGGAGACTCTTTGGCTATACCGTACCACTGAACCACCATGTCCCAAGCAGCTTCTGGTAGTATTTGCATGTCGTCTCCAATGGTCAAGCCAGGCCGTAGGAATGTGAATTGCTCTCCTGCTTCATCCATGAGCTTCCCCGAGTCTTCGGCGACCATGGCAATATCAGCGTTGTTGACGGGTCCGATGTCTCCTTCCATGGCCTCTTTCTCTATGCCTGGAGGTGGCTCGGAACTGTGAGCCAACACTCGTCTCAGCCATTTCCCTGACACTGCGAAGCCTTTGGAACCGTCCTGGGGTGTTTCTGCTATGAGTGCCTGGACTTTGGCCACCTGCTCGTCGATGCTCGGTCGAGGTTCGTTCGTGTCCATGATTGATGTGGGTGCGGTAGAAGGTAACACACTATCAGCGCTACTGCTGTCTTCTGAAGCAGGTGCCATTTGTGAGACGGGGCCAGGATTGCTTGTATGTATGGAATTGCCGTTCTTTTGTCGTTTGCCCGGTTGCGATTGCGATTGCGTGTTTGGCGGCTCACTGCCGTTGTCGGCCATGTCGACGTCGTCCCTACTGTCGTCCCCCATGTCCGGCGCCGGTCTCTTTATGGCTGGGGAAGAAGATCGTAGCGTTCGGGTCCTTAGATCATCCTTGAGTGGTGAAGATCTGTCGAAATTGTGTTGCATGACCCAAGGGCGAGGAAGACGCCAGCGAAGGCTAGGAATGCTGTGGACAGATGTTCGGCATCGGGTGTGCACGCGGCGAATGAGTGTGATCAGTATGCTGGAATATGCGACGGTGTGCCTTGTCGCGTTAGCTATTGGTAAATTGTGCTTTCGATTTGACGGCCGCACTTTGCACGTAATTACTGGCTAGCAGTTATGCGGGCTTGTTTGCGGCCGATGGACACACCTGCAGGTGCGTAAGGATGACGTTTTAGGCCAACCTATCAAACTTTACTCACCTAACTACGGCTTGTAGATATATACAGTCATGCTGGGTAATTATCCGGATTCTACGTATTCCTCACTAAAATTGTACTTAATCGGCCTTAGTTATCTTAATAACTACGGAGCTACCTCTATATATTTTTATTTTATATAAGTAATTTAAGTAGTTCTTAATAGATTATTACGCGGAAACTTTTTTATATCTATAAAACTAAAATAACTAGAAGGCGATAAAAGTCGGTACTTTTAGATCCTCACCTAAACGAATACTTCGAAGTATAATTTTTATCTTAGCTAAGAAGAAATTAGCTTTATATATCTAATTATTCTACTTACTAAGATAAGAGTATTATATATATACTTAAAATACCCGATTTAGTACCTAAGATTTTAGTTATAATATACATTATCGCCGCGGTTATAAAGATAGTTAGGTCCGTTAAGCACAATTTTGGTGAGGAATGCGTGGAATCCGGATAATTACCCGGCATGACTGTACATGTACACATATGGAAATCGAAGCTAGAATTATTGAACACTGACTGCGTGTGAGACGCCGTTGGGGCCTTGCTGTCATCCATGGATAGATCACCAGATATTTGCGAGTAACAACGACATTTCGGCTTTGGCAAGTTGCTCTAGGAGGGATTTAAAAGTCAATCGCACCTTCTGCGACAGTGGACTGCGTTGCTTGTTGTCCCATGAGCTCTTCATTAAGCAGACAGAATAAGGAAGCGTTGTTGGGCTAGCCACTTGTCGTGCCTTCAAACTCTCGGTGTTCATTATGCTATGTTGTCGTTGCTTATCGACTTTTCACATACATGGCTCAGCCTCGTTTCACGATCCTTTCTTCGCCACGATCTTGTCGACCTCATCCCGAGCTTCACCCCACGTCTCGAGGTTCTTCCTCGCCCACTCGATGTGGCACCTTGCGTACGCAACCTGCTCACGTTGTTAGCACTGCTCCAGCCCCGGCGGACAGGATCAGTATAGCTTACCATATACCTCGTCAAATCCTCCTCCTTCTCTTTCTGAAACCTCTTCAAATCCCTCATGACACCCTGCGTCGCATCTCTGACATCCTTCTCGGAGACTTCTAGCGCCTGCTCTAACTGTGTCAGACTATCCTTCGTCTTGCCCAGTTGGTCCCTCCGTGTTCGCTCGGGGTCGGCATCCACAAAGCCGTTCACAGCGTGCCTGAAGCCACCAAAGATCTTGTTCGCCACGAAGTTCCCGCTTTGAGTCTTCCTGTGATGGCTGGTGGGTGACGTAGGCGTCTCCGAGGGCTGCGGTTGGCCTTGAGCTGCAGACGGTGCAGATGAAGGTGCTTCGCTGTGAGTGGGTGGAAAGTCCGAGTCGATAGATTGTGTTTCTTCTGTTTGAGCATTGGATGGAGGTGAGTATACTTTGGCGGCGCTTCGTGCTGAAGCCGAAGAGGTGGATCTTTGTGGCAGATTCGCCGTGCTTTGAGTTAGGTAGGCATCTATTCGTTTCGATTCTTCTTCGCTTCGTTCTAGGGAGGTGAGTAGGCCTTTTTTCTGATCTAGCTGATCTCGGGTCATCTCTTGTTGCACTCTCTTCAATACTCGGTATCTGAGGACACTGCGTACAACACCTGCAAATTGAGCACTCTCACGCATCGGCTCGGAGAAGGAGGCACCAAGACCATTGGAGAGGTCTTCTGTGGATAGGTAAGTGGTGTCGACGGCCTGTCCCATGCGCTCAATAGCCGCTGCAACGGATGGCGACTGTTCGGACAAAGAGAAGCCGTTATACCTCGCCCCGAGCTCTGCAAGATCTGCCGAAAGCTTGGCTAGGTGCTCCAGAGTTCGTCGATTCACCTTGTCAATGCTTCCTTGCAAAAGCAATTCGAGCTCCTTGGTAGAGGCCTCAAAGTTGATGAAATACGGATCAAGCTCGGCTTCTGACAGCCTGTCGGAATGCACCGGGAATCTGCCGAATATCTGTGGGCCAGGAGTGGTGTGGGCGGCAGCTGAAGGCAGAGTCGAGTACTCAGTAGGCGATACAGGCGTACCTGTGCTCGAGGTCGTGTTCGCAGATTTCAGCTTGGCCGAGGCTGACGGTACTGGGAGCCAAGTATGCGCAGCTGTTGGGTGAGCAGGGTCGAGCGGAGGTGCTTTCAGGTTGTTCTTGGGGACAGAGGCGACAGGATGAGCGTTCAGAACCTCGTTCTACCAAGTGTTAGCAAAGCTCGCACATGTTGGAGAATACGTACCCAGCTTGAGTTGGGATCTACGAAGCGCCAGAAAACGCCATCGTCCATGACCTCTTTCATACGACGACACCTGTTCAGGAAAACAGCAAGCATGCGTTTGCGCTGCTCGATGACATGTCGATCCTCTTTCGCTTTGGTCGGCTTGGCAGCATAGTCGGCCATGGTATGTTTCTCGGGGATTGGAGGCATTACCAGGGTTGGATGCAGGTTCACCAAAGCGTTTCGCAAGGAGGCAAACTCGGAGTATCGACGGGAGACTTCCATTTCCTGTAGCTTGTTCAGCATTCTTATGTTCTTCTCAAGCTCGGGGGGAGCCTCGTACACCTGTCCGTATCCTGTATGCAATGAAGTTGCCATCCGGGCTCTTTGAAGCATCCACGATCAGGATCTCGAGTTCGGGATTCTCGTAGAGGATCTGCTGTATCCGGCCATCATAGCCACCCTTCCTCGGTGCGCTCTGTGAGTGCATCTGCTCGTCTTCATCTTCACTGAGGTCTTGATGACGTGAGTAGAAGGCCGGGTTGTTCTGAGGGGACGATTGCGAGGAGGGCGGTGTTCCAGCTTGTTCTGTGTCTGCGCCAGTGTCAGTTCCCGTTCCCGCTCCTGTTCTTCCAGTGCTGCTCCGCTCACATGAAGAAGTCAGCGCAGGGTTCTCGTGGCCAGGGCCAGTGGAAGCATCTTGGTTGAATGCGCCGTACGGGTTGTTGTCCTCCTCGTCCCACATGTCGCTGTCGGCGCCAACGAAAGCAGCGCTTGCAAACCAAGATCTGACACCCAGCTTGATGTTTGCGCTCGCAGAACGAGACTACCACCTTCAGCTTCGAACACGGCCGGCTAGCTCGGAGTATGCTATCGGGAAGTGGGTTAAGATTCGAGTGTAGTCCGTCTTCACTGTTGAGCTATTGGAGAGAGCCTGAAAGCCAGCATGTTCGTGGATATGCACGATCCACTGGCGTGTCTGCGGAAAGCACTCCACAGCAGACGTCAGCTTCAAGTTGCCCGTGCCGCCAATCTGCCCGCCTCGTCTTGGCAGGCGCTGCCGCTTACTTGATGCAACCACGTCCGAATCAACTCGCATCAAGCTATATTACTGCTCACCACATTTATCGGCCCTTAGCAGATACGCCACGCAGATCGCTCTAGCTATCAAAGCGTGATTGCTGGTGGGAGATCCCCGTGTCATAACATAATTCCAGCAGAAGTTAGGACTTTCAAAAAAAACAAAAACGACTTTTGTGACATTGTAGACTACGGACTCTGGCCGCCAACTACTGACCCGGTCCACGTACTCCCTTACCGATAGCTCATATATCATGGCTCCCAAACTGCAAATTGCGCTCTATGCTGAGTGAATACCACCAGAATCACCATACTAGTTTCGAATGCCCCATCCCGCAGGTCCATAGCCCCATTGCGCTTGTTGCTGCTGCTGCTGATATGGCATCACCGCCCCCGCCATATGCGGCTGCACTATGACCGGCGCCGGCGCACCTGCCCATTCATTCGCCAGCCAGATATTCCTCCTTCTCAACAGACAGAACGCCAGGATGCCCAAGATGAGCAGGAAGAGGAGCACCACGCCCGCTATCAGTCCGCCTTTCTGTGCGTCGCTCCAGCTGTTCCATCCGTCACCTTGATCATCCCCTGCTACGAACACAATTGGGCCTGTTTGGCTTGCTCGCGCTGGCAGGGCTGTGGTGATGGTGGTGTAGACTTGACCTGAGGGGTCCTGCAGCAGGAAGACGATTTCTGTGAGTGTTATTGTTGAGGTTGGTTCAACCACCGTGTAGGTTGGCGGAGGCGTCAGAACGAAGGTATGAGTGGGTGGGTAGTAGGTTATAGTTTGGCCTGCTTGGACGACCGTGGACGTGACTGTTGATGTTGAGGTGATGGTTTCTGAGCTTACGGCGGGAGGTGGTGAAGTGCTTGTCGCAGGTGCACCAGGCGCATAGCTTGTGAAGATGTTCGATATCGTTTGCGTGATGGTTGTTGGGAAGGCTAATGTGGATGCCATCACGGTTTCGGGTAGTGTGAGAGTGGTGAGGTGGGTTGCTGCTGAAGTGAGGGTCGTGATGGTGACTGGATTTGAGGTGTGGTAGATAGTACTGAACGAAGTTGACAGAGAGACAAGAACTGATACGCTCGTCGAAAGTAGAACAGAAGGCGAAGCCATCGTGGTCAACTGCGATGCGGAGCGCCTTTACACAAAGAAGGGAGAAGAGCTTAGACTTTGTAGTAAGTGAAAGACGGAGCATGAAGTAGGTGGCTGCCTGCGAGAAGTGAAAACATGCATGATCTCGATCAAAAGTGAGGGTTTCCAAGAGGTTGAATCTATGCTAGGAGTGCTTACAGCCAGATTGTGGAAGAACAAGAGGTCGTTAATGCTTCCAACACTGTTACTCAGACACTCCCCTCTGAGTTGGCAATCTTCAATATCCTAGTCCTCTTGACCTCCGAGTACCGATTTGGCGCGAATTAGGTGCGATCGAGCACGAGAGTTATGCGCTCCTAGTCCACCAGTATCTTCCACTATCCTCTATCCGATCGATCCAAGACCTCGTCTTCTTCTCCAGATGTCCTTAAGGTGGAGGTGGTGGGGGAGGCGCGGCTTCGGCGACACGTGGTCCAACAGCAGCAGGGATGCCAGCCTGCTGCCGCCGCATACCCTCCTCGATCCTGTCTAGGTCATGTCGTAGGATGTACCAGACCCAGAATTTCCAAGAGATGAATACCACGAGAGGAATAACGAATAGGACACACAGGAACAGAGTGACATTGAATTTCGCCATTGCTATTCGTGTATGCCGTACTTGGGACTGAGGTCGTCAGGTCAGCCAGTGCTGTCTGTGAAGTGTCAGCCGCCTGCTGGGAGGGATGTATGAGGATCGTACATAGTCTAGATGGAAAGTTGAACAGTTGGAGGGTATTGTGTGGTGGCACGACAGCTCAAGTATCGCTTCGTGTAATACCGTGAGACGGAGCGTAATTTCAGCAATGCTATTGCCTAGTGTCGGGCTACATTCACTTCAGCGAGCGAGTGAAGGCCAAAAGCACCGTTTCACTCATGTTTGCGGAAATGCACAATTCTTGCAGGTCGTGCAACTCTGCCTTGAACACGCCAACGATCCTGGCGACAGTGATCACCCGAATCATTAACCTCTCAAAATCGGCGCTGTAGTGCATGCTGGAACCAAGGTCACGCTTGAGCAGAGCACTGGTAAGATCTTGTAGACCGTCAGAAACCCAGGATTTGGCAGATGGCACGGTGTCTGGGACGTCGAGAGTGATTTTCACCAGCATCTCTGCCCAGACTCTCAGCTCATTGATGTCGTCCACATAGAGGTTCGGCTTCTCCTCTGCAAAGAGGTCATTGGCAGCTGCCAGAATATCTCTGAGTTGTTGGCTGACACCGTGTCGTTCAAGATGGAAAGAGATCGCCGTTCGAAGTCGAGATCGTGCAACCGTCATCTTGATGCCTAGTATTCGTCGCCAGCATTCGAGACGAAGCGCCACAGTCTCCCCGAACTGGTGCAGGAGTTGGTGACGGAGCGTCTGGCGTGAGGCCGCGGCACAAAGCACGTCGGTGGCACGAAGCTTGTTGTCCTCGGCAGCCTGGCAAGTCTGCAACCTTCCTGTCATGCCTGTTGCCGCACATCGGATCTCGTCGTCATCATCATTAAGCAAGTCGTAAAGCACAGACATGATCTCCAGTTTGCCTGCCGAGCCCAATAGGCGGTCTAGCATCTCGGGTACGCCCTGAATGTCTCTCCATTCCTCCAAAGCTTCGATGGCCGCTCTTCTCGTCGTGTCTTCTAGCTCATCATCAGCTGCCGCTCGCAGATGTATGCAGAAGTTGTTAGCTGAAGCTTTAAGCTTCGACAGGTCATCCTCAGGTTGTCTTGACCAGATTTGACCAGCAAGGCACGCATAGAGTCTCAATTGAGCGTTTCTGAGGTCCCTTGATATCAGCGACTTGAAGTCCATCAGCTGTATAGCCTCGTGTGGCGCAAGATCGTTGGACGGTAGCAATGAGCTCGACACACTCAGCACAGCGGCTCGAACGTCATACGACGTTTGACCGGAAGTTGCTGGTCTCCAGAGAGTAGTGACTGGATTGAGCGCTCCGGTGAGCACTGACGACTGCGCATGACTGACCACGTGTAGCATGACATCCTCGTCGTTCAACAGCTTCGACGAAAATTTCTCTATGCCCTGGAGCTCGATCGCACTCCGAGCTGACATAATGAAGAGTGCACAAGCTCGATCAAACAACGCATTAGCTTGCTCGCTTGATCGTGTCATAGACAGGATGTGTCGTTCGAAAGCTATATATAGCTTGGTCTGCTCACCCGGGATGTTGGATGCATACTCACATAATGTTGTGGCTATCTCTAGCCACATCGCTGCTACCATGCTGCTTTTATTGACAGTGGATGTTGCCACGACGTCAACGAGTAATCCCACTATTCTGGTGACATTCTCTCGAGTTTGCAAGTCATCAGGCATCCTTGATAGCAAATTTTGCGCAGCGAGGAATCTGCCTTGGCCTTCGTTCATGCTTGTACAAAACGCGAGATCGTTCAGAACCTCACACAGAGTCGTGCATTCTTCTCCTTGTAGCGTAATGTCAGCAAGAAGCCTGGCCGCTTGAGCTCTGATATGCCAGAGCTCGTGGCCTAGCTTCCGGGTAACCGCGTTCTTCGCCGTTGTGCGCTCGTGCTCTGTGAGTAATAACCTTCCAAGCAGATCCAGTCCGGCAAATTCTGCTTCAGCACTGCCTGCATGAGCTTCAGTCGAGCCAACGGTTTCCTGCTGCAGCCCCGACTCCAGCCTTGCTTGATGCACATCCTTCTGCAGAAGTGCTAGAGCTATGTCAAACGGCCTTAGGGTCGGAAAGGACGTCTCACGTTGGCTTATCCCAGCCTCAGAAGCTCCCAGGGTGGTGTCGGGGTCTAGGCGACTGATACTGGCTCGAAGCAGCATTAGGCCACAATTCTTGACAGCCCAGATTGGAGAGCCCATACACTTTGTAGCCATGTTGATGGTGGAAACGACAAGTGGTTCGGTCATTGTCCGGAAGCGTGAAGCGGTCATGATGTCCTTGACGCAATTCAGTGCATGGACTTGAGGTAACCTTAGCCTATCCTGTGACAACGCTTCATTGGCCTGTGGTACAACTTGTATGGCTATTTTTGCGAGTGCCTCGAAAGACGTGAGGAACTGTTCATGATCATGAGGATGGAGCAGAGCAGTGAACATTGCCGGCAACCCAGCAGAACGTCGGGTCAGCTTATCGGCTTGCCTTTCAAGTTCATCAAGAGCTCTACCGAACCAATGTCCGATCAACGCTCGCGTTTGAGTGTCATTGGAGTTACGAGCCTTGTGAGAGCACAAGACGAACGTTTGCGCGACGGTGGAAAAAGCACCTCTATGCCTGAGAAGCGCTAGTTGTTCAAAGCACATGCTACCAATAGTCTCCAGGAGACGCATGTTTGGCGCAAGGCTTTCCAAAATAGCTTGCATCAGCAAATTCGAGTCCCGTAGTGCGCGCCATGCATATGCAAGTGCGTCCTTGGGGCCCAGTGATGCGGCTTCGTCAGCAGGCTCCACCTCAAATTCAGGTGAGTCCACGCAGAGGTGAGTCTGTGAAAGCTCCCAGACACGCTGACATGCCCCCAAAAGACCCTCCTGTAGGACGGCTGCCGGCGATAGCGCTCCCCCAAAGTTCATGCCTCTAATGACATATGAAATCCCAAGGATATTGCCATGTAGCGGATATTGAGCTGATGTGTCGAATGCCTTGATCGACTTGATGTATGCGCAGAACTGTTGAGTGAGGGAGTGAAGGTCGATGTCCGTGTCATACGTACTATCTGAGCCACTTGCTACCTCCGAAGAGTCAAGTGTTCCGGCAGAATGCATCAGACCAGTGATCCGACCAAGTGCATCTGCATGATCTCCGCGCTTCGTCGCGGCTGCCAAGATGGATGCACCAGCTATTGGCTTTAAGGTATCGACAACATCCTTGAATGTGGTAGCGACAGCTGGTTCTGTAGCTCTCAATAATTGCGCGTACGACAGCGCCCGCGCAGCTGTGGTGCGGACATCGTCATATGGATCCAGTACTAGGCGAAACATAGGTCGTAGCAGGGTTCCATCAGCCATGATTGGACGTGGCAACGCATGGTCGCCGGCAATAGAACCTTCTGCTATAAAGCATACAATATCAAGAGCTAATATGTGGCGGGCGTAAGACAGCTGAGGTGCAAGTTCGGCTCGCAGGAACGCCGCGTAGTTATACAGAAACTCGTCCACTTTTGACAATTGGCCGGACTGCAATGTTCTATCGAGAACAGATCGGCTCAGCCGCAGTCTTTTCAGGAAGCGTCGAAAGGTGCTCAGCAGCTCACCGCGATGGAAAGCATCAGTATCATCGTGCAGAAAATGTAGGGAACTCGTCAAACACGTCAGAGCTGCTGTCGGTACGGGTACCTTTGGAGAAACAGACGATGTTAGGAGCTCGCATGTTCGAAGACGAATGGCTGCTGACGCGTTCGAAAGAAGCTTGCTGAAGCCAGAATAACTCTGGTCGCAAGACTTGAACAGGGTCGCGTTAATCAAAGCTGGTAATTCTGCTTCCGTTAGCACTTAGAGATACTGGATCGATCATAGTCAGCGTACCGTCTTGGTGAACAAAACTTTGTCTTTTGCCAAATTCCAGCAGAGCAAGTGCGACTTGCGCCGCAGGTTCGCTGGAGGCTGCTTTGTCAGTCTGCTCTGCAAGAAACTTGTGGTACTGCTCTGAACTTGTCAGGATCGAGGGCAGGACATCTCTGCTCACATCCTCTAAAGCCGTCTCATCGGCTGCGCTGTACACCTCGATTGCCTCGTTCATAAGACCTACCAGATCGGTTCCACGCCCGGGCACAGATATGGTGCTGAGCAGAGAGAGGAGCTTCAGTGTAGCTGATCTAGACTCCGCCACCCGTATAGCCATGAGTAGTGACAGAACGAACGCGAACCATTCCGGGTCTGTCTGACGGTCAATAATCGGCTTTCCGATGGCGTGGGTATGACATAGGCGTAAGAAGTTCAACCTTGTCTTCTGAAAGGCGTGCTGGAGAACATCTGAGAAAGACATGAAATCAGAAAGCTTCTTAAGGAAGAAGTAGAGCACAATACATGCCTCTTTTAATGACTTTTTGGGCCGCTGATTGAACACAATTTTGACCATCTCGGTGGCGGACTCGCCGACGCTCCTAGCCACGACTTCCTTCTCGGGATTTGCTTCTGCTAGATATGCCAGAGTGTCGAGTACCTGTAGTGCGGGCTTGTTCTTGCCAGTGGCGAAGGCGCAGCGCGCGGCATCAAAGGCCTGCCTCCAGGTACTGCTTGACAGAGAGAACGACCTCACCTCATCAGACGCGCTGCGCGAGCATTTGCGCGTAACGAAGCAGATGGCATTACAGGCGGCGGTCATATGTCTCTCGGATACAGCAGGATCATGGACTGTAGCGAGCAGATCAGACCACAGCTGCTGTGCATGTTCGATTGTCTCATAGAAGCGGGCCCCAGGTGCCTCATCCTTGTTGTTTCGAGTGAGTTTGTTCAAGTCCTCGATAGAGAGCACTCCAACTGTAGAAGCCATTTTCAAGCCGTGCACTTCTCATCAAGTCCACGGTGCATACAAAGCGACGCTGCCAGGGTCAAGACTGGCACAAGAAATAGGCATATGCGTGCATACCCATTGCAACCTGACACAAGGCCCGGAGTGTTCGGTCTAGCAAAGCCTATCTGACACCAAGATTCCTGGACGGTCGAAAATCGTCAAAGGGGCGCTGGTCACCTGGTCACGTGAACATTGCGGACGGAGAAGCTGCGGCGGCTTCGAAAATGTTCGCCGGCGATGATCAAAGGACGATTTGTCTGGCAGCAGAACTGGCCATCATCTGTATCCCTACGACCATCTTGTATATCGCCTTCATCCTGCGCCTGATTTCAGCTCCCCCTTCTACCTACCGTTGACTCAGCATGTCGTTCTGGGACAAAGTTACGGGCAACAAAAGGCAGCAGACATCCGGCGAAACGCTACCGGCTTCATCTTCTTCATCTTCATCGGCAGGCACTGGCTACGCAGAATCACCGGCCTTCAGCGTACCTCTTCAAGCACCTGATGTATCTCAATTCCTCGGTGGCGCATCAATACCCGATGCATCACAGCTGCACCCGTTGGCAGGACTGAACCAGCAGACCCTCGATTACCTCTCTTTAGACGAATCCGCCCTATCAGATCTACCTGGCGCAAAGTCATTCTTACCATCGCGAGGCTGGTCGGATGATCTATGTTATGGCACAGGCACGACATACCTGAGCGCCCTGTCGGTAGGAGGAGCGTGGGGTATGATCGAGGGATTGAACAAAGTACCTCCATCTGCGCCACCAAAGCTGAGATTGAACGGTGTTCTGAACAGCATCACGAGGAGAGGACCTTTCCTCGGCAACTCGGCCGGTGTAGTGGCCATGGTATATAACGGCATAAACTCAACCATAGGATATTATAGAGGCAAGCACGATACGGCCAACAGCATCGTGGCGGGAGCTCTGAGTGGAATGGTGTTCAAGAGCACGCGAGGAGTACGTCCGATGGTGATCTCTGGCGGTGTTGTGGCCTCAATAGCAGGCGCGTGGGCGGTAAGTTCCAACCACATCAACATGACTTGGACATCAAGCTAACGATTCGACAGATCACGCGCAAAGTTGTCCTAGAAGGAGAATGATTCCCTGGCTTTCTGCTCTCATCTACCTTCCTCTCCCACCAGTGGCATTTTGCGCCTTTCTCGACTGTATCCTTTACCTCTGCGATGCCCCAGAACGACGTTTCCGAGTCTGGGTCGACACGAATCCATCTTCACTCCTGCTTCAGTATGCTGGCAGCATTTAGCGATGTGGTTCAGGAACAAAAGGCGTTGGCGCAGACATGAATGCGTCTTGTACAATCATCTAGAATCTGCCGTGCCTTGCTAGACGAGACGGGCAAAGTAATGGATATACGGATTCGAACACCTCGATGCTGTTGCACGAGAACTCTTCTCTCCTGCTCGCCATCTTGCTGAATTCTCTTGGCTTGTGTGTGCCTTGAGTGCCTCTATTAGGTACCGTTTATACAGTCTTTTACATGGCATAGTTACACGGTTCGACTGTTCTCACAGCATCCCTCTCCTCCAAGCTTTTGCAGCCAAAGCCTCAATATCCTTGGTCTGCTGCACACCCTTGACATCCTCCTCCGCAATGCCTTCCACAACGGCCTCGGCAACCAGATCTGCTTTCAAGGGTTTCTCAACGCTGGCGCCAAAGACGCGAGTCAGACCGCCCTGGAACAGCCACTGGTTAACGGTGTTCCCCACCATACCGGCAGCCATGATCGGAATAGTAAATGCTCTCGAACTGTCGTACAAGAAGCCCGGTCTGAAGAACAGACTGCGTAATTGTGGAAAGTTACTACTTAGCATACTCTCCGCTTCTCTCTTCGTTGTGATATATCTTGCTGGTAATATGGGTGCGCCAGCAGCCGCAGAGATGTATGCGAACGTCGAGACATCCCTTGCGGTTGCTTCAGTTGCTAGGCTGATGGCTGAATCGCGGTTCATAAGCTCGTACGTGATCTGGCCATCTGTTTCACCAATACCTATCCCGTCATCGCCGCTCTGCTCTTCGCCTTTCTCTAGCGGATTCCGCACACTCCCTTGTTTCGTGCTTGAGAATGCCCGCCGCAGGCCAGATATTGGAGACTCTTTGCCGGAGACCACGCCTTGGTAGTCTGCCTCCAGGAGAATACCCATTGTATGCACCACGGCGTACGTGCCCTCAAGGTGTTTTGTATAGGTGGAGGGCTTGAGGATGTCGGCTTTGATCCACGACACGTCTTTCGCCCATGGTGGTGGTTGGGGTGACGATGTAACGGAGGACCAGGAGGGTTCACCAGAGCGGCTGTACGGTGCTTAGTATAAGGAGACGTAAGTGACTTATGAAAAGCTACCTTAGAGACACAACATCCCATCCTCTTGCGACGGCGTACTTGCATATTCTTGTACCTAGAAAACCATTCCCTCCAGCTACCACAATCTTTTTGGCTGCTCCCGAAGCTGAGCTAGCAGCCGATGCCATAACGGTCCCTCAGAGCTTGTCGCTGCCGATCTGATTCATTCACAATTCGAAAGCTCAAAGATAACCGTAAGTTATCAAAAGGCTCGTATAGTCTCGTATAGGAAGCCGTGGAATATTTTCGAGGCAGGCACACTTCGTCCCTGTAGCTCCTCCAGCACAGCATGCAGTGCAACCGACATCGATGATGATCTGCAGATCTACATTTCGTCATGAGATCTGGCTAGAGATCTCGGAGCTCAGTTTGAGAGGCAGGTTCGGCGACGCGGAGCGTTGAGACAAGGGCTCGACAAAGTTACTGCTTCGGTTGCGGTACCTATGCTCTTCCATGCTGACTACATAGTGAGAGCTATCCAACAAAACTCCGTCGAGCGTAGTACGTGTAATGTGAACTAGATAGGACGTCTTGTCCACCTCTCAACGGCCGTAAAGAAGCATGCTTCTCGTCTAGACGGGAGGACACTGGTCTCCTCAAGCTAGGCGGACCAATATCGGACCGTCACCATCTGAGCCTCTTCCTACGCGTAAGGCCGTCGCTCTCGTTCGATATAGGACAACGAGCAATCCACGCCGACTTTCTGTGGCTACTATTTGCTCAGTACATGGGTAATATGCAGGCTTCATGGCGTCCCGAATCGGCATGAGTGTGTCTATCGGAGTGCATGCATCTCGTTCTCGCTTGGCATCCCCAACAAGTGTCAACACCATTTCCCCAAGATCTGTGGGTTGCTCACGAAGACTCTTCCGCCATAACGCAGACAGGTCTTGGCCCCGGCGGCGCATTGCAGACCTAAAACGGAAAAGTTTGCGATCTCCTCTTCCACATGGTCGTCGCATCGGAGAAGGAAATGCTTGGCCATGACCACGCCTAGGCACTTCCAGAAAGCAATATGCCAATCGATCACTACACAGCCTCCATACATTTTCTTAACCTCCAGCCAGACAGCATTTTTCAATATCGACAAAAGTCAACAGTGGACCTATCAGCTCTTGTCCCGGTTCGAATTATCGTTCCTCTTGGCGATTGCTCTCACCCCCTCCCATCGAGACAAGCTGACACCTTACCGAAAGCGAGCATGGTGGTAACTTTACCCCGAACAGTTGTGCTTGCGGTCAATGATGCATAGATACTCTGCCGTGGCTCATACGTGAGCCAAGCGTTCTGCTGATTGAGTGTATAGAGACGAGACATTCTGCGAAGGCCACAGTACGAGGAAAAACTTCTCAACTATATATCAGACAAGACCGATAAAACATCCAAGGCATATTTCTTGTGCCACATTTGACAAGATCATCAACCTCCTTAGTCCACCGTCAACCTTAGCTCAGAAGCACACAGTTCTCACCTAGTACAATGGACAGACAACCATCAAGCGGCAGCACAGGCACAACAGCAAGCACATCCAGTAAAGCAAGTACAAGGAGTACCTCTCCCACGATATCAGATCCAGTCCCGAACACGATGCGAAGACGGTCCTCTAGCAACACCCAGGATCTGAAGCATCAATACACCTACCTCAAACAATCGGTCGTGTCGGGCACCTGCTCGAGATTCGGTGCGCTTCAAGCTCGATTACTTGGCTACAAGTAAAGCACACGTCCCGTCGACGGCACGACAAGTTCCGATGATGATACGATTAGTCCCCGCATGGTAGCCTTTGCCTCAAACTTGGTTTGGGCCCTTCTCGACGATTGTCCCGAGGACGAGAATGCTTTTGCACTTTCATCAGCACCTTCTGTCGTTGATCAACAGGCTGTTGTCCTCCACCATAAACATCGAGGATAGGACGACTGAATCATATGGACATCGTGGGGGCTGCTGCTGCTGTGGCAGGCGACGATCAATTTCCCCAGCACTGAAGAGATATGTGTTAGAACCTTCATTTTACGGAGAGGTCTATAAGCATTATTACGCATTCGGTCCTGTATAATATGTTGTCTGCGCGAGCTGATTAAGCGAAGTCATTCTCAGGCACCTTACTTCTTAAGTGAGCGAAGTATAGTTTGCGAGTTGCCATGGCGTTGAGGGTGGGTGAGGCTCTCCAATAGGAGTGTGCATTTGTAGTGATCAAATTAACAATGTCCCACTTTCCGAATGCCTTTTTGCATATCCAACTGCACCTAATCGCTGTTGTTGAAGTTGCCAGGGGATGCTGGTGCCTGACAATGTCTTCCTGCCTGAAATTTGTTCGGCCATCCCCCTCCTCCGCCAAGCAACGTTAGATTCAAACGTTTTAATGACAAACATTTCTCATTATGCCTTCCAAACGAACCAGGCAGGAGACTCCGCTTACGGCTAACAGCGTCGTCTCAGCTGCTCACGTCATCCACAACAGTCATGACCACCCACCATCTCGGACCAACGAAGACACAGGAAAACCGCCACCCGCATCAGAGCCGCCGACTAACTGGCCGTCAGCCGTCAAGTACCTCAGCCGCCCAATTCAGTCCCCATATCTGACTAACCAGCAAAAGCGATGGCTACATCACAAACCGCAACCCGTAGTAGAAACAAATGAGGCCGCGTTACCACTCATCAAGTTACCCCTAAGCAGAACACAGATCGACAGCACAATGGAAATCAAATTCATCAACGATGAAAACCACCCGGCCCACGGTCAAGGCGGCCTGTTCGCCGCTGACAGCCTGGCACCAGGAGCCTTGATCGTGCCGTACATCGGGTACGTGCATAGCAGTATAGCCTCCGAGAAAGCTGTGAGGGACACTCCAGAGCAGCCAGAGCACACCCATACACAACCCCACACAGAAGATACTCAGACACATGACGCGGACATAAGCCCGAGCCAGAATGATCGATCCGCGCACTCTCATCACACAGCGGGCCCCGTCACCATCGACATCGCCATCGCCATCGGCTCTTGGGACACCTCATCCTACGACCTAAACCTGCACCGCGACGGCGCAATCGAGCTCGCAATCGATGCTGCGCAAATAGGCAACGAAGCGCGATTCTGCAACGACTACCGCGGCGTACCAGCACAAACCAACTCAAACGCAAGCACCGCGAACACGAGCTGGGACAGACGTCAGAAAAGGTCCGCAAAGTCCTGGAGCAGCAGCAGCGGGACAGGAGAAGGAGTCGCGAAGCCGACCGCAATGGCGATACCGAATGCCGAGTTCCGCGATGTATGGTTCGAGTGGGCCGGCGACGGTGACACAATAGATGTGAAACATGACGGCAGGACAGAACCGGGTGCTGAAAATGAAGATGGCTTGGCGGGGCCGAGTGTAACTGAGAACGGGCCCGAGACCAAGCAGGCTCGCCGCAAGCGCCGGCGCAAGAACGTCGGTATGCGAGGGGTAGCCATTTTCGTTATGCCTGCTGGCAAAGCGGGAAAGAGGAAGGAGGGGATTAAGGCCGGGCAGGAAATACTCGTGAGCTATGGGAAGGGGTTCTGGTCGTATCATGGGGTCGAGGCTCCAGATGTATCGCGCACGGAGTTTCGCCAAGTGGAAACAGCGTGATGGGAGGGAGTCGTGCAAAGAGGTTAGGCCACTGATGTTGTGGCGCTGGTCATCTCGTGGTAAAGACTTTTTCACAAGGTAGACGGCATAATTGAATTGGACGTGTGTAGGAAACACTGCATTACCTTGGAGTCTGTAGGTACCTAGCAGTTCAGCTGATTGGTAACCTCGACAAAGCCAGAGACTGCTGATATGGAGGAGGAAATACGCAGTTGGGCTATGGGCAACGCCCATCAGCAGTAGCACTGACACAAGAATCTGCTGCCCCTACAGCATCTTCTTGCTCGCTTCTCCTTCTAAGCGTTTCAAGCTACAGTATTTCTCTCACCGCTAATCGTTGTATCCGAAAAATCCAGCAATCCACCGACCCCCGACCTATAACTTCTACGCACACCCGACTGCAACGCCCTTTTCTCCATCCCGTCCCTCTTCTCCTCTAGCAAACACTGCTGCTCTATCAGCGTATTGTGTCGGACATGAAGTGGTCTGCAAGAATGGCCAAGCCGACCACTACCGTGTGAAAGTAGTAACTCGCAGTTAAGCCAATGTCAGGTAAGGAAAGCACGCTGCATGACTGAGGTGTGCTTGAGGCGTTATTGGTACTACGGGCTAAATGTTTGTGGCGTTTGCATTCTGGAACTGCTTACCTAACTCACAAGTTAAAATATGTGGCATTGGGTGGAACTCCTGGCTTGCATGATATTTGGGCATCACTCGCCACGACAGACATTCACTTTGCGCTACGGTGAGTCACTGAATGGTATAAAGATTTTACCTGTCCATGCTTTTGGTGTCTCTCTTCATTATTCCAAAACCAGCACCGACATAGCTTGCAAAAAGCATGACAAGCAATCCCGTGAACGTGGCTGACGGATTGGCTCCGAGCCACACTTTCGACCCAAGACATGGCTATGAAGGGGATGGCAATCCGTTGCTAACAGAATCACAAGAAGGTCAGGGCAATGCGGTGGAGGGAGAACAAGATGCCTCCGATGACCTCGAGGACATTCTCAACGAAAGTGCAGAGGAACCAGACCTCGATACCGATGATCTGGCTGCCTCGAACCCCGCTGATCTTACTAAGTCGTACAACAGACAAAGGAAGCTAAATCTAGCGATAGCAGATCCAAGTGTGCCTTCGTCGCACTACCCGAGATCGAATCCTCAGAGCAAAGCGTCTGGAACACTTGGCTCGGTCGATGATCAGGTAGCTTCGTTAAGTCGTCATGCTGCAAAGCTCAAGCTGGAAGACAAGTACATGGGGACTACTCATGGCAAGGGAGCCGACAAATCAGAACGAGCGACAGCAGAACAAGTGCTCGACCCTCGAACACGAATGCTTTTGCTACAGATGATCAACCGAAACATAGTTTCCGAGATCAACGGTGTAATATCCACAGGGAAAGAGGCCAACGTCTATCATGCGCTTTCGGTCGACGCAAATGGCAACGAGCGGCATAGAGCGATCAAGGTCTATAAAACGAGTATACTCGTGTTCAAGGATAGAGAGAAATACGTGGCGGGCGAACACAGGTTCAGATCCGGGTACAACAAGTCGAGTAACCGTGCCATGGTGAAGGTATGGGCAGAGAAGGAAATGAGGAATTTGAAACGAATATATGCAGCGGGCATTCCGTCACCCGAGCCACTGTACCTACGCCTCCATGTCTTAGCGATGGATTTTGTGGGTGACAGTAAAGGCACCGCTGCACCACGACTGAAAGACGTCGAATTTGTGGACCAGGACCCTGTAGCCAAATGGCGATCGGTTTACCTCGATGTCATTGCCTACATGCGGATAATGTATCAAGTATGCAAGCTGGTGCACGCTGATCTCAGCGAGTACAACATCCTCTTTTACAACGACAGACCCTACATCATTGACGTTAGCCAAAGTGTCGAGCACGATCACCCGCGTAGCTTGGACTTTATGCGAATGGACATCAAGAATGTCAATGATTTCTTCAGGCGGAAAGAGGTCGCAGTGTTAACTGACAGAACGACATATGACTACTTGATGAAGCCGAGCGGCAGTCTTGAGCTCACAGATCTCGGTGTTGAGATTGACGAGCTGATGTCCAATCGGTCCGAGGAGGTTGAGGAGGAGGTCGATAACGAGGTATTCAGGAAGCAGTACATACCTCAGACCTTGAACGACGTGTACGATGCCGAGCGAGATGCAAGTCAAATCGGAAAAGAGGGCCGAGACGCACTCGTATACAAAGATTTGCTAGCAGACACGAACAACGGCGGTGCGCCTTTGGCAAGTGACAAGAACAACGCTACCGGCAGCGATGAGACAAATTCGGCAGATAGCGACTCAGGTTCTGAAGAGACTTCATGGGACGACGAGTCTGGTAGACCGCGAGGCAAGCGATTCCAGGACAAAGATGAGAAGAAAGCGCACAAGCAGGCCATCAAGGAAGAAAAGCGTGAGAAGAGGAAGACGAAAATGCCGAAGTCGATGAAAAAGAAGCTTGTCAGTCAGGGCAGTCGCAAGAAGCACTAGATAGCGTCTCAAGCCGATGTCGTGCCCACCAAGTTACTCTCTGTTCAACCACTCAAGACGAATTCAGGTAAGCACAGTCTCCACATCAAACCAGTTACAGCATGAAGATATCTATCCTTTACACTTGATATGAGGTGCCAGCCTAATTCTAGGCGACAGCATGCTCATGATGGTTCCTGCAAAGAAACCTCTGCGCTTGCTCCCGATGATATACAAAGAGAGCACAGATTGTATGGACGTGCACCCTATCCAGACCCATCGTTGTGGTTGCAGTACTGACTTAGTCGCTCAAAATAGACCCAGCATTTTCGACAAACTATTCTACCGCTGGTCAGCATCTTTTATACCATGAGCAGCTTTCAATCTTCTCAAAGCACTTGCTACGATCTCTTTCGGCAGCTCGGGAACGCTATTCAGTCCCTCGCCATCCAGTCTCTGGAACCCATATTGCGCCGGCAATACATTCAGTCCGTGCCAAATATCACTCGGCAAGTGCTCGCCCTGCTCTAAGCGGAAGTGTTCTCTCTCATTCATGTCGTCTTCGTATAGCTGGTCGAGCTGGTTCTGTGCCTCCTGCGCGATCTTCTCCATCCGTTTCCTGACAGCTCTTCGACGCGCAGCCTCGACGATCATACCATCGTAAGCGGTCAGAAAGTTGTCATAGACTTCGCATAGCTCGTTCATCCCAGCGACGCAGTCTTCTATCTTGGCCTTCTCCTCCTGCCAATGAGACGAGAAGTAGGTAACTTCCTGGACATGGGATGGGAGACGACGTCCGACTTTCTCCAAGAGTTTGAAGGCCGAGGCAACATCGCGGTAAGAGGTCTCGCATGCCTCACGCCAATCGAGGATGCGGTCAAGCTGTGCCTCCATTTCAGCACCTCGTTCTTGGACATCGGCGACGACTTCATCGACTTGGTCAGCATCTGACTTAAGTATCTTTAGCATGTCAATGCGCTCTTCTTCGGACATGGACTCGGCCGGACCTTGAAATGCTTCGACATCCACACCTTCTGGTAGATCTTCAGTGGTAAAGTTTTTTGCTACCGCGGCACCCCCGCCTTCGGTGTGCTTGATGGCGTTCACGCAGGAATCGAAGTGCTGGACTAAGCTCTCCAAGCCTTGGGCCATATCGTGAGCGTTGCGTTCGAGTAGTTTTAGTCGTCGAGGCACAGTTGCAGGTTGCAAGTCTGATTTTGTGGAAGAGGAAATAGCAGTCTTATCAGCAAGCACTTGGTTTATCTTCTGCACGTCGTCCTCGAGAGTACGAATTGAGGCATCTATGTCGGTGCGAACAGCTTGTACACTGGCATGGGCAGCGGTTGCATGCTGCCTCAACGCCTCGACTGGCTGGTCATCCACGAAGTCATGCAAAGTGTCCTTCTGGTGCACTCCCAAGTCAACATCTCGCTCTTCTGTAGGCCGTGGTGCCCTAAATCCATCCTCAATCCTTGTCTGCCTGAGCAATTCGATATCATCTTGCAACTTCCTGTCTGCCTGCTCCAACTCCTTGATTGTAGCATTTATTTCTTGCTTAACGCTGTGAGCAGCACCTTCGAGCTCGCCCTGTACCGCACGCAGTACTTTCAACTGCGAATTCAGCGATCGTCTCAAGTACTTGGTACGCGCGATAAGGGCAGTCGTCGTCTCAATGGTTGAACGAGCTTCGGTGAGTATAGTTGTTGCACGATGAACATTGTGAATGCTTGATAGCGATCTCTTCGCCGCTACCAGCCAGGATATGAGCGTCTCAATCGAGGCATTGGCGCCATCGCTGTTCACTGAGCCAGCTGGGGACGGCCGCTGTGACGAATGCCTTGAATGGTCTGGTGAGAGGGTGGCTGTAGATCGCAACATCAAGCTCAGCTCAACCAAAGCGGACTAGGTACATGCGGACTGGATACCGACAAAGAAGGCTTGTAAGCACGAGATGCTGAGGTCAGCTTCGACACCCTGTGCTCTGCATGCAAGAAACGACAGCCGGGGAGGCACCTGCGGCAGGCACGAAGGCACGCACGGCACGACATCAACCAACGAAATTGAGCAAGGGCAAGCCTGTATGACGTGCTAGGCTCGATCGTCCCTGCGGAAGCTAAGCTTGTGGGGCGTGACTAATTAAATTGCTTCCAGGACCCAATCCAAGTTCGCCAAATGGTTCCCTATCATCCACCGTCTCTTGCCTCTTATCGCACGTTGCAGTCGAGGTGGCTCGCTTCTTGCCGACGGACCCAGCTGCCTTCAAGCCGCTCCAACAATCCTCTCAAGCGCCAGTCACGAGCCACTCTTGGGTCCTTTGTCCTCAATCTCATCGTGCTTTGAAATGCGGTCGACGGCGATAACTGATTTTTGATAACGCCATCGATCGCATTGCATTGCAACACCCAAGCAATATCGCTCTTATACTTGTCACTGCCTCATCACAACCCAAACCCGATCCCGACCGTTGTGCTAACTTCGCTAAAAGCCTCGGCCTCAATTCAGCTCTCCGCATTGTCACAAGACGATCACTTTCCCGTGTATCATCGGATTGCGAAAGAGAAGAAGAGTGATCGATCCACTGAATCTACCTGCCCTACGACGTGTACAAATTCCAAGGTACCACCTGAAACATCTGGGCTTGCTCGTCGACTGCGCATCGCACGACTGGGAAACGTCTTGGTGCTGCGTACCATGATCCCAGGCTGTTAACCTCAAGTCATGCCTTTCAATCTGTTGTTGGAGAGACAAGAGGAGCTCAACACGACAGCATCGGGGAGCACGTTGAATGGCCACAATCATGCCTTACACAATTGGGAAATGCCCCCAAGAAAGCGAGTGCGGGCCAGTACTGAAGAATCCACGGAAGAAGAGGTGGAAACGAATACTTCGCTGAAGCATCGCAAGTACCATGAGCCGTTGTCTGAGAAGAACAGCCATACGAAAGGCACATCCACCACCAAGCTAGATCCAGAAGTCACAGGTCCCTTCATGACCAAGCACGTCCCAACCCAGTACAACCCTCAAGGCAATCCTGCACTTACCCTGACCCGACAACCGTCTGACCCGAATACCAAGTTCTGCTACCGCCATAGACCTGACATGCTATGCCGCAGACAAGCTGACGAGCCGACCATGGACAAACTTCAGAAGAACCTTGAAAGGCTGTCCGAGAGCGATAGGCAAGCAGTAGTCCAAGTTTGGTCGCTCTTTTCTGCAGCGCCCTCGAAGCACCGAAACCTAATGCTACAAGGCATTCTGACACAGTGTTGTTTCCCTCAGCTATCTTTCCTTTCAGCCAATGTACAGAAATTGATCAAGATCGACTTCCTCTCTGCCCTCCCCCCAGAGATCTCTTTCCGCATTCTCAGCTCACTTGACACCATCTCGCTGTGCAAAGCGGCACAGGTTTCTAGACGATGGCGCCAGCTGGCTGATGACGACGTAGTTTGGCACAGAATGTGTGAGCAGCATATTGATCGGAAGTGCACCAAATGCGGTTGGGGTCTACCATTGCTCGATAGGAAGAGGTTGCGAGCATCGAAGAGGCAGATGCAGCTGCGAGCTGCTGGGAGAGGTCAGAACGTGTGGTCACCTGCTGGCACACCTGTCGCCGAGGTCGAGCAGAATCCTCTGGTCCCCGACGTCTCTGCTAACAATGTCAAATCAGTGGCCGTTTCTGCCGTTTCCGCCGCGGGCAGACGGCCGTCGCTTGAACCTCCCTTTCCCGATTGGGAGAAGATGAAAAGACCGTGGAAGCATGTCTACCGTGACAGGTGGCGGGTAGGGAAGAATTGGAAACATGGTGTATGCAGTACCAAAGTGCTTAAGGGTCACGGAAATGGCATTATGGCTGTGCAGATGCTGGACAATATCCTTGCGACGGGATCGTACGACAAAACTATCAAGATCTGGGATCTGGATACCGGCAAGGAAATTAGGACTCTGACTGGTCATACAGGTGGCGTTCGCTGCTTACAATTTGACGACTCGAAATTGATCAGCGGAAGTATGGATGGTACGATGAAGCTCTGGGACTGGCGTACGGGGGTTTGTTGTGCAACCTACTCCGGCCACACCGATTTTGTCATCGGCCTACACTTCGACTCGAATATTCTAGTTTCTGGCTCAGCCGACAGCACTGCCAAAGTTTGGAATTTCCAGGATAAGTCGATCTTTACGCTCAGGGGCCACGAAGACTGGGTCAATTCTGTGCGGATCGACTCTGAATCGCGGACAGTCTTCACTGCTTCAGATGATTTCACTGTCAAGCTATGGGATCTAGACACGAAACAGTGCATTCACACGTACCAAGGGCACGGAGCACACGTGCAGCAAGTGGTATTGCTTCCCCGAGAGTTCGACATGGAGGACGATCTGGCCCTATTCGGTGATCAGATTTCTGACACAGGAAGCCAGGCGGGTGATTCGGCATCCTTCTCTGGTCACGATCAGTCTCCTGTCATGACACATAGAGTTCTTCACAACGAGGATCAGCGCGCTGGCGCCTATCGATACACTTTCACCAACGGGCGACCGGAACCTCCAAGATATATGGTCACTTCTGCATTGGACAACACCATCCGGCTGTGGGAAGTTTCAACTGGCAGAGAAATACGTAAATTCTTCGGACACGTCGAGGGCGTTTGGGGTCTCGCTGCTGATTCGTTACGCATTGTTTCAGGCGCAAATGATCGGATGGTTAAGATATGGGACCCCCGGACTGGAAAATGTGAACGAACTTTCACTGGGCACACAGGACCGGTTACATGCATTGGACTTAGCGATTCGAGGATGTGTTCTGCGGGCGAGGACAATGAAGTTAGGGTCTACTGTTTCAGCGAAAAGGACTGTTTTTGATGTTGATGTGGGTTTAGCAAGGCGTCCGGGGCGTCGATATGTGATACCAGGATGGGGTTATTTAGGCGTAGGGGTGCTTACAATTCTACTGAGTTTTAGGTACTCACGTAGCATAGCGCAGTTAACAAATGCAATGCTACGGTGGTCGACGACTAGACTTTATCTCTAGCAAAAGCAAGAGAGCAGATAATCCAGTTGCCGGCGTGCGAGTCCATTGCCGAGGTAGAAGCCATCAAAAGCTTGACACATTGATTTCGTCTGGGATGTCTCGATCAGTAGATAATGATATTGCTTGTTGCAACGACGACAGCCCGCATGGTCTAGCCAGAGGTGCTCATTGCTCAACGCGAACATTAGAAGAAGGCGTTCGCAGGTCGACTGAGACAGCACTTCGAAGTCTTGCTGCAAGCATGATGTCGTTGGTGTAATGATCGATAGACTAGAACGCAGAAGAGAGACGAATGACAATGTACCGAGGACAGTCTTGTGTGCCACGTACTGATGAAATGAGGCTGGCTGACTTCTTGACCGTCCTTTTGCTTGGCTCCGTCTCGACCAGTGTATTTCGTAAGCGAAAGTTAAACAAGCCCTAAGGCGGGGCTCACTAGGCAGGTGAGGCTGAGCTTGACCCCTGAAAAGCTGGGAGCTGCAAGCTAAAGTCATCGTCGTTGGCAACCTCATCTCCTTGTTTGTCCTCGACCTCTCCTTTCGACACACAACAGGCCCTGGTCCTTCTCTTGAAATCTGCTCTATTGACCCTTCTCACCCGCTGCGAGCCAACTAGCCAGTAGTCCCGCGCACTCACGGCGATTCCACCACTGTAACCGATACGGTCGACAGCCCTCCACAATGTCGCAGCCGTCCCGATATGCGCGAGTGTCTGACGACGAGGGTGAAGATGTCGGCATGATGACCGACAAAAGCACAGGCCGCCTCAACTGGAGCGAGCCAGTCCAACCCAAGAAGACGCCTGTCTGGAAATACGTCGCGGCAGCCGCAGTCTTCGTGGCCCTCCTCATCCCCGCCGTCGGCTACACCTCATCCGTCATGCTCGACCGTCGCGTCGCCGCCGCGGTGCAGGAAGCTCTGGCAAACCAGCCAGCCCCAAAACAAAACACGACCACACCCGTCATCCCGTCGATGATGGGCTCCGACGACGACGACAACGATACCACGCAACTCGCCGACTCAACAGAAGTCGACACATCCAACCCCTACGCCGGCAAGACCTACTCACTGCGCGACTGCGGCTCCAACGCCGACGAAGCCCGCGCCAACGGCTGCGAATACGACGTCATGATGCAAGAATGGACGCCCCCCGCCTGCATCGACTGGGCGCTATCCGAGAAATTCCTCGCAGCCGGCAACTGGACCTGGTACGCCGACGCCGCCGCCACGCAGATCTACAACGCGACCGAGATCGCGCTGGGCAACCACGACGTCGTCTACGTCGAGCAGAGCTACCACCGCCACCACTGCATCTTCACCTGGGAGCGGCTCGTGCGCGCCATGAGGACGCAGCGCCCGCTGGTCGAGAAGCTGGTCGACTATGACCACGTCATGCACTGTCGGATGAACACGCTGAAGACGTTCGAGGAGGGCGCTGAGGTCGTCAGGGGTGTGGTGGCGCCGACGGCGTTTACGAAGTGTGCGAGTTACGATGTTTGGTTGAAGAACTTGCCGCATAATAAGATGTCGAGTGTTGACCGCTTGTTGATGTGATGGTGTGAAGTGGTTGCAATGAACCGAACCGGGTTGAGGTTGTTGATTTAGGTGGTCCTTGGACAATGATATATATTCATTCTTTTTGGCGATCTCCTGCTTTCTTCCCTCCTCTGCATTCTCAACCTTTGAAGTATTGACTAATCCGGTGCGAGTCGGAGTAACTGGTTCGTAGAGGTTGTTAGTGCACGACATGTCCAACGTAGCGTGCTACACTGGCAGGCAGGCACGCATTGCGGTGGGCCAGTAGGGTCCAGAGTTCCACGTGATGGTTGCTTCTAGAGGGGAATGCTACATTCCCGCATTGGCCAACCCATGGGATCCGCCGCCAGTGGTGCACTACGCTGTAACATTACCCCTTTGCAAGGTCTCCTTGGACGACGGGCCGGGTAAAGAAACAGAAATACAGCAATTCGAGAGTTTCTCGTTTATGAATCAGCTGAGTACTGTTTATTGTCCTCGACAATGGGTACGGTTGCGCGGGTGTGCCGCAGACTGAGTGATTCTGGTATAGATAGATAGATAGCTGTTATGAGGCTGCCCATCAACTCCCCCTCCCTATCGTGCAGCAATTTGCACTGTTCGAGCGTCGCTCTCGACGATCGCGTTGGCGCACAGCGTTCGCGGCACACCAGCCCTCGAACCGTGGCGTATATACATCTCTCTACGCCGCGATCGAGCTCTTTCTCCGATCTGGTCCACCGGTAACAGTTACATCCCCCTCGATATAGTTCATGCTCTCCTCCGTGTCATTGTACTTATGGAACAAGAGCCAGATCAGACATCCACAGCCAAATGCGCCGACCGCGAGCCCCACGTACATCCACTCGATCGCCGGGTCAAATGCAGCCGGCACGAAAGCCTCACCTAGTGCAGAGCCGAATGCGTTCGTCAGCAGGAACAGACTCTGCACGAAGGATTTCATGCTATGCACGGATTAGTATACGGGCAACGGTAGGATTCTGGGATAGGGCAAGAAACTTACCGCGGCGGCGCCTTGGTGTACGCGTATTCGTAACCGGTGGCGGACGCGAATATCTCAGAGATGCCAATTAGCATGTATGCGGGCGTCTGGATCGCGATGTGGACGTTGTTCCCGGTCGCGACGCCGTCGGCGTTGAGTGAGGCGTCGCAGAGAGGATGCTCGTAGCAGGGACCGGCACTGTAGATTAGATGCTGGACGATGGCGG
>Ga0210040_10002115_pt1 | contig 28568 bp, 21 predicted proteins | sample CryGeyCG12114_NA_FD_185462 | JGI IMG/M metagenome (GOLD analysis project Ga0210040, IMG submission 185462) | Groundwater microbial communities from aquifer - Crystal Geyser CG19_WC_8/21/14_NA (SPAdes) (version 2) | ecosystem: Environmental > Aquatic > Deep subsurface > Groundwater | place: USA... | reverse complement strand
TTTAACAGCGCGGGCCTGAACATCAACCTGGAACCTATAAAAACCTATGATTTTTTTGAGCCGCGCGTTGGCGGATGGTATTATCTTTTTCCGGAGAACTATAATGTCGGCGGCTGGTTTTCGACGGACTATCGCAAAAAGCTCTCATTCGATATAGAAATGAATTACCGCCCATTTCACGAAAATCACCGGCGGAACTTTAATTTCCTGATTTCGCCGCGCTACCGCGTAAATGATCGCCTGATGTTTATATACAGTTACAGCTCTGAAAACCGCCTGAACGATATGGGTTATGCCGATAGTTTTACGGAGCAGGTAAGCAATGGAGAACTGCAACGGATAATTTTTGGGCAGCGGGATGTAAATGCCGTGGCTAACACACTATCAGGCACCTATATTTTTAATAACCGCATGTCGCTGACGCTCCGCGCACGTCATTACTGGTCAAAGGCAGTTTACAGCCGCTTTTTCCAGTTAACAGACAAGGGTGGGCTGTTTCCTGACAGCTATAGCAGGAACAAAAATGTAAACTTCAACGCGTTTAACGTGGATATGGTATACGGCTGGTGGTTTGCGCCGGGCAGCGAGATAAGCATCGTATGGAAGAACGCTATCCTGCAGGAAGAAGACAAGGTAACGCCGCACTACTTCGATAATTTCAGCCATACCATGGCCTCGCCACAAAATAATACACTCTCGGTAAAGGTGCTATACTACATTGATTATCTCACCATGAAGAAGCGGCTGTCTAAGAGTTAGGTGATGATATTTATCAGCTAAGGTATAGCAGTTAAGAAATAAGAGAAGTGTAAACAATCAGATTTGTGCAAACAATGATTGAGACGTAGCAGAAGTATAAAGACCACGTCTTATTGGGTGAGGTTAGTTTTTCTTAAATAATTCTCTCTCACTTTCAGGCCACCAGCATCTCACGTATAAAGCTTTTACTTTTTCATCAGGATAGATAGCGGTGAACAAAGTATGATTACCATCCAAGCAACTATCAGAGCCATAGTCAAGTGGATTGGCCGTCCAGTTTTGATTTCTTTTTATCTTGTTTTTAATCTCCATAAATTCAAAGTATTTAAGCCGTCGTCCGTATTCATCTGTCAATGTGGAATCAAAGCTTTCCAGTTTACCTTTATATATTGCCCTATCACCTATAAGCTCCCTTTCGATAGAGTATACTGTATCCTGATACAGCACTTGCATTCTGTAACTCGGGCAATTGCTACACATTTCATCAAAGTCCTCAAGTATGAGTAGAGTGTCAGATAATTTTTGTCGATTAAATATCTTATCTTTCAAGAACTTAGGAATTTGGCTTGAGCGGAATTGTTTTTGGGCTTCAATTTTTAGCAGTGTTGTATTTGCATCTTTGTATGGAGATTGAAGTAAGTGCTGCTTTTGGACTTCATAAATTTTATCGTTCATCCTGCTTAAATCTGTACAGCTAAGGAGAGTGAATAGCAACAAAAGCTGAAGTATTCTTTTCATAATTTTAATCACACCTATCATTTAGTATAAACAAGTATATCCGAAACACAAAGGCTGCCCCGGAAACCGGGGCAGCCTTTGTGTTATAGTAGAAGCTGGCTCTTTTAATGCTGCACCACCAGCTTTCTGGAATATGCTTTATCGCCATGTTGTACCCGGAGCACATATACGCCGGAAGCCCTGTCACTTAAATCTACGAAGCCTTCAAATTGTCCGTTGCGCTGCTCTACTTTGCCGGTGTAGATCTGGTTGCCCAGCATATCCGATACTTCAAAAGTGATGTCCTCGGGCTTGCTTGTCTCTATTTCCAGCCTGAAGCGGCCGCTGCTCGGGTTGGGCGATACCACCAAATCAGCGCTAAGCTCCGCTAAGCCAGGCTTGTAAACAAAAGTATACGCCGTGGACACATCAGAGATGCAGCCATTTTTTTGCACCAGCACGGTATAATCGCCGCTCTCGGTTGGGGTATACAGCTGGCCGGTGGCACCAGGTATAGGCCTGTTGTCTAGGAACCACTGGTTGCCTTCCGGCGCGCCGGAGTCCAGTGCCTGTCCCTGGCGTGTAATCACTGGCGTGCTTAGCGGCGCGCCTATTTCAATCGGCACCTCCACCCGCTCGCTTTTACAGCCAAGAGCGCTTACTTTCAGGTCGTAGAAATAATAGTAATAATCCTGCGGAGTCGTTGTGGCTGTATTGCCTGTAATCTGGATAACATTCGGAACACCAAACGGATAACCGCTAACGCCCGGATAGTTTCGGAAGATGGTAGCACTATCTTCGTAAGCAATGGCGATGTTGTAGTTGCCGGCCTGTGGCAGGGCCAGGCCCAGGTAGTATACTTCGCCTTTGTCGGCCGGATCGTTTGGCTGCACGCCTGCGCCTGGCACCGTACGCGTTGCCGTTACAGAAATGGTTCGGGAAGAGACAGGTACACCGTCTGCATTAATGGCTGTAAACGTGATTTTACCACTGTGCCCAATGTATAGGCGCGCACTCTCCAGTTGCATAGGTGCCTGTGTATTGATAACCACATCGGGCGAAAACTGGTTATAGCCGCCTTCTGCAAACACATCTTTTGTAGCAGGGCCAATGGTTGCGCTAAAGTCGTTGAGGCTGGCAAACATGGTGCTGCCATTATAGTTGCCCGAAACCCTGAGCTGGTTGCCTGCCGCGAAAGGCATATCGGCAGTAGCGCTGCTAAACCAGAAGATAGAACCGTCGCCGGAGCCAGTCAGAGTATAGGTGTCCTCGTTGCCGCACCGGAAAATTTCTGCCTGTGGCGCAGCCGCGGCCTCCGCGATGGTAAAAGAGCGGGCAGATCGGTTGTTGTTTTCTACCGCATCTCCCTGCAAGCCCGATAGGGCTACCAGTTCGTATGTGGCACCTGCCTCCGTGGCAAAGCTGCCGTCAAGTATAAACTCTACGCGCTTGTTAGGAGCCAGACTACCGGTATACGTACCTGTCAGTTGTTCAATCTCCTGGCCATTTCTTCGCACGCTGATAGTTACGGGGATAGCCTTTTGTGCGCTGGTACCAAAGTTCTTAAGCGTTATGGCCACTGTTTGGGCCGTAGAAGCACAAAGCGATGCACCCATCGGCAAAACGCTTATCACACCAATGTCTTTCTGAGGCTGCTCAAACTGCAGCAGGTAATCCTGGGTCTCGCCACGGGCATAGCTGCCGCAGGCTTCTACAGCGGCAGCGTCTGTTGTTTCCTTGGCTACCAGGCGCATGCGTACTTTGTTGCCAGGCTGGAGGCCGACAGGAGCGGTAAGAGAAGCCCGGAACGTGGTATTACCAGTTAAAACTCCCGAAGTGGCGCTCAACTCACCGTTATCGTTAAAGTCACCGTCGCCATTCCAGTCGATAAATGCTTTGATTATTTTCGATGCATTGCTGCTGCCCAATTCTACTACAATGGTTTTCGATTGCCCGGATTCAAAGCCAAAAACATTGCTGGTGAGGTTGCGGTAAGTCGAGCCATCTGCAGCCATTGTTACGGTTTTGCCACCCACGGTTACTTTATTTATTGCGGCACCATTGCCGGCGGTAGCGGCACTGGTGCAAAAGGCTGTTCCGCCCACGCCGCTTACCAGCAGCGAGTAGGCTTGCGGTCCTTTCTTTAAGGTGCCTTTGTGTTTTACAGTGATGGTATAAGTCTCGCCCGGTACGGCATTGCCCAGGTATACCTGTTCCACATTGTCTAGTATATTATCGCCGGGTATGGCGGCAGCGCCGGGATTTGTACGGTCGAGCGTCCAGGGCTGATACACGGCAGTACCTTTATTTACCCGCACATCCAGGTCATTTACCAGGCGGGCGGTGCGGTTGTTTAAAGCACTGGCGCCATCCGCAACCGCAGTGATTTCAGGGTCTGTCCAGGAAATAGTTACCACCAGCGGGCCTGCGCCGGATGCCGTCACATTCAGTGTATAGGTTTTGCCTTGTGCCAGCGAGTTCTCCTCTATTAGATGTGTTCCGTTGATGTTGGAGAGCATTTTTGCTGCCGAAGCCGCATTCAGCAAGCCCCAGCCGTATTGATAGTCCGGGCCTGCGTTTTCACCGGCTTCATCTGCAGTATGAATGGCTAATCCTTTCAGCGTGGCGGCGCGCATTACATCGCCGTTGTGCAGGTTGGCATAATGCTCCTGCAGCAGCAGCAGGGTGCCCGATACATTGGGAGCAGCCATGGAGGTACCACTTAAAATTTCGTAGGCGCGGTCGCCGCTGCCGGACGAGGAGAGCACATTAACGCCATCGCCTACCACGTCTGGTTTGATGCGGCCATCATCCGTTGGCCCGTAGCTGCTGAAGCCCGACATGGCAACATCCGAAGGTATGGTGTAACCCTCCGGAATAGCGCTGGTAGCACCCACGGCCAGTATGTTCTTGGCAGTGCCATACGTCGAAACACCATCATAGCTGTCGTTGCTGCTGATGTTGCCGGGGCGGCTTTTTACCAGGGTAAACTTTCCGTTGCTGTTGCGCTGGTAATAAGGCTCGCCTACCTCCGGGCCTGTCTCGCCCCTGGTGTTTCCCACAGATTTCACTATCAGGTAGTAAGGCGCATTGAAAGCAATTTTATCCCACTCAGCCGCATCGCTGTTGTAATAGCCAAAGTTATAATCTTCAGTTTCGCTGATGTCAGTATCTCCCCACCACTCCCAGTAAGGGTCTTCGTCTGTGCCTTTGCGATCCGGATTATAGTGCCACCCGGCGATAGTGCCGTACGAATGATTAGAAATGAGCAGGTTTTTAGCCGCATCGGCCATCTCCGCCACATCGCCGTTAAAATCGTATGCATTAAGGCTTTTAAAAGCGTAAGCCATGCCTTTTGCTACCGGATTTACGCCGCTCGCTATCATAGTGCCGGCCACGTGCGTGGCGTGGTCATTTATTTCAGAAGCCTTATCTTTTAAATCTATGCGGCCTGCCAGCTCCTGGTGCGTTTCCCGGATGCGGCCGCCATCCCAGATAGCCATTTTGTTTGCCACCGAAGCGCCGGATCCGTTCAGGTCTAATCCCAGAGCGCCGCCTGTCCAGAGTTGGTCTGTTCGGGTAGTAACGGCGGAGAGGGTGTTGTTATAGGTGATATAATATACCGGCAGTCCTTTAGCATTTAAGCCTTGCAGCGCAATGTGGGTGCCGTTGCTATAGGTTTTTTCTATCACCCAGTCATTCTGGTGTGCCAGCTCAAGGGCTTTGGCATGACTGGCCTTGTAATTTTTTTCTGCGGTGGCGGCTATGCGTTGCAGTGCACTTATATTGGTATGTATAGGGGTGATGCTGCGCTGTGCAAACGCCGTGGTAGCTGTTGTTAGAAACAAAGCAGCCAGCCAAAGGCCCGATCTTCTCATAAAGTATTTGCGTAAATTTATGCCAGTTAAATTTAAGCTAAAATGCTGATAACGGCAAGGTTGTTCTTGCAGAAGAAAGTTTATTTTTGCAAATGTATCACCAGAAATAAGAAAGGGCTGCTGTTGCCAAAAAAGATGATATAAAAAACGCATCAGGTGTGCTGATGCGTTTTTTGTAAGTATGGCTGATAAAATTTATATTAAAGTATAAAAATAACTCAGAATTAAGGCTTTTGTATTGCGTTGATCATCAGCAAAACATTTTTATACTTTGCTGATAATACTTACTTTTTCAGGTATTGGGCAAACTCCTTGGCGAAGTAAGAAAGTATGGCATCTGCACCGGCGCGTTTTATACTTGTCAGTGTTTCGAGCATAATTTTCTCGCCGTCGACCCAGCCCTTTTGCGCCGCTGCTTTCACCATGGCATACTCGCCGCTTACGTTGTAGGCCGTAATAGGCAGGTGCGAGTTCTCGCGCAGCAGCTTGATCACGTCCAGGTACGAGAGCGCTGGTTTTACCATCAGGTAGTCTGCGCCTTCAGCCGTATCCAGTTCTGCCTCCAGCAAGGCTTCGCGCCTGTTGGCATAGTTCATCTGGTAGGTTTTCTTATCGCCTGCTTTCGGGGCCGAACCCAGCGCATCGCGAAACGGGCCGTAGAAAGCACTGGCATACTTGGCTGTGTACGCCATGATGCCGACCTTCTGGTAGCCGTTTTCGTCGAGCAACCGGCGGATGTAGCCGATGCGGCCGTCCATCATATCAGAAGGAGCAACAATATCGGCACCGGCCTGTGCCTGCGCCAAAGCCATTTTACCCAGCACTTCCAGCGACTCATCATTCAGTATCTCACCGTTTTCCACAATGCCGTCGTGGCCGTCGGAGCTGTACGGGTCCATGGCGACGTCGGTAACCAACGCCACTTCCGGAAAGTTTTTCTTTATCGCACGAATAGCGCTCGGGAACAGTCCGTCGGGGTTATGGCTTTCGGTGGCATACTTGTCTTTCAGATGCTCGGCTATACTTGGGAATGGGGCAAAAGCTTTAATGCCCAAGTCTACACAGGCAGCTACTTCGTCCAGCAAAGTATCAATGGAGTATCGGAAAATGCCGGGCATGGAGTTTACTTCTACGCGCTGGTTTTGTCCATCTATAATAAAAAGCGGGTTGATAAAATCGTTCAGGCCCAGGGTGGTTTCCTGCACCATGTTGCGTATCGCTTCGGTCTGGCGGTTACGTCTTGGTCTTCTGGTCATCATATTGAATTTTTACAGAAAAGCGTTCAAAATCAAGTGGCTGCAAAGGTAGGGGTTAATTGTTGATTGTTAAATTGCTGAATTGTTGAAAATACACTGCATTCTCCTGATTTTATAAGTAAACATACGAAGTATGGGTTGGTTTCATCCTCTAGCAAAAAGGCGACACCGCACCAAGCAGCATCGCCTTTTATACTTTGATAGTCTTATCTCTAAAGTCTAGAATCTAACATCTAAAATCCCAGAATCACCTCTTCAATAATGTCGCAGCATTCCTGTAGTTGCTCTTCTGTGATAACCAGCGGTGGCGCAAAACGAATAATGTCGCCGTGTGTCGGTTTGGCCAGCAGGCCTTTTCCCATCAGCGCTACGCAAACATCCCAGGCGGTGCGGCCGTCAGGCAATGGATTGATGACTACTGCATTGAGCAGGCCCCGGCCACGCACCAGCGTTACCAGTTCCGGGCGTTTCGCCTTGATCTGATTCATGCGCTTGCGGAATATGTCGCCCAGCATCCGCGCGTTCTCCGTCAGGTTTTCGTCTTTGATTACTTCCAGCGAAGCAATGGCCACCACAGCCGCCAGTGGATTGCCGCCAAAAGTAGAGCCATGCTCGCCCGGCTGAATACACAGCATAATCTCATCGTTAGCCAATACACAGGAAACAGGCAGCACACCGCCCGAAAGCGCTTTGCCAAGTATAAGTATATCAGCCTTTACATCGTCGTAGTAGCCGGCCAGCAGTTTGCCGGTGCGTCCAATCCCCGTTTGTATCTCGTCAGTCATCAGCAGCACCTCGTATTCTTTACACAGCGCCTGTGCTTTGGCTAGGTAACCTTCATCCGGAACCATCACGCCGGCCTCGCCCTGAATTGGCTCTACCAGAAAGCCGCAAACGTTCGGGTTTTCTTTCAGGACTTCTTCCAGGGCATTTACATCGTTATAAGGTATAACTTTGTAGCCTGGCATGTATGGGCCGAAGCCTTTGGTGGAATCCGGGTCGGTGGAGAAGGATATAATGCCGGTGGTGCGGCCATGGAAATTATGCTCTACCACAATAATCTCAGCTTTATTTGGAGCAATGCCCTTTTTGAGGTAGCCCCACTTGCGTGCCAGCTTGATAGCGGTTTCCACAGCCTCGGCCCCGGAGTTCATGTATAAAGCCTTGTCGTAGCCAAAGAATTCGCAGATATACTTTTCTGCTGCACCCAGTTTGTCGTTGTAAAAAGCGCGGGAGGAAAGCGTCAGCTGCTGTGCCTGCTCTATCAGGGCACTAATGATTTTGGGGTGGCAATGGCCTTGGTTCACGGCGCTGTAAGCCGATAGGAAATCGTAATAATGCTTGTCTTCCACGTCCCACAGATGTACGCCTTTGCCTCTGGTAAGCACAACCGGCAGCGGGTGGTAATTGTGGGCGCCATACTGGTGTTCTATCTCAATTTCTTGCGGGCTCGAAGTGATTGATAATGTATTCATAGTTTGAAAATTTTAGTTCGTGTAAAACCAGGTCCTTGTTTGCAAAACAGGAGTCTGGGTGCTGTTTATTAAGAAAAGATTTCTGTTGATGTAAAAATAGTGAAATCTGGTCTATTTTAAAACCTACGTATACTTTACCCGTTCCGGCGCATGATGTAGGTATGGATGTGAAATTTTTTCGGCAGATGCTGTATCTTTGGGCCTGATGTTGCAAATACCGCAAGTATAAACTAAAGTATAAATTTGAACCAGCAGCTAACGGAAGGAGAAGATTATTACCTGAATAGCCAAGGACTAATAGTTTTTACGGCCAAATATCACCTGAAGCGTGGTTATTGCTGCCAGAACGGCTGTAAGCATTGCCCGTATGGCTTCCGGAAAAAGCCGCCGGAACAGGATAAGAATGTTAAACAGCTATGAGCTGGATCCGAAGCTTGCTTCCTGTTTAAGGTAGAATTGCGGGGGTTATACCTGCCTGCAGTAAAAATATTTGCTATGTTTTTGAAATTCTGCTTCTTTTTGCGGATATTTGCACCCCTGTTGAAATAATTTAGAAAAAATATACGATGGCACGAGTTTGTGACTTAACCGGAAAAAGAGTACAAGTAGGAAATAACGTATCGCACGCAAATAACAGAACAAAGCGTAAGTTCTATCCTAACCTGCAGAAGAAGCGTTTTTATATCCCGGAGGAGGATGCCTGGGTAACACTTAAAGTGTCTACCTCAGCACTGCGCACTATCAACAAAAACGGCATTTCTGCTGTGTTGAAAAAGGCAGTAGCACAAGGTTATATCATGTACTAAAGCGCCTTCCTGCAATGCGTGCTGAAAACGCGGATTTACCGCAACAGCGTTTGCAAAGCAGGAAACACTTTAAAACATTCGTAATATCCGGGCAACGGAGCACGCAGAGCGGTACGAGTTCTGAGCTTGCTCCGTTGCTGTTTTTTGTTGCGCAACAGCTTTATTATCAAAGTATAAGCAGGCAAAGTATTTTGCGGCGGTTTTGCAACAAAGTATAAGTTTTATTTGTAAGTAGCCTTTTGAGCTACTATATTTGCAGTCTTAAATAAAAATTACTGTCGAGATGGCTAAAAAAGCAAAAGGTAACAGAATCCAGGTTATCATGGAGTGTACAGAGCAGAAAACTACGGACGTGCCTGGAACTTCAAGGTACATCACTACCAAAAACAGAAAGAATACGACAGAGCGCCTGGAGCTCAAGAAGTATAACCCGAATTTGAAGAAAGTAACTGTACATAAAGAAATTAAATAACCATGGCTAAGAAAACCGTTGCAACCCTTAAAACTGCCTCAGGTAGAGACTGGGCAAAAGTAATCAAAGCTGTGAAGTCGCCTATAACAGGTGCTTATAGCTTTAAAGAAGAAATGGTGCCTGTTGACAGAGTACAGGATGCTTTTAAGAAATAAATAAGCCTGCGCTGCGGCTTATAGATAGATTGCATGAAAAAGTCCCATAGCTGGGACTTTTTTAGTATATTACTGTTTCAACCGAAATAGCTTTCATCCTACATAAACACCGGCATGGGAATTTTTGACTTTTTCAGCAAAGAGAAAAAGAAAGAATCGCTGGACAAAGGCCTTGAAAAAACCAAGTCCAGCTTTTTTGACCAGTTGAGCAAAGCAGTCGTGGGCAAATCTACGGTTGACGTAGACGTGCTTGACGAACTGGAAGAAATCCTGGTGCAGGCCGACGTGGGCGTAGGAACAACAGTTAAGATTATTGACCGCATCGAAAAGCGCGTGGCCCGCGACAAGTACGTGAGTACCGGCGAGCTGGATACGATTTTGCGCGAGGAAATTGCGGCGCTGCTGGAAGAAAATAACGCTGGCGACGGCGCTGATTTTGAATTGCCCAAAGGCATCAAGCCTTACGTGATTATGGTAGTTGGCGTGAACGGCGTGGGCAAAACCACAACTATTGGCAAGTTAGCTGCCCAGTTTCACAAAGCCGGTAAACAGGTAGTTTTGGGCGCTGCCGATACCTTCCGGGCGGCTGCCGTAGACCAACTCATTATCTGGGGCGAACGCGTGGGGGTGCCCGTTATCTCGCATGGCATGAACACAGATCCCGCTTCCGTAGCATATGATGCCGTAAAAAGAGGCGTGGAGATGAACGCCGATGTGGTAATTATCGATACGGCAGGCCGCCTGCACAACAAAGTAGGCCTGATGAACGAGCTGACCAAAATAAAGCGCGTGATGCAGAAAATAACGCCAGACACACCGCATGAAGTGTTGCTGGTTCTGGACGGCAGCACCGGCCAGAACGCACTATTGCAAGCACGCGAATTTACAAAAGCCACCGATGTAACCGCCCTGGCAATTACCAAGCTGGACGGCACAGCTAAAGGCGGCGTAGTGATTGGTATATCCGACGAATTTAAAATTCCGGTGAAGTATATCGGAGTTGGCGAGAAAATTGAGGACTTACAGCTGTTCGACAAACACGAATTTGTAAATTCCTTCTTTTCACGCTAACTATTATCGGTATGGATAAGCTTTTGTTGTTGCCCTTCGCGCTGCTGCTTTCCAATTGCAGCAACTCAAAACCTGCCGCTACAGGCCAGGATGAACAAACTCAGCAAATGGAACAGCCGGTAAATCCGCAGCAAAACCCAACCACAAGTATAAATGTGGGTGGTGCAACAGGCCAGAATGCGCAGCAGGAACAGCAAACACCTATCGAACAAGGTATAACCGGCAAGGTGCTGTGGGTGTCTGGCAACCAGATGCCTTCGCCGGATGCGCCGCAAAGCAGCGGCAAACGCGGCATACAGCGCACTATTTATGTCTACGAACTCACTAACGCCAGCCAGGCCACCACTACAGACGGTGTTTTTCATACCAACATTCAAACCAAACTAGTTACGCAGGTTGAGACAGATGCTAACGGTAATTTTGCAGTTAGCCTGCCGCCCGGCAAGTATAGCCTCTTCACCAAAGAGGAAAAAGGGCTGTACGCTAACCTTTTCGACGGGGAGATGAACATTTTCCCGGTAGAGGTGCAAAGAGGACAAGTAACCAACGTGGAATTTCTCATCAATTACAAGGCAAGCTATTAACCTGTCTTCGCTTTGAGTAAGCAGGTTGAAAGCCTTCCAGCAGTTTCTTTCCAAAGTAAATACCGGATTGCCCGCAAGCATACATTTCCGAAGCCAAACGCATGGAGTTTCTGTTTGAGCTGTATGAGAAGTATACGGCCGGTATGTTTGTGAAGGAGAAGGTTTGAGGAAGTTATAGCCGTAAATTTAGATTTTGTCTAGATTTGCAGAAAATTAATTCTTACAATATGGTGTAACGTGGAATATTTATTTAAAGGCATTTATGATTAAACATTCTAAAGTTTGAAGCTAATGTTTAATACGATTTTATTGTGGAGTTATTTAAGCATATTTCATTGCTTTTTACTAAATATATTAGTAGTTATACACTTGTAACTAAACTTATGAGTAAAATGTCAAAAAAGCTAACACTTGGTACACCTGCTCCTAAAAGTGGGCAATATCAAATCATCGGCCCTAGAGGAGGGAAAGGTCCTGAAAGAACATCTACTAAAGGCAATCCTTTGCCTCCGACTCCTAAATCAGATTCAACCTACATCTTGGTTGACAAAACTAAAACTAAATAAGCTCTTAAACAGGAGAATAACAGTTTTATTCTAGTAGCCCCGAGTGTTTTCACGTGGGCTACTAGAAGTATTACTGATGACTTGGTTAATGTTGTTTATACTAATAGTAATAAGAAAAGAACTCTAAAATATTTAAAATGAATTATAATTCTTACGACTTAGGAAATAGGAGCAGAGGCGATGTAGTTGAAATCACTCTATCTGGAAGTGCCGCAAATGTCAGATTGATGGATTCATCAAATTTTCAAAGCTATAAAAGTGGTAGGAATCACCGATATCATGGTGGGTTAGCAAAAAAATCACCTATTCGATTACAAGTTCCAAATTCAGGACATTGGTATGTAACTGTTGACATGCAAGGCTTACGAGGAACTGTTCGTAGCTCAGTAAAAATGCTGCCAAATGCTTTGCCTACATTAAGGCAACCAGATTTGTCAACTGTACCATCTTTAGTACAGGACAAACAAAGCGCCCCTGAATATGAAGAAGACTATAAAGTATACGATGTATTTATATCCCATGCGTCAGAAGATAAAGATGAAGTTGTAAGGCCTTTGGCAATCGCTTTAAAAAGTGAAGGGTTGTCAGTATGGTATGATGAATTCGAACTTAAGATTGGTGACTCTTTGAGAAGAAAGATAGACAAAGGATTAGCAAACAGCAGATTTGGTATTGTAGTGTTATCAAAAGAGTTTATTCGTAAGGGATGGACTAATTATGAATTAGATGGCATAATCACAAAATCTGTTACTGGAGAACAAATTGTGCTTCCTATTTGGCATAATATAACAAAAAAGGAGGTAATTGAATTTAGTCCATCTTTAGCCGATAAACTTGCTCGTAATACTTCATCTTATACTGTAGAAGAAATAGCAAAGGAAATAGCAGAAGTAATAAATAATCACTAAAAGAAAATTTACACCGTTGTCGGTGTCCTTTTTATAGCCGCTAAGCTAAGTCATAGAACACCCACCTGCTACAAGTTTAGGCGCAGCCGTAACTGATGGCTTTTTATAGTGCCGGTTTATAGTTGATACATTGAAAACCTGCTGTCATTTCAACCACAAGTTATACTATGCTATACTTACGGCAGGATTACCTCTTGTTTATTCCTCAAAACATATCGTACCTTTGCATCTTCGTTGCCACAACGAACCAATCGGAGCTCATTGGGGTTCTAACTATCAAAGTGTACGCTCTTAAATTATACATACCTAAGTGAAAGTAAGAACACTTAAAAAAGATAAAGTAAACGTCATCACCTTAGGCTGCTCTAAAAACCTGGTAGATTCTGAAGTGCTGATGGGCCAATTGCGTGCCAACGAAATAGACGTGGCGCACGAGTCTGAGAACGACGATTCCAACATCATCATTGTGAACACCTGCGGCTTTATTGACAATGCCAAGCAGGAATCCATTGATACCATTCTGCGCTATGCCGATGCCAAAGAAGCCGGCCAGATCGATAAGTTATACGTGACTGGTTGCCTGTCGCAGCGCTACAAAGATTCGCTGGAAGCCGAAATTCCGCAGGTAGACGCCTATTTTGGTACGCTGGAGCTGCCGCGCCTGCTCAAAACACTGGAGGCCGACTACAAGTACGAGCTGATTGGCGAACGCCTGCTGACTACGCCCTCGCACTTCGCCTACTTTAAAATTGCCGAAGGCTGCAACCGGCCTTGTTCGTTCTGCGCCATACCTTTGATGCGCGGCAAGCACGTAGATCGTTCGATAGAAGACCTGGTGAAAGAAGCAAAGCGCCTGGCAAGTATGGGCACCAAAGAACTGGTGCTGATTGCACAGGATCTTACCTACTACGGCTTGCAGTACTACGGTGAGCGTAAACTGGCTGATTTGCTCCGCAACCTGTCGGATGTGGAAGGTATAGAATGGATTCGGATGCAGTATGCTTATCCGTCGCAGTTCCCGATGGAAGTGTTTGACGTGATGAACGAGCGCGACAATATCTGCAAATATATGGACATGCCGCTGCAGCACATTTCCGATAACATGCTGAAAACCATGCGCCGCGGTATCAGCAAGCGCCGGACGATAGAGTTAGTAGATTCTATCCGCCAACGCGTGCCGGACATCGCCCTTAGAACAACACTAATTGCCGGGCATCCGGGCGAAACCGATAAAGATTTCAGGGAGTTGTATGATTGGGTGGAGGAGACCCGCTTCGACCGCCTTGGCATCTTCACCTATTCACACGAAGACGATACGCATTCTTTCTCTTTGGAGAACAATGTGCCGGAGGAAGTGAAGCAGGAGCGTGCCGATGCCATCATGGAACTGCAGCAGGGGATTTCGGTGGAACTGAACGAGGAGAAAATCGGCAAGACTTATAAAGTGCTTTTCGACCGCAAAGAAAGTGGCTATTTCATGGGCCGCACGCAATACGACTCACCCGAAGTAGACAACGAAGTGCTTGTACCCGCCGAAAGCAATTATGTGCGTCTCGGTGATTTTGCCAACGTGAAAATCACGGATTCCTCTGACTTCGATTTATATGGCGAGGTAGTAGGGTAAGAAGTTAAAAGCTAAAATCAGAGAAGGCCCTGCAAGTATAAATGCAGGGCCTTCTCTGATTTTATATGAAAGTATAACTGAAGGGAGTGCTTTTATTTCCTGCCTTTTAAGGCTACGCTTAGGATACAAAATTTTATCTGCTTCAAGTTTTTAACTTGGAGGTAAGGAGACGTTCAAAAATCGCTTTTATACTTGTATCCTAATCGTAGCCTAAATCTTGCAGCTTCTTTCAAACCCGCGAGCTTTTTGCCTGCTGCACCATAACAACTTCTGGCACCAGACACAGGTTTTGTGAATATTAAAAGGCCTTAACAGGGTGAGAAACGCCACAACGTATATATATCAGGAAATAAATAACATTTACAGTTTCAAAACGGTAACAGGTAAAGCTGTGAACCTAAACAAATTTTCCTGATATTATGCTGACCGGACGTGTAAACGCACCAGAAATCAATACCGAATATGGTTGGATCAATACCAATCTCACATGGTCTATCAAAGATTTCCGGGGTAAGATTGTGCTGCTGGATTTCTGGACGTTTGGCTGCATCAATTGCCAGCATATTGTGCCCGATCTCAAGCGGCTGGAGGAGGAATATGCCGATGTGCTGGTCGTAATCGGGGTGCATTCGGGTAAGTTCGATGCCGAGAAGCAAAACGACACCATTGCGCAGGCCATCCGCAAGGTTGGCGTAGAACACCCGGTGGTAAACGATGCGGATTTTAAAATCTGGAATCAGTATGGTGTGCGGGCGTGGCCAACGCTGGTGTTGATTAACCCCAATGGAAAAGTAATCGGGCAACATGCCGGTGAAGGTGTATACCACACAGTGCAGCCTTACATCGAGCAACTGAAGCAGGAATTTAAGCAAGAACTGAACTATGAACCATTCCGTTTCCACGTGGAGCATCGCCAGGACACAGTGCTATACTTCCCCTCCAAGCTCATCAGCGACAGCGAAGGCAACATTTATCTTTCCGACAGCGGCCATAACCGTATCCTGAAACTGGATCAGCAAGGGCAGGTGCTGGAAGTTATCGGCAGCGGCAGGCAAGGGTTTGAGGGCGGCAGCTACGGAAATGCTACTTTTTACGAGCCGCACGGCATGGCGCTGCACAATGCTATACTTTATGTGGCCGATGCCAAAAACAATGCCATCCGGAAAGTAGATTTGGTGCAGCAACAGGTAAGCACCGCCGCCGGTACAGGCGAACTTGGTTATTATTTTAGGGATGATAAACCTGATGAGCCCGTGAATCCCAACAGCCCCTGGGATCTGCTTATACTTGATGATAACATGTACATTGCTAATGCGGGTAACCACCAACTCCTGCGCATGGACTTAGCCACAGAGCAGGTATACCGCTTTGCCGGCAGTGGCCGTGAGGCGCTCACTGACGGGCCGCTGCGCGAAGCAGCCTTTAACCAGCCCAGTGGGCTGGCACATAACGGCCACATACTTTATGTAGCCGATGCCGAAGCAAGCGCTATCCGCGCGGTGAACACCGATACAAGTATGGTGCTTACCTTGCTCGGCAGCGGGTTGTTTGATTTTGGTGATGCAGACGGACCAGTAAATGAAGCACTGCTGCAGCATTGTATGGGAGTAGAGAACATTGACAGCGATGTGTTTATTGCCGACACCTACAACGGTAAAATCAAGATACTTGACCTGAGCCGCAACCGTGTGCGCACCTTGACCGATGGCCTGAGCGAACCAAACGACATTATATTTTTGAGCGGAAAGTTGTGGGTGACCAGCACCAACAGTCATCAGTTGTTTAAAATTGACATCACCACCGGAGAGAAAGAGGAAGTGCAGGTAACTTTAGCTGAGGTAAGCAGGCAAAATTAGCTTATACAAAATGTTGCGAGAAATTTTTTATACCTATCCGCAGCAAGCTGCAACCCAATAGGCTTTTCGCAAAGTCAGGCATCGGCCTGCTGCCCGGTGAGCGTTATGCGCAACCGTCCGAAAAATCTGAGCATTACCTGGAAAATAGGACTTTGGATGAGCGAATAGAAGAAGGTAGCTATGAACACTGGCCCGCCAAGTATAAAACCCACCGCCATTACCACAAACTCTACCAATATGCGGGCCTTGCTTACCAAGAGTTTGGTGCGATCAGAAACGGCCAGCATAAAGCCGTCGCGCGGACCCGCACCGATGCCGCCTGCCACATACAAACCGCCTGCAATACCCACAAGTATGATGGCGCAGGCCAGTTGTATGTAGTCGCGGCTGGTATGTACAGCCTCCGGTAAAATGCCCAGCCACAGGAAAAAATCCATAAAAGGGCCGATGAGCAGTGCATTCAGGAAAGTGCCGATATTTACATATTTCCGGTTAACAAACCACGAGACCGAAATCAGCAACAGCCCCGTAAGTGTGCTCCAGGTGCCAATGGTAAAGCCAAATTTCTGGTACAGCGCTACGTTCAGCACCTCCCACGGGTGCAGCCCCAGGTATTTAACCTTTACGGCTATTGCATTTCCTAAACCAAATAATAGCAGACCAGAGAAAAAGAATGTATACTGGATAATTTTCTCGCGCATGTGCCTGCTATAATGTTTTGTATGATCGCAGCGCAAGAAAGTAAAAATTATCGGAAGCTGCCGCTAAAGTAACAGTAGGAAACTTATTTTTTTTAGCAAAATACCATCAGTAATAAAATAGAAGCTGTTTTTAGAACTTGTTTGGATTTGGGTTAATTTTTTATTTTAGAGGGCTTTAGTCTGTTTAGCAGGAAAGAGATGAAGGCAATCTGTAGCATAGCCTCTGCCGATTCCACTGTTTTCTCATACTCCTTTGCTAGCCTGCGCCTGAAATTGAGCCAGCCGAAGCTCCGCTCCACCGGCCAGCGGTTCTTCTCGGGCAAAAAACCTCTGGCTGATTCCGGCTTTTGTCTTATTTCCACCTCCTAGCCGCAGGTGTTCTCCACATACTCTACAAAGGTGGTGCGATAACCGTGGTCAGCAGCTATCTTTTCCAGCCGCGGCACCTTGCCCTGCAGCGTGTCGACAGCTATGCGCCGCTTACGTCCGTTGACCCATTTGCCCCCTTCTATGCCCGTCTGCTCGCTTACAAAAGCCACTTTCTTGATGCTTTGGCTGTCCACAGCCAGCAGGCTGAGCGTCTCTTCGCGCTCCTGCCGCTTGCGCTCCAGCACAGTGAGCGCGTCCAAAAGCTGCTCCCACACCCCCGAAAGCTTCCACTTTCGGTAGTAGTACTAGACGCTCTGCCAGCAGCAGGGATAGATGCTCTTGCTCAGATCCCGCCATTGCAAGCCCGTGCGGTTGACCCAGAGAATGGCGTTAAGCACTGTCCGAAGGTTGTGCTGCCGCTCTCTTTGGTCATTTAATATCTTTCTATAATTTCCCACTGGGAATCGGTCAGCTTTCCAAATTGGGCTTCCATAAACTTTAGCGTTTGGTATCCTCAAGTTTAGGCCAATTCCCCCTTTTTTACAATCCAAAACATACTCTTAATCCAACTCTAGGTCAAATGTCACCATTCCGTGGGTGGAAGAGCTATCTGTTACCGGTAATGCCGCTATCGACAAGGGTTTTAATTTCCGTAAATTGTGGCAAACACCTTTGTATTTATACTGCTGGGATGGCACCACACGTGATGCGGACGGACAGCCGGTACTGGTAAAAGGTAAAAAAGGATTTGACAGCCCGGCCTTAACAGAAGAAACGGAAGATAACCAAAGGATTCTGCTGAACGGGCTCTTAAAGTATGAAAGAACGTTCTCTGATATTTATTCTGTCAATTTCCTGGCCGGGGTTGAAAGGATTACGGGCGGCTTTGACAGGTTCAGCGCCTACCGTCGTAATTTTACCTCAACTGCCCTCGACCAGATGTTTGCCGGCGCAACAGACCAATACCTGACAAATAATGGTTCCGGTGGTGCCAGTGCCCGTCTGAACTACTTTGGAAGGGTAAATTATGGCTACAAAGAAAAGTATCTGGCAGAGTTTGTATGGCGCTACCAGGGCTCCTATATCTTTGAGAAATCAGGCCAGTTCGGATTCTTTCCAGGTGTTTCATTAGGCTATGTGGTTTCAGAAGAAAACTTCTGGAAAGATAATATCGGCGCTGTGGATTTCTTCAAACTGAGAGCTTCGTGGGGGCAGACAGGATGGGACGAGGTATATTTTAATAACACCCTGCAGGAGTATGCTTACCTGACAACCTATGGCTTAGGCGGCCCCGGATCAGCATTTGTCTCTAACGGTGGAGCTGACCTTAACCCGGCTTTATATGAAACAGGGGTTCCGAACGAGAACACAACTTGGGAAAAAGCGATTCAGCGTAATGTTGGTTTCGATGCAGAATTGCTGAATAACCACCTCTCTGTTACATTTGACTACTTTGACAATCTTCGCTCCGATATTTTATGGAGAAGGAATGCTTCTATCCCTGCTTCAACCGGTATGGCCCTGCCTCCTGAAAACATCGGGAAGTCTGGAAACAGAGGATTTGATTTCAGTGTAATTTATAATAACATTGTTGGTAATGACTTTACTTACGAAGTAGGTTTTAATGGCGGCTATGCCAAAAACAGGATTGTTTTCTGGGACGAAACCCCCGGCAGACCGGAATACCAGCTTACGATCGGCCACCCTATTCCGACTGACCCCTACATCCCGGATAATGATTTGTATTACCAGGCTATAGGTATTTTCGAAAATCAGGCTGCTGTAGACGCTTACTCACACTGGTCCGGAGCGCGCCCAGGCGACATTATCTTTGAAGATGTGAACGATGATGGCGTAATTGATGCCAATGACAGGGTAAGAAATGAAAAAAGCAATGTGCCTACTTTAACAGGCGGTGTAACTGCACGCTTCAGGTACAAAGGTTTCGACCTCTCCATGCTGATACAAGGTGCTGCCGGTGCCGTTAACTACATCAGCACGGAGTCTGGTGAAATCGGAAACTTCCTGCAGAGTTTTTATGATAACCGCTGGACAGAGCAAAACCCTACGGCATCGGGGCCGCGCGTTTTTAACCGTAGCAACGAGTATTGGGTGGGCCAGCGAAATAATTACTGGTTGCATAAAACAGATTATGTACGCTTAAAGAACATCGAGTTAGGGTACAGCCTTCCTGCATTTGCACAAAACTGGGGCATTCAAAAGCTGAGAGTATACGTGAATGCTTATAACTTCCTGACTTATAGTCCGAATTACAAAGACTTTGATCCGGAACTGGGCTCAGGGTCAGGGCAAGGGTATCCTCTACAGAAAATTGTAAATGGTGGTTTATCCGTTACCTTTTAATTAGCAGTTATGAAAAAAAGAATATATCCCATCCTTTTAGCTTTAGCGCTGGCAGGTGCAACCTCCTGCGATACGGATATACTGAACCAGACACCTCTGAATAAATTTTCTGATGCGGCGGTCTGGCAGGACCCGGCTCTGGTAGAAACTTTTGTAAATAATATCTACTTAGGTATACCAAGCCCTTTCCATACCATCATGCTGGCAAACCTGGTAGACGAGGCACAATTTAATGCAGACTGGGAAACCGGAAACGTAACGAAAAGCCAGATAACACCAAGTTATTTGGGCGTTTTTGATGACGGCTTCTGGGTTTCGCATGAGCGATACATGACATGGAACAGTTCATATAAAAATATCAGAGCCTGTAATCTGTTTCTGGAGAAAATAGAAACAGTGCCTTTTGATAACCAGGTAGACAAAGACAGGCTAACAGGCGAAGTTTTATTTCTAAGAGCTTACTTTTATCATGGGCTTGCGTCTTTTTATGGCGGTGTACCAATTCTTACGGACACCTATACCCTTACCGACGACTTTACTGCACCCAGAAATACGTATGAAGAAGTTATTGCCTTTGTTACGTCAGAGTGCGATAAAGCAGCAGCTCTGTTGCCTGAATCAGCCGATAAAGCGCGTGCCACAAAGGGGGCCGCTTTGGCGCTGAAATCAAGGGTATTGCTGTATGCTGCCACCGATTTGCATAACAGCAATGCGTCGTGGGCCGGAGGTTACAGCAACCCGGAACTGGTTGGCTATACAAGCGGCGACCAGCAGGCCCGTTGGCAAGCCGCAAAGGACGCAGCAAAAGCCGTAATGGATTTAAGAATGTATAACCTTTATGGAGAAGCCAACCCGGCCAATCCGGAAGAAGCCTCTCAAAATTACGCTGACATCTTCCTGAACAACGGTAATTCAGAAGATATTTTACTTCAGTTTAACGATAACTTGCGCAATGCAAACTGGGATGCTCCAAACCCGGGCTTGTTTACCGGCCCTAACGGCTGGCACAACTGGGGCGAAAGCTCTCCTGTTGGTCAATTGGTAGATAGGTATGAAATGAGCGACGGAACAAAGTTTGACTGGAGCAACCCGGCACATAAAGCGAACCCGTACGAAAACCGTGATCCGCGTTTTTATGCCAGTATATTATACGAAGGGGCACATTGGCGGCCAAGACCAGCGGATGTGCAGGCTGCAGATCCGATAGGCATAGTACAGGTAGGCTCCTATACAAAAGCGGATGGCTCTGTTGTTGCCGGCCTGGATACCAGAAAAGGCCCTATCGAGGATTGGAATGGTTCTTATACCGGCTACTACCTGCGGAAGTTTATTGACCCCAACATTGATCATCAGTACAACAAGCAGACTTTACCTTTCCGTAGATTCAGATATGCAGAGATTCTGCTGAACTATGCCGAGGCATGCCTTGAACTTGGTCAGGAAGATGAAGCCAAAACGTATATCAATCAGATAAGAGCCAGATCAGGAATGCCTCCTGTAACTGAAAGTGGACAAGCTTTGGTAGAGCGTTATAGGAATGAGCGCAGCGTTGAACTGGCTTATGAAGAGCAGCGCTTCTTTGATGTGCGCCGCTGGATGGTTGCAGATCAGGCTTATCAGGATGCCACAGGTGTAAGTGTTACAGGCAATATTGCTGCTGATGGTTCTATATCTAACCGCAAGTATAACGTCATAGCGATTCAGGACAGAGAGTGGGATCCAAGATTTTACTTACTGCCGATTGAGATAGATGAAATGAACAGAAACAATAAGCTGATCCAAAATCCGCTATATTAATCAGGATTTAGTAAAACACAAAGGAGCAGTCATATGCAATAGCTCCTTTGTATTTTTCTAAATATAAAATTAAAATTAAGTCTGCCTTAAGAGAAGAGCGCCTCCACTGCCACAATGCTACTAGATTCTTATTTGTCTTATTGCTTGTGTATAGGCAGATAAATACCAATATTTATTGGTGTAAGTATAACACCAAAAGCTGTATTGCAGGTTTCTGAGAGATTCTTTTAAGCCTGATGTAAGTGCAGAAGTATAAAAGGCTGCCATAGTAGCCATACTTGCGGAAAAAAAACTTTTCCTGTAAGATGCAGCACGAATCAGGCGGAAATTGAGTGTTGCTAAAATAACATATTGAACTATAACAATTATCCCCATGAAGCGGAATATACTTTCAATAACTCTCCTTATAAGCGTGCTGGCATTGTATTCGTGCAACGACACGAAACAGACCGCCACAAAAGAACCAATCCAATCTAAAGAAGAGCGGGATGAGTTGTACAGCAAACTGACGGAAGCAGAAAAAAGATTACCGGAAAATGCGGTATTAGGTCTGGAAGCTGCCGATGGGCTGGAGGTAAAGCTTTTTGCCTCTGAACCCATGATGGGCAATCCCACCAACATGGATGTGGATGCCAAAGGCCGTGTGTGGGTGTGCGAAGCCTATAATTACCGGCCGGAATTGAACCCGACAAACCCACAGCGGAAAGAAGGAGACCGCATCCTGATTCTGGAAGATCTGAACAATGACGGGCGCGCCGATACGGCTAAGGTGTTTTACCAGGGCAAAGATATAGATGCAGCTCTTGGTGTGGCGGTGTTAGGTAACAAGGTAATTGTATCCAGCAGCCCGAAGGTATTTATGTTTACCGACACAAACGGAGATGATGTAGCAGATAAAAAGGAGGTGCTTTACTCAGGCCTGGGTGGCGTGCAGCACGACCACGCGATTCACTCCTTCACCTTTGGGCCTGACGGCAAGCTATACTTCAACTTTGGCAACGAAGGCAAGCAGATACTTGACCGCAATGGTAAGCCAGTGACAGATAAAGATGGGAAAGTGGTGGATAACAGCGGAAACCCCTATCGCCAGGGGATGGTTTTCCGGGTGAACCCGGACGGCACGGACTTCGAAGTGCTGGCCCATAACTTCCGCAACAACTACGAGGCAGCCGTGGACTCATACGGTACGCTGTGGCAGTCTGATAACGATGACGACGGCAACCAGGGGGTGCGCATCAACTATGTAATGGAATTCGGCAACTATGGCTATACCGATGAAATGACCGGTGCCGGCTGGCGCTCCCGCCGTACGAACATGGAGAAGGAGATACCATTACAGCACTGGCACCTGAACGACCCCGGCTCTATTCCGAACCTGCTGCAGACTGGGGCAGGTTCGCCTACAGGTATGGTGATATACGAAGGAGATTTGCTTCCGGAAGTATACCGCAACCAAATGATCCATACTGATGCAGGCCCGAATGTAGTAAGAGCTTATCCGGTAACAAAAGAAGGCGCCGGTTATAAAGCCGAAATCGTGCCGCTGGTAGAGGGCGTACGCGATCAGTGGTTCCGTCCTTCGGACCTGAGTATAGCCCCCGACGGCTCTATCTTTGTAGCAGACTGGTATGATCCGGGTGTTGGTGGCCACCAGATGGCAGACATGAATAGGGGACGCATCTACAGGATAGCCCCTCCCGAAACTCTCTACAAAGCACCGAAGCTGAACCTTGCCTCTCCCGAGGGAGCGGTAGAGGCGCTGCAAAATCCTAACCTCGCCACGCGTTACCTGGCCTGGGAGAAGCTGCATCAATGGGGCGCTAAAGCAGAGCCCGCGCTGCAGCAACTATGGAAATCAGACAATGACAGAATGCGTGCAAGGGCACTGTGGTTACTGGCGAAAATAGAAGGGAAAAGCGACACGTATATAAAGCAGGCGCTGCAGGATAAAAATCCGGATATCCGTATTACAGGGCTGCGTATTGCCCGCCAGGAAGCTGATGACATTATCCCTTATGTGAAGCAGCTTGTAAAAGATGAGAGTGCGCAGGTGCGCCGCGAGGCTGCTATTGCGCTGCACCATAATAAATCAGCAGAAGCGCCAGCGCTTTGGGTGCAACTGGCGCAGCAGTATGATGGCAAAGACCGCTGGTACCTTGAAGCTCTGGGCATTGGAGCCGATGAGCAGTGGGACAAATTTTTTGCTGCTTACCAGCAGAAAGCAGGCGACCAGATGACAGATAAAGCAAGTCAGGACATTATCTGGCGTTCCAGAACCGGCCTTGCACTTCCTTATCTTGCTAAAAATATTACCAATGCCGGTACCTCGTCAGCAGATCGGGCAAAATACTTCAGAGCTTTTGATTTCATAGATGATCCTGCCAAAGAAAAAACATTGTTAGCCCTGCTGGACGATCAGGGGTCGCACAAGGCAGAGGTATCTAAAATAGCGCTGAATCACATTAATCCGGCAAGCCTGAATCAATCGCCAAAAGCGAAGGCAGCCCTGAACCGAACCCTGGCGGAGCTAAAGGGGAAGCAGGGATTTGTAGACCTTGTGAGCCGCTACAAACTCCGGAACCAGAACGAGGCACTGCTGCAGCTGGCCCTAGCTTATCCGGATAGCAGCCTGGGCGTTGAATCGACACAGTTGCTGTTGAATTCTGGAGGCGCTAGCCTGCTAAAAAAGACTATCAATAGCAAGGATGAAGACGATGTTTCGGCTGTGCTAAAAGCACTAAGCCGCGTGGGCAGCAACGAATCTATGGATTTAATTCAGTCTATCGTGATGGACAAGTCAGGAGACATGGCTGTGCGGAAGGTGGCGGTTAAAGCCTTGGGTACAGGCTGGAGCGGCGAGGAGCGCTTGATGCATGTGGTAAGAGACGGCAAGCTTCCAAAAGAGCTGGAGCCCGCTGCGTCGGTAACGTTGGCCGGGGCCATGCGCACAGGCATACGCGACGAAGCGCTGAAGTACCTGAAGGTAGCCAATGCAACAGGAGGCAAGCCGCTGCCGCCTATCAGTGAACTGGCCATGCGCTCTGGCTCTGCAGTAGAAGGTAAAAAGGTTTTCCTGCAAACCTGTACTGTTTGCCACCAGGTTGGTAAAGAAGGCGCCAATTTCGGCCCGGCCCTTACCCAGATTGGAAGCAAGCTTACCAAAGATGCGCTATATGTATCTATACTTCATCCGGATGCGGGAATCAGCTTTGGCTATGAAGGGTACCTTATTAAAATGAAAGATGGCAGCGAGGTAGCGGGTATTATAGCCAGCGAAACAGAAGACGAAATAGAATTAGTTAGCCCGGGCGGAATGAAGAATCGCTACGAAAAGTCTAAAATAGCCTCGAGAACAGAAATGGAGCATTCTATCATGCCTGCAAACCTGGAGCAGGGCATGTCGGAACAGCAGCTTGTTGCCTTGGTGGAGTACCTGTATTCTCTGAAAAAGCCGGCAGCTAAAACCGTAGCAAGCAAATAAGCCAGTGCCGGTTTTTAAAAACTTAAGTTGATTACGACGCAAAAGAAACATTAAAATGAAAAATCGATTTACCCGGCGCACTGCGCTTAAAAACCTGGCAGGAGGTGCGGCAGTGCTTGCCTCAACCATGGTATTGTCCGAGCCGTTAAGAGCCGCTAACCTGAAAGAAACAAAGTTGAAAGGCAGGATAAATCACTCTGTTTGCAAGTGGTGCTACAACGACATCCCGCTCGAAGATCTGTGCAAAGCAGCAAAAGGAATGGGGCTGACATCAATAGAACTGCTGGGACCTGACGACTGGCCGACGCTGAAAAAGTATGATTTGACCTGCGCCATGGCCTGGGGAGCGGAAAAGGGCATAACAGAAGGTTTTAATGATCCTAAGTTTCATGATGAACTGGTGTCGCGCTACGAGGCTATGATTCCGAAAGTGGCCAATGCCGGTCTCAATAACCTTATTTGCTTTTCGGGCAACCGAAACGGCATGGACGATGAATTGGGTATGGAAAACTGCGCCAAAGGTTTGAAACGCCTGATGAAGACAGCAGAAAAGCACAAAGTTACGCTGTCGATGGAATTACTCAACAGCAAGGTTAACCACAAAGACTACATGTGCGACCATACCAACTGGGGCGTGGAATTGACAAAAATGGTAGGTTCGGACCAGTTTAGGCTGCTCTACGACATCTACCACATGCAGATAATGGAAGGAGACGTAATTCGTACCATTCAGGAGAACCATCCTTATATATCGCATTACCATACAGGCGGCGTGCCGGGCCGTAACGAGATAGATAATACGCAGGAGTTGTATTACCCGGCTATTATGCAGGCAATTGTGGATACCGGCTACAAAGGCTATGTGGCGCAGGAGTTTATTCCAAAATCTAAGAGTCCGCTTGTTTCACTGAAGGAAAGCGTAATAATTTGTGATGTATAATTGCGCAGGCATCAACAAACGGCACAAAGTCATCCGGATGAAGAAAATTAATGTAGACAGAGGCTGTGGTTTTATCAGGTATATATAGTAAAATACAGCTTCACCAGTCCTTTATATAATGCAACGAAGCGAATTTTTGAAGAGCAGCCTCCTGGCCGGAGTAGCTCTTGCAAGTGGCACTATCGCCATGGCGGAAAGCACACCTGCCCGAAAGAAAGCAGGCGAAACTTTTAGCCTGAACTATGCGCCACACTTTGGCATGTTCTCCAACCATAGCGGTAAAGATGTTCTGGACCAGATAAAGTTTATGCATGACCAGGGCTTCCGAGCCATAGAAGACAATGGCATGATGGGCCGCCCGGTAAGTGAACAGGAAAAGATTGGCAAAGAACTCAATCGGCTGGGTATGACGATGGGCGTATTTGTGCTAGACAAAGGAGGTAATGGACAAAATTCGCTGGCGGCGGGTAAACCGGAATTCATAGATATCTTTTTAAACGGATGTAAACAAGCCGTTGATGTGGCCAAACGTGTAAATGCGAAGTGGACAACCGTGGTGCCGGGTGATTTTGAACGAAATCTGCCCACTGGTATTCAAACCGGCCATGTAGTGGAGGCTTTACGCCGTGGCGTGGAAATTCTGGAGCCACATGGCATCGTTATGGTGCTGGAGCCGCTAAGCGATACACCTAACCTTTTCCTGCGCACCTCCGACCAGACCTACGAAATCTGCAAAGCGGTAAACAGCCCCTCCTGCAAGCTGCTTTATGATATTTACCACATGCAAAAGAATGAAGGCAATCTTATCGTGAACATTGACAGAACCTGGGATGAAATTGCCTATATACAGATAGGCGACAATCCCGGTCGTAATGAGCCTTCAACAGGTGAGATCAATTTTAATAATGTATTCAAGCACATCCACGGCAAAGGGTACAAAGGCGTAATGGGTATGGAACATGGAAAATCCAAAGAAGGGAAAGAAGGAGAACTGGCGCTGATAAAAGCATACAGAGCGGCCGACAGCTTTAGCTAATTTAAGATAACAAGCAGTAATTTTATAGCCTATCCTCCTGAAAGTGGTACATCCCGAACTCGTTTCGGGATGTACCACTTTCAGGAGGATAGCATTATGGTAAAGCGTTAAGTTTTATACTTATCTCTTATCCATCAGCTTATAAAAGCCCGTTGTAGCAGTATCGGCTATGGAGCCGTCTGGCGTGTGATAAATAAAGTATGCCTCCATGCACTTTTGCATGCCCAAAAATTTTAATGCTTTGTCCAGCCCCATGCCCATCAGTGCATTGTCGTAGCCATCGGCTGTAAGCGCATTTTTTGCCCATACTGTAACGCTTATGAGTTCGTTCTGAACAGGGAAGCCGGCTTTGGGGTCGATTAAGTGAGAGATGGTTTTGTTGCCGCTCTGGTAAAATTTCCGGTAATTACCGGAGGCTGTTATAGCTCCGTTCTCAAGCCGGATAACCTTTTGAATTGGAAAAATAGCTGGCTTATTCTTATCCGGGCCTTCAATGCCTATAGACATCAATGCTCCGCCCGGCTGCTTCCGCCCTTTTACTCTTATCTCGCCGCCTATCTCAACCAGGTAATTTCTGATACCTTGTTTTTCCAGGTAATCCGCCAATACATCTACGGTATAGCCTTGAGCAATTCCGTTTACATCTATGCGTACACAAGGGGCAAATTTCCGGAGCTGGTTCCGGTGAAGGGTTACTTTACCCAGACCAACACATTTTAACAGCAAAAGCACAGCGGCCGAATCCGGCGTGGCAGCAACGGGTTTTGTTCCGAAGCCCCAGGCTTGCACAAGCGGCTGCACGCTGATATCAAAAGCGCCTCCTGTTTTCTGAGATATTTCCAGTGATTTTTTTACAACCCTTTTTAAGTGTTCATCTGCCTGCAAGCCGGAGGCAGACTGATTAAACCGGCTAAGCAGCGAGTAAGGTTTATAGATGGAGAGCGAACTGTCTATCTCACTCAGGATAAGTTCAACGTCTAACTTGGATACAACATTATCTTCAGCATAGTATGTTACCTGGTAACTTGTTCCTTGGGTAAATCCGAAAATATGAAAAGGCTTTAATGCTGGCTTGCTAAACGAAGAGGGGAACAAAGTGACAAGCCAGAACAGCAATGCAAAGCGCATAATTATAAATTAATGTGCTAATTTGACAAGGTGCTAATGTGCTAATTATCAGATCACCATATAGCTTATACTTTGTAAGAATGAAGTGTAAGTATCAGTATAACATTGCTTGCCATGTTATATTTTCCAGTATCTGTTTTGTAAAAAAACGAAAGCAGGCGAACCGGTCTTCATAAAGTATAGAAAGTAAAAGAGATTGTTCCTTAAGGGGCAGCTACACTTGCTGTGTGCATTCGTCCCTTAAGGAGCAATCTCTTCTTATAGTTTTAGCCTATCACCTTTGTCTTGCCCGGAATGGCAACAGGGTAGAACCCATCTGCGTTTGGCAGCACTTTCGGCTTGGCATCCCAGGCAAAGGTATCGGGCATTAAACTGATATTAGAATTCAGCGCTTCATCCCACTTTACCTGGTGGCCGGAATAAGTAGCATAGCGCCCCAAGAGCGAGGTCATGGTGCTTTTTGCGACACGTTCTGCATCGGCAAATTTATACTGGCCTGCGTTTATGGCCGCGAAAAGTTCATCATGCTCGGTCTGGTAAGGGTTCGGATCCCCTTTTCCGGCGTGGTCATAAATTACGTTTCCTTTATAGTCCGTTAGTCTTCCGATGTTATCGGCAGAAAGGT
>Ga0210040_10002114_pt1 | contig 28573 bp, 13 predicted proteins | sample CryGeyCG12114_NA_FD_185462 | JGI IMG/M metagenome (GOLD analysis project Ga0210040, IMG submission 185462) | Groundwater microbial communities from aquifer - Crystal Geyser CG19_WC_8/21/14_NA (SPAdes) (version 2) | ecosystem: Environmental > Aquatic > Deep subsurface > Groundwater | place: USA... | reverse complement strand
TATGGTGAGAAACCTGATCATATATGGCTGAAAATGGCTTTTGTTTACCACCGTTGGGAGGATATTATTGTATTTTGGACCGGAATATACGATTATTGTTATTATTGTTGACTTTTTGTGCTGTTGACAAGCAAGTCCTTCCATTTGGGAAAGTGGATTCTTACAATGGACCTGTTATCAAACCACTGTTTTTTTAAGCAAAATACAGTCTCTCTGTAGTTTTGCTTTAACTAACTAATTCAGAGGAAACTTTTTGTTATCCCGTTGGCAGATTCTATCTGCCTCCATTCGTCCATCTATCGTAATAATGCAGTGTTATAGATGGTACCTTTCATTGTGAGTGGTGAATGCGCCACCATTATCCTCTCACGCACTCACACACACATACTTTATTTATCCTCAGTGGTGAACAGCACAGGTGCCACAGTAGTGTGGAAAAAATGCATGACATGAAAAAGTCGTCCTCCTTTTCCATCCCATGTTTATCTTGGGTCCTTTTGTTTGTCTTTATCTTCTTTTCGCAAGTACTATCACCACCACTCACAAAATGGTGTACTGACTCACTGAGGCTTTCTCTTCAACAGATTCTAACCATGTCCCTGACTGACACAAAAAAATCTATCCATGTGCCCTCTTTGACAATCGGGAAAAAAGTTTAAAGTGGTTTCCAATACTTTATGGAGAATACAAGCACATTACTCTGTATAGAATCGATAAAAAGGTGCACACTAAAGAGAATCTTATTGAATCTAGCCTGTGAATCCAAAATTGTATGCTAAGCTCACACTCAGACTGTCTATTTTTAATTTGATGTAATATGTAGCAATTTAGGTTTTTTCTTGGTTGTATCCCTATGATGACGCAAATGAATTTCACTCCTTCATTTTGTTCACAACACACATAATAAGCCTATTTGTCTGAACGGGAATGAGTATAACTTTTTTCCCACTCTATGTCTGTCTGTAGTAATATGATTACATGAAATGCAAGCTTTGTCCCCTTTTTCTCCTACTTTCACAATGACGATAATAATGGTTGGTACACAAAAGCTTATGTATAGTTTCCATGTTTTCCTAACTTACCTTCTCCCATTGTATTCAATAGAGGTTTCCTGTTGCCGCTCTGCAAAGAGTCTTTACTTGTACTATTGAATGTATTGTGAAGCTGCGAGACGTGGTTTTTATATTTTCTCCTTTTCAGTCCCGACTGGAAAATTTGACACAGTAAGTAATGCAAATTAATAGGAGAAATGCATTAGATTGGAATTTAACGAAAAATAGATATTTTAGGTAAAAGTCAGCCACAGCAACTAACATTGTACATTTGATAATAGCGTTGGAAGGAAAGTCAAGGAAGATATGATCATAACAAAAAATCCAGAGCATACAAATGTGGATTTCGCTAATACGTACTCTTCACATGGAATGAATAATGATAGACTGTTATAAAAATAATTTTACAAAAGTGTGTGAATTTTCCGCTTCCTGAGTGTTCTATTTCCTTGAAAAGTAGATTGACAACAGAACATTAAAAAATCGCTTATAAAACGCATGGGCAAGTCAATAGTAAATGGATTTTTATCAAAAGTATGTTTGGTTTTCACATGGAAGGAAAATTTCCACCTCATTTACCACTATTTGCGCCACCGTAAGATTGCATTATAATATTTCATGATGCAATTCAAATTGACAGTGACAGGCTCAAGAAATGTTGTTTACTGAACACAAGATGCTGGCAGAATTGAGTGAGAGAATTGAATTTGCTTTTTCCTGCATTTGTGGGCTCCATTCTATAGGGATTTCCTATATTTGCTTTGCAGGTGGTTAAATTCACCTGCAAATAGAGAAAGCTTACGGCGAGGGTTTGTTATCCCACTGTGAAGTGGGGAAAGTCTGTATGTACATATTTCCACGGGTTTAAAATAATAATTATTACACTCTTTAGGTACATACTTACTATTGTGGAGAAAGAGTATGCTTGGCTGAAATTCATGTTTTCAATCCTGAGAGACATTACATGGCGTCTAAAGTGGTCCGTGCCTTGACTTGGTGTCTTTTAAATTCACTTATAAGCTTTTTTGTTGACACAAAAATGCGCCAGGGAATTTGAGTCTATAATTCAATTCATGTGTTTCCCTTGCGTTCATTTTCACTCGAGAGTCAGTCAAGTGTACTTATAAAAGGTGCAAATACACTTTGATGGGATCTTGAAATTTCACTGTTTTGTCACCCAGTCAATGCTGTTTTAAATGTGACAACCAATACGGCCATTTTGCAACTTTTAAATGCAGGTTTTATGCTAACTTACCTCTTTTTAATTTAACTTTGTTATTCAAAGGCGATTCTTTTTTAGTTTTTTTGAAAACATGTGAAAAATGTTTTTTGTTGCTGCATCAATGAATTCAGCTGCTTTTAATTTCAGTGTTACGTTACGATTCAAAGCAAGCAATCCCATGTTTGTCTTGCTCAAATATCAGAGATCATTTCATAATATTCTGGAAATGACATAATGTGTATGAGATTGTTTGTCTTTTTTATTGGATGTATTAACTAACGACATAGTGCAAATATATATGTGGCTTGGTTAGTTAACTACATATAATAATTACATTGCAAGGTATGACAAGATTAATGTTTAAATACACCCCATTAATCATTATAATGTAAACACAAGTGATATGAAGCTCCACTGGGATCGTGGGATCCGCTGGGGAACCCACTAACTAACTGACTGACTTGTATTTAGAATGAGATAAGGATCCTTGATGAATTGATTTACAACCTTTGTTGTCAATTGCAACATAAGAGTTTTTCATTCTTAATAGTGTGTATAGCCACTTGATGTTATCCTGTATTTGAGTATAATGCTCTTTGAGAGATATAGTGTGTGTGAAATGCATTGCAGCATCTCTCATATTATAAAAGTGACAGCCGGTACATATAGCATAAGCAAAGGAGTTAACATGGTTTGGTTAAAAATCAGGGCAAAAGACGGAAGTTAGTTGTATTTATATCGAATCCAGGAATACATTGCTAATAATATGATGCCAATAATATGAGTTGGAAAGACAATCTTTAATTAATGACTATTACCTTACAGCTCATTTTTAATAATGGCAAAAGCTACTGACTGTGAAAAACGCTCGCTTTTAAGTTCCTTCTCTGTTTCATTAAAAAATTGTTCTTCGGAATATATTGGGAAAGAAACCGAAAAGGGATTCTCTATAGAATCCTTTTTGCAGGATAAAAGGCAACTTTGAATCGATCGATAGCTCATGATATAGACTAACTAACTAACTATTTATAGGATGTCTTTTCTTTACAATTTAAATATCAAAGAGTAGTAGCTCTTTTACGTCCACGTTTTTTTTGTTGTTCTCGTCTTAGGAAACAAAAGTAAACTTTCATTTATATGATGTTGCACGTGCTAGAAAATAAAGCTAGCAGTCAATGTTTTTTTTTAGGATGGGCTGTAGCATGGTGAGTTCACAATAGCAATGAAAATTGCAGAATGAAAAGGTTTTTGCAAGTAATCAATAATTTCTATGAGCTTTTTTCGTACTTGTGAGATATTATAACTATGGAATTATATAGTTTTGAGGAAAAAAGGAATTATGATGTTTTCTGGAAGCAAATATAGCTAACGTAGTCAATTAGCGTGAGATTTTAATTAAATGGTTTATGTCTACTCTGATTTTTGTACTTAGTTAGTTAGTTATAACTATACCAACTGTCTATAAAGAAAATTGCTATCTATTTTTATATAGTTTGGGTAAAATACGGATAATTGTCTGAAATCGTTTAAAATTGCATGGCTATGGTATGGTAGTTAAAAACTGTAGCTACAAAATACCAGACAATACTGCTTATGTGTAATTTAAGGAGCAAAAGCGGTTCATTGTGTCTTAGACTGATCAATGATCGTTCGCAAATGATAACTAACTAAAGACGGTGATTTTTTTCGCCCTAAAGTTGAAAACTTTAACTTTCATCCATTAATCTAGTTTTGTATCTGGGTGGATATTGTCAAGTTTGAGTAGCCATCTGGAGTTAGCTAACAAAGTGTAATTGAAAATTAGGATAAGAAAGATCACTTTTGTATGTCAATCAATTCTTAAAATGGATCCTATCCCTCATAGCTCCAACTATCTTATTACTAACTCAACTTACTGGCAAAAGTTGGATGCGTTGGATTTTGAAATGAAAAGTGTTAATTTCAACAAGATACTCACAGCATACAAGAATTCCAAAGCGCGTACAAACTTTTACGAACCTTTAATCTATGGTGGCAAACTTTCAGTTTGATTAAATCTAAAGGGAATAAATTGAAGGAAAATTTTGTTAATTTATAATGCTGGAAAAAAACGCCTTAATTTCATTATTCTGATCACTATGTAACGGACTGTTAGTTTTTTCAGACTAAATTGTAATTGACCTGTTATCTCAAGTCTGGTTTCCGGAGCGCACAAATGGATTCTAATAAACTTGGAAACCTTGTGCAATTACTTGAAAGCAGTTGATAGAATACGAAATTGCTCCCAAAATTTTTTCCCCTTTACAATGGCTAAATATTAAGGAAAATCTGATAGCAGTCTGTAACCGATTTTGCCGAGAAAGCCAATAAACCTGCCTGCCTACCATCGCAAAATACTAGCTAGGATTGGAATGAAACCACACGATTTGCTATTTATGGTTTGAATTTTCTATTCTCCCACAGATCCACGTATAAAGTTAGAATTAGTATTGGTAGTGTTTCCAGTCAGTAATACTGCCACTCCTCCCCGATAACTATGTGAGAGGAATTTATTTCAACTATGAATCTCAAAGTCCCATTCATCCCTTTCACCCACTTTTTTTTCGGCCGAAATGTCGTACGTTTTTTTACTAGCTAACTAACTAATAACGAATAATGTACAAGTTTTGAGGTAGCCCCTTTTGAAGGAATTTCCTAAATGTTACTTTTTCATCGCAAACTTTAAAGGAAGGGAAAGTTGCAGTAGGGTGAATGAAAAAAAAAGCAAAAAATGTACTCTCCTTTTAGCTTATTGATTCTGAATAGAGTACAGACTCGAGAATTGTGTGCGTGCAAATTCGATTGGCTAATGTAAGTTGAATTTAGTAGGCTGCAATGGGAAGGATTTGTTGCGTTTTGGCTATGCAGGTTTCACATGTAGGTTCTGTATATTCTTTAGTTTTTGGATTTTTTAAAGAGTCCTGTAAAATTCTTGATTGACGTCTCCTCTGTATTGGAGCAATGTCATCTATAAACGTGGATACAAAGTGTTCATTTGTTCAGAATCCTAATTGCTAATGCAATGTTTCTTAACTAAGCCTTTCGGGAGAACTTTCATGATTTTTTAAAAGCCACATCAGAAGACAATTTTGGTTGATCCGTGAAACCGGGCTCTCGATTGATCTTGTGGAATATGATGCATTTTTTTGTAAAAGTTCAATCTTCAATAATGGACACAAGATTTGATACGCTCACATGGACGGGACACCATTGCTGACTGAGTTTGAAACACACTACTATGTATGCTGTGCGAATGACTGGCTGAGTATCGGAACCTGCATTTCTCATCTGCTGATCCTTCTCACTTTGGTGGACAAGAGGAGGACTTTTATAGCTTTTGAAGTATTTCCACTTCATGGCTCTCATCCTTTCTCTTGTTCCCAGTGCACTTCACAGTAGCTGCCAGTAAAAGTTCAAAAGTTTTCTAGTCCTTCCTTTGGATTGGGTATATAGACATCAGTGCTCTAGTTAAACAGGATGATCGAGTAAGCAGGAAGACAAGAAAAAACTGGACCTCTCTTTTTAAGGGAAAAAGTAAAGATTTAGATTCATATATTGGATTGTAGAGGTAAATTTGAATTTTACAAGTTAGGTTTGGAAATATGTAGATGGTTCGTTTTTCCGTCGATGGATGCAACAAAAAAATGTATCCGTTTGGATTGCATGAATATACTATTTGGATTGAAAGTGAAAAGTTTGTTGAAATTAGTTAGTTGTTGAGTTAGAAAATTAGTTGGTGGAAATTCGAGACGGAATTATTTAGATATAGGTAAAAAGTTGGGATCCCTCTGGAGACTTATATTGTAGGGAATTTATGGGACTCAGTTTCTTTTTAATTGCTAGGCACACTAGAAGGTAATCAGATGGACACATAATACATCTTATCATGGAAACAAGACACTTAGAACACGGAAATTCCCTCATGTCGTTAATTTGGAGTACAAGTTTCCCAGAAAACGATGTGAACACGGAGGAAAGCAACTTTTTTTCCTTTTTGCATTCCAAAGAGGTGTGCAAAAGTTTCTCCCACATAGCATCTAGTCAAAGCATTTTGTGGGCATATGAGTTTGTGTACTTGTCACACTTTACAGACCACAAGAAGTAAGAAAAGTTTATAGTTAGTACAGGCCGTAGGGAAACTTTGGCCGTAAATTTTAAATTTTTTTCTCTTCAAATCTATTTGAGTGTTAATTTTTCGCGACGCCAAGTTAATACTCAACTGTACAACTTTAGTTAGTTAGTAGGTTAGTTTACACTGGTGACGATTTTTCTTCATTTTCTACCAGTTTCATTTTAATTATTGCGAACCATATATTCCCACATGGGGGGTGAGGAAACTATAAACCATCGCTTTATTAGATAAACGCAAATCTAACATTGCTAACTTATCCCATAGAATTGTATATTTTCAAATGGCTATACTTATATCTCATATCTTGCTGTGCTCATGAATTTTTCTTGAATATTTTTTCCAGCACGTATCATCATTATTATAGACTATGCAAAATTTCATTCTAATTGCATGTGGATGCAAATACATTCCTTATGTTGGGAGCATCCACTCTTGCCAATTTTTTCACCCCCACACATATTTCCCACGTACAGACCCAGGCCATATCAGATGGTACATAAATTTGCATTGCTCACAACCCATTGAGCCACACACAAACACATATGGATTTTAAATGTAGTGAAAAGGGGCCAACCAAGTTAACAATAGGGAACCTACTCCCATATAGTTATCATGCATAGTAGTCTCCAAGATTTCATCATGCATAAAAGAGCGTCACTCTCTCAACGAAATTTGCGACTACTCTGCTCAGTCTTGTGTGCGACAAATTATTATGAATTAAACCATACGGAGCCAACGAGAGTTTCACAAAGTTCATGAAAACTTGGCTCTCACTTTTTTGCACGCTCACTCAAGTGAATTTCAAAAGAGAGACGTTGGTTACGACCAAAGCACGACAATAGTTGTCTGTCTCTGAAGCGAAAAAAAAGGGAAGGTGGAGTCAATGAACATTTCCTATATCTTAAACAAACTGGAAAAGTTTAGAGTCGCACTCACTTACTAACTCTTTTCACTCACTTTTTTTCCCCCTCCAGTCAGTTTAAAACCCCTGGCAAGAGAACAAAAACTATATACTGTCTTTGTCTGTCTTTTACAACTAGGCTAGTTATCCTCGTCCTTTTCAAACTTGGTGTCAAAAGAATCAACAATGTGAGTTGGGATTTTTCCCTCACAATCCATTTTTACACGATATAACAAAACGCGTGAAATTTTCTACCTACCTGGATTATGTGTTTGCATGTATAAGAATGTTATTGAAAATTCTTGTGCTTTTGTTTGCTGGATGAGCAGAATATTTCCCTCTAATTATTATTTTGCACAGCTATTTTTTTCATCATTTATAGGTTTGGCATTTTCCCTCTGTACTGGAACTAATCCATGAGTTGAGCGCTTATCTGCTTTTTCATCACACTTCAAAGAAAGAATGCGTGATGGGAATTCTCTTTGAACAATCACTCTTTCATGTTCAGACTCATGGTTTGTGTATGCACTGTGAAATGAATGGGGATTGAAGAATGAATTTCGTATAGACAGCATGGATCACTGACTGAGGTTGCTTCCTATAGTTTTCTCCCGCAAACATGAAATGGTGGCCAACTCGATTTTTCACATTTTAATCAGCTATAGTAGTGACTAACTAAAGTGGGCCAAATTGTAGATGCCAAATCACTAAGGCTTAAATTGGTTTCGATGGATTGTTTATGTAACACGTAAAGTAGAATACTAGAGTCCGTTCGTTGTTTGAATGATGGAATTGTCTAATGTTAACTATGTAATGCTATTTAGGCTTTTTGGTATATCGAAGCTAAGGAATAGATATTCACAATAGTTTGTCAATAATTCAAACGAATGGACAGCAGTTGCATATATTATGTTGCCCAGAATGGCGTTTTTAAAGTCGTTTAAACAAATTGAATACATTTTTGCACCTATGGTCTGAGATCATTGCATTTTGACACGCTATTTCTTTGGCCTTTGGATTTATTAATTGTTTTTCTGTTCTGGGCTCCTAATTGAAAAGAAACAGGTCGTAAAATTTAAGAATGTTTTTATTGTGTACTATTATATAATGAAACGCAATAGTTAGTGTGTAACGACTTGAGCCGTTCCCGTTTTAAAAACACTTGCTGGCAAATTTAGTGTTCTAGGGAATGCAAATTAGATCAACCTTTGAACAATGGAAGAAATCAATGTTCATTTTCACTATGACTTGTGAAATGGGAAAATCAGCTTGGTTTTTGTCCTCTTATGAAAGCCAAGCCACACAATGTCTCGTGTAAGATCAATTGAATTTTGCCTGTGAAAGCCAATGAAAACACATTTAGGCTGACAAGGGACTAAAATCTTGTTGTGCTCAACAAAGACATCAATCAATGGCTATATACTACTGTATAGAGGAAAAACTTGTCACTCAATACACTTGAAGAATATGAAAAAAATTGTGAGAACAACATGACAACTTGGAACAGAGACAGGGCCTGAAAGTTCTTTTAGCAAGCAATAATGCTCTTCTTCTTAGAAAGCACTGTTCGTTGATTTGTTGTCACAAAGGAAAGTTTTACCGGAAAGTAAAGTTTTTTTTTTTTATTATAAACAAAGTTTCCTTTTTTACTCAACCTTTTCTCTATCCATTGCGACAAAAAAAAAGGAAAGTGACTACTCTGGAAGTACTCTAAATACTAACTAGCAACGAGACTCAGTTTTCTGCTCAGGTACAGCTAATAATTGAGTTGTATTTTGTCTTTCAACTCGTAATTTTTGTGAATACAAACAGTCTTTTTTTAAATATTTAATCATTGATATTTGCTTGCGCAAAAAAATTATTGTTTCCCTCTTTTGAAACAAACAACAAACCCTATGAATAACATTTTGCCTACAGCCATGTGGCTTTGCAAACAAACAAACATTGATCTGTCATTGTCGTCTACCTTTGACATAATTTTAAGCGGGAGTTACGAATAAATTTGCATTTATATCCCTAAAAATAGTTCCCCTTGCATCATAAAAGTGTACAATTAGTATAATTAATGCAAAACGTGTAAAAAAAGTTCTATTCTTACTCTATTTACATTAGATTTGATAGAAAAAACCTATCAGCATTCACATTTTAGACCAAACTTCATGTATTATATGTAATGTCATGTACAACCTACATAAAAAATTCGTTCACTTCACTCGCCAAACTAATGTGTTTGATCAATCAGTGACCTTCATGACAAAAAGACGAGGAAAAAGTGTACAACAAGTAAAAAAAAATATTGTATTGAAAATTGTATTTCCTCCTACGCATTTTTCTTCTCATGCTCCCTATATATGCAGTTAAGTTAGCAACAAACAGCTAACCTTGTTGGCGCGTGTTTCCCCTCATAAAACCGTAGGTACGGACATTTGTAACTGATATAACATACATACATAGACCCTGCGTGTATAGTAGACCCACCTTATTTATGAGCGCATTTTGTACTGCACAATAATAATACTACACTACATAGATCATGGAGCCGCCATTTTGTGCGCCCATTGCTTTATGGTTCATAAATCTGATTATGCATAGCCTTCAGACTTGCCTAATCGTCAATTCAGGAATGGGCCAAACCTTTTGTCCCATTATCATAATCCTGCTGAGCGGATCAGTGGGCTGCAAACGGCATTATTTATGCAATAATTTTGTGTATACCAAAACGATGAATAGTTAATGTGCACGTTTGTTTTAAAACTTTTCATCCCGACGACGAGTTGATAATATGTAAATGTAACCCAATTTTTGTCTCTTTTTTTGCAGTGTCGGAAGGGAAAAGTGCGAGCTTGGCTGTACTAGTATTTGTACACGGGGATGATTTTAGTTACGGAGCAGGATATCCGTATGATCCTTCAATGTTGGCAAGTCAAGAGAACATAATTGTTGTCACGATGAACTACCGTCTTGGAATCTTGGGTACTTGTTTTTCCTTTTTTACTAAAATATTCCCCATTATTGACATGAAATTGTCTGAATGTATGTCTGAATTCAAAAGAGTTAGTTTGTTTGTTTTTATTACACAATAAGGGTTGTTTAACTGTTTTGCATGTACAGAGTTTGTCAATAAGGTTAGATTAAGGGAGAAAAATTGTTTTGAACTCTTGTGATTGGAAATTTAAGATTGTATTGTTTCCTTTTAGGGTTTCTTAACGCTAACTCTGATGGATATTTCAAGTCACCAGCAAATTTCGCACTTTTGGACCAAATTGCTGCGCTTCATTGGGTTCAGGTGAGTTTCAAATCAAAGTTCACAATCTTTGTGTGTGGGTTGTGAAACTTATAAAGTGGATTACATTGCATTGATAAATACATGTAGAACTTTCTCCAAAGTTACTGTACAAAATACGTTTCCTAGTATTATATACAGTTTATTGTCCTTAACTATAACTAACTAACTAACAAAGAATACAAACTCATTCATTTCCATAGTGTATATGAAATTAATATGACTTGTGCACCCACTGTGGTAATTCAATTGTAGTCTCTCGTCTGACATACCAATCCTATGTATGGTATTAATATGAATGAAAAAACGTGTACAGTGAACCAAAAGTATACGTGTAGTCAGTCAGTCAATACTACTAGCATTACATTATTATTCCCTGTATACTTTAGTTAGGGACTATAGAAAAATGTAGAATTCAGTTGCTGCACCCACAACATAGGAATGCTCATTTACATCATGAGGTACACATGTGAGTGAAAGATAGGAATTTTCAAATCCACGTTCTCACTCGTAGTTTGTACGTGTACACGTCAAAGGCACTCCATAATTTATATGGAAACCGAATGACTATATTATTGGCAAAAGGCTCTCTGGAGATTCCCAAAATCTGCCCACATAAATATTTACCATTTCACTGATCATTAGCAAACAATTTGTAGCGCCAAAGGAAAAGACAAGCATACATAAAATTCACAGCACGTTCTACCATCCTATTATTTCATGTTGACGCCATTCTCCAACAGAGCTAGATGCAGCGGAAAATTCTTGTTAAAAATGTATCTGGTATTGGTAGCAGAATGAAAATGTTGCATTATTATTACATTGCGACTGGAAAAATCATAAATGGAGAAAGTTTAGTTAGTCAGCTGGTATTTGAAACCGTAACATAGTTACTTACTAACTTGATATGAACATTGCTCAGGGCTATGTTAGTCGTAATGTGGCTCAAAATAGCTGCGTATAATCTTTGTTATGAATCCATAATATTAGCTCCAACCTCATGTTCACAAATACTTTCGTAGCATGAAAAAGACAAATAAAATGTTAAAATGGAAAACAGAAGCAAAAAATTGCAAGTGGGTGGCTGGGCGGTATCAATTTTTATTCTGCCTCTGCCGTTATGATTTAAAAACAATTTATGTGCGATTTGGAATCCAAATTTTAGTTTGCGTTACAAGCGTTAACGTCAACGTTGAAAGCTAATATTTTGTATCCGTAATAACGATTTTATGACAATTTTTCAAGCTATCTAACAAGCTGATTGGACTCAAACAGTAGTCATCCAGCCATTGTTAGATTCATTTGATTCATAAAAGATAGGACAATAGCATAGAATTGAATGAGCCTATTTTGTACCCATTTTTTTCATCGGGGAAAGTTTTCGGGTTCCACTTTCACATTATTACATGTAACGGGTCTGTCTGTCTATTAGACTTTAGTTAGCTAGTAGACAGCTAACATTGTCTGTTCATTGATGTTTTATGTTTCTTCATATGTGCAACGATAAGAGCGGCAAACAATAATAAGTAAATAAGTTATAGAAAGTGGTACTATGTAAAAAAGCGCTGGTGTGTACATATATAAAGTCATCTTTTTTTTTTGGTGAAAGTAACTTGAACAGAGATGAAAGATATTTCCTTCATTCCTTTTATGCGCGCAGTATGACTAAAGGTTTGATTTTTTTTGGGCAAAGCAAACAGCTTTTTACCAAAAAAATACAAAAAAAAAAGGTTGGCCATCATCACAATTGTAGTAGTGTATATACTATTGGCCTCTGTGTATTTTTTTATGCGGCATACATAATATGAAGAAGGAGCAGGAATACATTCATAACGCAAGATTTAGTTTTACCCGATAGAAATAAATAATATATTTCTAGTTCATCTATAGAAGCATTGTGAACATGCTGGGATAAAAGGAAATCAAATTTGAGGTAGAAGCAAAAGATTGGTGAAAGGAAAAATATACTATTATCCTGGTTTTAGAGTCACTGACTGACTGTTCTAGAAAAAAATCAGATAGATTTTGAAAGACACACGTTGTAACTTGTAGAAGCAATGATTCCATATACTATATACATAGATACTATGCGGTCTGAGTGTTTCAAAGAGGAATCTGAGCTTTTGAATAAATTTCATAGAAATGCAATGGCAGCAGATATATTATTATATATACCCTGTGGTGCACAGATTCCGTCCTTGTGAAGAGCCAGAATACTGAATTAAATGTAGTAGCCGCTCTATTATTTTCTCCACTACTACCATTCTATTTTACCCAAGACAAATTGGGTGAAAAAGTTCAATTTTTCACAACCTTTTTTCATCCTCATTAACATGCATACTCAAAAATCTTATCTCGCTCTAAGTACTCACTTGCGAACACCATTTCAGATAATGACATACTATCTGTATGACACGAAAAAAACACTATTTCAAATGGATTGATAATTGCACCGATTTTTGTGCACAACGAGCGAATATATCTACACAATTTAGTTCATACAAAACTTGAAAAATGACTCAAGTTCGTTTGAACAGGTTCGTTCGTTAGTTAGCTTCGTTAACAAGGACACGTGGCCTGATTTAATTAATAGACTGTAGACAAGTTCACAACCCTATCTACCGGGGAGAACAATGCCCCGTGTATAATGAGAATGCGCCCGAGTACAGAATTCATCCATCTTTTTGGTTCACAGGAGAATATCGGAGATTTCGGGGGAGACAGACGGAACGTGACCCTAATGGGTCATGGGAAAGGAGGCATTTTTGTGAACTTCCTTATGATATCCAGTGCAGTGCCGACGGGTAAGTAGGATTTATGAGCTTTTTATGTATGTTCCATAAGGAGTTGGTAACTAACGAACTAACTATCATGTTCTCTTCGTTAATCCCCCTTTTACTTGCTATATCTTCTGGGTATCATTTTCTCATGAAAAATAGTCTCCTTGTGAAAAGAGATAAAAAAATGCATAAGTTGTGCCTGCAATCCTCCATCGGATATTTACATTCTACTGTCACACCATGTGGTATTTAAAAAGGTGACCCTACAATATGTAATGTGCATAGATACTAGACACGTGGACCATTTGGAGTTAGAATCCCGTTTTTTGTTGCCATATAATGACTGGTGAGGAGAAAGAGAAACTTTTTTCACCTTATGTACCTATGGATTTTCTGCTGCGGAAAGAGAGATTGCTCAATCAGTATACAAAGTGAAAGGAAGGGCTCTATAGAAACTATCTGTAGAATCTATACATGAGTTCCCACGCTTCTCACAGTACAATAGTAATGCGGATGACGGACAATATAAAGATGCTCCTGGATGGACAATGGGAACGCATCCTTCACAATACAGCTGCCTGTCACAACATCCCCGTACAAGCTAAACTGATGCGTACATGATACGTCGCTGACATGAATGCATCTATTTCTTAGTTATTTAGTTATAGTTAGTGAAAGTCTGCCCTGGTTCAAAGGAATGTGCACAAAATTTTACCCAGGTTGGTTGGTTATAGTTAGTAATAGAAGATATTATGTGAGTGGCTCATTCAAGTTATTTGTAGCCAAAATTGGAAGAGAAATCAATTTTCTGTAGCTCACACAAAATTTCACGGATTTCAACCACAGGAAATACAATGGATGAGCTAAAGAAAGTTTTAATAGTGCAGACGGTTCCCAATATAATGTACGGGGACAATGCTGTGACTGTATAGTGGTATCGCTAGCAAGACGTATAAATGGGTGCACAAAACGTGTCTTGTAATAAATGGTATTCTTGCACTGTAGAATCTAACTGTATGGTGGTTTTTTAGTTTCTCTATCTACCTTGTGTATGTCACCAAGTCATAGGAAGAGACTACTCACTCGCTCTGTGTATGGTACGTAACTTAACTAGCTTATTGGGAGTGTGCGGAATCAAGTCGGTACGAAATTGGTTCAATGTGGAGATGTGTGCACTTGTAGGTCTAGATATGTCCGTTGGACCATCCATTTCCTCTTGTTGAGCTTGAAAAATGAGCCCAAATGTCAGCTCTGTCTTTTTCTCTTTTACCTTCTGTGTGTGTGTGTTACTTGGAATGCCTATGGTGTCCACCCAATATTTGTGAGCATTTCTTGGCCTCCTCTATCGGGCTTCTCAAGTGCTTCACGTTTTTTATAAAGGTTCTGGTTGAGGGCCAATTCGATTTCGGTACCAATTGCTATGTGTCTGAAGCAATCAGTCTCTCTGGCTGCTTTTTTTGGAGCACACATGGCGAGCACTATTTTTTGGAATGCTATCGAGAAAGATATGGACGTCTTATGATAGCTATTTGAGCGAAAAAATTCATCATTAGTCATTTGCTGTCCGGGAAAAGAGTCAATAGAAATGTTACTCAACTAGCAGCTTCATGTGTGTGTGAATGTACAAATTGATTACACGCGTACCATTTAATTGGTTAGTTAGTAGCCTGTCACCCAGAGAGAAAACATATGGTCACGTGGTTTCCACTTGACTCACATTTTCGGGCTCTGTTTATTTACAGTGGTAGGCAGGTGGCCGGTTCTATGTTTAACATTTGGGGGACCATGTGTGTGTTTTGTGTTGGGAAATTGAGTGCTGTTTAACTAGCGAATTGTATACTTAGCGCAAGTCCTTTCGTTTAAATGGTTATTTGAATAGATAGAAAGAGTTTTTAGAATAGGCTTTGTGACCTAAGAATGCTTGAAATGAATTTACCACTCGTTAATTGGCAGTGCTAGATTTGAAGAAAGAAGCGCACCTATGAAATATTTACATTTGAAGCGTTATGTTTTCTACTCAGCTTTGTTGTTGTGTCCAAAGCCTATCATGGGACTTGCTATTTTATTTTCCTAAGGAGTCAAGTGATGCGCTAACTGAGATGATGCTCTTTTCTTTGATGTCATTTTCTCTCATCTCTCTCTACCTGTTCCACTTGAGCATTCTATGTGAGCCCAAAAATTCTAGAGCTAGAACATTGCCATTGGCAGATCGACAGGAATGCCATCGTGTCGGCTCTGGTTTCACTCGCACACCCATTTAATATCTTCTATTCAATTACCGTAAATTTCGGAATGGCTCCACGCCCCCGTTGATCATAAAATACTAAAATATCGCCTTTATCAATATGCAGTACGATCTATTGATAATATTGCCTTAAATTGCTCGTTTAGCGGCATTTTTTTCTAAAAATTTAGTATAATTCTGTCTTTTCACGGGGGGAGGGTGTAAGAACCCTGTGTTTTTTTAACGGCGATCCATCGCAGCAATTTAGTATGAAAAGCTACAGACTACTATAGGCGAATGAACTTTTTGTAACTCCAAGGTCGAAAAAATACTCTTTCTTATTGCCAACTAACTAAACTATAAAGAACCAACTTGAAAAAGGTTCAGACAGTCTGGCTCAAAATTCATTAGAAACTGGCGTCATTGTTTGCTGTTGCCAAATGGTTCACCTCAATGTGAATTGTATTGACTCAACCCGGGTTCCAAGTAGAAAGTCACTGTCACCGACTTTCTTTGTTAACATATGGAAATGGAGGGTAAGGTTATGTCGCTGAGGGAGCTGATGAAAATCAAGAGAATAATAAATAAACACAAGTTCTTTTCTGAAGTCTGACTCCCAAGACTGCTGGTTTTCTTTGACTCCAGACGTCCACAGCTAGTTAGTGTACTTAATGAGTTACGCACAAGAAAGAACCCGCAGTCATCAAACTAGTTAGTTAGTTAGTTGGCTACAGAGTTAAAGTTGGTTTTGCTTACTGATTTCTTTGCGTGTGCTTCACTCTGTCTTTTTATTAACGGTGGGACTGAACCCAACAAAAGTATAAGTTGAGTGAGTAACTGACTAACTAACGAGCTCTTCAAAACTACAAAGTAGGCCAAAACCACATTACTAGTGAAACCACTGTAATTTCTCTGGAGGCAATCAACTTGTGTATAATATCTGCTTGAGAGTGGTAACTTGCTCCAGTCAATGTCATGTCATCCTTTGATTTGAGCTGGCAAAGAACGCTGTTAGTTCAAGTTGCCAAAATAGAAAGTCAGACTTTACATACATGTACACACGGGTTTGGCCCATGGAAAATAGTCTACGAAGTTCGTCTGTTGGTTTGTTAGTTATAGTTAGTTAGTTGCCCAAAGTTTTAAGTACAGTTATTCTGTGTACACAACATTGATTGTTTAGGGTTGTTAAAACTTTAACAGTCTTAGGGTACGTTTTAAATCATATATGCTTGCTACTTGCCAACATACGAACCCTGTGATTGCAATGTATGCGGCATATGGGCAGAATTTATTTGAACACACCGTTGTAATGATAGAATTGAAAGCGACTGACTGAGTAGTTTTAAAATGTCGTAAAATAATGGGCTCAATAGAGCAATGGGGGATTAGTGAGTCCGCACATTAAATGAGTTGGATACAGGTTGATTTACAAATTCCTTTTTTATGACTACATTTCCTTGTTACCTCCTCGGGGGAAAAGGAAATTAAATGTTGCGCTTGGAGCATTAAGTGTGTTTGTAGGGGAGAAATCATTTTTAACAGCCAGATAGATAGATTGCATGCCTACCGTCTATTAGGAAGGAAACAAAATGGCTATAAACTTTTCCACTTGCATTCTCCCAGCTTTTTGCAGAAAGGGAAAACACACCTTGAGCTGACCAGTCTGACACTGACCCATTAGTCATTGGCCATTGGGGCTGGAAAGTCTTGGGAACTCATTTGATTATCAAATGCCGAATTAGCACACCTTTCTTTAGGTTGTTCCGTATTATTTTCACCGCAATGTCATTTCAATAGTGTTGCAAACTTCTGCACTACTTAATGTATTCAAAAACTTCGAGATTCCAATGCTCACCTGATTCTATGGGTATAGAAGAAAATATGTTTTCTCATGTACTTTCTTGTTTTATAGTTTTGAAAAACTTGCCTTATGTAGGACCCACCTAGTAGGAAAAATTCCGACCTTTCTCATCCACCATATATTTCTCATATTACCTCACTCTGTGTTTGGACTAGACCACAACACACAATTCATAATCTCGGGTCGCGTGCACAACTTATGAGGAAAAGGAACTGATGTTGTGTTGACACCAGCTACCGCTAAGCACTACCACTATCGGGAAACTTATCTAATTAAGATGAAAGAAATTCGTGCCACGTATCATGATTGATGGTCTTTAATACGAGCACGGCTTGCCGCTCTAAACGTTGGTATAACTGCCTTTTGCTTTCTCCATTGTTAGTTAGGCAGCCAGTCCTTTTTATTAGTAGTTAGTTGTTAGACCATATAGGCAAGTCGAGCTGGAATGGTGAGTGCTCTATAAAGCAAGAGATGTGATCAACAAGGCTTCCTGATTAATTATTGCAATTTCAGTTCCGACGTTTTCCCTTTAAATCATCATCAGGTTTTTCTTTTCCCCGTCTTTAGCAAACATGAAGAATGCTGTTCTTTTCCCTGTAGGTATCTCAGGATAGATTGAATGATTGAATCCCATTTTTTATGCTACAGTTTTTTAGTTACTTGGGTTTGCTAATCAAGTCAATACTGTCTTATTTTAGTAGGTGTGATAAGTTGAGCTTTCAGCCATTTTTCCATGAAAATGCTTACGTCAGTCTCTCAAAAGGAACTAATAAATGCATAATTTATTTATTTGTTCCAAATTTTCGTGCTACTACGTAACACAGTACGTTAGTTTGTTAGTTTGCTTCATCTTAGGATGGGAAATAAATTAGACTGTGTTATAGACTGTGGTCACACCCAATAAATTAAAAATTATTTCCCACAAGTTGTTATGAAATATGGAAATGGAGCTTTGCTCATTTTCACTCGTTTTTCAATGGACCATAGCTTGAGCCATGTAATGAATGGCTAACCCGCACAATGTCCCAGCAGTATTTATGCATGGCTAAATCCCTGGAGTGCAAATGAAAGAGATGAGTAGTAATAATTAGTAGTTTAGGTTGCAACACATGCCTACACTTTTGTTTTCCCATTCATGCCATCAACTAATGTCTATATCCCACAGTCGCACGCTTCACTACATTCTAATAGACATTGAGTGAGTGATTCTTCCTGTGTGATGAGATACCACCACGCTCAAATCAAATGTAAATATATGTAGACTTTCATGCACATTTACATCCCAGGGAAACTTATATAGATGGTCTGCTAATGCTGTGTTAATAATGGCAATTTGGGACAGCTTATGTGTACATCAGTTCCATTTGTTAAAAATGGATTTAAAACTGCTTGCACAGTTTGGGACAAATGAAACGTGGTATGTTCCTCAAAGCAATTTCATATCTAGCTGAGAAAATGATAGTCGTTATTTAGCGCACTCTCGAAATTGGGTGCCCAATTTTGTCACATTCAATATCTTTAGCACAGAATGAAATGGGCTCACTTGAAATCACCAATTCCGCCCAAATGGAGTCATTGTACAAATTTTTTAGATCATAACATTCCCAAAAATGAACTCTAAAATTCACTGGGCTCTTTTACTAACTAAACTGGATTAACTGACCCATTTGGTTTTGATGATATTTGAACGGAGAATCGTCCGACTACCAATATTGCCCTTAAACTTTCCACACGATTATAAAAGTCCGGGAATCTTTCTCACTAACCAAAGACTTCAATTTCATGCTCCCTCAAGCATTTAACCAACTGACAGGAAAGTGATTAAAAAGCTAACAAGTTGTGCATCCAAAGTTCAGGGACAATGCTGTGTATTAATTACACATCCAAGTTTGCCATCATTATTTGCATATTGTTCCCCTCTCGAGGCAACCTATTTAGTTAGTTAGTTAGTTAGTTACTACCTTTGAAATTAATTTTAGAGACTCGGGATGAAAGTTTTATGATAATTACTGTGTGAATATTTGTCACACGACCAAATATAATCTCAAATCACATCACACATATAAAATACCTAAGAAAACTCGACTGACTCAAAGTTCCGGGTTTAAGGCTTCAAGCTGAGTCTACAGAAAAGATGAGTTGATTCCTTTTCAAACTATAGCACACACATGCTGGGATGAAAAAAGTCTATATAGAGTAGGTTAATATGAAGGAAAAGATTGGACTGGTCCGAAATTTTGCCATCAAATACTAAATTACTCGTGTAGCCCATGATGATTCTTTAAAGTAGAGTAGCTCTGGTAAGTAAGTAATGCCGCGGTCATGGTCTATATGCCAGTGTGTATGTGTGTGTGTACTTATTATTACGACCGTTTTCTTCTTCTCCAGATAGAAATTTCTGTCGGTAAATTGGTTGTAGACCAAATAATCGCCTCCAGTCACTCACTCACTCACTGTACTAGGGCCCGCGTGCTTTCCCTTTTTTTCTGATAAAAAGCATAGTTAGTTAGCTAAGCCTTACTTACTTTATACAGTGTGCATGTGTTGGACCAGGCGTTGGGAGTTTGTGAGAGTGAGCCTATTTCCTTTTTGGGGAACCACTTTAAATAAACTGTGAGGAGGGAAGAAATTGCACTCTCGCAAATATCTTTATGTGGCTCGATAATCTCTTTACTAACTCTTAGTCGGCCTAGTAATAATATCATGATGATGGTCTTCTCTCCCTCTCTCCTGGTACTTAGCCCAATCCCAAATGATTGTATTTTCGCAGAGTCCCTTAGTTGACAAAAAAAAGTACTGTGTGTATATGTGTTGGTCTATCTTTTTTGGAATGAAGTGCATCATTTCCCCATTTGGGCTGTGCTAGCTAACTAACTAACTAACTAACATAGATTGCTAACTAAGCTCTAGATTAAGTTAGCTTGTGAAGAAGCATTAGTTAGTTAGTTAGTTAGTTAGCTACACATGGTATACACACATGTACTGGTTAGTTAGTTAGTTAGTGGAGCTAAGCAGTGTCTACGAAAATACATGGAGTCTCGTAATTTGCACGTACACCATCATTTGGATCGTTATGTTAGTTAGTAGTGCGCACTCCATTAAAAACATTCTCACTTTACAAATTATTAGATCAGGAGTGCTTATAGTTAGTTAGTTAGTATTAGGAGCCTTTGGTCTGGTCAGAACTAGTTACGGGGATATTTTTATTGTCGCTTCTGTTTGTACAAGCCATATAGGAGTAGTAGTATTGCAATCATTGTACGTTATGATAGAAAGAAGATATAGTATTGTATAAGCATGGGACAGCGGAGATCACAAGTCTCTATAGTCAGTCATAACGGTTCCAGAGACTCTCATTTTTATTTATAGGGAGTGAAAGTGAGTTTTGGAGTGTCAGTAGTGGAAACTACTTTCACCAGTCATGCTTTTAGGTTCATTATAAATCGTGTTCAACTAACAATAGGGTTTGTTCTTGTGTCAAAATTGTAGATTCAAAGGTTTAAAACTCATTAATTAAATTTCCCTCTCATATCTCCTGTGTATAATAGAAGTGGTAGTTAGTTATGACGGTGTAAAAAATTCATGAGCTGCTATACATTAAATCGTCGGAAAATGTATATCTAGTTATAGGCATTATAACTTTATATGTATCTCTGTTTCAATCAGCTGTCCAGCTCAAGAGGCTGAGATTTTGATGAACACTCCTTAGCTGCGATATATCGCATAGGTTTGCATTGTGAGTCCACCACCTTCGAAACTTAACCTGTACAGTGTGAAAGCTCCATTGGCGGTCTCCAGGTTTGGCAGGCCCTTAATAATAGAGCTCTTGTGCGTCACTCATGATTGCCTCTGTGAAGATAGGATGAGCTTGACGGCATTATCCATAGACAAGGAAAAGTGTAGCAGCTCTGTTTTGCATTCTGCTCGTTATCCAAAAGACAGGGTGTAGCTTCACGCTCCTACTTATCAGTCCGTCTTAAAGCTCCGTTTGTTGGGACAACAAAATGACGCTCCATTTCTTTTTCACGACCCACTGGAATCTTCTTTTCTTATACCTTGATCTTGCACAAGATATCTGTTACAAGCTACCGAGATCAAATGCCAAGCCTAATGTAGTAAGTCCAACTTGTATTTACCTTGTTGGTCCGTATAGTCTGTGCTAGGAAATCCCTGTCCATGGAAATGAATGTGAAGCTCTATTCGTTTGTAGTTTTTTTCTTGTTATGGAACTACTGGCTAGCTAGCTACAAAAGGATTTATAAAGCGAATCGTCTATTGAAATAAATGGCTCCTACAATTTGCTTCCCTGATCCACTCACAAATAGCATACTTGTACTGAATTTCTAAGTAAGTAAGTAAGTAAATAACTAACTAACTAACGAAGCAGTCACAGATTTGGACTTCATTGTTTTGCCTATTGACCATTATATACATAATACCATTGGTTTGTACATGACATGCAAACTAAATAAATGCAAAGGTTTGTCACATACGAATGTGTACGTTTTTTTAAATCTTCGTAGTTCTAATACCTGAAACTAACTAACTAAAATTTGAATGAAGTATTTTCTCTGCTTTCCATAATTCACTGAATGCAATGTCCCTATAATTAAGAAATTTCCCCCTACAGAACTCGTGTTAAACTAGCTAACTATGCAGAATAGTTTGCTACTTACTTGAAAACGCCTTTTTGTGACTATGAGCGACCAACTTTAAAACTGGCTGTACCTTTGTTGGTGGGAAAAAGTAAAAACTGTGTGTAGTCATTCTATCTAACATTTTGGTGCACAGCACACACACCACTCACTAGTATGATGAAAAAGAGATGGCTACGTTCCAGAGTTCCAGGATCGTTGGATCTTCAACTTACTTGTACTATTTCTATGTGCTCCGTTCTTATACTACTTACTTACTACTACTGCTTGTGTGTGCTTTCCCACATATCGATTATTCGATTGCTCCGTCTAACTAAAGCGTAGCGCTAGAGCTCTCTTGTGCCACTAGTGGCTTCAGTGAGCAAGCAAGCTTTATGCAGAGACAAGAAGTTACAGCAAAGAGATGCACATTGAGAGAGTAGTGAGTTTTGGGAAGAAATATTCTAATGCTGGGGTTTACACACTACTAAATATGCATACATTGTGCATTTGCGGTCCCAACCCGTTGAAATGTCCGCTCGGGGCGAATGAATGATTCTTTAAGTGAATGCTTTGTGTGCTCTACAAAGGAGTGGAGTTAATAAACCGGCAAAATTGTTTTTATTAGTTGCCAAGTTTGTCAGTTTCAAAGTCGATAAGCTGGGAGGCCATAATGTAATGTTTTTATTACATGTCGGGAAGCTTTCTAAAAAATTAAGGCAGTTGGCTAGTTTCTTAGATTATGCATGGGGGAGGGAAATGTTGATTGATTTCATATAGCGTGATAGACACCTGGTGACAGTTTTTCCGGAGCAGAATTATGTATTGTGTACATAATTGCTATAGTTGTTTTTATACAGGGAAGATCCAATATCCGATTTTGATCAGAGTAAGTTGCGTGCATAATACATTTATTTTAAAGGGCGAAGATGATGGAAATGCTGAATTCTATCATCGGGGGTGATGAAATGTTTCAAAAACAATTTTAAAACGTGTTTTAGTACAGTGGATTCCTTTTTTCTAGTTAGATAAATAGAAAGTGGGTGGTCTGATAGACTAGTTTTATTCCATCCTATTTTGGTCGCTCGTATAGTAAAGGTTATATTGAAGGGATTGGGAACCCAAAATGGCAATAATAGATTTTGGGTCCCATTTCCTCCCAAGTAAGAAGCCTTCAATATTTGTTCAATACTTTTAAGCCACTCTGGAATTCCTGTGAATCTCTTTTCTATTGGAATTGACTGTCGTTCCTCGTGCTTCCTCCGTTTGATATATTCACCTTTGACATATGGTGACAATTTTTGCTCCGTCTTCCAGAGGCCTTTGGAATGCTCAATGAGCCATTATTTGAGGAGCCTCCGAGATTTATAAGTGTGTACATGGCAGTCTCTGTAGTCTTCGGGTGGGTTTCCATATATACCCCGGCACACAACCAGACAGACACAGCGAGAGAGAGATTAATATGCATTTGGGACGTATAAGCTTTCCCCTGGTTTGCATTCTAAGGAGAAATCCCCGAGCTTTCCTATGTAAAATTCATCGCATCTTACAGTCGCTAGTTCACGGGTAATAATAATATGAGCTATGAGTTTTCCCTTTCTTCAGAGCTGTACTTGCTTGCTATTCCTGTCCACAATTTGATGACATTTTTCCCCTCAAAGTGTCACTGGGAACTTACTGGGTTGAGGTGATTTTTCTATTTCACCACCAAGTTGGTTAGTTAGTATTACATATTGGTGCAGTCCGACAAATAATAATGTTTAAGTCATTTGTCCCTGGACTAACTAACTAACCAAGTTAATCATAGTGGTGACTGACAAGAATAATTATTATTATTATCATGCTCTCTCATATAATGGAATTCCATGGGAGTTATAGAGTGGCTGACTTATATATAGCGGCTCTCGCCCTGAACTGAAAGCTTTGTTTTAGTCTAAATGAATTGAGTCTGTGGACAGAGTTTTTAACAAAGACTAGACACTTTTGTTGTGTACACATTTGGAATCCGGTGGCTCTTTTGTCCCCTTTTTCCAATTTTATAAACAATGCGAGATTTGTTTGAACAGTTTGTTGGCCTCCATGTGTTCCCGAATGTTTGTGTTGAGTGAGAAATTTGACTTACAACTTGAGGTGGTTTCGTGTGTACTAGATTTGGGGAATGTTTGAAAAGTCATTTTATGTCGGGAAAAATATTTTGGTATCGATGATTATGATGTATGTATATTTTGTCTTGTTTGGAATGAATGTAAAGTTACACAGTTTAGAGAGGATTTTGGAAATATTTGTGTATTTTATAGCACGGACGTGCTTAGTGATGATTCATTGTTTGTGAAAGTTTTTGACGAGCTCCTTGATTTAATGCCTTTCTTCATGAGTTGTAATTAATTTGGTATGAAAGTTTGAATGATTTGAGAATTTGCAGTTATATGACTATATATCTATTGTAATAGTATGGAGAAAACTTGCCTTTTCATTTCAACTTGTTTTGTTCTTTGTGGGAACAATTAAGTGGAAACTTTGTTTGCAGTGTGTGAAATTGTGTTCCCCTTTTAAATATACAGACTCACTCATAATGGAATTTAGAGTTTGTGGCAACATGGAATGTAATGTTATAGCTGAGCTTGGAAAAATGTACATGTTAAATCCTTAGGAAGTGGATTCATCCACAGTTGTGAGAAATTCCCATGTTGTTTTTCAATCGGGAAAAAGAGCCTCTAGGGGAATTAATCAGAGCTTTTGGAGCACTACTTTTTACACCAAAAAAAATAAAGCTCTAGTAAGTAAGTGTGTGTATACAAACTTTGACTTCTTTTGTAAATGTTTTCACTTCATATAAAATTCAACATAAGGTTTTTTCTCATTCAGCTCACTTATTTGGAATACGTGGAGAGAACATCTGCCTTTTGACTCCATGTTATTCAAATATATAGAGCGTACACAAGAAATTAAGTCGTCGTCATCTGCAACACTTTTCCTGCACAACTTGTTCTCATAATTTATTCATTGCCTTTTGTCTTGTCTCTATAGTTTGTACTTTATTTATTTCCTTGTTTCATTTACTTCATCATCATCATAATATCTTTCAGTCTGTTTGACACACACAATGCTACATCTCCGCTTTTCTCTGACTTAGTTAGTGTATGTATGTTGGCTGGCTATAAAATTGAAGCTTATTTCCTGTTACAAAAAAACACACTTTCTCCTAAATCTAGCTTTAAATTCTACATGAGTCGTCTTCCACGAGCAAGAAAACTTGCAAATGCATTTGCGATATATCATGTGTGCTGAAAAATAGTCTCTCAGTCAGTCTATGTATTAAAAGACGCACTATAATCATGCACAGATCTTTAACAACATTTTTCTACTCAAACTTTTTTCATCATTACTAACTAACAAACTATACTACTATGGATAAAACGCGATCATTGAGATTACATTGAACTATTAGTCCCAAACTCATGTCTCTGCAGACTAGCCCATTTGAAAAAGTGCCATCTGATGGTTTCACATGTACGTACAAGGGATATTTTTTTTCGCTTCACCCACTTCACTGACTGACTATTGAATTACCCTTTGCCATCATGACGGACAGGACAATGTGTGTATACGGAAGCTAATAATATGATGATAGCTCTTCATACTTTCTCTCGTAGTAAAAGCACTGGTAAAAAAATTCTCTCTCTCTCGTTCCAGGGCTTCTGTTCCACCGAGTAATCTTGATGTCAGGCTCAGCCATATCTCCACTCGTATCGAGCCTGTCAGCCGGCAGGCAGCTGGCGAAAAGATTTGCAGCCTCTGTGAAATGTCCAGTTGAGCCTCCTTCCAATATGCTTCACTGTCTTCGTGAAGTTCCTCTCCAATATTTTCTGGACTCTGAGGTAAGAGAGTAAGAAAAAAAATTCAGTCTTCCGAACTAACGGACCACATCTAATGTTATGCTTAGAACCACTGCTGAGCCAGCAAGAATAACTTATCTGTACAGTTTGCAGTTAGTGTTATGGTACTTGAGCTAACTTTTGGGTATGAGGGAGAGCAATGATGTTCGTGAGGAGAAATCGGTTCCGTTTTATTTACTAGAGAAGATTCACAATTTCGGGGCTACGAGATTTGGGTAACCGGGTGACAATAGTAACTTATAGTTAGTTAGAATGGTAGCTAAAGGAAACGAGCTTAAGACCCATAATATAAATTTTATCTATGGAATCAAATATAAGGTGTGATTTCATTTTGTTTTCATTTGATATGAACATGATTAAATTCCTTTTGTAAGCTCAAAACACTTTGCATTGATTTAATTGCCTCCACAAAAGGAATTACAGAGACAACGTGTAGAATAAAGAGTTAGTTTCTCTTATTGAAAGTCAATTCATACATGTACATAGGTAATTTGAGATACAAGCTCTGAAAAGAATAGATAGTTTTGTAGTGAAATTCAATAGGTTAGTTAGTTAGCATCCCAATAATGGTATAAAGTTGAGTTGCTCCACTTGTGTAATACAATCCGTATCTACAGTCAGTATTGTAGGAGCTATTCATCTGTGCATAGAAAAGTATCCCATCCGGAATATTAGGGATTCCAGGGAATACCAATTTCTGGCATATCCTTGTTCATATGAGAAATATTTCTTGCACTCCTAAGACCAGGCGTGTGCTCGACAAAAGGATGAAAAAATTTAGCCATACGTTATTTGTAAAGGGTAAATTCTTATGGCCTTCTCAAGTACAAGTGAAAGCTCTCGTATGGCATTTGAAATAAAACTCGTGCCATTGGAATAATGGTGTACAAGGCTCACCGAATGTCTATCATTGTAGCAAGGGGAAAGCTGTATAATAAATCCGGCTAGTGTAAAGTAGTGGTGATGATGATTCCTGTATTGCGATTGCTGCACTACTTGCCTCATAAGGTGAGTTGTGTGCAAATATGCAGAAAATGTTGGAAGCAATAAAAACTTTTCTCATAAAGGTAGCACAAGTATAAATAGAAAAGAATATAGAGGAAACGATAAAATTGTAACTGTGTCGTTTACGGCAAGAGACTGTGTCTAACTTTTTGTTCCACGAGTGTTGTACAAAGGAGCAGAATAATGGAGTGAACGAGTGCAAATAAATTTTGACATACCAATTGTAGTCTCCATAATTCACGTTGAATTATATCTTCAAATTCTACTAACAATGGAATGGACTCTCAGTCGGATGCTATTGTAGAGAGGGAAAAGAGAAATGCAATCAATTTCTATGGCTCAATATTGTAGTTTCAGTTAGGAATTAAATATCAAAACTTGAAATAGTAGTATAGCCAAGTTATTGCCTCCCGTTTTGTATTCTGTACAAGATTGGCATCATGTGAGCGTTTTGATCGCTAACTTTGATCCGGCCAGGAAAAGTTTAATGTGTCAGAAGAATTACCTTGTTTCCTTTTTAGTGTTTTTAAAAAGTTACACTTTATGAGACAATTTAGACGTACGTGCGATTAAGTGCCTGGCGCAAAAATACGATCAAATGGACAAACTTCAAGATCCTATTTAGTTTTATTGATCATAGTCAGTTAGTGATTTGGTAGATTTCAAGTTTTTAAATCGGGAATATCAATATCGGGAGCCTTTTTATAGTTATTTCGTAAATTGTACGAGTGGACAAAATTAACAATGGATGACAGACCGGTACAAAGAATATTTTGAAATCGGCTTTAGCGCCAATCATACCATAGATTTACTGAATACCTTTTGATATTATGAATTCCCAAACCAAAGCAAAGAGATATTGTCTGACACCTACCTGCTGTGTAATATTATCACACCGTAGTCCATGAATTGAAAATGTTTCTACCGGCGTTGAAACATAGCAACTACTTTGAAAGAAAAACTAAATTCGCTTACCCTGGAAATATGCTCTATATCTTTCCAACTATACCTTGCTCCCAACATTTTTAAAGCTCATTTTTCACGCAAGATAAACATAATGTGAACAGAATGTAAAAAGTTTGCAATAACTTTCACAATCAACTTTTTGCTCCCTCAAACAAATCAGATGAGAAAAGATAGGGAAATTTGCTCATTGTTTCTTATATAGTCACTCATTACTTTTTACTTGCTTCCAACAAGATATTATTATTTACTGACTTACTTTTCTTTCTAAACCAATCCTTTCTTATTGAATACTTGGCCATAAGTTTTGATAGGCCCCTTATGGGAACCCATGTGCCCAATTATGCATGAGTTATATTTGGCAGTATTGCAAGAAACTAATCCACATCTCCCTTCCTTGCATATTATGCATATAACAATGAGTTGTGCCTAGCTAATTTGGCAAACAGCTTAAGCATAAGACTGACAACAATAGAGAGATGAAAACAAGTCGGTCTGTACTGTATACTACAAAAGGCTCCTTCCGTTCCCCCCATTGATCAGTCTAAGCTCCATATTATTGGCAGTCTTGAGTCCCAGTCACTAACTACTTATTCTATGCT